>Ga0335071_10003406_pt1 | contig 16780 bp, 15 predicted proteins | sample Lox_Sample_15_FD_206724 | JGI IMG/M metagenome (GOLD analysis project Ga0335071, IMG submission 206724) | Soil microbial communities from Loxahatchee National Wildlife Refuge, Florida, United States - Lox_Sample_1.5 | ecosystem: Environmental > Terrestrial > Soil > Wetlands | place: USA... | reverse complement strand
CCGGAGGCGTTTCATCGGGCATCGATCTCGCAATTCGTGTGGTCGAGCGCTACGTGGGCCGGGAGTCCACCGATCAGCTGATCGACATGATTGAGTATCAAGGCAGAGGCTGGCAGAATGCAGACTCCAATGAGACCTTCGCCAGGATGCCCGAGTTGACTGGCCAGAACCCGATTTGCGCGGTTTGTTTTATGGGAGTGGATCGCTCCATCAGCTCAAAGTACAGGGGCAAAACCTATTACTTCTGCATGGAAGATCACAAGAACCTGTTCGAAAAACATACCGATATCTTCGACCGATTTCTCGCCGAAGACCTGGCAGCCGGGTCCAAATCGAACAGCTGAAAGGCGACTTAACGTTCGCGACCAGGGGTTCGGTCGCCAACAAAGCCTCCAGGCGATTCGAGGGAATGCTCCGTCAAGATGCCACTTTGAACAGCCCCGGCATGACTTCGCCGGCTTTGCCTTCGACGATCTGCGTGAAAGCCGATGCATTCAGCGGGCGCTCGGGGCCGATGTATACGGTGCGCGCGCCGGCCTGGCGCGCCCAGTGAACGAAATTGGCCGCGGGATAGACCGAGCCCGAGGTGCCGATGACGAGCATCAGCGTGGACTGGGAGATTTCGCGCTCGATGCGGGGCATTTCGAGGGGCATTTCGCCGAAGAAGACGATATGCGGACGCAGGCGGCCGCCGCAGGCGCAGCGCGGGACCTCGTCAAGGCTGGCGTACAAGGCTCGGTCCTCAATTGGCGGGCGGCCACACTCACGATCGCAGCGCGATCTGGCCAGCTCGCCGTGCATGTGGACGAGATGGTGTGAACCGGCGCGCTCATGCAGGTCGTCGACATTTTGCGTGCAGAGAAAGAAGCGGCCGGGAATCTGCGCTTCGAGCTCAGCGAGCGCAGTGTGGGCGGGATTGGGCGTGGCCTTCGCACAGTCGGCGCGGCGCTTCGAATAGAATTCCCAGACAAGAGCCGGGTTGCGCAGCAGCGCCTCAGGCGTGCAGATTTCCTCAACGTTGTATCCAGCCCACAAGCCGTCTGAAGCGCGAAAAGTCGGCAGGCCACTTTCGGCGCTAATGCCGGCTCCGGTAAGAACGAAGACGCGATCGGACGCAGTGACGGAAATCGACATATCGAAAGCTCTCAGCTATCAGCTCTCAGATATCAGTTTCTTTCGAGCCGCTTTGCATGGATGTGGACCAGCGAGCTGATGGGTGAATGATGGCGGCTATAAGCTGCCCTTCTACGGCACGAGGAGGATTTTGCCGGTGGTTTTGCGTTCTTCGAGATCAACTTGCGCCTGCGCAGCTTCGGCCAGGGGATACGTATGCTCGGTGCGCAATTTCAGCTGGCCGCCGGCAACCCAACTGAATACGTCACCGGCGCGCCATTCCAACTCAGCGCGCGTGGCGATGTAGTGCCACAGCGTGGGCCGGGTGAGGAAGAGCGAGCCCTTGCTGTTGAGCAAGGTGGGATCGAACGGCGGGACGGGGCCACTGGAGGCACCGAAGAGAGCCATAAGGCCACGTGGCCGCAAGCAATTGAGACTCTTGTCGAAGGTCGTCTTGCCAACAGAGTCGTAAACCACGTCGACGCCTTTGCCCTTCGTCAGGCGCTTGACCTCGACCTCGAAGTCTTTTTCACTGTAGAGAATCACCTCCGAAGCGCCGGCCTCGCGCGAGAGATCGGCCTTGGCTTCTGTGGAGACTGTGGATATAACGCGAGTGCCGATGTGCGCGGCCATCTGAGTCAGCAGCAGGCCAACGCCGCCGGCGCCGGCATGAACCAGCGCGGTGTCGCCCGCCTTCAGCGGAAAAGTGGAGTGGCTGAGATAGTGCGCCGTCATGCCCTGAAGCAGAACTGCCGCGGCCTGTTCCATGGTCACGCCGGCTGGAATCTTAACAAGCTGCGCGGCGGGGACCAGCGCGTACTCTGCATAGCTACCCATCACTGCCGTCGAAGCTACGGGATCACCCGCCTCGAACCCCGTGACGCCGGGGCCGAGTTCCTCAACGGTTCCCGCCGCCTCGCTGCCCGGAACCAACGGAAAAGCTGCTTTGTAGACACCTTTGCGGAAGTAGATTTCGATGAAGTTGACCCCGGTGGCCTCGATGCGAATGAGAACCTGGCCGGGACCCGGTTCTGGAATCGGCAGCTCAACAGGCTCGACGACCTCAGGTCCGCCTGTCGACTGAATCTGAATGGCTTTCATAGCTGCGATAAGGATGAACCTTGAGGGCGGCCTAAGGCAAGGGAACGGACAGCCGGCCCGCCGCTATCAATTCATTACCCCGGCCGCCAGTCTTATGGTTGGGTGTCGCGGCGGCCTGAAAGAAGGTTCCGTTCGTCAACAGAAGCCAGGCGCACGAGACGATCCACAGTGTACGATGCAGGGCGCTGATTGCTGTAGTAGTGCCGCACCTGGAGTTCGCCGAGCAGCCCGATCGCAAGCAACTGAAATCCTGCGACGATCAACACCGACGCGATGATGAACATCGGGCCATGGCTTTCGAGTATGCCAATGTGGGGATGGAGAAGCTTCTCGACGAGCAAAACCGCAGCCATGGCACTTCCCGAGAAGATTCCAAATCCGCCCAGGGCTCCAAAGAAATGAAGAGGCCTGCTCATGTATCGAAGAAGGAAGCGAACGGTTACGAGATCGAAAAGCACACCGAATGTGCGCCCCAGACCGTAGTGGCTCTTGCCCCGCTCCCGGTTCACATTGCGAATGGGAATCTCGCAAATAGAAGCGCCATACCAACTGGCGAGCGCGGGGATGAAACGATGCATCGCCCCGTACAGAGGAATATTGTGGATCACTTCACGCCGATAAGCTTTGAAGGTGGTTCCGAAGTCGTGGATACGCACGCCGGAGAGCCAGGCCATCAGTTTGTTCGCGCAGATGGAGGGAAGGCGCCGCAGGATAAAGCTGTCAATTCGAACCTTGCGCCAGCCCGAAACGACATCGTAGCCTTCATCGAGCTTCTCCAGAAATGCGGGAATATCGGACGGATCGTGTTGAAGATCGCCATCCATCGCCAAAATGTACTCGCCGTTTGCATGATCGAAGCCCGCGGCCAGCGCTGAGGTCTGACCGAAGTTGCGGCGCAATTTGACCACGAGAACCCGGCTGTCGACAGCGGCGATCTCCTCGAGGAGCTTATAGGTCCGGTCAACGGAACCGTCGTCGACCAGGACGAGCTCAAAACCGTCATCGAACTGCTCCATGACCTGCTTGAGGCGCGCGTAAAGAACGGTAACGTTCTCTTCTTCGTTATGAAAAGGCACAACAATGGAGTATTTCGGCATCTGGACCCCTCGTCGGTTATTGGATGCTCTGCGAAATCCTTGTGCGCACATAAAATTGTCGGCCGCCGCCGTTTTGTCGCTTTCACTGCAACGATTGGCGGGAGAGGGCGGCGTCAAGCCGCCGGCCTACTGGCGATGCAGCTCATCAAGCATTGTCTGCATCTCGCTGAGCGCGTGGCTGTTACCGTCGCGCGCCGCGCACCCGATTCCCGCCCGAAGCCGCTCGATGGCTTCAGGCTTGTTGCCGGCGCTCGCCAGAGTTTGAGCCGCCATAAAGTAAGCCGGCGTGTAATCGGGGTCGGTCGACAGCAAAACGTCGAACTCGGCCAATGCCTCAGCCGTGTTCCCCCGGCTTACCAGTTCCATGGCAATTCCGTAACGGGCAAAGCTATTCTTCGGGTCCAGCGCCAGGATCTCTCTGAGTCGTCGAATTTTGTCCATCTCGCTCGTGTTTGGCCCGAATCGACGGCTGCGGACCCCAAAGAATTTGCGAAATCGGCAAGGATTGCCGACACTGGAACAGGACGCGAAAAACAGGTCAGCCGGATGATGCCTGTCGCCAGTTCCATTGTAGCCGGGCAGAGATGAAGACGGCGAGAAAAAATGCGGGAAACCGAACGGAGAAGGAATGGACAGTCACGAGAGCGGGCCGATGGCACGGACGGTAGGAAACTCGCAGTCGGAGATGACAGAGATCGTCCTGCCCAACGACACCAACATGCTGGGAAATCTGCTTGGTGGGCGACTGATGCATTTCATCGACGTAACCGGAGCAATGGCGGCCTATCGGCACGCGCGAACTCACGTGGTGACGGCGGCAATGGACCACATTGACTTTATTCAGCCAGTCAGGCTGGGAGATCTTCTGACTCTAAAGTCGAGCGTCAATCGCGCGTTCAAGCACTCCATGGAGGTGGGCGTAAAAGTCTGGGCGGAAAACACGCGCACCGGTGCGGTGGCTCACGTGGCCAGCGCTTACCTTGTCTTCGTCGCGGTCGATGAGCACGGAAGAATGCAGACGGTTCCGCAATTGAATCCGGAGACCCCCGATCAGATCAGGCGCTACGACGATGCGCTGCGACGCCGCGAACATCGGGAGCGCGAGAGCGCACGGCGCAAGCAGGCGAAGCTGGCGACGGCCGCCCTGTCCGATAGCGGGAAAGCTTAGAGATGTGTCAGCGGATCCCAGCGCGACGAATGGAGCGCTAATTCCTTCACCATGTCGACTTCCCCTCTCTCGACGGCGGGCGGTGTTTCATTCCCTCGGCGTATCGTTTGTTTGAGCGACGAGACGACCGAAACTCTCTATCTGCTGGGAGAGCAGAACCGAATCGCCGGCGTTTCGGGATACACGATGCGTCCGCCTGATGCGAGGCGCAAACCGCGGGTCTCGGCATTCCGCGACGCAAAGCTCGATGCGATCGTCGACCTGAAGCCGGACCTGGTGCTGACATTCTCAGACGTGCAGGCCGAGATTACGCGGGAGTTGGTGCTGCGCGGGATTACCGTGCTGAACTTCAACCAGAGAAGCGTCAGGGAGATCCTGGAGACGATCGAAGTCCTGGCGCGCATCGTCGGCAAGCCGCAAGCGGGTGCTGCGTTGGCGGAGAGCCTTCAGCGCGGGCTTAACGCAATTGCGACCGTGGGCAGGGCGTTCCCGCGCCGGCCACGAGTTTACTTCGAGGAGTGGGACGCCCCCCTGATCAGCGGCATCGAATGGGTGGAGGAGTTGATCGAGATCGCCGGCGGCGAGCCGATCTTTCCGGAGCTGAAACGGTGTGGCAAAGCCGCAGACCGCGTTGTCGACCCGGCGGAGGTGGTGCGGCGCGACCCCGAGGTGATTCTGGCCTCATGGTGCGGAAAGAAAGTGGATATCGAGAAGATCAGCTCACGACCCGGATGGAATGCGACCAGCGCAGTTCGTGACGCGCAGGTGTACCAAATCGAATCGGCCATCATCTTGCAGCCTGGTCCTGCATCGCTCACTGACGGAGTGAGACAGATTCATGCAATTTTGGAGCGCGTAGCTGGAGCCGTTCCGGACCGGCAGGCAGGGACCGTTCGCGCCGGGCGATCGCAGAATCAGTAAACGTGTCCTGTAAGATTCTGGAAGAGGAGATTGAGGATGGCGCATGGTCATGCGATGCCGCAGCCGGTGGCGTTGCCCGGAGTAGCCAAGATAGTCGCGGTGGGTTCGGGCAAGGGCGGCGTAGGGAAAACGACAGTGGCAGTAAACCTGGCTATCGCCCTTTCGAAACTCGAGCAGCGGGTGGGCCTGATGGATGCCGATGTCTATGGGCCCAATGTCCCGCTCATGATGGGTTCGTCGCAATCGCCGCGCGTGGGACCGGGCAACGTGATTGAACCCAATCTCACCCACGGCATCAAGACGATCTCGATCGGATATATCTCGCCTGGTGACAAGCCCCTGGTAATGCGCGGGCCGATGCTGCACCAGATTATCAGGCAGTTTCTGCAGCAGGTGAACTGGGGCGAGCTTGATTACCTGATCGTCGATCTGCCGCCGGGAACCGGCGACGTGGCGATCTCATTGGTGCAGACGGTGCCGCTGACCGGAGCCATTGTCGTCTCCACGCCGAGCGACGTAAGCCTTGAGGACGCCCGCAAGGCGCTGGAGATGTTCGCACAGGTGAACGTCGAGGTACTGGGAATCGTGGAGAACATGAGCCATTTCACTTGCCCGCACTGTCACCAGGAGATGGATATCTTCTCTCGCGGCGGCGTGGAGCGGACAGCGAAGCAATTCAATGTGCCGTTCCTGGGATCGATCGAACTGGTTCCGGCGATTCGCGAGGGCGGAGACAGAGGATTGCCGGTCGCACTCGCCGGGCCGAAGAGCCCGCAGGCTGCCGCGTTTTACGCCGTGGCGGAGAAGGTGATGGAGCAGGCCGAAAAAGCCGCTGCGGCGGCGAGCGACGTGATCGAGATCCGGTAAAGAGGGGCAACGAGATAAGAATGGAAAGCGGGGCTCACGCCCCGCTTTTTTGTCGTCGGTGGACTCGTGCGGGTCAAGACGCCCGCGCTACAGCCGGCAAGGATGCCGGAGCTACATCGGACAGTCTTACCGCCAGTGGCCTTCGACCAATACCCAGCCGTCGCCACGATGCTCCCAGTGATGGGCCTCCCACACAGCGCCGGGATGCGGCGGGTGCGCCCAGTAGCCATGTACCCACACGTAGCGGTGGCCGTTCCAACGGTGATAGCCGTCGACCCACACCCATCCAGGATGCGGTGCGTGTTCGTGGGCTTCGACAATGGGCGCCGGGGGCGCCACCCGAACGATAACCTGTCCCATTACGAGCGCAGGTGTAAGACTTAGTGCAAGCAGCCCAGCCAATACAGTTTTTCTCACGAGAATTTGCCCTCCAGGGGTTTGATTCTGCCGGACACTCCGGTTCGTTCCGGCTGATAATGATACCAACCCAAAAACGAACCATTGGTTGCGAGTTGTTGAAAACCGCCGCCCTGCCGAATCTAGCAGTCTTAGATGCGTAGTTTGCCCGCCAGGCCGTCAGACTGCCAGGGCTTTTTCCAGCCTGGGCGGGAAGACATTGCCCAGCCTTTTGATTTGTGCTCCCAAGGCGCCCAGCTTTTCCTCAATGTGCTCATAACCGCGGTCCATGTGGTAGACGCGGTCAATAATGGTCTCGCCCTCGGCGACAAGGGCGGCCAAAACAAGCGACGCGGAGGCGCGAAGGTCGGAGCACATGACCGCGGCCGCGGAGAGCCGTGCCGGCCCGCGAACGACTGCGCACTTACCATCAACCTTGATGTTGGCTCCCATTCGCACCAGTTCCTGCACGTGCATAAAGCGGTTTTCGAAGATGTTTTCCCGCACCTGGCTGACCCCTTCGGCTTGCGTGGCGAGCGCCATATACTGGGCCTGCATGTCGGTGGGAAATCCCGGATACTCTTCGGTTGAAATATCGGCCGCGCGAAGAGGATCGGCCACACGGACCCGCACCGCATCGGGACCGGCCACTTCGACCTGCGCGCCGGCCTCCTGCAATTTCGCCATGACAGCGCCGAGGTGATCCGGATTGCAGTTGGCGACCACCAGGTCGCCTCCCGTGATAGCGCCGGCTATCAGGAAAGTGCCCGCCTCGATGCGATCGGGGTTGATGCGATAGCTGGCGCCGTGAAGACCGGCAACGCCTTGCACCCGGATGGTAGGCGTCCCCGCGCCTTCAATTCTGGCTCCCATCGCGGTCAGCAAGCCGGCAACGTCGGCGACCTCCGGCTCGCGCGCGCAGTTTTCCATCAGCGTTTCGCCCTCGGCAAGGACCGCGGCCATCAGGAGGTCTTCTGTGCCCGTCACGGTGATCTTGTCGAAGACAATATGGGCTCCGTGCAGGCGCGGGGCACTGGCCTCAAGATAGCCGTGCTCCTGCGCGATGACCGCGCCCATCTTTTCCAGGCCTTTGATGTGAAGGTCGATGGGGCGGCCGCCGATGGCGCAACCGCCCGGCATGGCGACACGGGCCTTGCCGGCGCGGGCAATGAGCGGGCCAAGCACCAGCGAACTGGCGCGCATGGTTTTCACGATCTCGTAGCGCGCGACGGGATCGGAAAGCATGCTGCAACAGATGGTCGTGCGGTCCCGTCCCTCACCTTGCCGCAATTCGACTTGCGCACCCATAGAAGACAGCAGCCGCCGTTCGGTTTCGATGTCGCGCACCTGGGGAATGTTTTCCAGGGTGATCTCATCATCAGTCAGAATCGCTGCGGCCATGCACGGCAGGGCCGAGTTCTTGGCGCCGGAGATTTGCACCGTGCCAACCAGTGGATTGCCGCCGTTGATGACGAATTTATCCATAAGAGCGGGCGTCAGGGATCAGGTTTCAGGTATCAGCTTCTAGCTGATCAGTGTACATGCGAGGCATCGTGATTGCTTCGGTCAATTGCGGCGTGGTCCACCCTCGGCGGACGGGGCCGAAGCGTCTGAACGATTCGCTGGGCTCGCTGTGGCCGGGCCGATTTGAACCAGCGGAGGCGATCCAGGGGCGGCTGAGCCCATGGCCGCATCGTGCTGCGCGCGCGCGGCGGCGTCAATGTCCACAGGAATTCCGCCGGGAATCAAAACCGGCGCGTTGTAACGGTAATTCAGGTCCCTGGTGACGCGAAAAACGAGCGGCAACGCCGCGAGCAGGACAAAAAATGCGAGCCAACTTCCATCGAGGCCGAACGCTCCTCCGGTGAGCCAAAACGGTCCCATAGGGTCGCCTTGCACCAGATGCGAGTGTGTGTCGACACCGTTCACAGCGAGCCCGAACAGAAGTGCCCGGCTCGCCTTCCACGCAAAGTTCATAGCCCAACTTACCCACAGCGCATTGGTGCGCAAGTAGCCCGTAGAAAGCAGAAGGGTGAGGGCTGCTGCGACCGCGAAACTGGCGTGACTTGAACCGGGGACGAGTTGTTGCACGATCGCGTAAATGGCGGCGAAGCCCAGCGATGCTCCAAGCGGGCCGACGGCGCGAGCGAAGCATTGGAACGCGTAACCGCGGAAGGCAATCTCTTCGGCCAGCGCGAAGAACGCGAAGTACGCTGTGTCGGCGAGCATCCAGCCCCAATTCGAACCCTGGGCTAAAACATAGAGGGCGATGCCCCCTGCGACCGTCATCGGAAGTACGCACACCACGGCGATGGCCCAACCTGATGCGAGCCCGATGCCCATCTCATTGAGCCAGCCCTCGCGCCGAGGAAACCCTTGTTCGCTGATGGGGTCGGGCTGGCGGTCGACCCAGAACCCCATGGCGCCATAACCGACGAGAAGCAGAAACGCCAGCATCACCTGCTCGAGGAGCGGGAACCACGCCTCGCCGCCGAATCCGGAGGCCGCGCGGCGAGCCAGCGATCGTGCAACAAAGAAGTAAAGCAGCGCGGCGACAAACAGAAAGTAGGCGCGCAGCCTGCCACCGGAGCGTGCGGGCGCGGTCAAGCGGCGCTCCCCTGTTCGCCCGCGGCATCAGAGATGACCCGCGATGACGCAAGACAGGACTCGCGCTGACATTTTCGGCTATCCATCATGAATATCGGGTTGTACCTTCCCGTCGGGACACTGGCAATTAGCCTTGCGTATAAAACTGCGCAATATTGCGGAATTTCTGCTGCCGGGCTGCAACCAGGGCATCAACGGGCATCGACTTCAGCTGGTCGAGATGCTTGCGCAGGATGGAACCCAGCAGGCCCGCCCCAGCTTCACGATCCGCCTGGATGCCATCGTGCGGCTCAGTGACAATTTCATCCACGCAGCCCAGGGCCGCTACCTCGGGCGCGGAGATTCGCATAGCTTCGGCGGCGAGAGCTTTCTTGCCGGCGTCGTTCCACATGATCGACGCGCAACCCTCGGGCGAAATCACAAAGTAAAGAGCGTTCTCAAGGATCAAGACCCGATCGGCGACGGCAAGCGCGAGCGCGCCGCCTGAGCCGCCTTCGCCGCTGATGATTGAGATGGTGGGGACACGCAGACGAGCCATTTCGCGAAGATTCCGTGCGATGGCCTCGGCCTGGCCACGTTCCTCAGCACCGACCCCGGGAAATGCGCCCGGCAGGTCAATGAAGGTGATGACCGGCCGGGAGAATTTTTCGGCGAGCTTCATGGCGCGCAGTGCCTTGCGATAGCCCTCAGGATGCGGCATGCCGAAGTTGCGCTTCACCCGCTCTTTGGTCGTGCCGCCCTTGCGATTCCCGATGACCATGACTTCATCGGCGCCGAGTCGCGCCATGCCGCACGCCACCGCCTCATCGTCGCCAAAGGCGCGGTCGCCGTGGATTTCGCTGAAGTCCGTGAAAATCCGCTCGATCAATTCCATGGGATAGGGGCGCTGGGGATGCCTCGCCCTCTCGATTCTCTCCCATGCCGGCGAGACGGTCTCCGCCTGGGGAATGACCCCTGTTTCCTGTTCGCTCATCGATAGTAGGCACCAAACAGGCAAGCCGTCCGGCACTTTTTTGATTTTACAGGGATAAGGAGGCAAGATTCGCGCGACCCGGTGTCAAGATCGAGACCTGGGGCTCCCTGGCGTGGCCAGGGGGGAGCGGACAAGGTGACCCCAACCGCGGAGCGGGTCGGGGCGCCCAGGGCGTGGTTCGTTACCCACGTTTTGGAATCGAGACCTGGGCCACCCATTTTTCGTGCTGGACTGGGTTCTGAACGAACCGAGGGCACCCGTCGTGATGTGCTCAGCCGCTACTTCTTCTTCTTCACAGCCGCAAGAATCGATTTCTGATTGGCTAGTATGCCCTTTTGGTTGGAAAGGATTTTGGCGAGCACGGACTGGTTTTTCTTGATTTCGGCCTGGTTTTGAAGAATCGACTTCTGGTTTTTCTTGACATCGGCCTGGTTCGAGAGAATGGCTTTCTGGTTGCTCTTGATTTCGGACTGATTTCCGAGAATCTCTTTCTGGTTGCCCAGGATTGAACCCTGGTTGGCAATAATCGTTTGCTGATTTGCGATTACTTCGTCTGACATGGACGCTCCTTGGGGAAGATGGTAAACATCGTCGACGCTGCGGGGGGTGCGCCGCCACGACCTTTCGGTCTATTTGATTGTCCTACCAGCGATGGGGTGATTGTCGCTTGAACCGAATGATCGGGGGCTGGGATGACCAACCTCGGTCACAAGCGGCAATTCAGAGCTGAGCCCCTCACGTTAGCGCGGTTCGCCGGCTTGGGCGGCGCGTTGGCCGGCGAGCCGGCTGATTTTGTCGACGTCCTTGACCATCTCGTGGACGGCGTAGCCTTTCTCGGCAAGGGCCCCGGTAGGGCAGGCCTGGATGCATTTGCCGCATGAGGTGCAATTGCTGGCCTTACCCCAGTCATCCTTAAGATCGCTGACGATGCGCGAGGAAATTCCGCGCGATGAAACCTCCCAGACATTTGCGCCCTCAACTTCGGCACAGACACGGACGCAGCGTGTGCAAAGGATGCAGCGGTTGTGATCGAGAACAAAGCGGGGATGCGACATGTCCACCGGCAGGCGCGGGTTGTTGTAGGCATAGCGCACATGTGTGATACCGAGCGACTGTGCCAGCGATTGCAGTTCGCAATGGCCATTGGAGACGCAGGACGAGCAGACATGGTTGCGCTCAACAAGCAGCAGCTCGACGGCCATGCGGCGATAGAGATCGAGCTTGGCAGACTTGGTGACGATGGACATGCCTTCATTCACCGGCGTGGTGCAGGCCGGGAACAGGCGATCGGTGCCAGCGAGCTGGACAACGCAGACCCGGCAGGCGCCGACAGCACTGAGGCCCTTGAGATAACAGAGCGTCGGAATGTACTTGCCATTGGCACGGGCAGCATCGAGAAGGGTGTCTCCCTCATGGGCGGTGATCAGCTCGCCATCGATGCGGACCGAAATCGTCTTGTTGGGCAACTTGGATCTCCTTTCCCTGTCCTAGTGTTCTCCGGGCGTGTTGCGCAGATCGCAGCGGAGGCAGCGCCTGCACTCCTCGAGCGCTTCCTGCTCGGTGAGGCCGACGACAACTTCCAGCTGTGAGCGGGCGCGCAAGGAGGCGGGTACCGAGCGGCCGTTGTGGCGGCGCGAAAGACTCGGCTCGCCCGGCGCCTGCTGGCTGAACTCGAATTCGGGAAGAATCCGGCTCCAGCGGTCGACGGCCGATGGTTGGCCGGGTTGCGCCATAAGCCGTTCATCGATCTTACGGGCAGCCTGCTTGCCGCCGCTCATCGCGTTCGACATATTGGAAGCGCCGGTGATCACATCGCCGCCTGCATAAAAACCGGGCCGGCTGGTTTCACATGTAAAGCGATCGACGACGATCGTGCCTTCCTCTTTGAGCTCGAGGCCCGAGGCGCGGCAAAAGTCCATGTCGAAGGTCTCGCCCACGGCGAGGATTACGCTGTCGCACTCGAAGCGCTGCACCTCGTCGGTCGGGATCGGCCGCCGACGCCCTGATTTGTCGTACTCGCCAAGCCGGGTCTTGACGATTTCAATGGCTTTGACGCTGCCATCGTTACTGCCCATAATGCGGTGCGGGGCGGCAAGAAAAACGAAGCGGACACCCTCTTCTTCGGCTGCCTGGATCTCCTCGTCGATTGCAGGCATGTCTTTGCGTTCGCGGCGATAGAGGATGGTGGCCTGCGCTCCCATGCGCACGGCCGTGCGAGCGGAGTCGATGGCTGCATTGCCGCCGCCGATGACGGCAACGCGCGACCCGATGGCAGGCTTCTCATTGTGCGCAACGGCTTCAAGGAACAACAGCGCCGGAAGGACATTCTTCAACTCAGTACCGGGCAGATAGAGCCAGGACTCCTTCCAGGTGCCGATGGAGATGAAGACGGCATCGAAGTTCGAGGCCAGATCGTTGAGCGGGAGATCAAAGCCCACTCGCGTGTTGAAGATGAATTTCACGCCGAGAGCCTCAATGAGGTCGAGTTCGCGGCGGAGAACGGCCTTGGGCAAACGATACTCGGGGATCGCAAAGCGCAGCATGCCACCGGCCTCGCTGCGCTCCTCATATACGGTGACGTCGTGGCCAAGCATGGCGAGGTAAAAGGCAGCGGTAAGGCCGGTGGGGCCTGAGCCGGCCACAGCGACCTTGCGTCCGGTCGATGCAAGCTTGCGGGCAAGAATCCGCTCGACCATAGGCGCAAAGCGGTCGGACTTGTAGATGCTGTCGGCGATGAGGCGGTGAACCTCGCGCATGTTCACAACTTCGTCGAAGGACTGGCGCCGGCAGCGGTTATCGCAGGGGTGCTGGCATACGCGCCCCGTCGAGGCGGGCAAGGGGTTGTCGAGGATGACGGACTCAAAGGCGTCCTCAAGCCGTCCCTCGCGGTAGAGTTCGAGGAAACGCGGAATGTTCATGCGCAGGGGGCAGCTGTTTTCGCAGGGCGAGACAGCCAGCTCCTGACAGACGCCGGCGCGGCAGCGGTGCGCGACGATGTGGTCTTCATATTCGTCACGGAAGTGGCGAATCGTCGTCAGGACGGGGTTGGGAGCCGACTGGCCGAGCGCGCATAGCGAGCAGTCGCGGATCATACGGCCCAGTTCGTCAAGGAGGCCGAGGTGCTCGGTTGTGCCGCTACCGGCGGTTACCGCGTTGAGTATGCGCAGCGCCTTATTGAGCCCTACGCGGCAAGGGACACATTTACCGCACGATTCGGAATGTGTGAACTCGATGAAGTAGCGGGCCACGTCGACCATGCAGTTGTCTTCATCCATGACAACCATGCCGCCGGAGCCCATGATGGAGCCGAGTTGCGCGAGACTTTCGTAGTCAACAGGCGTATCGAACATCTCGACGGGGATGCAGCCGCCCGACGGACCCCCGGTCTGCACGGCCTTGACGCGGCGGCCGGCGATGGCGCCTTCGCCGATGTCGTAGATGAAGCTCTGGAGCGGCGCGCCGAGCGGCATCTCGACCAGGCCGGTGTTCTGGACCTTGCCGACGAGAGAGAAGACCTTGGTGCCAGGGCTCTTGGCGCTGCCTGTTTCAGCGAACCACGCCGGGCCGCGAGTGACGATGGGCGCGATGTTGTACCAGGTTTCGACGTTGGTGATGTTGGTGGGCCGTCCCCAAAGACCTTTTTGCGCGGGATAGGGTGGCCGCGGCCGAGGACGCCCGGCAAAGCCTTCGAGTGACGCGATCAATGCCGTTTCTTCACCGCAGACAAAGGCTCCGGCGCCCTGGACGAGTTCGACGTCGAAGTTGAAGCCGCGGTCGAGGATGTTCTTGCCCAGAAGGCCGTACTCGCGGGCCTGCTCAATGGCGCGCGTGAGCCGGCGAACCGCGAGCGGATACTCAGCCCGCACGTAGATGATTCCTTCGGTCGCGCCCATGACGTAGGCGCCGATGATCATACCTTCGAGCAGAGAGTGCGGATCGCCCTCGATCTCGTTGCGGTTCATGTAGGCGCCGGGATCGCCCTCGTCGGCATTACAGATGATGTATTTGATGTCGGATTTGGCTTTAGCGAGAAAGTCCCACTTGTTGCCGGTGAGAAATCCCGCGCCACCGCGACCTCGGAGCCGGGAGCCCTTGATCTGTTCGATGACCGTATCGGCACGGTTATCGATAAGGACCTTGTAGAGTGCCTGGTATCCGCCGACGGCGATGTACTCTTCGATATCGGAGGGGCTGATCAGGCCGCAGTTGCGGAGCACGATTTTCTTCTGCCCCTTGAAGAACGGGATCGCGTTCCAAGACGGAATCTCCGGGTAGCCCTGGCCGTAGCGCAGGTGCGCCGTAACATGGTCCCACTCTTCGATCTTGCAATAGACCAGGTCGGACGGAAGAGAGGCGGCAGAGACACCTTCAAGGATCCGCGAGGCATCGTTGGCCTGGACGCGGTGCAGGAGGACAAGAGGGTTTCCGGGAAGGCGAACGCCCACCAGGGGCTCCTGAAAACATGCGCCAAAACAGCCGACGCCGGCCAGGTGAACGTCGATACCGCTGCGCTGGATGGCCTCGTTAAGAGCGTGGAAAACCTCTTCCGCTCCGTTGCCCCGGCCGCAGGTTCCCATGCCCACAGTGATGCGAGGAACCGCCGGCATGAGTTTGGCAATGCCTGATTCACGGACTGCATTGAAGGCGCCAATATCCTGAATCCGCGGCATCACTTCCTCCCTTGGGCAAGCGCTTTGATTTCGCGTTGCAGCGTTCGGTCATTCACGTGGCTGAGTATGTGGTGATTGATTTCGGCAACCGGGGCGAGTGCGCACTGGCCGAAGCAGGCGACCGTTCTTACCGTGAAGCGGCGGTCGGCCGTGGTGAGCGCAAGCTTGTCGGCCTCGCCGCCATCACCGGCCTCGTGAACACTGAGGCCGAGATCAAGGCACAGCTTGTCCAGCAGGTCCTTGGATCCTCGCGTGTGACATGCGGTGCCGCGGCAAACACAGACGACATTGTCGCCTTGGGGATCGAGATTAAAGAGCGCGTAGAATGTAGCCGCGCTATAGACCCTCGCGGGTGGCAGACCGGCCTGGTCGGCGATGTAGCGGAGCGACTCCACGGAGAGAAACTTATGCGCGTTTGCGGCCTGAATGGTCTCGAGAATGCCCAAAAGCGCGCCTGGGCGGCCTTCAAATTTTGAGATCGCCTGGTCGATCAGTAGCCTCTCGTGAGGATCGAGCGCGAGATGTGCAGTGGGCTGCGCAGCACGAACAGGGCTTGCCATCGTCCCTCCCTGGCGGATGGCGCCATGAACAGACACTGCGCCCCGCTTGGCGTGGAACCGGTTCGCGGGAGGGAGATTATGAAGAATGGCGGGCGCCAAAGGCGAGTTGCCCGGCGCAGGTGAGCTTCAAACCCCTGAGATACACAACCCCTCCCCGGAGCAGGTCCGGCTGGAACTTTGCGCTTGAGACGGGGATTGGCGATGTGCCAGTTGTCACAGCGGGATGTGACAGTGTGCGAGCGCTTGTGCCGAAAAAGCGCCCGAGGCGTGACCCGAACCCGCGTTGACGCTAGGGGTTTTCGGGGTTGGTCGAAGGATCTCCTGCTTCAGCGGGCTGGGACTCTGGACCTGTTGGTCTGGGGTCCTGTTTCGACTTGTGCGAGGGGCCGGCGAGCGAAGCGCTGGTGAGCTCCTCGACCCGATAGCCTGTCTCCGCTGCAGCCGCGAGCAAAGATTCAACGGCACGGCTCAAAGATGCTGCCGCAGCCAAAGTAGGCACATTCTGGCCGGCAAGCGACTGCAGCGACGGCAAAAGCAGCCACCAGAGCAGTTCCTCGTAGCGTTCGCGAATGAAATAGCTCTGTCCGTCCGCCTGGTGCGCGCCGGTCAGCCAGCGCACATCGGGATCATCCCAGAGGGCAGCGGGAAGAGTGATCTCCGCCGTCGCCGATGGTCGGAGCACCGACGCAGTTTCGCCTGTCAGGGCGACTTTTCTTTCCGGGGCCTTCACAACAGGCGACTCCTCCGGTTCAGCAGGCCGCTCCTCCGCTTTCCCAACCCCGGCGCGGATCAGAAGCAGGACCTTGATCCGGCCGGCGACGCGCCAGGCCTCTTCGCCTTCAAAACCGAGCGCGGCGAACGCATTGGCAAGCGGAGAACGCAGACGGAGCCGATCGAAAAGATCGAGGGCGATGCGATGGGGCTCGTCCGGGTCCACTGAACTGGCAAGAAGTTCGAGCGCGCACCAGGCGATGACCGGTCCCCACATGGCCGTGCCGGTCAACTGCGGACTGCCGCTGGGCAGCACGCGTCGCGCAGCCGCGCTCCACGGCGCCGGGAATAGCGGCTCGATCGCCGGCAGCCGCATGGTTGCGCGGAGCATTTTGCTGAACTTGAATTGCGGGGACTCTGAATCGAACGGCAAACTGGCGAGTTCGGCCTTGCCCTCCGCCTTGAGACGGTCGGCATAAGCCGCCTGCGCCGCACGCAAAAATCCCTCGCAGATCGGCCAGGCCTCCTGCAGAAACTCGCTGCGCTGCGCCTCTGCGATCCTCAATCCCTCAAGCACAGCGGCACCCGGCTGAACG
>Ga0335071_10003405_pt1 | contig 16781 bp, 13 predicted proteins | sample Lox_Sample_15_FD_206724 | JGI IMG/M metagenome (GOLD analysis project Ga0335071, IMG submission 206724) | Soil microbial communities from Loxahatchee National Wildlife Refuge, Florida, United States - Lox_Sample_1.5 | ecosystem: Environmental > Terrestrial > Soil > Wetlands | place: USA... | reverse complement strand
GAAGGCCTCATTGCTCCAACGGTGACCGGGACAGATACCAATTCCGACTCGGCCATTCGGGGCAGCATCTTGAGTCCATGTGCATTTGCGATGGCAATCTTTTCCAGGCGGGTGTCGGAAATCGGTTCCGACGCTCGAATCAGCTTGCGAGCGAGCGAATAACCAATGATCAGACGGCACAGCAGAATCAGCACTCCTGCGAAATAGACGACTGTTGCAACTACTTGCCAGGAGATTCGAAATGGTTCGCTCTCCGCGACTGGTTGCACGAGCAAAACTGGGGAACTCGCACTCGAACCGGTGGACGTCGCCTGAGTTTGTTGGAACGCCCGCGTGCGCCTCGAGGGAACGTCCTGAAGCGTGACTGCATCTTCAGAACGAACTTCTTGTCTGACAGGAGAGGCTTTCTGCAAAAAGGCGGGCACTGGGACGAACATCGGCGGTAACAGCAATCCAAGGAGAGGCATTGCCAATGCGACGGCAAGTACCGATTTCCAGGCAAACAGCCGCAGCGAAGTTGCCCGCGCTCGAAACGCCCTGAGCAGCACGGCGGCGATGCAGGCGATCAAGATCGCGCGCACAGCGGACAAGAGAATCAGCCAGTCAACTGCGGAACTATTGATCAAGTGCCTCATAGTTTCCTTTCACCCTTGGCGTCAGCAGGTTCGGCGTCCCTCCGATCGGCCATTTTTCTCGCGAACCGCTCCAATTGCTTGCGGTCGAGAACATCGTTGTCGACCATGCCTAACAAAAGAGCCTCCGCCGACCCGCCACAAAAACGGTCGATGATGTTTTTCACGGCGCGGACCGCGACATTCTGGCGCTTGTCAGAAGGCTTATATATGAATGTCCGGCCATCGACTTCATGCCTCAGAAATCCCTTCTCCTCAAGACGGCGCAAAACGGTGCGAATCGTGGAATCCTTCATGGGACGAGTGGGAGCAAGCGCTTCGCGGCATTCTTCCGCCGTCGTAGAGCCACGGCTCCAGATATAGTCCATGACGCTTTGCTCTACCTCCCCCAAGTTCTTTAGACGTGGCTGCCTTGTGTTAGTCATTGTAGCGTTACAATATGTAACACTAAGCCAACTGGATGTCAAACGGAAAAAATCGCGGCTGGGTTAAAGCAAAGCACCGCAAACCTTCGCGCCGCTCAAGACGCGGCTTCGGAATGACAAATTCTTCCGGCCATTCGGCGGGATTCAGTAGCGCAGGCTTATCAGGTAAATCGCTAGCTGGGCAGCAATGCCGGCGCAGGTGTCAAGGATTACGTCACGGTAAGTTCCGGTGCGGCTTGGAAGATAGCTCTGATGCCATTCGTCCAAAGTAGCAACGAACGCTGTTCCGATCACTGCAATTGTTGTCCATCGAAACATCCATTTTGCGCCGGTTTTCGACGGTAACGTCTCGCGCCATGCCCGGAAGAAGAGAATGCTGAGCAAGGCGTAGCCAAACACGTGCCCGCATTTCCGCAAGAAATGATGCCACGGTTGAAAGGTAACCCAGTCAATCCCAAACAGAAAATGCAGGACTGGATACAGAAAACGGCTGGTCTCATCCGATGACAGGTAAGTCGTCGATTCGATCGCGATCACAATGAGCCAAAGGATCAGGGCGATCCAGGCTTTCAGGACATGGTGGCGGTCTTTGTTTGGCTTCTCGATCACGATTCGGTCGATAGCGACTTTCGAATTCTGTTTTCGTGTATCACTCTGCATGTAGAGATAGAATTCCTTCAACTAGGGGAGCGGGGTGGCTCTGTGAGTATTAACGTCGTTTCGCCGCCACGTTATTCGATCGCATAGTTGGGTGCCTCGCGCGTGATCATCACGTCATGTACGTGGCTCTCGCGCAGGCCCGCGCCGCTGATTCGCACGAACCGGGTCTTCTGGAGCAATTCCGGAATCGTTCCGCAACCGCAGTAGCCCATGCCCGACTTAAGGCCTCCCACCATTTGATAAATGATCATCGCGACCGAGCCGCGATAGGGAACACGCCCTTCAATGCCTTCAGGAACAAGTTTTGCCAGGCGATTCGACTCGCCATCGGAGGCCGAAACGGATGTGGAAGAATCGCTATCTGTGCTCTGGAAATAGCGCTCGCTGGAGCCCTGTGCCATCGCGCCGAGTGATCCCATGCCACGATAAGATTTAAAGGATCGGCCTTGATAAAGGATCAACTCGCCGGGGCTTTCGTCAGTGCCGGCAAAAAGAGATCCGATCATGACTGCGCTTGCGCCGGCCGCGAGTGCCTTGGTGACATCGCCTGAGTACTTGATGCCACCATCGGCAATGATCGGAACTCCCGAATCTTTGGTGGCGCGGTAGGCCTCCGCGATCGCGGTGATCTGTGGAACGCCTGCACCGGTGACGACGCGCGTCGTGCAGATCGATCCCGGACCGATACCGACTTTGATTCCGTCCGCTCCGGCGCGGGCCAGTTCGCATGCGCCGTCGAAGGTTGCAACGTTTCCTGCCATAAGTTCAACGTCGGGTAGCTTTGATTTCACCAGCTTCACGGCTTCCAAAACTTTCGAGGAATGTCCGTGGGCGCTGTCGATGGCGAGCACGTCTACCTTCGCTTCAGCTAATTCTTGCGCACGTTCCAGGAAATCTCCCGTGGCCCCGATCGCCGCGCCAACGCGAAGACGGCCGTGCGAATCTTTTGCGGCGTTGGGATATTTCAGCTTTTTCTGGATGTCTTTGACCGTGATCAAGCCCTTCAGGTTGTACTTGTCGTCGACAACCAGAAGTTTTTCAACGCGATGCTGGTGAAGAATTTTTTCCGCCTCTTCGAGCGTTGTTCCCACGGGGACAGTGATGAGATTCTTCTTCGTCATCACGTTGTCGATAGGGATGTCAAAGCGCGTCTCGAATCTCAGGTCGCGGTTGGTGAGAATTCCAACAAGCTTTCCGTTGTCTGTGATCGGCACGCCGGAGATCTTGTACTTGCGCATGACCTCAAGCGCATCGCTTACCTTGTCACTCGCATGCATCGTGACCGGATCGACGATCATGCCGCTTTCCGAGCGCTTTACTTTGTCAACTTCGTTGGCCTGTTCTTCGATGGAAAGATTGCGGTGGATGATGCCGAGTCCGCCCTGCTGGGCCAGGGCGATGGCCATGTGTGATTCGGTAACGGTGTCCATGGCGGCGCTGACGATCGGAATGTTGACGCTGATTTTGCGGGTAAGCTGCGTCTGGGTATTGGCGATTGCTGGGACTACATCGGATCGCGCGGGCAGCAGCAGCACATCATCAAAAGTAAGAGCCTCAGGAACGGGAAAATGAATCATAAATGTCTCGGAATTCCCCAGCGCTGTGGGTAAACTTTCATTGTAGAGAGCGACGAAAGATCAGGCAAATAAAACGCACAGTGCTCGGGAGATACCGCGATCTGATTCTTAAGTGTCAGTCTGATTTGTCTAGCTGCATGATATTGACATTTTTGGTATCAGCGATATTGCTCATGTTTACGGAATGTAGCAGGAGCTATTTGAGAGGAACTTCGACATGGTTGAATGACAGCCAGACCTATTTGGTCATAGATGACGATAACGGAGGCCATTGCGGCCCCATGAAGGTCCCATCCGATCGCTGAAGCTGGCAAAATCCACCCGGCCAAACAACGTTGGTGTGGCGGCGATCTTGAGTTCCCGATCCCCCCCGCGTTGTATATCGATCCGCTATGGTGCCCGTAATTCCTCAAAAAGCTCTCTGACCGTCCGTTTGTCTTTTCCCCCGGTCCGGGCGTATATTAAGACACTGGAACTGCTGTGTACCGGCTTTTGGCGAAGCACACCAGTGGGCGCAAGCCCACTTTTTAGTTGGAGCCCCGTCGGTGATGCGGCCATCCGCCAGTAAGTTATTGGATTCATGGCGCTTGACGTTGAACGTGTGCGGTCGATAGCGGACCGGGTCGCGGCCTCGAGCGGGCTCGAAGTCCTTGACATCGAGTTTCTCGGTGGAGGCAAGGCACGGATGCTGCGGGTGTTTCTTGACAAGCCCGCGGCGGGGAAGGATCCGATCGCTGGAGTCACGCATGAGGACTGCGCGAACTTCAGCCGTGAGTTCGGCACGATCCTCGACGTGGAAGACGTCATGCCGGGATCGTACACACTCGAAGTCTCGTCGCCTGGGATGGATCGGAAGCTGGTAAAGGCTGCGGATTTTACTCGCTTCACCGGCAGCCGGGTAAAGCTGACGACGCGGCAGCCGGTCGACAATAACCGGCATTTTGAAGGACGGTTGGAGAGTTTTCAGGAAGGCCGTCTGACGCTTGATTTGAGCGTGGCCAGCCACAAATCGCGCAAGAAAATGGGCGACGCGGCAGGCAAGAAGATCGAAATTGAATTCGCCAATGTGGAAAAGGCGAATCTGGTACCAGAATTCTAAAGTGGGCTTCGGGCTCCCGGCTTCAGGCTTCAGCAAGATCGAGATGAAGAGAATTTGCTGAAGGCGGACTCCGGATAGCCGAAGCCGTCAACTGGGTACTGGTAACTGAGAACTGATTTTTTATGGCTAGCGAGCTCTACAACATTATCGAAGGCGTGAGCCGGGAAAAGGGAATCGATCCGCAGATTGTGGTCAGCGCGGTGGAGGACGCCATTGTCATGGCCACGCGCAAGCACTACAAGTCCCAGGAGAATTTCCGCGCGAAGCTGGACAAAGACTCGGGCAAGATCAGCGCCTATGTCGTGAAAACGGTTGTGGAAACGGCGGAGCAGATCGAAGATCCGAATCTCCAGATCACGCTCGAGGACGCGCATCGCGTCGATCCCAGCCTGGAAGTCGGGGGAGAGCTGCTGACGCCGAAGCCGATCGACGGCATCCTCGGACGCATCGCCGCCCAGCTCGCGAAACAAGTGATCTTTCAGAAAGTCCGTGAGGCCGAGCGCGACACCGTCTACAACGAGTACATCGATCGCGTCGGAGAAATTGTCAACGCGACGGTGAAGCGCGTCGAAGGACCGGACGTGATTTTCGACATCGGCAAGGCCGAAGCGCGTATGCCCCGCAAGGAGCAGTCGCGACTCGAGTCATTCGCTGTCGGCGAACGCGTGCGCGTGGTGATTGCTCGCGTCGAGAGAGCTTCAAAAGGTCCGGGCGTGGTGGTTTCACGAGCGGCACCGGATCTCGTCCAACACTTGTTCCAGACCGAAGTTCCTGAAATCTACGATGGAACGGTCGTAATACGCGCGATTGCGCGCGAGGCCGGCGAGCGTACCAAGATCGCCGTCATGTCGAAAGACAAAGACGTGGACGCGGTCGGCGCTTGCGTCGGCATGAAAGGAATGCGCGTTCAGTCGATCATCCGCGAATTGCGCGGAGAGAAGATCGACATCATCGAGTTTCATGAAGACGCCGTTACCTTTGCCGAGAAAGCATTGCAGCCGGCAAAAGTCAGCCGTGTGACGATCGTTGACAGCGGCGAAAAGCATCTCGAAGTTGTTGTCGACGACAGCCAACTCTCGCTCGCGATTGGTAAGAAGGGCCAGAACGTCCGGCTCGCCGCGAAGTTGCTGGGCTGGAAGATTGACATCAAGAGCGAAGAAGAAAAGCGCCAGGAAGTCGAGCAGCAGATGGCCGCCATGGCTCCGCAGACCACGACTCCTCTGGAGAACGTGCCCGGCCTGGGTGAAGGGGTACTTGAAAAGCTGACCGCCGCTGGTGTAACCACCGTCGAAGCGCTGGCAGACATGACCCCGGAACAGCTTGAAGCCATCGAAGGCATCGGGCCCAAAACGGTGGAAAAAATCAGCCTTGCGGTCAATAATTACTTCGCCAGTCTGGAAGGCGCAGACGGCGCGGTTGCCGAGGCTGTCGAGGAAGGCGCCGGTGCAGAAGAGGCTCCGGCGGGGGGGGCTGAAGAACTGCAGGCTTCCGGAGAGGAGGCAGCGCCGGAAGCGACGTCCGAAGAAGCTGCTGCCGCTGAGGAGCATGTGCCCGAAGAAGGCAGTGCTCATGAAAAAACAGAATAAGATGGCACGCTTTTACAAGTTCGATTGCGTGCGAGTCCAAGAAGCTGACTCCGTGAGGCTGCGATGAAGACCTAGCACAACGCGGGGAAACAGAAAGGCCGGATGAGTAAGGTTCGAATCAACGATCTCGCAAGAGAGCTGGAAGTGAAGAGTAAAGCCATTCTCGACGCGCTACCGCAAGTCGGGGTGACCGAAAAGAAAACGCACTCCAGTTCCATCGAGGACCATGAAGCCGAGAAGGTGCGGGCATACATCCGCGGCTCGGCTGAAGCGCAGAGTCCTTCTGCGCGCGCTGCGCGGTCAGTGCGTGGCGAAGAGGAAATCAAGACCAAGATTGATCTTTCGCACATCTCCCGTCCAGGTGACGTGCTCAAGGCGATCACGCAGAAAAAGGAAGCTGCGGCTGCGCCGCCACCGCCGCGTCCGGCAGTGCCCCCGGTCGCGCCGAAGCCGGTTGCGCCGCCAGTAGCGGCGAAGCCCGCGGCACCTGCACCGCCATCCGCGCCTCCCGCGCCCGTTGTAGCCCCGGTTCCGCCTGCGCCAGTGCAGCGTCCTGCGATCGTTACGCCTGCCGCCGAGAAGCCGGCAGCGCCTCCCGCTCCGCCTATAACGCCACCTCCGCCGCGTCCGGCGGTTGCGCCACCTCCGCCACCGGCGGCTGTGGTGACTCCGCCTGCTCCGCCCGCGGCCCCTGCGATTACTGCGACAGCACCCCCGGCTCCAAGTACGACACGGCCGCCCGCGCCCGCGGCTCCGCAAACACCGGCCCCTCGGATGATCGTGCCTCAGACTGGACCGCGTCCCGTATATAAGGCTCCGCCGCGTCCTGCTGCTCCCGCGCCGACTAGCCAAGCTGGGCCGCCATCAGGGATGCGTCCCGCTCCCGGACGTCCAGTTCCTGGCCAGCCCATTTTCCAACGTCGGCCCCAAGGAGCTCCCGGCGTGGGCGCGCCACGTCCTCCCCTCCGTCCCGGCGAACGCCGTCCGATGCACCCCACGCGTACCGCTCCGACGGGACCACGCCCCATCGGAGTTGGACCAGGGCTCCCACCACCGGGCCCAGTCCGTCCCGGAAGCCGTCCGGGAGCGCCTGCGCGAAGGCCTGGACAGCGCTATGTTCCGCGCGGCGTAAAAGAAGGACCGATGAAGGGATACGTTCCGCCACCGCGCATGGTAGTGTCGAACGAACCCGCGCCGATAACCCGGAACATTACGATCACTGAGGGCATCAGCGTAAAAGATCTTGCCGAGAAGCTCGACATCCGCGCGAAGGACCTGATTTCCCGTTTGCTGGCGCGCGGCGTCTTTGCCACGATTAACCAAACGCTCGATGCTGAACTCGCTAGCGAAATGGCACGGTTCTTCGGTGCGGAGACGAATGTCATCACGTTCGAAGAACAGGCAGCGAAGGACATTGATGCGGCTGCGTCGGGTGAAGAATCCTCGGCCGAAGCCGTGTCGCGTCCGCCAGTTGTCACCATTATGGGCCACGTCGATCACGGCAAGACAACGTTGCTTGATTCGATCCGTGCAACAAATGTCGCAGGTGGCGAAGCGGGCGGCATCACGCAGCATATTGGCGCCTACAAGGTGCGCATCAGCGATTCCGAATCCCCAGCCTTTGGACGCGAGATCGTGTTCCTCGATACTCCGGGTCACGAAGCTTTCACACGTATGCGTTCCCGTGGCGCGAAGGCAACGGACATCGTCGTTCTGGTGGTCGCAGCCGATGACGGCGTAATGCCTCAAACGCTTGAAGCCATCGATCACGCTCACGCGGCGGAAGTGCCCATCATCGTCGCGGTAAACAAAATCGACAAGCCCGACGCACTCCCGGATCGCGTCAAGAAGCAATTGGCCGACCGCGGTCTGGTCCCCGAAGATTGGGGCGGCAAAACCGTCTTTGTTGATGTTTCGGCAAAACAGAAAACCAATCTCAACCTGCTTTTGGAAATGATCTGCCTCGTTGCAGATCTGGCAGAACTCAAGGCTACGCCCGAGCGAGCGGCGACAGGTGTTGTCCTCGAAGCGAAACTCGATCGCGGTCGCGGACCTGTCGCTACAGTGCTCGTGCAAAACGGCACGCTTAACGCGAGCGACAATTTTGTCGTCGGCAACATGTTCGGAAAAGTCCGCGCCATGTTCGACGACCGCGGAGCTGCTCTCGAGTCAGCGCCGCCTTCCACCCCGGTCGAAATCATCGGCCTCGAAGGCCTGCCGCAAGCTGGCGATCAATTCGTTGTTGTCGCAGACCGTGACAAGGCGCGCGGCATCTCCGAATACCGCGAGCAGAAGGCCCGCGAAGCTGCGTTGGCCAAGAGTTCCCGCGTATCGCTTGAAGGCTTGGCAGAGCAAATCAAGACTGCTGGCACGAAGGAACTCAACATCATCCTGAAGGGTGATGTACAAGGTTCCGTCGAAGTGCTCAGCGACTTGCTTTCCAAACTTTCGAACGACAGGGTTCGCTTGAAGCTACTTCGATCTGGTGTCGGAGCAATCACTGAGACGGACGTGCTGCTGGCCTCTGCCTCGAACGCGATCATTATCGGATTTAACGTACGTCCGGAGCGCAAGGCCCAGGAATTGGCCGAACAGGAAGAAGTCGACATCCGCCTGCACTCGATCATTTACGAGCTGCAGGACGAGATCAAGCGCGCGATGAGCGGCTTGCTCGAACCGACGATTAAGGAAACCTACCAGGGACGAGCCGAGGTGCTCGAAACCTTCCGCATCCCGAAGGTCGGTACGGTTGCCGGTTGCCGTGTCGTCGACGGCTCCATCAAGCGCGATGCTGAAGTTCGCCTGTTGCGCGACAACGTGGTGGTCTTCAAAGGCAAGATCGGCTCCCTGCGCCGATTCAAGGACGATGCTAAAGAGGTCACGAACGGCATGGAGTGCGGCATCTCAATCGCAAACTACGGCGACATCAAGGCCCATGATGTGATCGAAGCGTTCACGACGACACGCGTCGCCGCCGAAGTGATCGCGTAATTCGTCATCGGTCGTTTGTCGTTGGTCGTTAGGGGACTTGAATTCGCCTACGAGTGACGACCGACGACCAACGACTCAATGCCCATCGCTTTCCTAACACTCGAACTCCACATCGAAGCTGCGCAATCGATCAAGGACCGGCGGCAGGTTGTCCGTAGTCTGAAAGATCGACTGCGTACCAGCTTCAACGTGTCGGTCGCGGAACTCGATGGCGCGGAACTCTGGAATCGCGCCACGATCGGTGTAGTGAGCATTTCCCATTCCCGCGACTATCTTGACGGCCTGATGAAAAATGTCGAGCGTGCTGCTACGCGCATTGCGAACAACCACGGTGCAGAGATTGCGGATTCCTTTACCGAGTACTACTGACTTCGAAACGATCTCCTAGTTCCTGCGTCTCCCCTAAGCTGCTGTTACCGTCGTACTTACCGGAATCCAGCCAAACCGGTGGACAATGGCGGTATCCCGTGCAACACGTGGAACCTTTTTTCTGATATTCTCAACCGTTTTCCCTGAGGTGAAGTCTTGGAGAAGCGTGGGCTCAAGCATCATCGAGGTCGGGTCGGCGAAGCCCTTCGCGAAGAGATCGAAACCTTGGTGGAAGGTGAACTCGCGGACCCGCGCATCGGATTGGTTAGCGTGACGGCAGTTCACGTGGCCGATGATGGCCGCTCTGCCGAGGTCTGGGTCAATGTCGAGGGCGATGATGATGAAGCCGATCACAGCCTCGAAGGCCTCGAAGCCGCGAAGGAATACATTCGTCACGAACTTGTAGAGCGATTGCGAATTCGGCGCGCACCGGAGCTCTATTTCCGGCTTGATCGCGCGGAGCAAGATAAAGCGCGAGTTGAGGAATTGTTGGACCGGGCGAAGAAACGAAGCAAAGCCCGCAAGGATACACGTGGAGATCAGGCATAGCGACATGCTCGAGGACGTACTGCGGCAGATCGAGCAGCACAAACGATTTGTGCTGACGTCGCACGCACGTCCCGATGGCGACGCTGTCGGTTCCGCTCTTGCCTGCTGCCAGGTTCTTCGCGAAATGGGGAAGCACGCCGACGTCGTTCTTCACGATGGCGTTCCCCGCATCTATCGATCGCTTCCATTCGCCGATCAGGTGCTTCAATCCAGCCGCGTCATGGGAAGTTATGAGGCTGCGATCATCCTCGAATGCGACAGTATTCACCGCACGAGGCTTGAGGGTCTTGAAAATCGCTTCCTTATCAGCATTGATCATCACGTCAGCGGACGCCCGTTCGCTCATGTGAACTGGATTGATCCACACGCGGTAGCAACTGCAGAGATGGTCTTTCGTCTGGCGCGCGAAGCTGAAATCAAGTTGTCTCCCGAGATCGCTACATGTCTCTATACCGCGTTGATGACGGACACTGGGTCGTTCATGTTTCAGGGCACAAACGAGAACACTTTCGCGTTGGCGCGCGAGCTTGTGCTGGCGGGCGCCGATCCAGCACACTGCGCGCGCGGAATCTACTTTGCTCACTCTGAGGCCAAGCTGCGACTGCTGGGTGAAGCGTTGCGGAACCTGAACCGAGAAGGCCACATCGGCTACTTCTGGGTCACGCGCAAGCAGATGGAACGGTGCAACGCGCTTGATGAAGATTGCGAGGGACTCGTCAACTACGTGCTTTCGATCGGCGGCATCGAAGTCGCAGCATTCTTCCGCGAAATGCCGGACGGAAGATATCGTGTCAGCCTTCGCAGCAAAGGCAAGGTAGACGTCGCTCGTGTGGCCGAGAGCTTTGGCGGCGGAGGTCACGAGTGCGCCAGCGGCTGCTCCCTCAACGGTCCCCTCGCGGACGCCGTGCGTGCCGTAATCCTCCAGGTTGGCCGTGGACCTTCGGTGCAGTAACAAGCTCGTGGCTCTCTTAGCGAGCCCTGCAGTAGTTCTCAGCGCGCTCCGCGATAAAGAGGTGTTACGCGCGAGCGCGGCTAAACCATTCCTTGTACGGCATCCGATTCCAGATGAGAGAATGAAGCAACGTCGGCCGAGGCAGGGGGGCTCTGACTGTGAAGTCAGAAGTTGTCGGACGGAAGGATTAGCGAAACCCACAAACTTTCAGCGCGATGTAACGTCAATTAAGGATGAGTACGCGTTTGTGAATCTCAGGAGGCAACATGAACCTGCGTGAAGCCGATGAGTCGCGGAACGTAACAACCGGTTCTTCGTTTCTGTCATTGGAATCAGTCTGGCGCGACATCCGCTTTGCTGTGCGGTCTCTGCTGAAAGTCCCAGGATTCACGGTCGTTGCGATCCTTGTGATCGCCGTTGGGATCGGTGCGAATACCGCGGTCTTCTCGGTCATTAATACCGTCCTGCTTAAGCCGCTCACCTATCCTGATCCGCAATCCCTGGTGCATCTGATGAACACTGGCGCGCAAGGTTCCTTCCCCGGCGCGAACGTGCCCAAGTTCAACATCTGGCGGCAGCAGACTGGAATCTTCCGGCAGACGTCCGCCTATGACACTGGCGGTGCCGGATTGAACCTTACCGGCAATGATCAACCCGAACAAGTACAAGGCGTACATGTGAGCGCGGACTATTTTGCGATTCTGGGAGCGCCAGTGATTGCGGGTCGAACTTTCACGGCGGCGGAAGACAGCCCACACGGTGGAAACGTAGTGGTGCTGAGTTACGGACTGTGGAAGCGTCGATATGGCGGAAATCGGGACATCGTAGGTAACAACATTCAGCTCAACGGCCTTCCCTTTCAGGTCGTGGGCGTGATCGGGCGTGAATTTGTTACCGAGAATCCCGCAGATCTCTGGTTACCGTTTCAGTTTGATATGACTTCGACAGACCAGGCACATTACTTCGGCGTGATCGCGCGCTTGAGGCCTGGCGTAACCGTGGCGATGGCAAATGCACAGTTGAAGCTGGCGGCCGACCAATACCGTGCAACCTATCCTGGCACCTTGGGTCCGAACAATAGCTTCGGAGTGGTTCCTTGGCAGGAACTGATGGTTCGCGACACACGATCGTCACTCTACGTGCTGCTCGGCACGGTAGGACTGGTCCTGTTGATTGCGTGTGCCAACGTTGCGAATTTGTTGTTGATTCGCGCCACGGCGCGCAAGCGCGAGCTCGCCACCCGCTCAGCGCTCGGCGCTGGACGCTGGCACATCGTTCGTCAGTTGCTTACCGAAAGCATGGTGGTATCGCTCACAGGCGGGATACTCGGACTCATCCTGGGTGTTGTGGGAGTTCGATTCTTGCTGGCCATCAATCCGGGGAGCATCCCACGCATCGGCGAAGACGGATCGGCCGTTAAAGTCGATTTGAATGTGCTTTTGTTCACATTAGCTGTTTCTGTGCTAACTGGAATTCTGTTCGGTTTGGTCCCAGCCATCAGTGCCTCGCGCAAGAATCTTGCAGCCGTTTTGAATGAGAGCAGCAATCGCGCAGGCGTAGGTTTCCGCAGCGGGAAGATGCGTTCTGTTTTGGTTGTCACCGAGATGGCTCTTGCTCTAGTACTGGTCATCGGTTCGGCCCTTCTCATTCGTACATTTATGAAGCTGCAGTCGGTCGATCCCGGCTTTGATACGCACAACGTGCTCACCATGTCCATGTCGATCAGCGGTGATCGCTTTCTTAAGACGAGCAGCGTCGCACAGGTGATTCACGACGGCACCGAGCGAATCAATACGGTTCCCGGCGTCACAGCCACCGCGGCGGCGTGCTGCCTCCCGCTGCAAGGTGGATTTGGGCTTCCGTTCAACATTGTGGGGCGCGCGAACGGCAACAATCCCAACACCGGTGGAGCGGGTTATTTCCCGGTCTCCTGGAGCTACTTTGAGGTGTTTAAGGTCCCGGTTATCCGAGGTCGGCATTTCACTGAACGTGACAATGGGGCAGCTCCTGGCGTCGTCATTATTAATGAGGCCATGGCGAAAGAGTTCTGGCCCAACAGCGACCCGCTAAACGACCACATTGTGATCGGAGCGGGCATGGGACCGGTCTTCGTCGAACCACCCCGTCAGGTCATCGGCATTGTGGGAGATACTCGGGACGGAGGGCTCAATCAAGATCCTGGTCCAACCATGTATATCCCTGTCGCGCAGATGCCCGATAAAGTCACGGAGCTCAACTCGCGCATCGCTCCGCTCTGGTGGATCATCCGTACGCGGACGGAGCCGCATGCCCTCACCGCCGCCATCACTAACGCGGTCCGCGAAGCTACCGGCGGCCTTCCAGTGGCACACATCCACAGCATGGATGAGATTGTCATCCTCACGACCTCGCGCGAGCGATTCAACATGCTTCTCCTCTCGGTCTTCGGCGCTTCCGCTCTACTCATGGCTGCGATCGGCATCTACGGATTGATGGCTTATTCGGTTCAGCAACGAACCCAAGAGCTCGGCGTCCGAATGGCACTTGGAGCTCAGGCATCGAATATTCGCAACATGGTGATTCGTCAAGGAATGCTGCTGGCCGGGATTGGCCTCGTCATTGGCATCGCCGGCGCATTTTGGCTGACGAAGTTCCTGACTGGATTCCTCTTCGGAGTACAAAAGTGGGATCCGATGGCATTCATTCTGACCCCAATTTTCTTGTGTGCTGTGGCACTCTTGGCCGTCTGGCTGCCCGCTAGGAGAGCAACAAAGGTTAATCCGATTTCAGCGCTCCGCTTCGAATGATCGCGTAACCACAGCCAACAAAAAACCCTCCCGCTGGGACCGGGAGGGCTCTCAAATGGTTCGCAGATATTATGCGCGGACTACGTTTGCCGCTTGAAAGCCCTTCGGGCCCTTGAGCAGGTCAAACTCCACGGTCTCGCCCTCGTTCAGCGTGCGATAGCCGTTTTCCTGAATCGCCGAGAAGTGCACGAACACATCTTCTCCTGTCGAGCGCTGGATAAATCCATATCCTTTCGCTCCGTTGAACCACTTCACTGTACCTTTCTCTCTCACGGGAACTACTCCTTTCACCATCGTGAAGAATGATTCTCCAGCTTCTCGGATTGCCCCGGCCAGGCCTGGGTCCCCCTCGAAGAAACCGGTAGAATTTTTTCGGTTGCGTCTAACGAGCAGAGAGGAATTACTTCCAAAAAGGAAAAGACTCCTCATTCCCGAGCAGTGAGTTTCTGCCGCAGGAGTTTCAGGAGTCCGACAATTTGGCGCGTTTCCACCACACCCAACAAACGTCAACCAACCTCTGGTCTCACCACCGGACAAAGTTCTCCAGTGTTGAGCAACGAATAATAAGCAGTATTGAAACGTTTCGCAAGAGAAATTAGAGTGGAGGCTCTCATTATGACTTTGGGTCACAACCTATAACTTTAACAAAGATTAAGAAATAGCTCGGTAACCGCGTATCGAAACTTCCGTTCCATCCTCCCGCCTCTCAACCCTCACCGGTCTGATACGATTTAGCTTCTCCAGTGGTCACGCCTCCCATTTCGAAGCTACCCGTCGCGCAGGACCTCGCCTCGCCGAAGCCTGCTTCACCCAAGCGTCCCAAGCCCCCGACTCTCTTACTTTCTACGGTGAAGTATTTGCTGCGCACCGAGGTCCACACGTTTGCCTTCTCTGTAGCCGCCAATGCGATCTTGTCTTTTTTCCCCTTTGTCGTGCTGATGATGACCCTGATCCGGCATGTCTTCCACTCTCGCGTGATGTACGACGTCGTGCTGCAACTGCTCCGCGACTACCTTCCTGCTGGACAGGACTTCGTCATCCGCAATCTCAATTCAATGGTCAATTCCCGTCAGCGCATACAACTCGTCTCATTGCTGATCCTGTTGATCACCTCGTCGGGAGTCTTTCTTCCGCTCGAAGTCGCCCTCAATCGCATCTGGCGTATCGAAAATAATCGGTCCTATTTAGGCAATCAATTGGTGTCGTTCGGGCTCGCATTCGCGTGTGGCGCGCTAGCTCTCATTTCAATCGCCCTCACCGCCGGGCCCGTTGCGTTCATGGAATTCCTGTTGCGCGGTTATGGCAGCGGGTTCGTGCGAGTCGTGGGATTTCTGGTGATGAAAGTTTTCGCCATCGCAGCGAGTATTGCGATCTTCTTCCTTATTTATTGGATACTGCCCAACGGCAAGGTCCCGGTGCGCACCATACTTCCTGTCGCTGTTATCATGGGACTGCTTTCCGAGGCGCTCAAATATGCCTACATCCTCGCGCTGCCTTGGCTTAATTTTCAGGAAGTGTACGGCCCATTCGCGCTGTCGGTAACCATGATGTTCTGGGCGTTCTTGTCGGGCTTGTTGTTGCTGGCGGGTGCCAATCTTTCAGCCGAGGAACACTTGCGCGGCAGGTTCTAAAACGAAAAGCAGAAGCAAGGCGCTCTACCCTACTTCTGCATTCTGATTTCTGACTCTTGCGCTCTCTTATTTCTTCGGCTCTCCAATCGAAATCAACTCGACGTCGAAAATGAGAGTTTCGCCAGGACCAATATCTCCTCCTGCGCCACGATCACCATACGCAAGGTCAGACGGAATGAAGAGCTGCCACTTCGATCCGACCGGCATCAACTGCAGGGCTTCGGTCCAGCCCTTGATCACTTGACCGACGCCGAATGTTGCGGGACCACCATGTTTGCTGGAGGCGTCAAATTCTTTGCCGTTGATCAGCGTGCCGCGATAGTTGACCGTGACTGTGTCGCTGGCTGTCGGCTTTGGACCTGTGCCTTCGGTGATGACCTTGTATTGCAGGCCGTCGGGAAGTGTTTGCACGCCGGGCTTCGATTTGTTGGCGGCGAGGAATTCTTCGCCTTCTTTGCGAGCGGCTGCTCCTTCCTGATGGGCCTTGGCTTCCTGCGCGCCCTGCACTTGGGTTCTGAGTTGCGTCAACGCGGAGCGCATTTCGTCCTCAGTCATGGCCGTTTTGCCGGCTCCCATCGCGTCGCGAAGGCCGCGGGAGACGAGAGCCGGATCAACGGCGGTTGCGACTCCCTGCTTCTTCAGGCCAGTGCCGATGCTCATCCCGAGAGCGTAGCTGTTCTTCGCCTTCTGTGTAGTGAGGGCAGGTCCTGCCGCAGCAGATTTTGTGCCGGTCGCGGTCGTCGTCTTTTTGGCGGGAGTCTTCGCCGTTCCAGAGGTGCTCGATTGGGCGGAACTCGATTGCGCAGGCGTCGATGTCTTGCTTGCGGAACTGTCTTGCGCCACGGACGAACCCAGAAGCAGCGTGCCGGCGGCGATACATGGAAATAACGTGGAAGTCAGCAGTCTGTGCATAGGTTCTTATTGTCCCATCCCGCGCGAGAGACGGGCAAACCCGAGGTCACCAGCGAGTTATCTTTTCTGTGGATGAGGCGACGGGGAACTTGAGAACACGATCACTAAAGTTTTCTACGTCTGTGGTACACTCCGCGCGGAAATCGTTTTAATTCGTCCCAGAAAGAAAACCAATGATCCTACATCGAATGGTTGTTTCCGCGGCTGGAATGGTGTGCGTTCTTTTGTCGACTTTGGCGGGCGGGCAACAGGCGTCACCAACTCCGCGGGCGGTTGCTGTCGAGGATGAGTTCAACATAAAGAATGTAGATGATCCGCAGATCAGCGCAGACGCGGCTTGGGTCGCGTACACCGTGGAAACTGCATCCCTCAAAACGGACAAGAGCCACACGCAGATTTGGATGGTTCCATCTGCTGGAGGCGAAGCTGTCGCGATGACCGTGGAGGATGAGACATCGACGCATCCGCGATGGAGTCCGGACGGAAAATACCTGGCGTTTCTATCGGGCCGGAATGACGGGAAGACGCAGGTTTATCTGCTGAACCGGCAAGGTGGTGAGGCCCAGAAGATCACTGACACAGTGCAGGACGTGGACGATTTTACTTGGTCTC
>Ga0335071_10003404_pt1 | contig 16786 bp, 16 predicted proteins | sample Lox_Sample_15_FD_206724 | JGI IMG/M metagenome (GOLD analysis project Ga0335071, IMG submission 206724) | Soil microbial communities from Loxahatchee National Wildlife Refuge, Florida, United States - Lox_Sample_1.5 | ecosystem: Environmental > Terrestrial > Soil > Wetlands | place: USA... | reverse complement strand
AGTAGGCCAGGTTCCGGACGGCGGGCTCGTTCGGGAAGAGCTGGTTGCTGATGCCGACCAGTTCCAGGTTCTTCTTGTCCTGGATCGCCACCGTCGGGTAGATGTCGCTCGCGTACTCGAAGACCGGAAGCGGCGTCTCCATCTGCGACATCTGGGTCTCGACGTAGACGACGCCACCCTCCACCAAGAGGCTGCGCAGCCGCCGCATGCACTGGGAGGGGTTCTCCAGGTGGTAGAGCACACCCAGCAGGAAGATCACGTCGTAGAGGCCGCCCAGCGGGCGGCTCAGGAAGTCGCCGCTCACGACCTCTGGCGCGACCGACCAGGCACGACACGAGTACTCGATGTTCGCCGGCCAGGTCGACCAGTCCTTGTCGATCGCGGTCACCCTCGCGGCGCCCGCCATCGCGGCCGCGACAGTGAAGAAGCCGTCGTTGGCACCTACGTCCAGGACCTTCTTTCCCCGCAGACCGCCGTCCTCGGGGATCTGCATGGCGGCCCACATCTTGAGCTGCAGGTTCTTGTCCGGGTGGTGGCCGTTGACCCGCCTGCCGTCGGGCAACGGCAGGCTGTGCCACCAGATGACCGAGCCATTCGGCGCGTCGACGAGAGCCGTGTAGCACTTCTGGAAGAAGGGCTCCATCCGCGGAGGTCATTCTAGGCGTCCTGCGCCGGTTTGGCCGAGCCTTCGTCTGGGGCGTCGTCTCCGAGCCTGCCGGTCCTGGCGGGCCGCACGCGCCCGGTGGGGACCGGAAAGGGTGCGGGAGAGAAAGACGAAGGGCCGGGAGCCTGCGGGCCCCCGGCCCTTCGCTGCATCCGTCTGGAGGTTCGACGTCCAGCTCGTCTCTAGCTCTCGTCTTCCTTCTTCTTCTTCGAGTCCTCTTCCCGCCGCGCTTCGCCCTCGATCTGCAGCTGGTTGCTGACACTGAAGGCCATGGTGCCCCGGGCGATGGCGAAGGCGGCCACCTTCTCGACGGTGGTGGGCACGGTGCCGGCGAGCGTCACCCGGCCCCGGGAGACGTAGACGCGCACCGGCGGGTCGTTGTCGCCGGCCCAGCGCTCGAACAGCGGGTCGGCGTAGATGCGGCTGTGGATCTCCCGGAGCAGCCGGCGGTCCAGCGAGGAGAAGCCCTGCACCCGCAGGTCGTTGTGCACGTCGCGGATCCCCTCGAGGTGGGACAGGCGCTCCTCGATCTCGTCCTTCTTGGACGGGTTGTCCACCCAGCCCCGCAGCAGCACCACCCCGTCCTTCACCTCGACGCCGACCGCGTCGTACGCGCCGTAGCGCTCCCAGCCCAGCACCTCGGCTTCGGCGTCGTCGCGGATCATGCCGTCGGTGCGCCGCACCTCCGGCACCACCCGCACCAGGTTCTCGACGGAGTGCGACTCCCTGCGTGCGGCGCGCTCCGCCTTGCGGTAGTCGAGGTAGCTGACCGCCAGCCCCGTGAGCTTCACCACGCCGCCGTCGACGGCCACGTGGATGTCGGCCTGCCCCTCGAGGCCGGCCGCAGCCAGCCGGGCCTCGACCCGGTGCTGCAGGTCGTCGTCGGCGGCGAGCGCCGGCGCGGCGAGCCCGGCCAGCACCAGTGTCCCCATGGCCGCCCACGCCGTCCGCCGGCCTGCTGGCATGCCCACCCCTCTGCCGTCCGACGCCCCTATCGTCCTCTCTCGGGTACGCCCGGCGTACGTCAACCGTTCGCGTCCGAGGTGAAACGATGTCAACGCCGGGCGGAAGCGGGCGGCGGGCAGGAGCGCCACGGCGGCCTCCTGGGGGCCGACGGGGCGAGGCGCGGGGCGGCGCTCGCCGCGGGCAGGCGGCTCGTGAGACGATCGGTCGAGGAGAGACGGGAGATGGGACGGATCGCGGATCTTTGCGCCGAGATCGCCGAGCTGGCGGACGAGGGGCCCGACGGGCTGCTGCTTCCGCCGGACGCCTGGGACCGGCTGCGGGGCCAATGGTCGGACGAGGACATCCAGGACGTGCTCGGCGTGGTGAAGGAGTCCTATCTCCAGGAGGAGCTGGTCGCGTCCGCCGACAGCCTCAGCACGCGCCTGGTGGAGCTGCTGGGAGGCTGGGGTGACGCCAGGGGCTGGAGGACGGCCGTGGAGGGCGGCGCCACCCTCTCCGTCGAGGTGCTCCGGCAGATCGCCCACCGCCTCGACCGGCTGGAGGAGATCCTGGAGGCGTACCGCGACCAGAAGGGCCCCGACCGCCGCGGCTTCGACCGTTTGCAGCAGCGGCTGATGGACCACGGCATCGAGGCGGAGATGCGCCCCGACTGGCCCGGCGCGCGCGCCGGCGGGAAGCGCGGCGGCGAGGAGGAGTAGCCGCCAGGCCGAAGAGCGCCCGGGCCGCCGGCGGCGCTGCTAGACTTCGCCGCATGCGAAACGCCCTGAAGCCGTGGCCGCTCGCGGTCGTCTGCCTGCTCGCGTCCGCCCCGATCGCCGTCGCCGCCGACTTCGAGATCACCGGCTTCGGCGGCTACACCTTCCCCTTCTACAGCCAGACCTTCACCTACGGCCCGGGACCCATCTCGATCAACATCCCGGACATCTCGATCACCCAGAGCGGCAGCTTCAAGATCAAGGCTTCCGGCGGCGCCTCCTTCGGGGGCGCGCTCGCCTTCTACCCGGTCCACGCCATCGGCATCGAGGTGCGCCTCGACAGCGCCGACCTCAAGCTCGAGCCCGAAGCCTCGACCTTCGACGTCGACGTCACGCTGCCGGCGCCGCTGGAGCCCATCCACTCGACCCTCACCCTCGACCAGGGGACCGCGGCCCTGAAGACGGCCAACACGTACTCGATCAACCTGCGGGTGCGCACCGGGGGACAGACACACCTGTTCGCCTCCGGCGGACTCAGCCACCTCGGCAACCTCCAGGCCAGCATCCGCCAGCCGGTGGCGCTCGGCGTCACCTCCGCCGACTTCGTCACCAACAAGCTCAACGTCGCGACCATCGACCTGCAGGCGCAGGTCCCGCTCGACAAGCAGGGCAGCAGCTGGGGCGGCAACCTGGGCCTCGGCTTCCAGATCGGCCTGGGCCAGCACGGCGGCATCCTGGTCGAGGGCCGTGGCTTCGTGTTCCCCAAGCGCACGGCCGAGTGGCAGGGCGTGATCGAGTCGCCCCTCACCCCGCTGGAGCAGGAGCTGCTGAACCGGACGCTCTCCAGCCTGCCGTCGGTGGAGATCCAGCCCTGGTGGGTGCAGGCCACCATCGGGATCTCGTACCGGTTCTGAGGCCCCGTGCTGAGGCGCCGCGCCCGAGGCCTCGCTCTGGGCTGCGCCTTCTCCTCGCTCGCGCTCGCGTTGCCGCCGGAGCGGCCGAGCCGGCCGGCGGCCCAGCGCGGCGACGCCGACGGCGATCGGCTGTACGGCTCCTTCCGGGAGCCGCCGTCGCGGCTGCGCCCGTTCGTCCGCTGGTGGTGGAACGGTGGCCGCGTGGACGAGACCGAGGCGCTGCGCGAGCTCGACGTGATGAAGGCGGCCGGCATCGGCGGCGTCGAGATCAACACCATCGCCATGCCCGAGCACGTGCCGACGGAAACGCTGTCCGCTTTCCCCGAGAGACCCTGGCTGTCTCCCGGGTGGTGCGCGGTGGTGAAGGCCGCGGCGCTCGGCGCCCGCGCGCGCGGCATGACCGTCGACCTCCTCGTCGGCTCCGGCTGGCCGTTCGGCGGGCGCTTCCTGAAGCCAGAGGAGCAGACGAAGCGCGTGCGCCTGGTGACCCGCGCGCTGGCGGGTCCGACGACGTTCGAGGCGGCGCTGGAGGAGCTGGCAGGGGCCAGGGACGGCGCCCACGAACGGAGGACGCTGGCGCCGCGGGTGCTCTTCGCGCGCCTGGTGCCCCCGGAAGGCGCCGAGCTCGCCCTCGGAGAGGAGCTGGGCAGAGGCGCGGTCCGGGACGGGCGGCTGCACGTGCGGGTGCCCGCAGGGCAGTACCAGCTGCGGATCGGCCTGCTGGAGACCGGCTTCACGCAGGTGAAGCTGGGAGCCCCCGGCGCGGACGGGCCGGTGGTCGACCACTGGAACGCGGCGGCGGTGCGCCATTACCTCGACCACATGTCGGGCGGCCTCGCCCCGGCCCTCGGCGGACAGCTCGGCCAGGCGCACGGCGGGCCGCTGCGCGCGTCGTTCGTCGACAGCCTGGAGCTGGACGGCGCCAACTGGACCGAGGACCTGCCGGCCGAGTTCGCGAAGCGCCGCGGCTACGAGCTGCCGCCGTACCTGCCGTTCGTCCTCGACCCCGGGGAGGCGCAGGGCGAGACCCCGCGGGCCTCGACCGTCCGCCGCGCCCGCTACGACTTCCACCGCACGCTGGTGGAGCTGTTCCACGAGCGCTTCCTGCAGACGTACGTCGCCTGGGCGCACGACAACGGGCTGCTCGCCCGCATGCAGGCGTACGGGCGCGAGACCCACCCGCTGCAGGGCAGCTTCGTCCCCGACCTGCCGGAGGGGGAGAGCTGGCTCTGGTCGGGCCACGACCGCATCGTGGTGAGCCCGACGGTGGTGAACAAGTACGTGTCCTCGGGAGCGCACCTCTCGGGCCGAGCTCCGGTCAGCTTCGAGGCGATGACCAACGCCGTTCCCGTCTTTCGCGAGATGCCCGAGGACTTCAAGCTGGGGATGGACCTGAGCCTGCTGGCGGGCGTGCACCAGCCCGTGATGCACGGGTTCAACTACTCCCCGCCGCAGGCGGGCTTCCCCGGCTGGGTGCGCTTCGGCTCCTGGCTCAACGAGCAGAACCCCTGGTGGCCGCACTTCCGCCGCTTCGCCGACTACGCCGCCCGGCTCACCGCGGTGCTCGCGCAGTCGGAGTCCCGGGCGAGCGTGGCCCTCCTGGCCCCGCGTGCGGACGAGTGGGCGCGCGAGGGGCTGCTGTACCAGCCCTTCCCCGAGGTCCAGCGGCCCTGGTACCAGTACCACCTGTGGCAGGCGCTGCAGCAGGCCGGCTACGGCACGGACTACGTGAGCGAGGCGGTGCTGCAGGCCGCGCGGACGGAGGGCGCCCGACTGCGCTACGGGACGCGGGCCTACGACACGGTGCTGCTGATGGGGCTCGAGTCGCTCGAGCCCGAGACCGCCGAGGCGCTCGCCCGCTTCGCCGAGAGCGGCGTCGGCGTGGTGCTGGTCGGCCGGACGCCGGAGCACGCGCCGGGGCTGCGCGACGCCGCCGAAGCCGACCGCCGGGTCCGGGCCGCGATGGACCGGCTCCGCTCCCGCGCGGCCGTCGCCGCCACCTGGCCCGGCCCGGAGCCCGGCGGACCGCTGGCCGGCGACTCCACGCGCGAGCCGCTGCCGGAGCACGCGCGCCGCTCGCTCCTGCAGTGGGTGCTGCGGTGGATGCCGCACACCACGACCGCCCCCGAGCTCGCGCTGCAGGCGCCCCACCCCGACCTCGGCGTCGTCCACCACCGTGCAGGCGGCGAGCGGGAGATCTTCTTCTTCGCCAACGCCAGCCGGGACGGCGCGGTCGACACGGTCGCGCAGTTCCCGACCGGCAGCCGCCTGCCCTGGCGCTGGGACCCGGAGACGGGCGAGCGGGCGCCGATGGCGTGGAGCGAGAGGCCCGACCGGCTGCTTCTGCACCTGGAGCCCCTCGAGTCGCTGCTCCTCGTCTACGAGCCCGCCGACGCGCAGCCGCAAGCGGGCAGCCCGCCGGCCCGTCTGCGCAACGGCAGGGACGCGCTGCCGGTGGTGGCGCCCTGGCAGGTCTGGTTCCGCCCGGCCGCGGGCGCGCCGTTCCAGCGTCAGGTCCCCCAGCTCTTCGACCTCAGCCTCGCCGCGGGCGACGCCCCTGTCGGCGGCTTCGGCGGGACGGCCACCTACCGCGCCGAGTTCGACTGGGGCGATCCGTCGCTGTCGCTCCTCGACCTGGGAACGGTGAACGGCATCTCGGCGGTGCGGCTCAACGGGCGGCCGCTCGGCGTCCGCTGGTACGGGCGGCACCTCTACGACGCCAGCGGAGCGCTGGTGAGGGGCCGCAACGTCCTCGAGGTCGAGGTGACGACCACCCTCGGCAACCTCATGCGCACGCGCGAGAACGACGCCGCCACCCGGCGCTGGGCCTGGTGGTTCCCGCCCATACCGGCAGGGCTGGTGGGACCGGTGCGGCTGATGAAGCCGACGACGGACTGAGGCGGCGGCCTCGCCGCTGCATTACAATCCGCAGGCCGCGGGCTCTCGCGGCCTTCCGGGGGCAGGCATGCGACGAATCGCGACCGGCGTGCTCCTCGCCGCGCTGGCGGCGGCGAGCGTGTGCTGCAGCCGTCCACAGCCGTACCGCCTCCGGCCGCTGCTGCTGCCGCCGCCGGCCGGGCCTGACGCCCCCGGGCTGCCGCCCGTGCCGGCGGTGTCGCCCCGCAACGCGAGCTACACGATCGAGGCCCGGCTCGACCCCGGCGAGCACACGATCGCCGGCAGCCTGGTGCTGGACTGGCGGAACACGTCGGACAGGGCGCTCTCCAGCTTCCCGTTCCACCTCTACTGGAACGCGTTCCGCAACAACCTCTCGACCACGGCCCGGGGCGAAGGCCGCCGCCGCCGCTTCGAGCCCGGCGAGGACAGGCGCCGCTTCGGCTGGATCGAGGTGCGCAGCGTCCGCCGGGTGGACGAGGGCGAGGAGGACCTCACCCCCACCCGCCAGTACCTGCACGAGGACGGCAACGCCGACGACCGCACGGTCATGGAGGTTCGCTCCGCTAGACCGGTGGCGCCCGGAGCGAGCGCGCGCTTCCGCATCGAGTGGGACGCGCTCGAGCCGTACGGCGACCCCGGGCGCGCCGGCTGGGTCCACGACTACCACTTCGTGGCCCAGTGGTTCCCCAAGATCGGGGTCTTCTGGCACGGGTCCTGGAACGCGCACCCGTTCTACCCCACCACCGAGTTCTTCTCCGATTTCGGCGTCTACGACGTGCGCCTCACGCTGCCCCGGGGCTTCGTGGTGGGCGCCACCGGCCGGCTGCAGGAGTCGCGGGACAACCCCGACGGCACGCGCACTCTGCGCTTCGTGCAGGAGGACGTGCACGACTTCGCCTGGACCGCCAGCCGCCGCTTCCTGGAGCGGCGGGGGCGTTTCGAGGACCCCGGCTACCCACCGGTGGAGATCCGGCTGCTGGTCCAGCCCGAGCACGAGCACCTCGCCGCCCGCTACGTTGAGGCGACCAAGATCGCCCTGCGCGACTACGGTACCTGGGCCGCTCCCTACCCGTACCCGCAGATCACCGTGGTGGACCCGGCCTGGGGCTCGGCCTCGGGCGGCATGGAGTACCCGACGCTGTTCACCGGGGGCGCCCGCATCCTCTCCCCGCCGGAGCTGCACAGCCCCGAGGGCGTCACCGTGCACGAGGCGGGGCACCAGTTCTGGTACGGCCTGGTGGCGAACAACGAGTTCGAGGAGGCCTGGCTCGACGAGGGCTTCAACACCTACATGACCGCGAAGGCCATCGACGCGTCGCTGGGCGAACCGGCCTGGGGACGCCGCGTGCTCGGCGGACGCGAGTGGACCGGCGCCCGCCTGGGCTGGCCGGTGGTGCAGAGGGGCGTCCGCGTCCCGCGGGGCGCCGACGAGCGGGCCGAGCTGCGCGAGGGCGGGAAGGAGGACGTGATGGCGAGGCCCGGCTGGGCCTACCGCGACGCCGCCTCCTACGGCCTCAACTCGTACTCGAAGCCGGCGCTGGTGCTGCAGACGCTCGAGGGCCTGCTCGGTGACCAGACCATGACCCGCGTCCTGCGCACCTACGCCCGCCGCTTCCGCTTCGCCCACCCCGCCACCGCCGACTTCATCGCGGTGGTGAACGAGGTCACCGGGCAGGACTGGCGCTGGTTCTTCGACGAGACCTTCTTCTCCAGCGACCTGTGCGACTACGCGGTGACCGTCGACCGCCAGCCGGTGCGGGTGCCGACCGGCTGGCTCGAGGGCAGGGACGGCAAGCTCGAGTACCGAAAGGCGCCGCCGAAGCCGTCCGGCCGCGAGGGCGCGGTCGACTCGCGCGTCACCGTCGTCCGCCGCGGCGAGGTGCGCATGCCCGTGCAGCTGCGGGTCGAGTTCGAGGGCGGACGGGTGGCGAACGAGACCTGGGACGGCCGCGACCGCTGGAAGCGCTTCGAGTATCCCTCGGCGAAGGTCGTCCGCGCCGTGGTCGACCCCGAGGGTCGCATCGCGATCGACGTGGACCGGGTCGACAACGAGTGGATCGACACGGACGGCCCGGCCCGCCGCGCCTCGACCCGCTGGGCGGCCCGCTTCCTGCTCTGGGTGCAGGCCTTCCTGGAGCTGCAGACGGTGGTGGGGTGAGGTCCATGCGCGCTCTGCTCGACGGCTTCCGCGGCCTCTTCCGCAACGCCGGCCTGATCGTGCTAGTGCTGGCCCTGAACGCGGCGGTGGCCCTGGTGGCGGCCCTGCCCGTCGCCTCCCTGCTCCGGGAGGACCTGTCCCACACCGGCGCCTCCACCCGGATGATGTACGGCTTCGACTACGACTGGTGGCGCCACTTCGACCACCAGGCCGGGGGCCTGGCCGGCGACTTCGCGCCCGACCTGCTGGGCACCGGCTTTGCCTGGCGCAACCTCGACCTGCTGGTGCAGGGCGTGGTGCCCGCCGGCCTCTTCTCCGGTTTCACCGGCGCCGACGCCGCCCTCCTCGCCCTGGCGGCGCTCTACTGGCTGCTGCAGGTGTTCCTGACGGGCGGCCTGCTGGCCACCTTCCGCGCGCCGGCGGGAGGCTGGACCTTCCGGGGGCTGGTCCACGCCTGCGGCTTCCACTTCGCCCGGCTGCTGCGCGTCGCGCTGCTGGCCGTGGCCGGGGCGGCTGTGCTGTTCGCCGCCTGGCGACCGCTCACCGCCTGGACCGACCGGCTGGCGCGGGAGGCCGTCTCCGAGCGCACGGCGCTGGTGCTGGTGTTCGGCCGGGCAGCCCTGCTGCTGCTGGCGCTGCTGCTGCTGCACCTGGTGTCGTCGTATGCGAAAGTGATCCTGGTGTGCGAGGAGAGGCGGAGCGCGGTCCTGGCCTTCGTTTCCAGCCTCGGGTTCTGCGCGCGCCAGCTGGGAGCCGTGCTGCTGCAGTACCTCGTGGTGGGCCTCGCGGGCATCGCGCTCGTCGGCCTCTTCGGCGTGCTCGACCGCTGGCTGCCGGTGAGCGGCTGGACCACGCAGCTGCTGGCCCTGGCGCTGTTCGAGGCCTTCGTGGCCGCCCAGATCGCGCTGCGGCTGGGACTGCTCGCGGGGCAGGTGGAGCTGCAGCAGGCGGGAGACCGGCCGAGGGAATGAGCGTCGACGCCCACTCCTTCCGCCGCGCGCTGGGGCAGTTCCCGTCGGGCGTGACGGTGGTGACCACGCGGGATGCCTCGGGGGTCCCCCGCGGCCTCACCGTGAGCAGCTTCTGCTCGGTCAGCCTGCACCCGCCGCTGGTGCTCGTCTGCATCGACCAGCGCGCCGACGCCAACGGCGCCATGAGGACGAGCGGGCTGTTCGCCGTCAGCGTGCTGGCCGAGGACCAGGTGGCGGTCTCCCGGCGGTTCGCCTCCTCCGGCCCGGGCAAGTTCGAGGGCTTCGCTTTCACCGAGGGTCGGCTGCGGCTGCCGCTGGTGCCGGGGGCGATCGCCCACCTGCAGTGCCGGGTCCGCTCGTTCCACGACGAGGGCGACCACACGGTCTGGGTCGGCGAGGTGGTGGCGCTCGCCACCCACCCCGGCCGCCCGCTGCTCTACCAGCGCGGCGGCTACCACCGGCTGGGCGGCGGACCGGAGTGACAAGCGGCGCGACGATCGAGTATAAACGTCCCATCGAAACGCCACCGCCGCTTCCAGCCGACGCCGTCCGAGCGCCGCGAGGCGGCACCCCGAGGCAGAGCACCCGCGAATCACGCGAGCCGGACCATCCGAAAGGAGACGAAGGAAGCTTCCTTCGAGGAACATGGCCGACAACGTCCTGATGTCCGACATGAGCTGGACCGAGGTGGAGCACGCGCTGAAGGAGCGCCCGATCGCGCTGCTGCCGGTGGGCACCACCGAGGCGCACGGCCCCCACCTGCCGATCGCCACCGACACCGTGATCGCGATCGAGATGGCCCGCCGCGCCGCCATCCGGCTCAAGCAGCGGGGGCTGCATGCCCTGATCGCGCCGCCGGTCACGTTCTCCGTCTCCCAGCTCGGGTCCGACTTCCCCGGCACGGTCAGCCTCGCCCCGGAGACCGCCGCCGCGCTGGTGCGCGACGTCTGCGTCGCCCTGGCCAAGAAGTTCCGGGCGGTGGCCCTGGTCAACTCGAACCAGGAGCCCGCGAACATCGAGGCCCTGAAGAAGGGCGCCGAGGACGCCCGCAAGGCCGGCGCCGGCGTCTGCTATACCGACTTCACCAAGAAGCGCTGGTCCGACCGGCTGGGGCCGGCCTTCAACGCCGGCGACCACGGCGGCAGCTTCGAGACCTCGCTGATGATGGCCTGCGCGCGGGCGCAGGTCCGGGAGAAGGAGCGCATCAGCCTGCCGCCCATGGACCCGCTGGGGCCGGCGCTCAAGAAGGGCGCCAAGTCCTTCGCCGAGGCCGGGGGCGAGGACGCCTACTTCGGCGACCCCACCGCGGCCAGCACGGAGGACGGCGAGGCGTTCTTCGAGACGCTGGCCGACATCCTCGCGCTCTCGATCATGGAGTACCTGGGCAGCAAGGCGTAGTCATCTTCCGCGCTCCGGGAACAGCCGCAGGTCCATGTCGTCCGCGGCGATGTCGGTGAGGTCCACGATGGCCGCGGCGTTCACGCCGATGGCGATGGCGATCGCCTCGGAGACCTCTTCACGGCTGGCCCCGAACTTCAGCGCCTTCTTGATGTGGCCCTCGAGGCAGCCCTGGCACCTGGCGGCGAGGCTGGCCGCGATCGCGATCAGCTCCTTCGTCTTGCGGTCGAGGGTGGAGGGTCGGTAGGTCTCCTTGTAGAACTGGAAGTAGATCTCGCGGAAGCGCGGCTCGACCATCGTGTACGAGGTCGGTTGCGCCCGCGCGGCTCCCTCGTCCTCTTCGGGGAAGGGCTGGTGGCGCGGCTTCTCGTCGGTCACGGTTCTCCTCGTTCTCTGGAATCCACGGCGTTCGCCCGGGTCAGGAGGCGACCCGCTGCAGCAGGGCTCGCGCCGCCGCCTCGTAGGCGGCGGTGCCGTCGCGCCAGGCGCCGCCGTGGCTGCGGCCGGGCACGATCAGGACCTCGGCGTCCCGGCCGGCGGCCGCCTGCAGGTCGAAGGCGATCTGCTTGGGCATGCGCACGTCCTCGGAATTGGCCACGAACAGCGCCGGCCGCCCGTCGAGCCGCCCCGCCGCCGCCCGGATGTCGACGGAGGCCGGGTCGAAGCCGCCCCGCTCGCGCATCCAGAACAGGATCTCGTCCGCCACCGGCCACACCGGCACGATGCGCAGCCACCAGCGGAAGCCGCGGAACAGCTGCAGGTGGTGGCGCAAGGTGTCGCCGAGCGAGCGGTAGCTGCTGTCGCAGATCACGCCGGCCACCTGCGGGGTCTCCGCCGCCGCCAGCATCACCGAGGCCGCCCCCAGCGAGACCCCCCACAGCACTACCTTGCCGGGCGAGCGCCCCCGCGCGTAGCGCACCGCCGCCTCCACGTCGTCCTTCTCGCGCGCGCCGAAGGTGGTGACGGCGCCGCCGCTCCTGCCGTGGTGCCGCAGGTCGATCAGCAGCGCGTTCCAGCCGCTCTCGTGGACGAAGGGCGCCCGCCGCACCATCTCGATCCGGGAGCGGTTGAGGCCGTGGACCAGGACCACGGTGCCTTTGCCGTCGGTGCAGGGGATCCACCATCCCCGGATCTCGACGCCGTCGCTGGAGCGGAAGGCGACCTCCTCGAAGGCGAGGTGGAAGGAAGCGGGCGTCAGCCCCTCGTTCTCGTGGTCGTGGTAGACGAACCGGCGCGTGGTCGCCATGCCGGCGAGGTACCAGGGGACCCAGCCGAAGACGAAGAGCACGACAGCGGCGAGCGCGAGCAGCAGCGCGCGCTTGAGCCAGGTCCACATGCGGCGTCAGCCCTCCTCGGATGGAACGAACCATCATAGTCGAGCGGGCGCAGAAAAACGGGAGAGCACGACACCCGACACGACGGACCGCGCATTCGGGCCTCTCTGGGGGCATTCGATCGGCCCGCGCGCGCCGTCACCTCGTCGGCGGCGTCGTGCCCCCCCGTCCATCTATTAGTACGCTGGCTCGAATCGATCGTTTCCCGCGCTCGGGTGAAACGATGTCACCGGGGCGCTGGCACGACGGCGACGCAGCGGCGCGGGGAGCGTCGGGCCCACGCATCGGCGTAGACGGTCGGGATCCACGGGCCGGGCTCGCCGGCCGCTCGTGCCGCGAGCGCCGGCACCCAATCGCGCACGCCGTCGGGGGCGCAGACCGCATCGAGAGGGCCGGTGCGGGCGGCGGCCTCCACGAGAGCCGACAGGGTGGCCGCCGGGAGCTGCCCTGCCGCGATCCAGCGATGCACGCGCACGCGGAGCAGCAGCGTGGCGAGGAGCGCCGCCAGGACGGCCAGCGGGACACGCGCCCGTCCCCTGCCCACCCGGCCCGCCGCGAGCGGTGTGCCGACGAGGAGGGCGAGCGCGACGCCGAGGCCCGCGAACGCCGTCGGCGCGGGCAGACGCGCCAGCGCCAGCAGCTCGGCCGGCGAAAGGGCACGCGCGAGCGGCAGCAGACCAGGCCCGGCCAGGAGCGCCGCCGTCGCTGCCGCCAGCGCCAGCCGGCGCAGCGCCGCGCGGCCGCGGGGGCCTCGGCCCAGGACGACGCCGGAGGCGAGGACGACCACGAGGGCGAGCAACGGGTGGGCGAGGGCGCCGGCGGCGGTCAGCAGGCCGGCGGCCACGGCCGAGGAGCGCGAGGCGTGTCCGACCAGCAGCGCGGCGGCCGGGAGGAGAAAGCCGAGCGCCAGCAGCGCCTCGCCCGGGCCGAAGGCGGATAGCCACCCCGGCCAGGGCGCGACGGCCAGCGTTCCCAGCGCCGTCAGCGCGGCCACCCCGGGCGGAAGGCAGGTGGCGCAGAGCGCGAAGAGGCCCACCAGGGTGAGACACGCGGCGGCCACCACCACCGCCAGCACCGTCTGCGCCGCATCGGCGCCCGACAGCGCCGAGAGGTCGGCGGCGAGCGTCGCCACGGCCGGCGCGTGCGCGCCGAACGGCGCGAGCGGCAGCAGCGGTTCGGCCGAGAGCGGCGGGCCGTCGTGCCAGAGCAGCAGGCGGGCGGCCGTCGTCTGGAACGCCAGCCGCGGGCCGGGTGCGTGGCGCCGGCCGCCGGCGGGCGCCAGCAGCAGGATGGCGACGGCGGCGATCAGCAGGGAGGGACCGCTGCGCAGTCGCGGCGGGTCTGGGCCCGGGCGCGGCACCGGCGCGGGCGCGGGCGGCACCGGCCAGCCGGGCGGCGGCGGGACCTCGTGCTTCGGCAGGAAGCGCAGCGCCAGCAGCAGCACGGAGACGAGGAGCGTGGCCGTCACGGACCGCGAGCGGGAGAGCCCCGGCAGCCAGGACGCGCTCACCGCCCAGAAGGCCAGCGAGAGCGCGGGAACCGCCGTCCACGGCGCCCGGACCACCAGCAGGCCCGGGAGCAGCAGCAGGAGCGCCAGCGCGGGCAGGGCCACGCCGGATTCTATTCCCCGGGTTAGGATTCCCGGTCCCGATGGCGGCGAGACACGCCCTGCGCGCGGTGCTGTTCGACTGGGACGGCACCCTGGTCGACTCGGCGGCCAAGAGCTACCGCTGCTACGTCCGCGTGTTCTCCGCCTACGGCATCGACTACGACCACGCCATGTTCGAGCGCACCTACTCGCCCGACTGGTACCGCACCTACCAGGAGATCGGGCTGCCGCGGGAGGCCTGGGCGGAGGCGGACGCCCGCTGGCTCGAGTGCTACGAGACCGAGCCCAGCTCGCTCCTGCCCGGCGCGCGCGAGGCGCTCTCGAGGCTCGCCGCCTCCGGCAAGCTCCGGGGCCTGGTGTCGAGCGGCGATCCCTCGCGGGTGCGGCGGGAGATCGTCAGCCTGGGCGTGGCGGGATACTTCGGCGCTGTCGTCTGCGGCGGCGAGACGGAAGAGCGCAAGCCGCACCCGCAGCCGCTGCTGCTGGCGCTGGAGCGGCTGGGCGTGCCACCGGCGGAGGCCGCCTACGTCGGCGACAGCCCCGAGGACGTGCTGATGGCGCGATCGGCCGGCGTCCTCGCCGTCGGCGTCCCGGGCGGTTTCCCCAACCGCAGGGCGCTCGAGGAGGCCGCTCCGCAGCTGTTCTCCACGGACCTGGTTTCGGCCGTGGAACGGCTGCTGGGTTAGGATCGACGGCCGTGAGCGACTCGCACGCCGTCCCCATCATCGACCTGAAGGCCCAGCTCGCCCGCATCCGTTCGGAGGTGGACGAGGCCGTCTCCCGCGTGCTGACCAGCACCGCCTTCGTGGGCGGCGCCGACGTCCGCGAGCTCGAGCGCGAGTTCGCGGCCTTCTGCGGGACGGCCCACGCCTGCGCCGTCGGCAACGGAACGGACGCGCTGCAGCTCGCGCTGCGCGCCTACGGCGTCGGCCCCGGCGACGAGGTGGTGACCGTCGCCAACACCTTCATCGCCACCGGCGAGGCCATCCTGCTGGTCGGCGCCCGTCCCGTCTTCGTGGACGTCGACGTGGCCACGCACACGATGGATCCGGCCCGGCTGGAGGCCGCGATCACCCGGCGTACGCGGCTCGTCCTCCCGGTTCATCTCTACGGTCACCCTGCGGACATGACGGCCATCAACGCCGTCGCTGCCCGCCATCAGCTGCCGGTCCTGGAGGACGCCGCCCAGGCACACGGGGCCACCTGGCAGGGGCGGCGGGCGGGGGCCCTGGGCCACGCCGCCTGCTTCAGCTTCTACCCGACCAAGAACCTGGGCGCCTGCGGGGACGCCGGCATGGTGGTGTCGGGCGACGCCGACTTCATCGCGCGGGTCCGGCAGATCGCCAACCACGGCGCCGGCAGCCACCGCTACGACAACCTGGTGCTGGGCACCAACAGCCGGCTCGACAGCCTGCAGGCCGCGATCCTGCGGGTCAAGCTGCGCCACCTCGAGCGCTGGAACGCCGAGCGGGCCGAGCGCGCGGCGCGCTACACCGAGGCCCTCGGCGAGCTGCCGGGGATCACCCCGCCCTCGGAGAAGCCGGCCGCGCGCTCCTGCTGGCACCTCTACACCATCCGCGTCGCGGGGCGCGACGCCCTGGCCGCGCACCTGCAGTCGCGCGGGATCGGCACCGCCGTCCACTACCCCCGGCCGATCCACCTGCAGCCCTCGATGGCGGCCGCCGGGGGCCGGCCGGGAGACCTGCCGGTGTCGGAGCGGCTGTGCCGCGAGGTGCTGTGCCTGCCGCTCTACGCGGAGCTGCCGGTCGCCGACCTGGACCGCGTCGTCGAGGAGGTTCGCGCGTTCGTGGGGTCGGCGGCCCGGGCCTGAAGGGAGGGCCTCAGCGGGCGCGGCGGCCCTTGGCCCGGAGCAGCGCCTGCAGCTGCGCGCGGGCGGCGTTGCGCACGTCGAGGTGCCGGCTCTCGCGCACCAGCCGCTGCAGGTAGTCGACGTCGCTGGCGCGCTCCATGTGCCGGGCCAGGATCTGGCCGATGTGGCGGTCGCCGGCGAGGTCCTTCAGCCGCGCCGCGTCGTGCATCCGCTTGGCCGCCTCCTGGCGCAGGAAGAAGTGCCGCGAGCTGCGCACCACGCGGAGCAGCTCCTCGTCGTCGTCGTGGTCGGGGGGCAGCGACTGGATCTGGAACAGCAGGTCGTCGTCGCTGAGCGCCAGCCAGCCGTCCTGGCCGGGCAGCGCGCCGCGGGCACGGGCACGACGCGACGGCACGCCGGCGCCCATGGGCAGCGCTACTCGAGCGCCGCCGCGCGTCGGCGGAACTCCTCCACGACACTCTCCAGCACGGCGCGCTCGGCGCCTCCCGCACCCTCGAAGCTGACACCGAACACGAACCCGCCGCGGCTCGACGGGCGGCTCCAGACGACGGTGGCCGGGAGCCTCTGGTGGGTCGGGCTCTTGCCGAGGCGCACCTCGACGACGATCGCGGCCGCCTGGGCGGGTGGCTGGTTGTCGGTGTGGACGCGGGCGCCATGCGTGCTGAGGTCCGTCATGAAGGCCGGCACCCTCTGTCCCCCCTCCAGGACGTAGCGGCAGGACGCCACGAAGGGCTGGATCCGCTCGGCCCTGCGCTTCTGGCTGGGTGCGCTCATCGGCGGCGCGACTGGCCGCTACTGGCCGTCGGGAGCGCTCGCGGGCGTCTCGTCAGCCTGCGGGACGCTGTTGAGCAGCGCCTTCAACTCTTTGCCCATCTTGAAGTACGGGATCTTCTTCGGAGGAACGTCCACCTTCTCGCCGGTCTTGGGGTTGCGACCCTTGCGTGGCGCGCGGTTGCGGAACCGGAACGAGCCGAAGCCGCGGATCTCCACTTCCTGCCCGCCCTGTAGCGCCGAGACGACGCTGCGCAGGGCGGCCTCGACGATGATCCCTGCCTGCACCTGGGTGATGTCGAGTCGCTTCGCCACCACGCCGATCAGGTCGGCCTTCGTCATTGCGGTTCGTGCCGGCTCGGACATAATCGCCAGAACTCCGTTCGACCCCCGCAACGGGCGGGCAAAGACGGCAAATCCTAGCGCGCCGAATCCCCCGAAGTCAAGGAACCGCCGGGGGATAGGGGCAATCAGGCGTTGGAGATCCTGCGGGCGCCGACGGGTCGCTGGGTCGGCTTCGCGCTCAGCGCCCCGAAGGTCTTCTCGAGCGCCTTGTCGACGCGCTCCTCCACGCTCG
>Ga0335071_10003403_pt1 | contig 16790 bp, 14 predicted proteins | sample Lox_Sample_15_FD_206724 | JGI IMG/M metagenome (GOLD analysis project Ga0335071, IMG submission 206724) | Soil microbial communities from Loxahatchee National Wildlife Refuge, Florida, United States - Lox_Sample_1.5 | ecosystem: Environmental > Terrestrial > Soil > Wetlands | place: USA... | reverse complement strand
GTTCGGCCTCGTCTCCTCGGGGCATGCACGAGCGGGCCTCGTCCGAGGATATGCCATGAAGCGTTACGGTTCGGTGATCAAGCTACGCCCGGAGAAGGAGCAGGAGTACCGACGGCTGCATGCAGAGCCCTGGCCCGGCGTGCTGGCGATGATCCGTGATTGCCACATCCGGAACTACTCGATCTTCCTCAAGGATGGGTTCCTCTTCAGTTACTTCGAGTACACGGGCGATGACTACGCCTCAGACATGGCCCGTATGGCAGGGGACCCGACCACCCGAGAATGGTGGAGGTTGACCGATCCCTGCCAGGAGGCGCTCGAGACGCGCGAGCCGGGCGAGTGGTGGGCGTCCATGGAGGAGGTGTTCTACCTCGAGTGACCGAGCGAAGAGTCCGGCCCCCAGGCTCCCCGCGGCGAGTCTCTCGCTGCGCTCAGCGGATGGACCCCGAGCGCAGAGGTCGCGGTGGGAGACGCCGCTGCGCGTGGGATGGTGACCGAAGGCGAGGTCTTGCCGGACTCTGCCGCCCGAGCCGTGGGCACGTTTCCGAGTGGCACCAGGCGGGCGGCTCTTCATTGGTGATGGACAGAGGTCCGGACCTGACGGCGGCCGTCAGTCATGGGGGTTCTTGCCTTCTACGGCACGGCAGAACGGTAGCCAGGGGCCCACCACTCGGGCTTATCGGGTGGTGCCTGCTCCTCCAAGTGCTCGAGGTAGGCGATGACCCGGTCCGCGTGGCCCTGGGCGGCCAGTTCGGAAGGGACCCCACCGAGTTGCTTGCAGGCTACGTTCAGGAAGGCATCCGCGCTTTGCTCAGTCCGGAACAGGTGCCTCGCCCGAGCGCGAACTTCTTCTATCGGTGCGCGCATGAGCCGAGGATACGCCGCCGCCGCGTAGAGGCCGCGGCAATCCCATCCGGGTGAGGCGGCTGGCCGCAATCGCCTGGAACGACGGAAGGAGCGGCGCTCGATACAGCAACCGGCTCAACTCACCGAGTTACTCGATCGCGGAGAGGCCGCCCGGGCTCTCCCCCTCAATGGCCGAAAGCGGGCCCGCGGCCCTCTCCACCCTCGGTTCGCGCACGGCGTCAGCGCACGCCCAAGACCAAGCCGTTGAACCGCCCCACACCAGCAATGGTGGCGTTCGTTTGGGCGGCGATCGCTCGTCACTCCTTCCCGCGTTTGGCCATCCGCGAGTCGAGATACCAGATCCCGCCCCCCTGGTCCCCCACTGCTCGGAGGTGCTCGACGATCCGGCTGATGGTCGACTCTTCTTCGACCTGCTCGGTCACGTACCACTGGAGCGCGATCTCGCTCGCGTGATCCCGTTCCTCGCGCGCCTGCTGGAAGAGGGCGTGGATGCGGGCGGTGTTTCCCTGTTCGTGCTTCAGCGCCTGCTCGAATACCTGGATCACTCCCCCGAACTCCGGAGGAGGCGCCGCCACCGCGGCTAGGCTGGGCTTGCCGCCGCGCTCAAGCAGGAAGTCGATGAGCTTGAGCGCGTGCGTCGTCTCCTCACCCGCTTGGATCCTCAGCCAGTGTGCGAAGCCGCGGAAGCTCCGGACATCGCAGTGAGCTCCCATGGCGAGATACAACTGGGCGGAGTATTGCTCCGCGTTGATCTGTGCGTTGAGCGCGTCCTGCATGGTCTTGCTGATCACGGCCTGTCTCCTTGGTTCGACGTTCTCCGGGGGCTCTGTGGCCGGTCCTTACATTCCACTCGGGAACTCGTAGGAAGATCGGTACACGCTCTTCTGGGCCCACATGGGGCGCTCCGTGGCTCGGTTGTCGGCGGTGCTGGTCAAGGTCGCTGCACCAGCACCACCATGTCATACCGGCTGCACCAGACGGCTCTCAGATCCCTGTACACGGCTGCGACCTCAGGGCGCGGTCGCATGTCTTCGCGAAAAGCACGGCACGAGACAGCGGCCTTTGCGGAACGTGTAGAGGCCAGGCCTGGCCCTGGCCCAACGCCTCGCGTGCGTACTCAAGACCGTGACTTCAGGGGCAGGCTTCACCCGACAAAGGGGACCTCAGGAGTTGGGGGCGGGATCGGCTCGCATGGCCGCCGGATTTCCCGCCAGTGCGCTCGCACAAGACGCCGCGCTCACCCCTCCCTCGCCGCTCATGCTTTCTGCCCGAGGGACCCGTGGAGTCTGCCATCGGGCGGAAAGGGTGGATTCCTCCGGGTGCTCTTTCCCCGGTTTACCCACCAGGGAAGGGCGGGGCGTTTACAGCCCCATTGGGTTGACAGGCGACGGCGGCGGATTCTCGTCGCGGGAGGAGATCAAGAGCGCGACGGCGGCCAGGCGGCCCTGGAGGGGCACCCAGGTGCGAACCCCGGGATTGATTCGTCGGGGAATCGGGCGGGCGAACGGCGGGACGGGTTCTCGCTCCTCATGACTCCGGGAGAAGGGGAGCGGGTTCCTTTGGGTTCGAGCCGGGGCTGTCCGAGGTCGATGCTCTTGGGGTGCGGGTTGTTCGATGGCCCAGCTGCGGAGTTCACCGGAGAAGCAGGTATGCAAGGACGGTCACGGTACCCGCGGCGACAGCCGTCGCGAGGAGCGTTACCCGAAAGTCGGGGCTGATCGACTGGCGATGCAGCACGAAGGGGCGCGCCGCATCGACACGGCCGTGGATCGCGAGGAGCTCTTCCAGCCAGGCGTGCCCGTCTCGTGGGCGCTCGTCGGGGTCCGGGGAGAGCGCTCTGCGGAGGAGGCCATCGAGATCTCCGGGCAGTGCCGGGTCAAGCGTCGGCCGAGCGCCGGGCTCGAGCACCGCGCTCCGCTCCTCGCTCACCGCGTAAGGTAAGCGACCAGTCAACATCTCCGCCAGGGTGGCGCCCGCGCCAAATACGTCTGTCCGTGCGTCCTGGGGGCCGCGGCGCCACTGTTCGGGCGCCATGTACGCCGGCGTGCCAATGGCGGACCCGGCGCCCACGCCGAAGACGTGCGCGATCCCGAAATCAAGCACCTTCACGCGTCCGTCCTCGGTCAGGAACACGTTTGCCGGCTTGAGATCGCGGTGGATGACGCCCGCGGCGTGGGCATGAGCAAGGGCCCAAGCGATCTCGATCCCCACCTCGAGCGACTCCGGCAAGGGCAGAGGGCCGGTCAGGAGCCGGTCGCGCAGGGTCACGCCCGCGAGCAACTCCATGACGAGGTAGGGACCGCTGTCACAGGTCCCCGCGTCGTAGAGGCTGACGATGTTGGGGTGGTTGAGCCGGGCGACCGCCTCCGCCTCCTGCTGTAGAAGCTCTTGTCGCAGCAGGACCTGTGACTCGCGCCCCGGCTTCACGGCTTTGAACGCCACGTGGCGTCCCAGATGGCGATCTTTCGCCTCGAACACCATCCCCACGCTGCCGCGTCCGATTTCCCGGATGAGCTCGAACCGCCCGATGACCGAGCCGGGGAGGAGGACTCGACGCCAGGCGCGGGCGAAGTCGTCCGGCGGCGCAGCCGCGAGCAGCCGCATCACATGGGTGATCCCCCCTGCGCGGATGCCGGGGGTTCCCATGGCCGGCGGGTTTGCCTCATCGGTCTGGGGAGCCGGGCCCAGGGGTCTGCCCTCCTCGATCGCGGGCGTCCGGCGCCGCCTCTCCCCTCGAGGAGGGAACCTGAGCCGCAGTGCGCCGATCCACAGGGATGTGCCATCCTCGATGGGGACCGCCACCCTCTCCCGCAGCCGCGAGCCGTCGAGCAGCGTCCCGTTCGTGGAAGCGAGGTCGGTGTAGCGAATGCTCACCTCGTCGAACTCGACGAGTCCGTGCCAGGCCGACACGAAGCGTGCGCTCAGGCACAGATCGTTCCGCGCGTTCCGGCCGATCCGGATCGGGCCGTGGTGAAAGGCGAAGTCCGCCGTGGTGCCGAGTTGCGTGTCCTCGACTCGGATGACAAGCGGTTCCAAGCAGGAGCCCCCGGGTCGATGCGTCGCTGGCCGGTGGACGGCCGGTGGACCAGGCGCGGCCGCCCCGTCCCGGATATATGCTCAACCGGGGCAGAGCTAGCCATGGAACCATCGATCGAAGCCCGAGTCCGACTGCTCCTCGTGGCGGGTGACGTCTCGGCAGCGGCCACGCTGGCGCTGAATGCCATCGGCCCCTCCGTTCTCCGCTATTTACGGTCGGTCCTGCGCGACGAAGAGGACGCCGCCGATGCGTTCTCGCGCTTCGCCGAGCATCTCTGGCAAGGGCTGCCGGGGTATCGGGGCGACTCTGCCCTCAAGACCTGGGCGTTCCGCATCGCCTGGAACGCCGCCCAGAACCTCCGCAACGAGGCGTGGCGCCAGCGCGCCCGTCGATTCGCCACCGGAGAGGCGTCCCGGATCGCGGAGGAGCTTCGCACCAAGACCGCCATCCGGGTGGAGCGCAGGCGCGATGGGCTTGAGCGGATCCGTCAACTGCTCTCTCCCGACGATCAGTCGTTGCTGGCTCTCCGCATCGATCAGGGGCTGGCCTGGGAGGAGATCGCCGCCATCGAGTCATCGGGGGGAACTCCGGTCCAACCCAATACGCTCATGAAGCGGTTCGAGCGGCTCAAGGCGAAGCTGGCCGAATTGGTGCAGGAGCAGGGCCTGGGCGATCAGCCGGAGTGACCTTGCGGGGCGCTACCCGCAGGCGGGACGGGTTCCTCCTCGCGCTCGAGAAGCTTGAGTGCGGCGGTCACGCTCCGGTGCATGCGGTTGAATGCTGCCGCCAGCACCGAGATCTCGTCCCGCCCGCCGACGGCGAGTTCGGGAACGTCCAGGTGGCCCTTGCTTATGTCATCCGCCTGGCGGGCGAAGATGGTGACCGGACGGATGACCACGAAGTAGAGGACCAGGTCGAGCACCAACAGGGTGGCGATGCCGACGAGCAGGAGCGAGAGGAGGAGGTGGTGGAAGGCACGTCCAGCCATCTGTACCGGCACCGAAACCGGCACGGAGACGATCTGTGCCGCGATGATGTCGTTCTCCTGCCAACCGAACCCATTGGCCGGGCCGTACAGCTTGATCATCTCCTCGGGCGCGTTGGAGGGAGTGGAGTGACAGGGGAGGCAGCTCTTGGCGGCGCGCAGTGGCTGGGCCAAGAAGAGCGAGCGGCCCAGGGGGGTTTCTCGCTCCCCATCGACGAGCGTCATCTCCGGCTGCCCCTTGAAGCCCTTGATGAGATCCTCCTCCCAATCGAGCGCGCGATCGCGCGGATTGGTGGGGTTGGGCGCAGCCTCCTTGTAGGAATACTCCGGGTACTTCCGGCGGAGTCGGTTGAAGATCTCCGTGGCCGCGAACGCGGGGATTCGCTCCGGCCGGAAGACCTTCGCCACGCCGATGCCGTGCTTTGCACATAGCTCTCGGAACACGTCGTCGCTCGCCGAGTTGGCCCGGCCCGGCACTTCGGCCGCCGCGGCAGTGAGCGCGGGTGCTACTTGATCGGTCGTGTACCCCCGCATGGCTAGCGCGGTCTCCATCATCAGCTTGGCGTTGTACAGGACCTGCTCGCGGGCATTGCTCTGCAGCTGGGCGTAGAAGAGGTAGGCCGCGGCGCTCAGCCCGACGCCGAACACCACCACGAAGATGAGGCTGAATTTGGCGAGCAGTCGCATGCGTCCTCCGGCAGGCCACGTGAAACGCTGGTCGCAGCCGCTCCCACCCACCGGCCACGGAGCGAGCGATGGATCGCTTGGAGGCACACGGTCCGGGAGCGCATGTCACCGTCCGTCAGGGTTCTGGGAGGCGGCCCGCAGGAACCGCTCCCGGTCCTGCTCGCGAGGGATCTCCAGCGAGAGTCGACGATAGAGCTCGGTCAGGTCCCCGGCCTTGGGGCTCACGCGGCGCACGATGGCGCCCGACACGGGCCCGAGATACTGCGCCAGCTCCCGGCGCACCCGCTCGAGGATCGTGGGATCCCAGGCCGTGGGCGGTGTCGAGGAGGGCTGGATGGTGCCCGGCCTCCCGGGGGCCGCCCCCGCGTCAGGTCTCGGTTCGGCGTTCTTGTCGCTCCAGGCGAGGAACTTCTTCTTCTCGTCCTTCGACGGGATGAAGGCGGCCAGCTGCCGGCACAAGTCGGTGGGCGTGGATGCGCCGTGGCTCACGCGTCTCACGAGTTGAGGGGTCACCGGGCCGAGCAGCGGCGCGATGCGCTGCTCGATTCGTTTCACCACCGCTGCATCGAGCCGGGCCCCACTCTGGGCGTCGCCGCCCTGTGGGCGGAGCGTGGCAGTGGCATCCGGGGTTGCACCACCCGGTGCGCGAGCGGGGCCGCTCCCCGCCGCGACCGGGCGAACGGGAGGCCCACCGGGCCTTTGCGCCCCCGGCGTGTCGGAGCCCCCGGGATCGGCGAGGGGTACGTCCTGGCGAAGCACCTCCGTGGGATGGGCGGGTTCGGGCTCTGCTGCGCCGGGGGGATCGAGGGAGGGAGCCATCTTCAATAGCTCGTCGCGCATGACCTCTGCGGAGGCGGGTCTCGCCTCCCGTGAGGAGGAGAGGGCCCGCAGGACCAACTGCTCCAGGGCGGGGGAGATCGGTGCACCGCGGCGTACGCTGGGCGGTGGCACCGGCTCGGTCAGGTGACGATGGAGTATCTCCAGCGGGGTCTGGGCATCGAAGGGCAGCTTGTGGGTGAGCATCTCATAAAGGACGATTCCGGCGGAAAAGATGTCGGCCCGACCGTCGATCTCCTCGCCGCGGATCTGCTCCGGGCTCATGTACCCCGGTGTGCCGCAGACAAGTCCCTCGCGGGTCAGCGTCGAGGACCCCGCGGCCATGATCTTGGCAATGCCGAAGTCCAGGACCCTGACCGCGTCGACCGCGTCCCGCCGGGACTCGATCATCACGTTCTCGGCCTTGAGGTCGCGGTGGAGGATCTGGTTGGCGTGTGCCTCGGCCAGTGCGGCCAGGATCTGCGCGCCGATGCGGACGACGCGTCGCTCGGGGAAGGGCGCTTCCTCGGCGATGACGCGTGCGAGGGTCCTCCCGCTGACGAGTTCCATCACCATGTAGAGAAAGCCATCCTCTGTTTGGGCGAAGTCGGTGACGGCGACGATGTTCGGGTGGTGCAAGCGCGAGGCGGCGCGTGCTTCTCGCTGGAAGCGCCGGACCATCGCCGGGTCGGAGAGAAGTCCCGGTCGGATGATCTTGAGCGCGACCGGGGATTCGAGCGTGCAGTGGATGGCCTTGTACACCTCCCCCATCCCCCCGCTGCCGATCTTCTGCTGGATGAAGTAGGTGTCGTTGAAGGTCTGCCCGAGGAAGCGATCGACGGGGGCCTCTGCGGCATCCGGGACGAGCCGGTTACCGCATGCCATGCAGAAGGCGGCGCCCGGGAGACCGGGCTGGCGGCATGTCGGGCACACGGCCATGGGTGTGCGATACATAACGGGCCGCTCCGGGGTGACGCTCCGACTCTGAGCTAAAACGGTCGGCGGGGCGGCGGCGCGCCGTCCTCGAGCGCGGCCGAGAACGGCGGACGCCCGCATCCCAGGCGGGCCGATCCCTTTCCGGGACTCACCGTCGTCCGGGCCCAGGCGTGGGGTAAGACTTCGTTCACCTCGGCAGCTTCCTGTCCGGGCTCGACCCCGCGAGCTGAGCACTGGCGCGGGCGGCGGCTGCGCTATTCGGGTAACGCTTCACGAGTTCCATGAGCACCTGCTCTCCATCGTCGCGAAGATCCAGTTTGTTCATGGCCTCGGCGGTTCGGAGGAGCGCATCGGGTGTTCGCGGCGAGCTCGGGAAGTCCCGAGCAACGGTGCCGTACTCACCGATCGCCTCGGTGTAGTTCTTGTCATCGAAGGCGAGCTCGCCCAGTCGGAAGTGTATCTCGGCGGTGTTTGGATCGCGGGGCCACTTCTCGACGTAGTGCTGGTATACCTCGCGGGCGACGCTGCGCTCTCCTTTGGCCTCCTCGTCGCGCGCCAGTGTGAAGACCTCCGTCTGGTCAGGCGAGAGCGTTGTCGGCAGGGTGTCCGTCGCATTCGGGGTCGGGGTGGTGCTCGCGGCGGGTGTTCGTGCAACGACCGCCTGCTTCCGCCGACCCGGACCCGATGCAGGGGCGGATGCTGCCCTCGGGCTCGCGTAGCGAGTCTCGTCATCGGCCCGGAGCTGTGCCACGGAGCTGCCCAGGGCTTCTAGACGACGTGCCTGCTCGTCTAGCTCTTTTCGCAGGAGAGCCAATTCCCGCAGGGCGCCGTCCCACTGCGCTTGCCGGTCGGTGTCGCCCGTCTTGGCGCCGTTGCGAACGTCGGCGAGCTCCCTCCGCGTCGCCTCGAGTTCTTGCTCGAGCGCTTGCATCCGGGACTCGAACCCACCGAGGGCCGGATCAGGCATTCGGGCGCCACCCGAGGTCGCACAGGCGAAGGACAGTGCCGAGAAAGCGGCCAACCCGACCCGGGGGACCATCGGCGTACCTCCTGAAGATGACACCGTCCAAGTCGTCTGCGAAAAACTCCTGGTGGAGTTCTAGTGTGGCAAGCGAAGGCAATTCGACATGGCCCTCGAGGGTAGGCGCTGAGTCTGTCCCTGGAGCATCCGCGCCGCCCCGGATGCAAGCCGGGCGTGACGACCCAAAGAGGATTCGTCGGATGCGCCGGCACTCCTCGGGTGCAGCCCGGCGAAGGGACCCTGCCAAGGGCGATCGCAAGTCCGCGATCGGGGACGTCGAGCTGGGCAGGCGGGCATCGATGCGGGGCGGCCGCTTGCGCTCGTTCCGATCGAGGCAGGCGAGGTCACTCACCTCACCGGCGCGCTGGTCGGCCGGGTGCGATGTCTGGCTCTCCTGTGGCCCCCCGGCCTACTTCTGGCGCCGGCAGTCGTCCGGTCGAGCGCGTCCCGCCACGCCGAGAGGCGGGGTCGCCTCCGAAGCGACATTTGCGAGAAGTGAAGTTGACGCGAACGGCAAACCCACCCGGGGTACCGCATCACCCGGCAAGCGAGGATCGCGTGCCGGGCTGCACCGCGTCGTACTCGTGCCAAACGACTCGTGTACGGACGCCTGGGTTCCCGATCTCGGCTGGGCGGTCCGCACCTTGCAAATCCATGGGCCGCGCCAGCTGGTCGGTTGGATTGGAGCAGCCGTCGTTCGTCGCTCCATGTTCTGCGACGTTCTGGGCGCTGAGAGGTCAGAACGACCCATGTTCAAGTCCATGACCATCGCGAAGAAGGTGGCGCTCGCCCTCGGCGCAAGCGCCCTCATCCTCCTCATCGTCGTGGCGTTCGGGGTCGCCCGGACTCGACGAGTGTCGGAGCAGCTGACCGAGGTCGTGGGAGTGCGCTATCCGGGGATGCTCCTCCTCATCCGCATGAACGACAGCATCAACTCGGTGAGCCGTGGCATCAACGGCCACTTCATCCTCGAGGTCGCCTCGAGCGAGAAGGAATGGGGCGACGGCGTCAAGATGATCGAGGGTGCCTTCTCGAGGCTGGGCGATTTCCGCAAGAGCTGGGAGGCGCTGGAGCACACGCCGGAGGAGATCGGGGAATGGCAGGCGCTGCAGGAGCCGCTCAACAGGTGGATCCAGGCGGCACACGGCACGGAGGAGGGCGTACGCGCCTGGCACGAGCTGCTCATGGCGGGGAAGCGGGACGATCCGGAGACCGCCGTGGTCCGCGCCCGTGCGATCGATCTCTGGCGCGTCAGCCGGGCCAATTACGTGCTGCTCTCGAAGCCGCTCGGCGAAGCGATCGCGGCGAACGAGGCTCGCGCCGTCCAGCAGAAGGATGGCGCGGTCACCACCGCTCAGCGCGCGGTGGTCGTGCTCCTCGCCTCCGGCCTGGTGGGCCTCGTCCTGCTCGCCCTCACCACCTTGGGTGTCGCGCGAAACGTCCAGGTCGCCATCCGGCGACTGATCGAGCAATCCGACCGGGCCACCGAGGCGGTGGGGGAGGGCTCGCTGGCGATCCGGGCCGAAGAGAGCCGGGTGTCGCCCGAATTCCGATCCGTCCTGCGGAGTCTCAACGGGGCCATGGACGCATACGCTCGGCCCATCCGGCTGATGTCCGACTACGTGGCGGGGATCGCCAACGGGGAGATCCCGCCCCGCATCACCGACGAGTACCGCGGGGACTTCGACGAGGTGAAGAAGAGCCTCAACTCCTGCATCGGCACGCTCGAAGCGTTGCTTGCCGACACCGACCGGCTCGCTCGGGCGGCGGTGGAGGGCCGACTGTCGGTTCGCGCCGACGTGTCCGTACACCGCGGCTCGTTCCGCAGGCTACTCGAGGGGGTCAACCAGACGGTCGCCACGCTCGTGAGCCACCTCGACTCCATGCCGGTGCCGGCGATGATCATCGACCGGGAGTTCGGAGTTCGTTACATGAACGGAGCCGGCGCCCGGCTGATCGGGAAGCGGCCGGACGAGGTGGTGGGCAAGCGCTGCTTCGACCTGCTCCGGACCGGAGACTGCAGGACGGAACGATGCGCCTGTGCAATGGCCATGCGCTCCGGCCAGCCTGCTACGCGCGAGACCGAGGCCCGCCCTGGCGACGCCAGGCTGCAGATCGCGTACTCGGCCACGCCTGTTCGCGACACGGGCGGAGCGGTGATCGGTGCGCTGGAGGTGATCAGCGACCAGACCGAGATCCGCACCTCCATGAGCGCCTCGCGCCGGGTGGCCGAGTACCAGGGGCGAGCCGCGGAGGCGGTCACGGAGGCTCTATCCCGGCTCGCCGCGGGGGACCTGGGCTTCCAGATGCAGCTGGAGGCGGGCGACGAGGTCACGCGCGGCGCCCACCGGGCCTTCGAGGCCATCGGCTCCGCGCTTCTCCAGTCCAGCGCGGCGGTGCGGGGGCTCACGGAGGACGTGAACACGCTTGCCCAGGCGGCCGTCGAGGGTCGCCTGACGACACGGGCCGACCCATCCCGTCATCAGGGCGATTTCCGCAAGATCGTCGAGGGGCTGAACCGGACGCTGGATGCAGTGGTGGCCCCCATTGGCGAGGCCGCCGCCACGCTGGAGCGGATCGCCAAGCGCGATCTTCGGGCCCGGGTGCAGGGGGCGTTCCGGGGCGATCACGGGCGGGTCAAGGACGCGGTCAACGCCAGTGCGCAGGCCCTCCACGATGCCCTGGTCCAGGTCTCGACCGCCGTCGAGCAGGTCTCCTCGGCCGCGACGCAGATCGCCTCCTCCTCGCAGGCGGTGGCCTCGGGTGCCTCGGAGCAGGCCGCCTCGCTCGAGGAGACCAGCTCGTCGATCGATTCGGTCGCCTCCACCACCCGGCAGGCTGCCGACAATGCCCAGCAGGCGCACGGGCTGGTGACCTCCGCTCGCACCGCGGCAACCGACGGGGCCGCAGCGGTGGGTGAGCTCGAGCGGGTCATGGGGAAGATCAAGCAGTCCGCGGAGGGGACGAGCCAGATCATCAAGGACGTGTCGGACATCGCCTTCCAGACCAACCTGCTCGCGCTGAACGCGGCCGTCGAAGCTGCCCGGGCCGGTGAGGCGGGCCGCGGCTTCGCGGTTGTGGCCGAGGAGGTCCGATCGCTCGCCCTGCGCGCAAAGGAGGCAGCGGCCAAGACCGAGGAGCTGATCCGGGTGTCGGTGAAGCAGACCGGCGAGGGCGAGGTGGCAGCCCGCCTGGTGGCCGGGAAGCTGAAGGACATCGTGGAGGGCATCGGCAAGGTCACCGACATCGTCCGTGAGATCACCGCCATGGCGAAGGAGCAGACCACGGGCATCGATCAGGTGAACAAGGCCATGGTCGAGATGGACAAGGTGACCCAGCAGAATGCGGCCAGCGCGGAGGAGTCGTCGTCAGCGGCGAGCGAGCTGTCCGGGCAGGCGGAGGAGCTGGCCTCGATGCTGGCAACGTTCCAGCTCGAACACGGCACGGAGCACAAGCGTGTGGGTTCCCCTGCCGCAAGGCCGGCAGCAGCGGGGCCGAATGGAGCGCACAAGGCTGCGCGTGGCGTTCCGGCGGAGATGGCCTTTCCGCTGGATGATGCGGCTGCCCGGGACTTCTGAGCGGCACCGAGAGGCCCATCAGCGCCGCGCTCTCCGCTCGAAGGGGTGCCCGAAGGGGCGCGGCGCCAGGTGGGCAATCCGTCGCCGTACCCTGCCGCCGCGGATTTCAGGCGATGTCGTGGCCGGCCAAGATCTCGAGCGCCCTCACCATCGCCGAGTGGTCCCAGCCTCCCCCTCCGTGCGCCGAGCAGGCATTGAAGAGCTCCTGCGCCGTCGCGGTGCTCGGTAGAGCGACCCCGAGCTGCCGCGCAGCCGTGAGGGCGAGATGGAGGTCCTTCTGGTGGAGCCGGATCCGGAACCCGGGCTCGAACGTGCGGCGGATCATCCGCTCCCCATGGACCTCGAGAATGCGCGAGGAGGCAAAGCCGCCCATGAGGGCCTCGCGGACCCGCGCCGGGTCCGCCCCCGCCCGGGAGGCGAAGAGCAGGGCCTCGCCCACCGCCTCGATGGTCAGGGCTACGATGATCTGGTTGGCCACCTTGCAGGTCTGCCCGTCCCCGTTCTTTCCCACCCGGGTGACGTTCTTGCCCAGGAGCGCGAACAGCGGCTTCACTCGCTCGAAGGCCGCCTCCGGTCCGCCGACCATGATGGTCAACGTACCGGCCTTGGCGCCCACCTCGCCGCCGGATACCGGCGCGTCCAGGTAGCTGCAGCCGAGGGCCTCGACCCGCGCCGCGAAGTCCTTCGTCTCCAGGGGCGAGATGGAACTCATGTCCACGACGATCTTCCCGGGGCTCAGGCCCGTCGCAACCCCGTCCTCGCCGAAGAGGACGGCGGCCACGTCGGGCGTGTCCGGGACCATGGTGATGATCACCTCGGCCGCCTCGGCCACTGCCCGGCCATTCGAGGCCGCGGTGGCCCCCTTCTCCAGCAGCGCCGGGTAAAGGGGCGAACGGTTGTGCAACCAGAGCTGATGCCCACCGTCGAGAAGCCGGGCTGCCATGGGGCGCCCCATGATGCCCAGCCCGATGAATCCGACCTTCATGCGCGTCCTCCGTCGTAGGGACCCTCAGATAGGGGCCGCGCAGCGGGTGATCCAGCCCAGCCCGGCCTCGGTGGTGGTGAGGGGCTTGTACTCGCAGCCCACCCAGCCTTCATAGCCGAGACGGTCGAGCAAGGGGAGGAGGAACTCGTAGCAGATCTCTCCGGTCCCCGGCTCGTGACGGCCGGGGTTGTCGGCGAGCTGGACGTGGCCGATCCGGGGAAGGAAGGCTCGGAGCGTCTCGGCCAGCTCCCCCTCCATCCGCTGCATGTGATAGATGTCATACTGATAGCGAAGATGAGGTGTCCCGACCGCGTCGAGGATCCTCACAGCCTGCCGGGTGGTCGAGACCAGGAACCCTGGCACGTCCTTGGTGTTCACGGCCTCGAGCAGGAGGGTGATCCCCGCCGCGGCCAGCGCCGGTGCGGCGAAGCGCAGGTTCTCGACCAGGGTGGCCTCGGCGCGCTCTACGGAGACGTTCTCCGGGACCCTGCCCGCCAGGCAGTTCAGCCGAGTGCAGCGCAGCGTGCGGGCGTACGCCAGCGCGCTCCCCACCGAGTCCTGGAACTCCCCGACACGGCTCGGATCACAGGCGATGCCCCGGTCGCCCCGAGCCCAGTCACCGACCGGCAGGTTGTACAGCACCTGCTCGAGTCCGGCCGTCTGGAGCCGCTCGGCCAGCAGTTCCGGTTCGTGCTCGTAGGGGGACATGTACTCCACTCCCCGGAACCCGGCCGCGGCCGCGGCTGCGAACCGGTGAAGGAACGGCAGTTCCGTGAAGAGCATGGTCAGGTTAGCGGCGAGCTTGGGCATTGCACCCTCCATCGTCGGAGATTCAGTGCGGAGGAAGAGGCGTGGCGACCCTGAACGCGACCACCGAGAACTCCATCGCTCGACTCCAGCAGCCAGCCAGGCGCCCGATGGCACCTTTCTCCGAGGGTATTACACAAGCCCCACTCAAGCTCTGGCTTTCGGGGGCAATGGCCATTTGCCGGTCGGGTGGGGAAGGGGAAGGGCCCGGCCCGCGAGCTGATGAACCAGCCCCTTGCAAGACGCGCGAGCGGCCGACGCCTCAGATCCTCGCGCCGAGCACCGGTTGCGTGGTGAGTGCGAGGGGGAGCGACGAGGCCCGCGGGCGGCTCGCGTCATACGCTGTGTTCGCGGCGTGCTGGACTTGGCTGTTCGCGATCCGGTCAGCCTGCGGGCGACGTGCAGACCTCGAACAGCGCCCGAAGTAGTCCTGTCACCCCAACGGGCTTGAGGAGGATGCGATCGACGGAGTGGCGAATGCGCGAGAGGGCGGGCCAGTCCCCTGAACAAGCAATCACTTTGACGTCCGAGAAGTGGGGGTCGCTCCGGAGTTTCTCCAGCAGGGACTCGCCACGCTGCTCGTTCACGTGCAGGTCGAGGATAACGACCGAGGGTCGGAACCCGGCCGAGAGGGCCTCCTCCGCTTCGGGGAGCGACTGAACACCCTCTGTGAACGCAACACCTGCTCGTTGCAGTGCGTCTGCCACGAGGGCGAGGAAGTCCGGTTCGTCGTCCACGATGAGGACGCGGTCACATGGAGGGGCTGCTCCCCGTTGTTCGAAGGAGCGAGCGGGGTTGTTCCCGGGAGCGCACACGCGAGCGGCGCAGATTGCTCGCGTCGAGGCGAGCCGACCAGAGCCATTATGGGAGGGCACCCAGGTGTCCGCTCGCTCCACTCACGGGGCGTTCGCGGAGGCGAAGGGGAGGAATCGACCGTTGCCTCGAGAATCTGGGCGGGCCTTTCCCGGGGGTTGGTCGTCCAGGGCGAGCGGCGCTGGCGTGTGCGCGTGGGCTCCGGCTGCAGGGGCTGGCAAGGCAAGAGCCGTTGAACTCGCCGGTTCGCGCCGTTCGGAGCCCGAGGCGAACACCGAACCCGGCCTTTAGCACCGGTCGAGGGAGACGGGACGCGGAGCGCGCCCCGCATCGATCCCCTGAGCCCGCCGCGAAGCTGGGGTTCGGGAGGCTCGGAGCCGCTGGCTCGGGATCGGTCGTCTTGCGTCGAGGGGTCCCTCGGGCAAGCCTTAAGGGGGTTCAGGCGAGGCCGAGCTCCTTCAGGCGAAGGCGGATCCCTCGGCTGGACACCTGGAGCTGCTCCACCATGGCGTCGAGGTCTCCGGCACAGGCATCATGGCAGGCCCGGACCTCGGCGGCGGGTACGTCCTTTGCCTTTCTCAGCACGCTCGAGCGGTCGATGAGCGAGTAGAGGTAGGTACGCGAGATCCCGAGGACACGGGCAGTGGCGTTGATCCGCCACCCGTTCTCCTGGAGTGCCGCGCGCAGCTCCTCCTCGCCGATGGCCTGCATCGTTGCCGCTGCCTGGTCGGCCGGGGGGACGGCGGCGCGCACGGCGGTCCAGTCGAGGAGCTTCGCCGGCAGGGCCTCCTCGTCCACGGCGCTTCCTCCCCGGCTCGCCACCACCAGGCGGCGCACGACGTTGGCGAGTTGACGGACATTACCAGGCCAGTCGTATCGGGCCATACGCGCGACGAGCGCCGGCGGTAGCCAGGGGGAGGGGCCGGCAAGTTCCTCGACCCGCTGTTCCTCGCCCACGGCCCGCAGCTCCTCGGCTAGGAAGTGGAGAAGAAGTCGGCCGAAGTCATCACGGCGCTTGCGGAGCGGTGGGACCTCAAGCTCGTACCCGGACAGGCGATGGAAGAGGGCCTCTCGGAGGCGGCCCTCGCGGACGGCGAGCTCGAGGTCCTCGTCGGTGGCAGCGAGAATCCGCACGTCAACGAGGCGCCGCCGATCGCTGCCCAGCGGCTGGATCTCGCCGCTTTCCAGGACACGGAGCAGCATGGCCTGTACCTCGAGGGATCCCGCCCCGATCTCGTCGAGGAAGAGCGTGCCCCCGTCGGCCTGGCCGAAGAAGCCAGCGTGGGCGCCCACCGCCCCGGTGAAAGCCCCCGCTGCGTGACCGAACAGCTCCGAGGCCGCCACGGAGGACGGGACCGCGGCCAGGTTCACGGCCAGGAACGGGCCGTCCCTCCGGGAGCTGGTCGCAGCGAGTGCGCGCGCCGCACATTCCTTGCCCGTTCCGCTCTCGCCGCAGAGGAGGACTGCCACTCCGAGGTCGGACACGCGCAGGATTTCCGACCGCAGGCGCTCGATTGCCTCGCTGTCCCCCACCATTCCGAGCCTCGGCTGGCGCGGCATTTCCGGTCCGAGGAGGTGGAGCAGCAACACGACCCGGCCGCCGAGTTCGAGGACGACACCCTGTTCCAGTTCCTCACGGGAGAAGTCGCGTGCTGTCCGGAGCGGTTCGCCGTCGATCCGAAGCTCCGAGCCGGTGGGCTCGATCCGCGTACCCCGCTCCCTTGCCAGGATCCGAGCCGGAGTACGACTCAGGTGGCGGTCGCCGAGCGGAGCACGGCGGGTCCCGCCCGGAGCCACGAACTCGGGCTCGAGGCGAGAGAGTCCACAGGTCCCCTCGGCGAGCGACGCCCCAAGCCGCGCGACGTCGCCGGCGCGGGGGGGATCCCCGGGATGGTAGAGCACGGTGAGGCTCGGAACGCGCTCGCTCCTTGCCTTGCCCGGGCCCGGCCTGGGCCTGATGGTCGTCGCGTCGGTCGTCGCTCGGTTCGCCACGGGCGTGGACTTGTCTCCCCCGGGAAAGTGTCCTCTCGGCGGCTCTTTCCCGGCAAGAGGTTCGGTCCCCGCGAAACGCGACCATCCCTTGGATGGCACCCAAATTGGACGATCGCTAGGGAATCCCCGGCGGTGCTCTCCTCTGAGAAGCACCTGCGAGGTTTCTCCATCCCGAGGCTCCCTTGGCGGACCCTACCGAGACCTTGGCAAGCATGACGGGCGCTGTGGTGGTCCCCGCCGAGTTCGCCCCGGGAGCGACGATCGAC
>Ga0335071_10003402_pt1 | contig 16794 bp, 12 predicted proteins | sample Lox_Sample_15_FD_206724 | JGI IMG/M metagenome (GOLD analysis project Ga0335071, IMG submission 206724) | Soil microbial communities from Loxahatchee National Wildlife Refuge, Florida, United States - Lox_Sample_1.5 | ecosystem: Environmental > Terrestrial > Soil > Wetlands | place: USA... | reverse complement strand
ATGCATGAAGCAGACCTTTGCAAAATTTTCTATGGACTCATCGGTATTGTGTATACTCTGGATGATCCCCGGCCCGGCAAATTCGGCTATGGTTTTCCTTTTGGGGGACCTACTCCCTGCGCGTGTAAATAGGAACTCTGCCTTCCCAGGGGCATCAATCCGCATCTCTATGTTGCCGTAAACGTCTCCGTGGGCGTGTCTTCCGATGGTGATAGGCTTCTTCCAGGTGGATACCGACGGCCGGATATTTTTGACAAGGATAGGTTTCCTGAAAACAGTTCCGTCAAGCATTTCCCTGATTGTTGCATTTGGGCTCTTCCATAGTTTCGTAAGGCCGTATTCCTTGACGCGCCCTTGATTCGGCGTAATAGTTGCGCACTTGACCCCGACGCCATGCTTGATTATTGCTCTCGCTGCATCTACTGTTATGCGGTCACGTGTCGCATCGCGATTCTTGATGTGAAGATCGTAGTATTCGATGTCCATGGAAAGATAGGGAAGGAGCAGTCTGTCCTTAACCAGCTTCCACATGATTCTGGCCATCTCGTCACCGTCCATCTCCACGATTGTAGATCGGACTTTTATCCGGTCCATCAGGGGAAGCGCTTTTCTGATTGACGATTTCATGCTCTTTCCTATCATAAAGGATATCGACTGTCTAGAGGAGTCCGCCTCTATTCGACTTTTTAAACAGCGGAGATATTAGGGTGGACTATGTTACTACAGATATGAGACGGCCCTTTTTCTGCAAACGTAAGCGTACAGGGGTTCAAGATACATTCGTCTTTTCGACAAGCCAATCTTTTATTGCTTTTGTCGCCCTGCAATCATCTTCATTGTAATCAATAACGGCGCGGATTTTCTCCAGGTATCCATCGGGATCAGTCTGATATTTGAGATAGTAGGCTATGGCGTCGAGTGCATTAATATCGACATGTCGCCACTTGAAGCCGAGGTATGCAGCTATATCCTTGAGGCCGTTTGTATAGGTGGGAAAGGCGAAGGCGCGAGTGGCTACTTTGTGGAGGTCGACCATACGGGATAAGACAAATTTATCCGCCTCTTCTACGAGGTTATACTTATGGGCCAGGCGCTTCATATGCCAGTGTTCGTAATTGTGCCAGTGGTAAATGACGTAATCATTGTGCTTTTTCAGAAATGACATGAAATCGCAAAACATTTTCCCCTCGTCCTCTATCTTGTGGGCGATGAATGGATGATACACATCCCTTCCATCCGCGTGAACAATGACGCCGATGAGGTAATCAACTGCATCAGTAGCGCCTTCGAGATCCGGCTCATCGGTTCCTTCCATGTCTAGAAATATTTCAACAGACGTGGGGGGGAAATGCAGGCCTGAGAGGTCGATGGGGATCGGTTCATTTTTCATGATGGCCTTGGCATTCAGGATCAGTTTCCTGGCGGTGGCTTCGCTTATTCCTGGAATTTCCTGCAAAGCATCTACGCTTGCGTATGCGACGTCCCAGACCTTTTTGACTCCTCGGTCAACCAGCTTTTCCTTTGTTCTGGGGCCTACCTGTCCCACCAGTGAGACATCTCTCATTCTGATTGCCTCGTGATTGATATACCTTTCCCATGGCCACTCCGCCGCATTGTAGGTTGCCGTCGGCCGTTCCATGCCCTCCAGAATTGCCTGGGTTCCTTTCACAGCAATCTGGAGTTCTGTCTCGTAATCAGAGAATGAATATTCCCGTATCTCCATGTCATGGTTAATGATTCTGAATATTGCCGGCAGATGTCCTTGGATCCTTGCCAGTACACACGTGTAAAAGGCAACCTGAATGATATGTTCATTCTTGATTCTTCTTGCCTGTTTGATTTCCGTCACAATATAATAATAATTTCCAAAAACGGAAGGATGGTCATTTCTCCTCTCGAGGATATCTGCAATTCCCCGCATATTTTCCGGAAGATAAAACAGGGGAGGCCCGGCGATGATATCAGCCCCGCTTGCCATCTCATCGAGCAACCTGCGAAAACCCTCCTCGGGAGTCTCGTAATGAAATCGCCTGCATGAGGGGAATGCCGTTTCTATGACCCTACGTTCGTGTTCACGGCCCCTCTCCAGAAGAAGTTCGCGATAGGGGCTCATGGGATCTTTTTCTTCCGGGGAGATAAAGTTTTCGCAATAAATTGTGAAAGGCGAGGCGCGATAGAGGGAAACATTCTGCGCCGTCAGACGGCCTTTTGAAGGGCCGGAAAGGCAGCGGCGGTAGATCTCATCAACGCGGGACATGGCAGTTTCCATAACCGCTCATAATTTTGCGCTACATGGTGAAATATCTCAGACGTGTCTTAGATTCAGCGCGCCGCCGGCAAGGAGAATTTTTTTCTGCCGTTCTGACAGATTGTAATTAATATCAAATGTTAAACTGTTAGAGATATTCCTTACGACCATCTTTCCGCTTCCCTCGATCGTTTTTCTGGCGTCTGGAATCTCTAAGTTATCCCCCTGGTTGATGCGCTCGTAATCCCTATCGTCCTTAAATGTAACGGGAAGTATTCCAAAGTTTATGAGATTCGCCGCGTGAATTCTTTCGAAAGACTTAGCGATGACGGCCTTTACACCTAGGAACATCGTGCATATGGCGGCGTGTTCCCTCGACGAACCCTGCCCGTATGAAAGGCCGGCGACGATGATATTGTGTTTTCCCTTGTCCCGGATTTTTGTAGCGCGTTCGGAACATTGTCCATCGAGGGGCTCGAAAAAACACTCCGAATATTTGGGTATGTTTGATCGGTATTTCATCCTGGTGCCGGCAGGAACAATATGATCAGTCGTGATTTTATCCCCTACCTTGATGGTGACTTCGCCTCTTATCGCATCTGGAAACCGTTCATTAGCAGGCAGAACGCCTATATTCGGACCGCGGAAGATTTCTATGGCAGATGATTCCACCGGGGGCTCCGGTTTGATGATCATACTGTCATCTATGTGAAATTGATCGGGGAAGTTCACCTCCGGATATGCCATCCCGAGGTCACGGGGATCGGTGAGTCTTCCGGTTATCGCTGAAGCTGCCGCGGTTTCCGGACTTGCGATATATACGTCTGCGTCGATTGTGCCTGACCGGCCCAGGTAGTTTCTGTTCGATGTGCGGAGTGACACACCTCTAGTCTGGGGACTTTGGCTGTTGCCAATGCAGAACCCACATGCGCTTTCCATGAGCCTCGCCCCCGACATAATGAGGTCCGTAAGATAACCGTCTGCGGCAAGATTTTCCAGCACCTGTCTTGAGCCAGGTGCAATGATCAGGCTAACTTCCGGGTGTACCACATGGCCTTTCAAGACATTGGCGACAGTGACAAGGTCTTTGTATGATGAATTGGTACAGCTTCCGATACAGACCTGGTTCACTTTAATTGTCCCCACATCTCTCACAGGGCTTATATTATCTGGACTGTGCGGTTTTGCTACGAGTGGAACGAGATGGGAGAGTTCAATATCAACGATCCGGTCATATTGTGCATCAGGATCAGCGCTTATCTCCTGCCAGTCATCAAGCCGCCTCTGCGCCTTTAAGAAAATCCGCGTCATCAGATCGCTGGGGAACACAGACGTGGTAACGCCGCATTCCGCTCCCATATTGGCTATGGTGGCCCTCTCAGGCGCCGACAGCGCGGCTGTGCCTTCCCCCCCATATTCAAATATGCACCCGACATTTCCTTTCGTGGTAAATATATCGAGAACCTTCAGGATGACATCCTTGGCAGATATCCACGGAGGCAGTTTGCCGGTAAGATTGATCTTTATTATCTTAGGACAGTTGAAGTAGAAGGGCTCCCCCGCCATCGCCAGAGCGACATCCAATCCCCCCGCGCCGATCGCGAGCATACCGAGGGCTCCGCCCGTGGGCGTGTGGCTGTCGGAACCGAGGAGCGTTTTTCCCGGTTTTCCAAACCTCTCGAAGTGCACTTGATGGCATATACCATTGCCCGCCCGTGAAAGGTATATGCCGTACTTCCGTGCCACAGTCTGCAGGTATCTGTGGTCATCGGAATTCTCATACCCGCTTTGAATGGTATTATGGTCAATGTAACTTATGGACAGCTCCGTCCTGACTCTCGGAACGTTCATCGATTCAAACGCAAGATAAGCCATAGTCCCTGTGGCATCTTGCGTCAGTGTTTGATCGATTTTGATTCCTATCTCAGTTCCGGGAACGAATCTACCTGAAACAACATGTGCTTCAATAATCTTTTCGGTGATCGTCTTACCCATCAAATTTTTTGCTCTTACTCCTTTGGCAAGAGAATAATGGCGATTCTCCGGTTCTTTGCCCGCCCTTCGGGAGTGTCGTTGCTCGCAATCGGCTTGTATTCACCAAAAGCCGTAGCCGATAAAAGCGTGGGATCGATTCCCTGCAGTTGCAAATATTTTGCGACATTGATGGCTCGAGCCGCTGCAAGTTCCCAGTTGGTTGGGTATTGCTTCGCGAGAGCGCCTTTAATCTTCACATTGTCAGTGTGCCCCTCAATACGGATCGACTTATCCTTGACATTCTTAAGGATATCGATGACCCGATTCAAGATTGACAATCCTTCCTTTGTCACCTCCGCCCGTCCGGAGGCAAAAAGGATTTTATCCACGACGTCCAGAGTCAGTTTTCCTTTAAGTTCTGAAATCGTGACCTGACCCTTGGCGACCTCTCCCTTCATTTCCTGCATGAGCTGTTTGTAAGTATTGCTCTCAGTCTCTACCTCTGCCTCTTTCTTCTTCAGGTCCGAAAGGTCAGCCTTCAGCATGGTGTTTTCAACTTCGAGATCAGCCGTCTTCTGTCTGAGATCCGCAATCGACTTTGACAGGTCATCCGTCTTGGATTTCAAGACCTTGTCCAGATCGTCCCTCTCCTTGGCTGCATTGGCAAATGCTTCTTTCAGTTGATCTCTATCCGCCCTCATTGCTGCAAGTTGCCTTGCCTGACTATCCGCCTCCGCTGCTTTCTTCTCATACGTGGCTGTAGTAACGCAGCCGCTGATGAAGAAGGAAAACGTCAAAATAGCCATGAATGATAGAGCTTTCTTATGCATGTCTGTCTCCTTCATGATTATTATAATGTCAACGTGTACCGACCTGCTGCGTCGCTCCTGTATGAAAACGGCAGCTCTCGTTCCATGACTGCAGTTTATATTTGTCGCTTATACCGTTTAAAGAATATATATGGTATGCGAATAAATCAATAGAAATGTAACCTTGTCAGTATGCGGCGTCCCTCGTTAACATTTGGCAAAAAAAATGGGACATTTCTATGTCCCATCTTTCCAAACAATTTTTTACCTGCGCTATGTGGATTATACTCCGCTGTCTAACCCCTTGATCCTGACGGCTTTGACGAAGCGTTTGTCATAGTAAGGCTTGTCGAGGGTGTCTATCCTGACCCTCCTCTCTCTGCCCGCCGAGGCGTGCACGAATTCGTTGTTTCCTATATATATGCCCACGTGACCATATGCCCGCCTCGTGTTAAAGAAGACGAGATCTCCTTCTTTAAGTTCATCTCTTGATACGCGCTGCCCTACGCGTGCCTGTTCCTTTGCCGTTCTGGGAAGGCTGACATCAAAGAACTCGTAAAGCTTTTTCACAAATGAAGAACAATCCAAACCCCTGACAGTCGAGCCTCCCCATCGATAGGGAGCTCCCAAAAATCCTTTGGCGACCCGGACAAACAACGACCTTTCATGGGGACTGTCCCAGTTGCCGAGCAATTCAGAGCTTGCATCCGCATCCTTATCCATTTCTGGCAGGTCATTATTCATGCCGAGGTCGTCATCATCGCCTATGAATTCATCGTCTTCGGCTGATTCGTCTGTATCATCAGTTCTCGCCGTTGCCAGTTCTCTCACAGGACCGTGCCTGGCAAGAACAAGTTTCTGGCCTGTTTTCAATGATCTTGCATTCACATGATTCAGTCTGGTGATTTCACTAACGGGATGGCCTGTTTTCTTCGAGATGGTTCTAAGGGTATCACCCTTTTTCACCACATAGTATTCGGCGCTGTTGGAACTCGCTTTCTTGACCTTCGCTGTTGTTTTCCTGCCGTTGTCAGGGATGATAAGGACTTGTTTGGGTTGGAGGGCGTCGCTTGTCAGACCGTTTGCATCCATCAAGGCCTGAGGGGTAACGCCGAATTGTTTTGAAATCTTGGCGAGTGAATCGCCCCGCCTGACTTTATATTCCTTTGCAAAGACCTCATGGCTGAGGCCGAATGCAGTGAACAGGACAATGAGTCCCATCCATAGGAAAATCTGCCGTCTCATCATGAAGTACCTCCTCTTTTTCATTCGGGGGATCCCCATTTTGTTAACGGTGCACAGATTTTGACAATGGATGACAAGCTGCACACAAGAAAAGCTAACGACTCCTTCTACAGAAAAATGTATTGTAAGTCAAAGCAAATTTTCATATAAACGCGGAATATTCAATAAAAACAAATAATATCAGGGTATTTGGCTTTAGCAAAATAGCGGTTTCAAGCGTTCAGGTCGGTCATAATTGCCCCCAAAATGCTTCCCGGAAGGTTGGTTGCTATCCCTTGCTTTCAGATGACGATTTGGTATATGAAGCATTCGCGATGGCGTGACGCCGCAGTAAGTATTCATTGCTCCCTGTCCCTTGCAGCAAAACGGGCAGGAAGGAATTCCATGGGTTGAAATGAAAAAATTTATCAGACTTGCTATCCTTGTTTTTGTAGCCGCCCTGATTGCCAGTATAGGCTTGTACTTTATTTACCCGGACGTCTCCAAACTGAAAAAAGTAGCTCCGAAGAAGACGGCCTTCATGGAGTATCGGGAAAAGGAGTGGCAGGATCAGGGCAAGAAGAAAAAGATCGTCCAGCGATGGGTGCCTCTTGCGCAGATTCCTGCTTACGTGATAAAAGCTGTGATTATTGCGGAAGACGACAAGTTCTGGACCCATGAAGGGTTCGATTACGAGGCCATGCATAAGGCCATAGAAAAAGACATCAAGAAAAGAAAATTTGCCCTCGGCGGAAGCACGATAAGCCAGCAGCTCGCCAAAAACCTGTACCTGACTCCGTCCAAAAATCCGATCCGTAAGATCAAGGAAGCCATTCTCACGTGGCGATTGGAGAGAAATCTTTCCAAGAGGAGGATCATCGAGATCTACGTGAACTGCGTCGAATGGGGCGATGCCCTTTTCGGTATCGGGGCTGCCGCGCACCACTACTTCAACAAGGACGTTTCGGAGCTGACTGCGCGGGAGGCGGCGCGGCTTGCAGCCGTTCTTCCGAATCCGCTCAGATTCAATCCCACCGGCACGTCAAAGTACGTGGAGGCCCGGGCCGAGAGGATTTACGAGATCATGGTCAAGCGCGGCGTCGTAATACCCGAATACGAAGAGATGCTAAGCGAGCTGCAAAGAATTGAAGGAGAAGAAATCAACAGCCCGCCGCAACCATCACAGTCATCCGCCGGTGAGAACTCTGCAAAGCCAGATAACATTTCTCCACCGGAGAATAAGCAGCCTGCAAAAGGGCAATGACACAACAACTCTTATTGTGATCTGAGATAAATCTCTTAACTGTTACAGTCTGCGCTCGTCATATTCACACAGGGGGGATGCTGTCCGCGCCACCTCCTTTCCCTTAGACCAAAGTCAGGTATTTGGGCATGGCCCATCAGGGAAGGCACTATGGTCAATCCCGTTTCAATGTCGTATAATAAATTAAAAATGAAGCTAATAGCAGGTGACAGCCCAACATGAAGATGCTCATCGTAGACGACAGTCCGGAAGTTGTGGAAATCCTGTCTACTATCCTTAAGCTGTCAGGGCATGGGGTGGACGAGGCATGCGACGGGATTGAGGCGGTTCGGCGCCTGCGGGAAAATTGGTATGATATTGTCATCACGGACGCTAAAATGCCTGGAATGGGCGGTGTTGAAGTCTGCAATTTCTTGAAAGCGGAATTTCCCGGCGTATATATCATCGGTATAAGCGGCAGCTCCAGCGCCTTGAAAGAACTCAAGGATGCGGGCGCACATATCTGCTTTTCTAAGCCTTTTCACCTTGATGAATTGGAAGAAGCAGTGGAGAACCGGGTCCGTTCGCTGCTACCTGGTTCTGATGACGTTCGATCCTATACGCGAGACAAAGAAGCGTCTTCGGCGAGTGTCTAACTCATTTAGTGTGTTAAAAGTCGTTTCCCCATCATCCCTATCGTCATTTCATCATCTCCATTGCGAGCAGGATCAGAGGCCGCGGGGTGCCGTCATGGCTGATCTTCCGAGCGTTGAGGAGCATTTTCCTTTTCCCGATCTTCTCAAAATCGAGTTCAACCTCAAAATTATCGAAAATCTCATCACGGGTTAGAACATCCCGAAGAAGTTCTCTCAGCGCCGGGATATTCCATTGACCTCCGCCAAGCTCATACAGGAAACGGCCCTCCACCTCCGCGGCGGCGACATGGAAATATTTGTAAAAGGCGCGATTCGCCGAAACCACGCGCAGCTCCGCATCCAGTACGAGAAGCGGCTCCCTCACCGTCGCCACAATCGCTTCGGCATAGCTTAAGGCCGCGTTTGTTGCCGCAAGCTTTGTCAGCTCTTCGGTCTGCTTCTTTAACTGGGTGATTTCTGTAAACGTGATGACGACGCCGTCGATGACATTCTCCATGCTTCTGTAAGGTATGATCCGCAGGAGGTAGTATTTCCCGTTTTTTGTCCTTACCTCATTTTCACTCCATTTCAGGGTTGAAAGCGTTTTCATTGCATCAGCGACGAGGTCAACGTCTTCGAGGTTCGTGACGATATGAGAGAGCGGTCTTCCAATATCCGAAGAAATAAGATTGATGACGCTTGTGATGTCGGTGGTGAAGCGCACGATCTTCATTTCCCTGTCGAGAAAGACGCTCCCCACGTTGATGCTGTCGAGAAGGTTCTTCATGTCTCCTTCAGCCCGAGAAAGCTGTTCGATCTTGGTCTGCAACTCCGCGTTGACCGTGATCAGTTCTTCATTGACGGATTGCAGTTCCTCTTTGGATGTCTCCAGTTCTTCATTTGTGCTCTGCAGCTCCTCATTGGTGGACTGCATCTCTTCGTTCGTAGATTTGAGCTCTTCGTTCGAGGCCTGCAGTTCTTCGATAGTCGCCTGAAGGCTTTCCCGTGTGTACTTCAAGTCCTGCTCAAGTTCCGTGACGTGCTTGTTCTCTTTCACTGATTTCCCCTTCATCCGGCCCGGCGCTGCTTTCTTCAGGGGCGGGACATCGTCAAATGTCACGAGGAACAAACTCTCACCCTGCTCAACCTCGTGGATCGGCTTGATGGTCATGTTAAGCGGCTGGACGCCGCCGTCTGTGATGACCTTCACGTCCCTGATTGCCACTTCCCGGTCATTGGAAATGGCATTCTGGAGCGCCGAGCGCAACTCCAACCGGATTCCTCTTCTCGCCATCTCGAGAATATTGACTGTTGGCTGTCCCGGCGGCGGCTCTAAGTATTTCCCCGTCTGGCCATGGATGTAGAGGATGTCCCCCTTCATATTTACGATAACGGAGGGCGGTGCAAAATTTGCAAGCAGTATTCTCTGGGCCAGGACGGGGATGGCCGCCCCGCCTGCTCTCTTCACTTCCCCTGTTTTCCCTGTGCCCTCGCGCTCATAGGCCCCGGGAAAAGCGGGAAAGCTGAAGGCATTGATTGCGGGCTTCGATTCTCGCCTCTGGTAGAATTTCCACTTCTTATCGATGACGGGGAAAAGGTCGGAGAACGCGCCGATACTTTCCGAAGGTCCGAGAAACAGGACGCCGCCCGGATTCAGGCTGTAGTGGAAAAGGGGTATGAGTTTGTTTTGCAGCTCCGGATCAAGGTAGATCATGAGGTTCCGGCAGCTTATGAGGTCGAGCCGGGTGAACGGCGGGTCTTTGATCACATCCTGAATCGCGAAGACGACGTCTTCCCTGATATCTTTCTTGATCCTGTAATCATTGTCCTCTTTTATGAAGAAGCGTTTCAGCCGCTGCGGGTTCACGTCGAGGCTGATGTTGCCCGGGTACAGACCGGCACGCGCCTTGTTCACGGCCTCCTCGTCGATATCGGTTCCGAAGATCTGGACCTTGAAATTATGCTTCAGCTCATCCATATACTCCCGTATGACCATGGCAATGGAGTAGACCTCTTCGCCGGTGGCGCAACCGGGCACCCATATCCGCAATTCGTAATTTTCGGGCTTACCGGATAGCATCTTCGGGAGGATTTTCTTTCTGAGAACATCAAAGGCCTCAGCGTTCCTGAAAAAGTTCGTCACGCCGATCAGGAGTTCCTTGAAGAGGACATTCACTTCATCCGGGTGATCCTCGAGATAACGGACATACTGAGACGCATCCTCGAACTGATGGACGCTCATGCGCTTTTCGATGCGGCGGTGGATGGTATTTTTCTTGTAGAGGGAGAAGTCATGTCCCGTCTTCGAGCGGAGAAGCATGAATATCTTCTGCAAGGCGCCGGTTGCCTTTTCAGGAAAAGACGGCTTCGGTCGCGCCTCCTTCTGGTAGAAGCGGGCGACGTATCCGATAAGCTCCTCCGGCATCTTCTCGGGAGGAAGGATGTAGTCGGCAAGCCCCGTCTTGATAGCGCTCTCCGGCATTCCGTCGTACTTTGCGGAAGCCGGCTGTTGCACCATGGACATTCCGCCCGTCCCGCTTATCGCCCGGAGTCCGAGTGTGCCGTCGGAGCCCGTCCCGGAAAGGACGATGCATATCGCCCTCTCACCCTGATCCTCCGCGAGGGACCGGAAAAAGAAATCGATGGGCATCCTGAGACCGCGCGGGCCGTCCGGTATGGACAGATGGAGTGTCTTGTGAAAGATCGCTATGTTACGGTTGGGTGGAATCACATAGATATGATCCGGCTCCACCTGCATGCCGTCCACAGCTTCATCGACGGCCATTTCCGCGAATCTCCGGGTGAGGTCCGTCATCATGCTGGCATGACTCGGGTCAAGATGGGGGATGAGGATGAAGGCAATGCCGGCATCGGCGGGCATATGACGGAAGAATTGTTCGATGGCTTCGAGTCCGCCCGCAGAGGCGCCGATCCCGGCGATAGGAAAGCTTTCATTGGACAATTCTCCCAGCGGAGCCTGCTTCCGTGGGCGAGCGGTAGCGGCAATCTTGTCTTTTCCCGATTTGGTCGTTTTCTTTTTATCGCGGCTTTTTTTCTGTGCTGGTGCTTTCTTCTGTCGTGCCATTTGCGCCTCCCATGCTGATAGCGCCTTCGAACAATTCGAGACAATGATAAAAAAGACAAATCAATCCGACGATGCCGATAAGTTCGGCATCGATACAGAAAGAGGTAATTCTGAAACGGGTCGCGACTTGTCTTTATTTATGTTAAGGAAAATTTAACTTTTATTCAAAGAATAATCATCAGTAGTACGTTGCAACAATTTGGACGGCAGCGCAGTGACCGAAGTAACGGCCTGGAGATTACTATGACAAAATAGTCGAGGCAAAGCGGTCATGCCCCTCTCATGAAGCACCTTCATCTTGTGTGTGTGTGTGTGTGTGTGTGTTGAAGGCAGCGAAAAATAGAACGTCGCTCCCTCATCTACGTTCCCTTCCGCCCACACGCGCCCGCCGTGCCTGTGTACGGCGCGCTGGATCGTGGCGAGACCGACCCCCGTGCCCTCGAAGTCGGGGTTGTTATGCAATCGTTGAAATATACCGAAGAGCTTGTCGTAGTATGCCATGTCAAAGCCTACGCCGTTGTCCTTGACGTAGTATACGTTTTCGTTACCTTTCGTATAGCCCCCCGCTTCAATCTGCGCAGGATTCTTGTACCTCGTAAATTTGACAGCATTGCCGAGGAGGTTGGCGTACACCTGTTTTATAAGGGTCCTGTCACCGTAACCAGAGGGCATCGCCTGGATCGTCAAGGTCATGTTCCTTTCGGGGTTGATGGTCTCAAGCTCCTTCCAAATGTCCTTTATGATCCCTTCCATCTCGAGATCCACGAGAGACATCTTCGCCCTGCCCAGGCGGGAAAGAGTCAGGATATCCTCTATGAGCTGGCCCATCATCTGGGAGCTCGATCTTATGACATTGAACTTGCGAAGCGAGTCTTCGTCGAATTCATGCCCGAGCTTCTTCAGAAGCATGCGTGCGTAACCGTCGATTGCGCGCAGAGGCGCGCGCAGGTCGTGGGACACGGAGTATGCGAAGCTTTCGAGCTCTTTATTCGCTTCTTCCACTTGTGCAGTCCGCTTTTTCAATTCGAATGTCCGTTCCTCGACACGCTTCTCAAGCTCCCCGTATGCCTTCCCCAGCTCCTCCTCGGTCTGCTTGCGTGCGGTGATGTCTGTATTTACCTCGATGATTGCAGACGCATTTCCGTCCACGTCTCTATGCAGCATCTGAAGGCTCGTGACAATGACATCTTTCCCGTCCTTGCTTTTATGGCGAAGCTCGCCTCGCCATTGCCCTTCAGTGAGAATGTGGGAAGTGATCTCGGCAAGCGGTTGGGGATGCCGGGTTTGCAGAAGATCGTGGGAGACCCTCCCCAGGGCTTCGTCACTCGAATAGCCGTACATGTTTTCCATGCCGCTTTTCCACAATATGATTTCATCACTGAGATTGCGAACCAAGACAGGCGCATGTTCCAGAAACTCCGACTGGCGACGCAGCGATTCCGCACTCACTCGCAGCGCCTCTTCATATCGCGTAAGTTCCGTGATATCAGTGACAGAAGAACGGTAGTGATTAAATTTACCCTCAGCATCCGTTACCGCTACGGTATCGATCAGGGCGTCGAATGACTTGCCGTTTTTCCTGCTAAGCTTCAGTCTGCAGCTCTGTCTGCTTTGAATTTCGAGAGTGGTCTGAAGATGTGATTGGAAGATGCTGAAATGTTCGGGGGTGATGAAACGGCGAAACGGTTTTCCTATCAGGGATCGCTTCTCTCTGCCAAGCAAAGAAGCGCCCGTGACGTTCGCCTCAATGATATTTCCCTTCTTATCGAAAGAGAAGTAGCCGACGGGAGCGAAGTCGTAAAGGTCGGTGTATTTCTCGCGGGCCTCAGCAATTTCCAGTTGTGCTTGTCGAAGCTGCTCGTTCTGTGTCTCAAGCTCCACCTGGTGGACGTGCAGCTCGTGAATTATTTTTTTTATTTCAACGGGAGACATATCGGCGATCTTCTTTACGGACACGGGCGCAGCCTTTTTCACCCGTATACGAGGGCCGACATTTCTTCTTGACTTGGGTTGGGTTTTTTTCATGGAGAACCTTCATTCTCCGAAGAGGCCGGAGAGCTAAACAACAGCCTCGATTGTCCATGAATATCTGTTTATTCGTGCCTGAGGTGGATGTTGTCCAGTAGTTTATTCTTTAGCAAAAAAGTCAGCGCTCTGCAATACTTCTTTGTTCAGGATAGTCTGTAAGGATTTGTTCTTTACGGAAAGACTAAGGTCAAGGTTGCCCGACGCCCGGCTTAAGGAGGGACATGCACCAATACAAAGCCGGGCGCCCTTACAGAGTGCCCGGCTTTGGCGGTGTTTGGCTCCCCGGCGCGGACTCGAACCACGGACCCGATGGTTACAGGTGACCCGATATTTCTACCAGACCTGGACTATCTCATCACCCTCGACTTTACGTTAGGGTGTCGGGCGCTGTGAGGCTTATTGGAAGGGGTCCTCATCCTCTAGTCTCTGCACGTTCCTGCCTACTTTGATCCCCCTTCGGCAGGCTTCGCTCAGGATTACCGTATCACTCATGGACTTAGGCTTTCCTGAATTCACCCGATTTTTCAACCGCAGTTTCCTGCGGAAGCTGCATACCAGCGTGAATCTCACGATGACAATTGGCGCAGAGCATCATACATTTATCGAGCTCTTCACGAACCCTCTTCCAGCTTCGCGTGCATCCACTGCCGGACACACTGAAGTCTTTCAGAGCCGAGTCAACATGATGAAACTCCAACGCCTCGATACACCTGTCATAGCCGCAAATGCCACAGTGGCCGCCCTTGTATTCAACGGCTCTCATTCTTATGGTGCGGCGCCGCTTCTGAACAGCCTGAATCAGATATTCGCGGCGGTCAGCATATCGCCTTGCATCGCTTTTGCGACTCACGCTTTTTCTCACAGCCATCTGCTCTACCGACTGAGCTACCGGGGAGTGATAGTGTATTGTGTGCTAAATAGTATATAATCTTTCGAAAGTCAACACCCGTATTCGACATTTCCTGCGAAAAATTCTTGATAAATCCTTTTAAAGTGGATATTAAAAGTTAATCTGAGTTGCGCCTTATAATACAAGACAATCTTCTCGTCAATAAATGTTAGCGAGCCTTATGCGCTTGCCGACATCACAGACGGGAAGGGAATCTTTCAAATTTTTTATTACTCTTGTCATTCAATATCAATAGAAGGGGTGCGTAAAATGGAAAAGTATGTTTGCAGTATCTGCGGATACGTGTATGACCCGACGGTGGGGGACAAGGAGGGCAACATCCCTCCCGGCGTCCCGTTTGATAAACTTCCCGACGAATGGGTGTGTCCGATATGCGGCGCCGGCAAGGAAGAGTTCAACCCTGATTAACGAGAAGCTGACATAAATGGACCTGCGGGAATCGATGATGAGTGGGTTCGCGTCTGGGTTGCACGCTGCAGGTTGTTCGCATGGACGCAATAAATCACGGAGAAAGGTTCTGCGCTGATGAGTACTGAAGATGCGTTGTATGAAGCATATACGGGTGAAGCGAAGGCATCGCTGAGACTGAAGGCGTTTGCTGAAAAGGCAATGGAGGAAGGATTCCCCCAGATCGCGAAGCTCTTTCGTGTGATCGCGTTTTCGGAAGAGATCCACGGGGCGCGGGCGCTCCTCGTCTTGGGGAGGGTGAAGAGCACAGAGGAAAACCTTGCCGCGAGCTTTGAATCGGAAACCAAAGTCGCCGGCGTTGCCTATGATGAATTTGTCAAACAGGCGGAGGCTGAGGGGAACGCCGCAGCCGTGCTCCACTTCAGTCAGAGCAAGGATGTGGAAGAGGTTCATGCGAAGCTATACAAAGAAGCGATGAGCCATGTGATGGAAGAGAGGGAAACGGCATACTACGTCTGCACTGTATGCGGTTACGTATCGGATGGAATCCTGCCTGACGAGTGCCCCGTTTGCGGTGCAATGAAAGAGCAATTCAAACCCTTTGACTGAGAGAATTTATTGCCATGGGAATTTTAATACGCTGGATAATCCTGACGGTGTCCATCATCATAGCTTCCTACCTGCTGGAAGGTATCCACATCAGCAGTTTTTTTTCAGCCTTCTTCGCGGCGGCCGCGCTGGGAATCCTGAACGCATTGTTCCGACCTATCTTACTGATTCTGACTCTGCCTATTAATGTCCTGACTCTGGGACTTTTCACTTTTATAATCAATGCCCTGATGTTGAAGATGGCATCCGGTATCATCCCCGGATTTGAGGTTCAAGGATTCTGGACGGCCGTAATCGGCTCCCTCATCATCAGCGTCATAAGCTGGCTTCTCAATTCTTTCATCAGTGACAGGGGAAGGGTAGAGCGGGTGGAATATATCGATCTCACAAAAAAAGGTGATAAGTGGGAATGACCAGCGCCGTGAATCTGACCCCCGCCATGAGGCAATATCTTGAAATCAAGGAACAGCATAAGGACTGCATACTCTTTTTCAGGATGGGGGATTTCTATGAGATGTTTTTTGAAGATGCTGTTGCCGCTTCCAAGATTCTCGAGATTACTCTCACATCGAGGAACAAGGGAAAAGATGACAGCGTTCCCCTCTGCGGCATACCCTACCATGCCGCCTCATCATACATCGCAAAACTCATCGAGAAGGGTTTCAAAGTAGCCGTTTGCGAACAGATAGAAGATCCAAAAGAAGCAAAGGGCATTGTTAAAAGAGAGGTGGTGCGGATCATCACACCTGCTCTCTTTATGGACGATGACACGACGAACATCAAGGGTAACGCTTTTCTAGTGGCCATTGCACTCCGGGACGGCAAGTTTGGCCTCGCTTTTCTCGATATATCCACAGGGGAATTTCTAGTTACAGAGTTTCAAGACAGGGATATTTTCATAGCGGAAATAAGCGGCCTCGATTTTCGCGAAGTCATCATCGAGGAGGACTTTCGCGAAAAGACTGTTGTGAAGGCATTATCGCAGGGAGAACCCAAAGCCAGAATAAATTTCTTCACTGCGGATTATTTTGATCATGATGCCGCGGTTGCCAGATTAAGAGAATACTTTTCTGAAGAGCTCCTGACCAAAGAGGGCATACTAAGACATCCGGCCACCGTGGCCGCGGCCGGCGCCATCCTCCGCTACGTGGAAGAAACGCAGAAGGACCACCTTGGCCACATCAACGCCGTTCACTGGTATGAGACCGACAGTTACCTCGTGATGGACGAAATTGCGAAGCGTAATCTTGAATTATTTGCGACCATAACCGAAAACAGAAAAGAAGGGTCGCTCTTCCATATCCTCGACGAGACGACTACGTCAATGGGCGCGAGGAGACTCCGGTGGTGGCTCAGCTATCCTCTCGTGGATCCTGAAAGAATCCGGGAAAGGCTTGCAGCGGTATCTGAGATCAAGGGAAACCACATCCTGAGAGGGGATCTGAGGAATGCCCTTTCCGGTGTGTATGACCTGGAGAGGCTGGCAAGCAGAATCTCTATGGGGGTCGTCAACGGGCGTGATTTGATTGTGCTTATGACATCACTGAATGCGCTACCGCAAATCAAATATTTCATTTGCGCCTTGGATTCGTCGCTCCTGGCTTCAATTTATGCTGGGATT
>Ga0335071_10003401_pt1 | contig 16794 bp, 16 predicted proteins | sample Lox_Sample_15_FD_206724 | JGI IMG/M metagenome (GOLD analysis project Ga0335071, IMG submission 206724) | Soil microbial communities from Loxahatchee National Wildlife Refuge, Florida, United States - Lox_Sample_1.5 | ecosystem: Environmental > Terrestrial > Soil > Wetlands | place: USA... | reverse complement strand
AGCAGGCGCTCGACGAGGTCGAAGAGGGCAAGCTCCCGTGGACCAGGGCGCTCGCGGAGTTCGACAAGACCTTCACGCGCGACCGCAACCGCGCGCTCGACGACATGGTCTCGGGGAAGGCCGGGATTCCGCTCGCGCAGGCGAAGAAGTTGAAGCTCTCGGTCGTTCCCGCGATCGACGAGAAGTGTCCCCAGTGCGGCAAGAAGTTGAAGCTCCGCATGGGCAAGAACGGCCTCTTCATCGCGTGCAGCGGCTATCCCGATTGCACGTTCACCCAGGACATCCCGGACCCCGAAGAAGACGCCGTCGACATGTCGGAGATCGAGAAGATCACGTGCGACGAGTGCGGCGAGCCGATGAAGGTGCGCCAGAGCCGGACGGGCTCGACCTTCCTCGGCTGCACGGCGTACCCGAAGTGCCGCAACGTGATCAACATCGCGGTCGCGGGCGGCAAGGCCGAGGCCAAGCCGGACGAGCCGACCGGCCAGGTGTGCCCGCGCTGCGGCCACGAGCTCGTGCGCCGGCACGGCCGCTACGGCGCCTACGTTTCCTGCTCGAACTACCCGGCCTGCAGGTACAAGCCGCCCAAGCCCATCAAGGACACGGGCGTGCGCTGTCCGAAGGACGGCGGGATCATCGCCGAGCGCCGCGGCCGCTTCCGGCCGTTCTACGGCTGCGTGAACTATCCGAACTGCGACTACTCGCTGTCGGTGCGGCCGGTGCCGGAGAAGTGCCCGCAGTGCGGCAACCCGTACCTGCTCTTCCGCGAGCGCAAGTCCGGCAACGTTTTCGCGTGCGACAAGCCCGGCTGCGGCTTCGAGAAGCCGCCGGGCGAGCTGCCGCCGATCGTCGAGATCATCCCCGAGGCGCCGCCCGAGCCGCCGGCGCCCGTCGTCGCTGCGAAAGCCGTGAAGACGGCGAAGGCCACAAAGGCCGTGAAGACGGCGAAGGCCGCGAAGGCAGCCAGGCCGCGGGCGCGCAAGAGCGTCAAGGCGTAACGCCAAGGGTCGTCGTCGTGGCCCCCCTCACCCTCGCCCCCTGCCCCCGGCGGGAAGAGAGGGGAATGAGATCGTGAAGGCGCCCTGGGAGAAGTTCTCGCTGCCGGCAAGCGCCGCGGCCCGCGCGCTCGGCCGTTCGCCCGAGTTCGTGCGGACGCTGCGCCAGATCTTCGGTCCGCTCGTCGAGCGCGTCGACGCGCTGCCGCCGGAGCCGCAGGCCTGGGTGATGGCGGAGGTGCCGGGGGAGGGGTCGCTGGCGGCGTTCTTTCGCGAGCTCGGCAAGGCCCTCGAGCCGTCGGGCTCGCTCTGGGTCGTGCTGCCGAAGCAGCCGTTTTCCGCGGAGCTCGGCTTCCCCTACCGGTGGCTCGACGTCCAGAAGGCGGGCCTCTCGGCCGGCCTCGTCGACAACAAGGTCGCGGCGTTCTCGGCGCGACTGACGTCGATCCGCTTCGTCATTCCGCTGTCGCGGCGCCGCCGGGCCTGAGCCGCCCTTCCGATTAGAATCGGCGGTCCCATGGGCACGCCTGCTCCCGTCACCATCGTCGGCGCCGGCCTGGCCGGCTCCGAGTGCGCGTGGCAGCTCGCCCGCCGCGGGCACCGCGCGCGCCTCCTCGAAATGCGGCCGACCGTGACGACGTCGGCGCACCAGACGGACCGCTGCGCCGAGCTCGTCTGCTCGAACTCCTTCCGGTCGGACAACCCGTTGAACGCCGTCGGCCTGCTCAAACGCGAGATGGAAGCGCTCGACTCGCTCGTCATCCGCTCGGCGCGCGCCGCGGCGGTTCCGGCCGGCGACGCGCTCGCGATGGACCGGCACGTCTTCGCGGGACTCGTCACCGAGGCGCTGGCCGCGCGGCCCGAGATCGAGCTCGTGCGGGAGGAGGCCCGGGAGATCCCGCCGGACGGATACGCGGTCATCGCGACGGGCCCGCTGACGTCTCCGGCGTTCGACCGTGCGATCGGGGCGCTTCTCGGCACCGAGGACCTCTACTTCTACGACTCGATGGCGCCGATCGTCGAGGCCTCCTCGCTCGACCTTTCGAAGATGTACGCCCTCTCGCGCTACGGGAAGGGCGCGGGCGAGGACTACTGGAACTGTCCGATGACCCGCCCGGAGTACGAGGCCTTCGTCGCGGCGCTGCGGTCGGGCGAGACCGTGCCGGTCAAGGACTTCGAGAAGGGCGTCTACTTCGAAGGGTGTCTTCCCATCGAGGTCATGGCCGAGCGCGGCGTCGAGACGCTGCGCCACGGGCCGATGAAGCCGATGGGCCTGCCGGACCCGCGGACGGGGAAGAATCCGTGGGCCGTGGTGCAACTGCGCCAGGACGACCTCGCCCGGGAGCACTACAACCTGGTCGGCTTCCAGACGAAGCTGAAGATTCCCGAGCAGCAGCGCGTCTTCCGCATGATCCCGGGCCTCGAGAACGCGGTCTTCGCGCGCTACGGGATGCTCCACCGCAACACCTACATCCACGCGCCGGCGCACCTCGACCGATTCTTCCGGATGCGGCGGGAGCCCCGGATCTTCTTCGCGGGGCAGATCACGGGCGTCGAGGGCTACGTCGAGAGCGCGGCGACCGGGCTCGCGGTGGGCCTCGCGATCGCGCAGCTCCTCGAAGGACGAGAGCCGGTGCCGGCGCCGTACGCGTCGGCGATCGGCTCGCTGGCGCGGCACTGCTCGGAGCGGCCGCCTTCCGAGAAGTTCGAGCCGATGAACGTGACGTTCGGCTTGATCGAGGACACCTCGCACTCGCCCGTGCGCGACAAGCGGTTGCGCCGTCAGCAGATGGTTGACCGGGCGCTCTCGGCGATCGGCCTCTGGAAGACGCAGGTTGCACCGGCCTCGGTGGCCGTCTCGTGAGCGAGCCCCTGGAAAACGGTCCGCTCGGACGCGGATCGATTTGCGGGAGAGGATCCCATCGCGACTTCCCCTCCCATGTCCACGGTCCGCGAAGCGGACCGCTGGAGGTCTGAGTCATGCCGACCTGGGAAGACATCGAGCAGGCCCGGAAGCGTCTCGAGGGCGTCGTTCACCGCACGCCGGTGCTGACCTCGCGGCAGTTCGACGAGGCCGCCGGCGCGAAGGTCTTCTTCAAGGCCGAAAACCTCCAGCGCGGCGGCGCCTTCAAGTTCCGCGGCGCGTACAACAAGATCAAGGCGGAGATGGAACGGCGCTCGGTGCCCGCCGTCGTCGCGTTCTCGTCGGGCAACCACGCCCAGGCCGTGGCGCTCGTCTCGAAGCTGCTCGGGATCCGCGCCACCGTCGTCATGCCGACCGACGCGCCGCAGGCGAAGATCGACGCGACGCGGGGCTACGGCGCCGAGGTGGTTCTCTACGACCGCGCCACGCAGAGCCGCGACGACCTCGCCGAGGAGATCTGCCGCGAGCGGGGCGCCGTGCTCGTGCCGCCGTTCGACGACGAGCTCATCATGGCGGGCCAGGCGACGGGCGCGGTGGAGCTGCTCGAGGAGGTTCCCGACCTCGACGCCGTCGTCGTCCCCGTCTCGGGCGGCGGCCTTCTCGGCGGCTGGGCGACGGCGGCCGAGCGGCTGCGGCCCGGCATCGCGATCTACGGCGCCGAGCCCGAGTCCGCGGCCGACACCAAGCAGTCGCTCCAGGCGGGCAGACGCGTCGAGGTCGCCGAGAACCCGACGATCGCCGACGGTCTGCGCGTGACCTCGCCGGGAAAGCTCACCTTTCCGATCGTGCAGCGCGCCGTCAAGGACGTCCTCCTCGTCTCCGACGCGGAGATGATCGAGACCCTCGCGTTCCTGCTCGAGCGGATGAAGGTCCTCGTCGAGCCGTCGGGCGCCGCCGGCGCGGCCGCCGTGCGCCACCGCAAGGCCGACTTTTCGGGCAAGCGGGTCGGCGTCGTCCTGTCGGGCGGCAACGTCGACCTCCTCCGGCTCGCCGAATACGTCGCCGCGAGGCCCCGCCTTTGAGGTTCCTAAACTTCGGGGTTTCGGGCCGCGCGTCGGCTATCTCTACGCGCGTGGCGATCGCGCTGGCGGTGTCGAGCCTCGGCCTCGGCGGGCTTTCCTGCCGCCGCGAGAGCTCTGCCGGAAGGCCGCTGCCGGCGCCGGCGGGCGAAACCGCCGCGGCCGAGAAAGCCGGCGACCGACCGCGGCCCAACAGGGGCATCGCCGTCGGCGAGCTCGCGCCCGACTTCACGCTGACCGACCAGACCGGCAAGGCCGTCCGCCTGTCGGCGCTGCGCGGCGAGCCCGTCGCGATCACGTTTCTCTACACGCGCTGCCCGGATGCGACGGCCTGTCCCATGACCGCGGCCAAGTTCGCGAAACTGGCGGCGGCGCTGAAGCAGGAAAGGGTAGGGCGCCTTCTCGCGGTGACCGTCGACCCCGAGAACGACACACCCGCGGTGCTCGCCGACTACGCGACGCGCATCGGCGCCGACCCGGAGCGCTGGAAGTTTCTGACGGGCGACGCGACGGCGCTCGCGCGCGTGGCCGAGAGCTTCGGCGTCCTCTACTATCCCGACCACGGAAAGATCGTGCACTCGCAGGCGGTCGCGATTCTCGACGGCGACGGCCGCCTGACGAGCATCTATTACGGCGCCGACTGGGAACCGGAGCAGATCCTGAAGGATCTCGAGAAAGCGAGGAACGGATGACTCGGACGCGCATCCTGGGAGCCCTGGCCTTCGCCGCGGCCGCGGCCTGGGGCGTGGCGGCTTTCGCCGACGAACCGCCGGCGCACCCGTCGGCGCTGTACAAGGAGTACTGCGCCAAGTGCCACGGGGAGGACGGCAAGGCGAAGACGATGAAGGGAAAATTCCTGAAGGCGCGCAACTTCACCGACGCCGAGTGGCAGGCGGGCGTGTCGAGCGCCGACCTCGTCAAGACCGTGACGGACGGCAAGGACGACATGCCGCCCTTCGGCAAGAAGCTGACGCCGGAGCAGATCGAGAGCCTGGTGAAGAACGACGTGCGCGGGTTCGCTCCGGCGAAGCCGTAAGCGGCGGCGCGCGGGCAGGCGCGGATATACTGCCCGCGCGCGTGGACTCCCATCCGATCACCGATCCGAAGCGCTACCCGCTTCGCGCGTGCGGCGAGGACGTTCAGATCTACCCGAGGGCGCACCTCGTGTCGCCGGAAGTCGTCTCGATCGGCGATTCCGTGGTGATCGACGACTTCGTGTTCCTCGTCGGCGGCGTCGAAACGCGGATCGGCAGCTTCGTGCACCTGGCGTCGTTCTCGTCGTACCTCGGCCGGGGCCGGCTCGTCATCGAGGACTTCGTCAGCGTCTCGAGCGGGGCGCGGATCTACACGGGCATCGACGACTTTCTGGGAGGTTCGCTCGTCGGGCCCGGCGTGCCGGCGCCCTACCGCCAGCCGGAGCGTTCGTCGCTTCACATCGGCCGTCATGCCCTCGTGGGCGCCAACGCCGTCGTCTTCCCGGGCGTGACCCTGGCAGAAGGCTGCGCGATCGGAGCGCTCTCGCTGGTCAACCGGGACTGCGAGCCCTGGACGATCTACGGCGGCGTGCCGGCCAAGCCGCTGAAGGCGCGTCCGCGCGAGCGGATCCTCGAGCTCGAGCGCCAGCTGCGCCGCGACCTCTACGACGGCGGGGGGCATTACATTCCGGCCGCCCGGCGGTGACGGCGATGCTTCCCGTCACGCGCCCCTCCTTGCCGGAGCTCGCCGAGTTCGAGCGACTCCTCGAGGACATCTGGCAGAGCCGGATGCTCTCGAACTTCGGGAAATACGCCCGCCAGTTCGAGGAGAAGGCGCAGCGGTACTTTTCGAATCCGTGGACGCGGGCGCTCGTCAACTGCGATCTCGGCCTCGTCCTCTCGCTGGCGGCCCTCGAGATTCCGGAGGGCGCCGAGTGCCTCGTGCCGTCGTTCACTTTCAACTCCACGGCCAACGCCGTTCTCTGGAACCGCCTGCGGCCCGTCTTCGTCGACGTCGATCCGCGCACGTTCAACGTCGACGTCGCGGATCTCGAGCGGCGGCTTTCGTCCGCGACGCGGGCGATCGTCGTCACGCACGTCTTCGGCAGCGCGTGCGACGTCGGGAGGGTCCTCGCGCTCGCGCGCGCGAGAAACGTCCCGGTCGTCGTGGACGCGGCGCACGCCTACGGCGCGACGTACCACGGGGTCCGGATCGGCGACGCCGGTCTCGGCGCGTACCAGGTGTTCAGCTTCAGCGGCACCAAACAGGTCACCTCGGCCGAGGGCGGGCTCGTGGCGTGTGCGAACGAGGACCTGGCGACGCGCATCGAATTCCGCCGCGCTTACGGCTTTCAGAACGACTACGTCTCGCGGGTCCTCGGCGTGAATGGCAAGATCTCGGAGATCCACGCCGCGCTCGCGTGCCTGAGCGTCGACCCCATCGAGGAGGTCGTCGCGGCGCGCGGGCGGAAGGCACAGCGGTATCGGGAGGCCCTCGGCGGCGTTCCCGGCGTCCGGTTTCAGGAGCACCTCCCGGACTGCCGGGCGACCTACAAGGACTTCGCCATCCTGTGCCCGCGCGACCGCGACCTCCTCGCCGAGCGCCTGATGGCCGAGGGAATCCAGACCAAGACCTATTTCCGGCCGCTCCACCGGATGCCGCTCTTTGCGCCGTATCGGACTTCCGCGGACGACCTCGGCGACACCGAGGCGGTCGCCGACGCCGTCCTCTGTCTCCCGATGTTCAACGACCTCGGCGACGCCGACATCGAGCGCGTCGGCCAGTCGATCGCGAGGTTCTACGGCTGCGTCTGAGCGGGAGCAACGCCGGCGTTTGACCCTCGGGCGCCTTCGGTGGGCGCTGACGCCCGAGACCACGCGGCCGCTCGTGAGCGTCGTGACGCCCACCTACAACCGCGCCGACCTCCTGACGACGCGGACGTTGCCGTCCCTCATCCGTCAGACGTACACGCGATGGGAAGCGGTGGTCGTCGGCGACGCCTGCACCGACGACACGGCCGCGCGCATCGCGGCGCTCCGCGATCCGAGGATTCGATTCGAAAACCTGCCGCAGCGCGGCGTCTACCCGGATGACCCCCTGCGCCGCTGGATGGTCGCCGGCTCGACGCCGGCCAATCGCGCGCTCGAGCTCGCCCGCGGCCGGTGGCTCGGTTACCTCGACGACGACGACGTCCTCGTCGAGGATCACCTGGAGCGTCTGCTCGCCTTTGCCCGGGAAAGCCGCGCGGAGTTCGTCTTCGGCGCGGGCGATTTTCAGCGCTCGCCGACGGAGTGGCTCCGGATCGGCGCCCTGCCGCCCACGCCCGGCCACGTCATGCACTCGTCGGTCCTCTACCGTTCCTATCTGCGGTTCCTGCGCTACGACCTGGAGGCATGGAAGGAATCGGTCGGCGCCGACGCGCACCTCTGGGGCCGGATGGACCGGCTCGGCGTGCGGTTCGCCTTTCTCGACCGCGTCGTTTGTCGGGCGCCGCTGCGGCCCGGCGAGACGCTGGCCGGCCAGCGGGCCGCCGAACGGCGCGCCGACCTTCACCGGGCCGAGGCGTCCCGGCAGACCTCGACGTAGACGTCGTTGCCCCGGAACACGAGCTTGCGAACGGTCTCGCCGTTCGCCCGCGCGGCGGCCGACAGGTCGGCCGTGACCCGCGCCGGGTCGAGATCCGGAAGCCGCCGTTCGGGCGGCTTGTACAGGTTGGTGTGGACGCAGAAGACGGCAAAGCAGTCCGGATCGCCCTTCGCGAGCGCCGAGTTCAGAGCGGCCAGCGTCGCCGGGTCGTCGAAATCGAAGTTCCAGCGGTCGCGGTGCGCGACGAGCGTCAGCGAACGGTCTCCCGACGCGAGCGAGTAGCGCTCGACGGCGGGGCGCGCCGGGTCGTGGCCCGCGAAACGCCAGTCCCAGTCGTGGTGCGCCATGAAGAAGCCGATCAGGTTCAACTGGTCGACCTGCACGAGGCTCGCGTCCGGGAACTCGCGATGAAACGTCCGGCTCTGGATCCCGAACGCGTCGGATCCCGGCGGGCGCAGGTCTTCGAGGTGGGCGACGAAGGAAACGGCGATCGCCAGAAGCGCCGCGGCGGCGATCGAGCGGCGGAGTCGAACGCTCTTCGTGCCGCGGAGAATCCGATCGAGCGCGAGGAAGCCCGAAAGCAGGGCGAAGACGAAGAACAGGAACTGCTGCCGGAGAACGCCGCCGAACGGATACTTGCCGGAGAGGCCGAGGACCATGCCGCCCGCGAGCAGGATCGCCAGAATCGCCGAGGGCATGACGCGATCCGCCCTGCCGTCGCGCGGCTTTTCGGTCGCCGTCGCGAGCAGGGTGGCGCCGACGAAGGCGAGGACGAGGGCCGCGGCGCGCCTGGGGCTCCAGAGCTCGAACGGCGAGAACAGGTTGAACAGGCTCCAGAGGTTGCGCGTCAGAAACCGGGCGGCGGTCTCGGCCCCCGGGACGAAGTAGAACTCGGGCAGGTGGTTGAGCGGACGGATCCAGGGTCTCGCCACCCACACGTAGAGGCCGGCGCTCACGACCGCCGGCGGCGCGAGCGTCAACAGGTCGGCGACCGCGCGCTTTGGCAAGGAACGAAGCAGCCGGCGCCCGTACGCGGGGCGGAGGCACGCGACGAGAAAGGGCGCCAGGACGGCCGCCGCGAGATAGAGACCGGCGAAGTACTCCGTCGCCAGGGCGAGGCAAACCAGAGTCGAGAACGCGACTCGGCTGCGGCGCGGGATGCGCTCGGGGTCGGCTGCCGTCAGGTCGCCGTAGTAGAGGAAGGACCAGAGGATGAAGAACACGGCGAGCGAGTACGACTGGACTTCGGCCGAGAGCAGGATCGGGGAGACCGAGACGGCCATCGCGAGGCTCCCCAGGGTCGCCGCGCTTTCCGCGGCGCCGAGGCGCCGCAGGATCCGATGAACGAGAGCGACCGCGCCGATTCCCGCGAGGACCGGGATCGCCCGGTACGCCAGGCGAGAGTGACCGAACGCATCCGCGAGCCGGAGCAGCAGGAGAAAGAGGGGAGGGTGGGCCAGGCTGCCGTATTCGCGCGCGAGGTTCCGCGCGATGAAGACGTGCCAGTAGCCGTTGTAGTCGATCGGGTGCCGCACGGCGACGACGACGCGCAGGAGCGCCGCCACGGCGACCGAGAAGACGAGTCCCGGTTCGGGCGCCGGGCGCGAGGGACCGGGCGGGCGCGCCGCTTCCGAATCGGAGTCAGCCACGCAGGATCCGGAGCGATTCGCGCAGGGCGCCGTTTCTCCGCCGGGATCCCCCGAGACGGAAGATCGCGAAATCGAGCTCCGTCACCGTCGGCGCGCTCTCGTAGAAGAGAAGCTCCGCCTGCGCCGAGACCAGCTCCACCGCCGGCTTGACCGACGGCCAGGAGACGTCGTCCAGCACGATCAGGCCGCCCCGCTCGAGCAGCGGGAGGTAGAGCTTCACGTCCTCGAGGACGTGCGCCGTGTCGTGGTTTCCGTCCACGTGGATCAATCCGAACCGAACGCCGCGGCCGGCAAAATCCTCCGCCGCCCGGGCCGAGGTGGCGCGCACCAGCTCGCAGTGGGGTTCCACCCCGAGCTCCGAGCGCAGCCTCAGGACGTCGCGGTAGAGCTCCTCGAAGTCGGTCGTCCGGAGAAACTCCTCGAGCCGGGCCCGGAGCGCGGGATTGTCGTGCTGGGCCGCCTCGATCGCGGAGTACGGGTCCACGCCGTACGCGGTGCCTCCGGTGGCGTCCCGGTGCGCGACCGCCTGCGGCATCAGGGAGCGGCCGCGGTAGACGCCGATGTCGACCGACGCCCGGACGCGCTCGGCCCGGATCAGCCACGCCATGGCATACGCCTTTTTCGGGGGACACCCTCCGCCGAAGTCGACCGGGATGCGCCGCAGGGCGTCGGCGACCGACGCCGCGAGCGGATCGTTCTCGCCGGGCGCCACGTCGCGGCGCCAGCGCGCGAGCCAGCGACCCGGCGTCATCGGCGCCGCGCGGGCCGGCGCGCCCGCGCCTCAGTAGACGGCATCCTCGAGCGAGACGCCGAAGATTCCGGAATACATCTTCGGGAAGAAGTGCGTGGATTTCTGCGGCAGGCGATCGCCCGATCCGACCACGGCCTCGACGTCGGAGACGGTCGTCGCGCGCATCAGGATGGCGGCCTGCGCTTCCTGGCGATCGACCGCGGCCACGGCCGCGGCGGCGTCGGACGTGAACGACACGTTCTCGCCGCGGGCGATCAGGTCCGTGCCGATCGAGAGGAGCCTGTCGAAGAAGGCGACCTCGAGGGCCGAGACGTCGAGCCCTTTCCAGGCGTCCGAGCGGCCCTCGGGCCAGGGCAGCGGCGGGGGCGATTGCCGGAGCGTCAACAGAACGGGCAACGCCGGCGGCGCGTACAGCACGAACGCCGGCCGGATCCGGGAATGGCCCTTCAACGCCTCGAGCGCGGCGACGGCGCTCGAGTGCTCGACGACGTCGAACACGGCGCGCGCGTTCTCGAGCAGCCGCGCCGGGTTCCACGCGGGGATCCCGGAAAGCAGCCGGTGAATCGGGCGCACGACGAGGCCGGGGGAGGCCATGTCGACGATCGCGCAGAGCTTGTACCGCGCGCCGGGGAGCTTCGCCGCGGCCGGGTCCTTCGAAAAGGCGAGCGCCGTCTCGTAGCGGTGGTGGCCGTCGGCGATGATCGCCTCGGCGTTCTTGACGAGGCCCTGGAGCTCGACGTGCGCGGCGTAGTCCGAGATCCGGAAGGCGTCGTGGCGCACGCCGTCGGGGTCCGTCGCGGACAGCTGCGGCGTGCGGCGCGTGCCGAGAACCGCCGTCAGCGGCGCCCGCGTCATCAGGAAGACGAGCTCGAGGTCCGCTTTCAGCGCGCCGAGGAGCGCGAGGCGATCGGCCTTGGGTTTGGCGAGCGTCCGCTCGTGGGGCCGGACGGTCCCGGCGGCGTATTCGGCCAGGCGCACGAGGCCGACGAGCGCGTTGCGGACGACGGTCTCGCCGCCATCGGTGAAGGTCTGGCGATAGATCCAGAGCGCCGGCCGGCGCTCCTTTTCGAGCGTGCCGTCGGCGAGCCAGCCGGAGAGCTGCCCGGCGGCGCCTTCGTAGACGTCGCCGTCGTCGCGCCGGCGATACGTCACGCGCACGATGTTCTCGGGCGCCGAGGCGTAGAGGCGCTCCTGGCCGAGCGGGGAGATCTGGTCGTAGGGCGGCGCGAAGACCGCCGCGAGCCCCCGGGCCTTCAGCACGCGGGGCGAGAAGCGAATCGAACGAAACGGTCGCAGTTCCATGCGTCAGAGTCTAAGCGGGGTCCGACCCTGCCCCAAGGGGTCGCCCATGACCGAGCGAGCCGGGCGGGGTCTGACCCGGCCGCCATGCCGCGCTACACTGATCGGGCGTGATCTCGCTCTCCCGCGCCATCGACGGCTTCGAGCGCTACGTGGCCGACGAACGGCGCTTTTCCCCGCGGACCGTGCTCGCCTACCGTACCGACCTCGACCGGTTCGCGGATTTCTGGGAGAGGGAGTTCGCCCACGAAAGCGCCGGCAGGACGCCGCTCTCGAAGCTCGACACGCTGGCCGTGCGCTCGTATCTGGCCGCGCTCCACCGCGCGAAGCTCTCGAACCGCTCGCTCGCGCGGCATCTCTCGACGCTGCGGTCGTTTTTTCGCTGGGCCTGCCGCGAAGGGCACCTCGCGACGAGCCCCGCGCGGGGGCTCCCCGCGCCGCGCGTGCCGAAGACGCTGCCGCGCGCGATGACGCTGCCCGACACCGAGCGGCTGCTCGCGGCGGAGCCCGAGGAGAGCTTCGTGCCGGAGCGCGAGCGCGCCCTGTTCGAGCTCCTCTACGCGACCGGCCTGCGCGTCTCCGAGGCGGCGGGCCTCGACCTCGAGGACGTGGACTTCGAGGCGCGCCTGGTCCGCGTGACCGGCAAGGGGAGCCGCGAGCGGATCGTGCCGTTTGGCGAAGCGGCCGGCGACGCCCTCGCCGCGTACCTGCCGTCGCGCGCCGCGCTCCGCCACCGCGCGGCCGCGGCCGGCGAGGCCGGCGGCGCGGGCGAGCCGGTTTTCGTCAACGCCCGGGGAGGTCGGCTCACGCCTCGCTCGATGGCGCGCCTGCTCAAGACGCGGCTGCGGGCGGCGGGACTTCCCGAAGAGATCTCGCCGCACGCCCTGCGGCACACGTTCGCCACGCACCTGCTCGAGGCCGGCGCCGACCTGCGCGCGATCCAGGAGCTGCTCGGCCACGCGTCCCTGTCGACGACGCAGAAGTACACGCACCTCGACGCGGCCCGTCTGCGCGAGGTCTACCGCAGCGCGCATCCGAAGGCCTGACATGGTTTCGGGTTTCTGGTTCCTGGTCTCCGGGTGGGTCTGGCTGGCGTCTCCCGCGCCGGCCGCCACGCCCGCGCCCGACGCCGTGCTCGTCCAGATCGACCGGATCGTCCGGGAAGGCTTCTACGACGCGAAACTGAAGGGTGTCGACTGGAGCGCCGCGGTCGCGAAGGCCTCGGCCGAGCTCGCGTCGGCCTCCAACGGGGCCGCGCGCGACGCCGTCTACGACCGTCTGCTCGCGACCCTTTCGGACTCGCACACGTTCCGCGTGCCGCCGGGGCGGCTGCCCGAGCGCGGCTGGGGCACGACCGGGCTGCGGCTCGGCCAGGACGGCGACGGCTACGCGGTCAAAGGGGTGCTGCCGGGAAGTTCCGCCGAGCGCGCCGGCATGAAGCTCGGGGACCGCGTTCTCGAGATCGACGGCGTGAAATACGGGCGGGACCGCGTCAATTTCCGCGACCTCGTCTTCGTGTCGGAGGGAGCCCCGGGAACCTTCTCGCAGGTCGTCTGGCAGCGCCCGGGCCAGCCGCCGCGGACCGATCGCCTCGCGCGGACCGCCGAAGAACCGGGCGACGCGCTCGTCTGGAAGAGCGTGCGGGTCATCCGCAAGGGCGGCAGGACCTACGGCTACGCGCACCTCTGGGGGATGAGCGCGGAGACGGCACTCGCCGTGGTGGATCTGCTGCTGGACCGGCGGCTGACCGCGCGGGCGCGGCCCGGGCTCGACGGCTGGGGAGACATCGACGGTTTTCTCCTCGACGTCCGCGGCAACAGCGGCGGCTACGACCCGAACATCCTCTCGACGTTCCTGCAGGGGCAGTGGAGCGCGGGCGACTACTACACCGTGACGCGCGAGGGAAAGCGGCTCGAGCCGCCGGTGTACGCGAAGCTGCCGGTCGCGCTGCTGGTCGACTCGGGCACGACGTCGGCCGGCGAGGCGCTCGCGTTGAAGTTCCGCGCGCACAAGATCGGACCGATCGTCGGCGAGACGACGGCGGGGATGATGTCGGGCGGCGCCGCGGCCGAACGGCTCGCCGACGGTTCGACGCTCTGGTACACGGCGCGGGCGATCGAGGGCCTCGACGGCAAGAGCTACGAGGGAATGGGCGTGACGCCGGACGTCGCCGCCGCCGATCGCCCGCCCGCGGCGGCGGGCAAGGAAGACGCCGTGATCGAGGCCGCGATCGGGGCGCTCGCGAGCCCTGCGGTATCCTCACGCTGATGGAAAAGTGGCATTCCACGACCGTCCTGTGCGTCCGGCATCAGGGCAAGGTCGCGATGGCGTCGGACGGGCAGGTCACGCTCGGCACGACCGTCATGAAGCAGACGGCGGCGAAGATCCGCCGGTTGAAGGGCGGCGACGTCCTCGCGGGTTTCGCGGGCTCGTCGGCCGACGCTTTCGCCCTGTTCTCGCGCTTCGAGATGAAGCTCGAGGAGCACCGCGGCAACCTCGAGCGTTCCGCGATCGAGCTCGCCAAGGACTGGCGGACGGACAAGATGCTGCGTCAGCTGGAGGCCCTGCTCATCGTCGCGGACAAGTCGACCTCGCTCCTGATCTCGGGGACGGGCGACCTGATCTCGCCGGAGGAGGGCGTGCTCGCGATCGGCTCCGGCGGCGCCTACGCGCTCGCGGCCGCGCGGGCGCTGTTGAAGCACCGGTCCGACATGTCGGCCTCGCAGATCGCGAAAGAGGCCCTGTTGATCGCCGCCCAGATCGACATCTACACCAACGACCACGTCACGCTCGAAGAGGTGTGACGTGGTCTTCATGATGCCCGGCGAAACGGAAGCGGAAGCGCCGCCGGCGGCCGCGCGAACGCCGCGCGAGATCGTCGCCGAGCTCGACAAGTACGTCATCGGCCAGAAGCGGGCCAAGAAAGCCGTGGCGATCGCGCTGCGCAACCGCTGGCGGCGCCAGCGCCTGCCCCCCGAGATGGCGCGCGAGATCCTGCCGAAGAACATCCTCATGATCGGGCCGACGGGCGTCGGCAAGACCGAGATCGCGCGGCGGCTCGCGCGCCTGGCGGACGCGCCGTTTCTGAAGGTCGAAGCCTCGAAGTTCACCGAGGTCGGCTACGTCGGCCGCGACGTCGAGTCGATCGTGCGCGATCTGACCGAGGTCGCCGTCCAGATGGTCCGCGAAGAGAAGACGCTCGAGATCCGCGACCGGGCGACCGGCCGGACCGAGCAGCGCCTGCTCGACCTGCTCCTGCCGGCGCTCCCGGACACCGAGGCCGAGGAGACGCGGCACAAGCTCCGCCAGCTGCTGCGCGAGGGCAAGCTCGAGGATCGCCTCGTCGAGGTCGAGGTCGCCGACAAGACCTTCCCATCCTTCGAAATCGTGACCAACCAGGGCGTCGAGGAGATGGACATCAACGTCAAGGAGATGCTCCCGGGCCTCTTCGGCGGCAAGAAGAAGCGGCGCAAGACGACGGTCGGCGAGGCGCGGCAGATCCTCCAGGCCGAGGAAGAGGGCCGGTTGATCGACCCGGGCCAGGTCGCCCGCGAAGCCGTCGAGCGCGCGCAGTCCTCCGGGATCGTGTTTCTCGACGAGATCGACAAGGTCGCCGGCCGCGAGTCGGGCGGACGCGGGCCCGACGTCTCGCGCGAGGGCGTGCAGCGCGACCTGCTGCCGATCGTCGAAGGGACGTCGGTCAACACCAAGTACGGGTTCGTCAAGACGGACCACGTCCTCTTCATCGCCGCGGGCGCCTTCCACGTCTCGAAGCCCTCGGACCTGATCCCGGAGCTCCAGGGCCGGTTCCCGATCCGCGTCGAGCTCGATTCGCTCTCGGAAGCGGACTTCGTGCGCATCCTGACCGAGCCCGAGAACGCGCTCCTGAAGCAGTACCACGCGCTGCTCGACTCGGAACACGTCGACCTGTCGTTCTCCGACGAGGCGATCGGCGAGATCGCGCGCGACGCCGAACGCGTCAACCGGGCGCTCGAGAACATCGGCGCGCGGCGCCTGCACACGATCCTCGAGCGCCTGCTCGAAGACATCTCGTTTGCGGGACCCGAGAACGCGGGCAAGAAGATCCGGATCGAGCTCGCCGACGTGCAGAGCGCGCTCGCCGACCTCGTCAAGGACGAGGATCTGTCGCGATACGTTTTGTAGCGGCCCGCTGCGCGGGCCGACCGACATGAGAGGGGAAGTCGCTCCAGTATCCTCTCCCCGGAAGTCGCAGTCCCGCATGAAGCGTTTTTGTTCTGTGCTGGCGGTCATTGCCGTCGCTCTTTCCTGCGGCAAGAAGGGCGACCCCGAGCCGCCGCTGCCGCGGGGGCCGAATGCGATCAAGAACCTGACGGTGGAGCAGGAGGGCGACGACGCCGTCCTGACGTTCGCGTTTCCGGACCGGCTCATGAACGGCGCGCCGCTGACGGATCTGCTCGAGATCGACGTCTACCGCCTGTCGAACCCGCCGCCCGCGATCACCTCGCCCCGACCGGCGAGCGCGGGCGGCGCGGCGCCGTCAGGCGTCTCGGGGCAGTCGAGTACCTCCGTCGCCCCGCTGCCGGGAGCGGCCGAGCGCCGCGCGGCGACGAACGTGCGCGTGGCGGAGGAAGCGTTCTACGACAAGGCGCGCAAGGTGGCGGTGCTGTCGGTGTCGACGATCGCCGAGCTGACGCGCGGCGCGTCCGTCGTCTACCGGGATCCGCTGTCGCCCCTGATCGCGAAGGAGGGAAAACCCACGCCGCTCGCCTACGCGGTCGTCTCGGTGCGGCGCGGCGGGGAGGCGAGCCCGCTGTCGAACATCGCCACGCTCACGCCGGACGTCGCGCCCGACGCGCCGACGGGGCTGGAGGCGTTCCCGTACGAAGGGCGCATCTGCCTCGACTGGAACGCGCCGGAGACGGACGTGCTCGGGCGCCCCGTCGAGATCGGCGGCTACGAGGTCTACCGTCGGATCCTGCCGCAGGACGAGTACCAGGCGCCGCTGAACCCGCAGCCGGTCGCCGGCCTCTCGTACGTCGACATGGGCGCGCCCTACGGCGCCCCGCTCGTGTACACCGTGCGTGCGGTGCTGGCGAAAAACCCGAAGGTCGAGGGACTGCCGGCCGAAGAGCTCCCGGTTCTCTACCGCGACGTCTATCCGCCGCCCGCGCCGACGCGGCTCGACGCGTTGTCGGAGGGAAACCGCGTGCGGGTCGTCTGGACGCCGGTCGACGCCGGCGACCTCGCCGGCTATCTCGTGTTCCGCGCCGAGGGCAACGGTCCCCTGGCGCGCCTGACGCCGGCGCCCGTGGCCGACCCGTTCTACACGGACGACGCCGTGGCGCAAGGCCGGCGCTACCGATACGTCGTCCGGGCGATCGACCACGCCGGCAACCTGAGCGAGCCGTCGCCGGAGGCCGTCGCCGAGCCGTACTGATCCCCCCCTCACCCTGCCCTCTCCCCCCGATGGGGGGAGAGGGGTTGAAGAGGAGAGGCGGCGATCGTGCCTTCCTCCCTCTTCCCCGGAGCAGGCCGGGAAGCGGCGCTCGTGACCGACCCGTTCTACACGGACGACGCCGTGGCGCAAGGCCGGCGCTACCGATACGTCGTCCGG
>Ga0335071_10003400_pt1 | contig 16796 bp, 12 predicted proteins | sample Lox_Sample_15_FD_206724 | JGI IMG/M metagenome (GOLD analysis project Ga0335071, IMG submission 206724) | Soil microbial communities from Loxahatchee National Wildlife Refuge, Florida, United States - Lox_Sample_1.5 | ecosystem: Environmental > Terrestrial > Soil > Wetlands | place: USA... | reverse complement strand
TGCAAGCGATGCCGGCCCCTGTCCGTGCCGGGTGAGCCCCCCGAGTGGGCCGGCCGCCTGCTCCAGGAGATCGAGCGCGACCCTTCGCGAAGGCTGACCGACAGTGCATTGAAGAAGATGAACATCGACCCGGCAAAGGCGAGGCGGTTCTTCAACCGGAACTACGGCATGACATTCCAGGCATACTGCCGGGGCCGGCGGCTCGGGAAAGCGTTCCAGGAAATCCGCAGCGGGGGAGACCTCGACGACGTGACACTCGGACACGGGTACGAATCGCACAGCGGGTTCCGCGAGGCGTTCGCCAGGACGTTCGGGACCTCACCCGGCAGGGCCGATGCGGCAGAGTGCATCATGGTCGCGTGGATCGAGAGCCCGCTGGGACCACTGGTGGCGGGAGCGACGGACGAGCACCTGGTGCTCCTCGAATTCACGGACCGCAGGATGCTCGAGGCTCAGGTCAGGACGCTCCGGAAGCATTTCAACCGTCCGATCGTTCCCGGAGAGAACGGGATACTGCGGAAGATCCGCGGGGAGCTGAAACTCTACTTCGCCGGCGAGCTGAAGAAATTCACGGTCCCCATCGCCTTCCCGGGCTCGCCGTTCCAGCAGGAGGTCTGGAAGGGCCTCCTCAGCATACCATACGGATCGACGATGTCGTACGAGGGGCTTGCATCAAAGGTGCACGCGGCGGGGGCCCAGAGAGCCGTCGGGCACAGCAATGGTCTGAACAGGATCGCGATCGTCATCCCCTGCCACCGGGTCGTGAACAAGAGCGGGAAGCTGGGAGGGTACGGGGGAGGACTGTGGCGAAAGAAAGCGCTGCTGGAGCTGGAGCGGGGAGAGCGCGTGTTCGCGTTTTCACACTGAGACGTCCGAGGCCGGATCCGGCGCGGCCCCGGGGAGGCTGCAGAACCGCGACACGCGATGCCTGTGACGCGCAATGAATGCGTAGCAGAAGTCGAAGACTTCCCGCGCAGGGGGAACCATCGACAGGACATAGAGGGGATATGTCCAGGCGCACTCCCTGAGTGCAAAGCGGTATACGTTGGCTCCCCGGATCATCGTGCCGCCCGCAAGCAGCAGGCGAATGTCGCCCGCAATCTCCTCACCCGATGCGTGGATGCGCTCCGCAACCCACGGCGCCTGCAACGGGGCGAGTGCGAAGCCGCGCCTCAGGAGCCATTTGCCCAGGCGGCGGGCAATCGTCCTGCAGAAGCCGCATGAATCGTCGTACAGCATCCAGCCGCGCACAGGGGGACTTCCGCCGCAAAGAGTACGGGAGTTCACTGGGTGATCGTGACGATGACTTCGCGTGACGGCCGCACGTGAGCGCTCTTCTCCTCCCCCGGCCGGGGGGGAGGAAATGCGGACATGCGCAGCGAATCGGCAACGGACCCGGCGGTGCGGACTGACCCGAACGTCACCTTCTCGGCACTGCGGGCCGTTGAGGCCTGCAACGCGCCGGCAGTGTGGACGGGGACAACAGCAAACGTGACTGTCTGAGAGGCCTTCGAGACAGTCTGGGCCATGACCGAACCGGGGGCGCCTGCCAGGAGAAGAACGGCAGCGGTGAGCGCCAGCATCCGTATGTGTGTCGGTCTGCTCATTCTGTCAGCGTCAGTGTGACAACCCGGGACTGCGACTCCACGCCCGAAGGGCTGTCCGCCGCCGAGAAAATGTACGTGATCCTCTGCCCCCGCTCGGTTCCCGGGCCGATCCCGGTGACGACGTCCGCCGAGCCGGCGGCCCGCGTGATGTCCACGCTCCCCATGCTCACACCCTGTGAGCTTTCGAGCCTGATCGCCAGCGACGTCCCCCCGGGCATCGGCCTGTCGATCGACGCGGTGATCCTCATCGCGCGAATGTTCGTGACGAGATCATAGCGCCCGCTCATGTCTGTCACCGTACCGGCGGATCCCGTCACCACGAGGGGGAGCGGATCCGCACTCACGGCGAGCCGTGCAACCGGCTTCACCTCCAGCACGAGGCGCTGCGACGCGGAGGGCTGCGACTGAGCGGCGATGCACATGAGTGACAGCGCCGCCACTGTTCCCGATGTCCTGAATGCGTGCATCACCGCGTGTGCTCCTTTCATGCGCCACCCCGGTCGCAAACCTGATGCCACACCGCCGCGCGGACCGATCCAGAAAGCCCTGTCGAAAACCCTATATTCGGGCAGTGTCCCGGAAGATTGCGCAACTAACCGCGGATGAGTTTCGGAGGCGATTGCAGATTCTACACTGTATACTGGAAGCCGAGATACCCGGTCGTGATGCTGCCACCGCTGAAACTGTGTCCGGCGGAGAAGAGAATGTGGTTGTGCTCGTCAATATTGATGAATCCGCCCAGATTAAACCCCGATGTCGACGCGCCGCCGTCCGTCACCGGGCTCTGGTAATAGAGCTCACCCCCCAGTGTGAGCGTCTCTGAGAAATCGAATTGTGCTTCCCAGCCGGTGAACACCGAATTGGTGTTTCCGGGACTTATCCAGTAGCCCGCCCCCGCGTAGGTTGTGAACTTTCCCCAGCTCTTCTGCAGCCAGAGGGGCAGGTACGCCTGCACGCTTCCCTCCCCCAACTGTTTCCCACTGTTCCCGGTCGGCATCTCGATGAGCGGGAAAACTCCGACCTGGGGTGCGTCCCCCGATTCGTCGACAAACCTGTACTTGACGCCCAGTTCGGTATCGGAATATCCGTACGCGGTCGTTCCGGGGGAGCGGACGAATCCCATCGGGGCCACAACATGGACCTGGACATTGGGAAACGCCCCGTAGTTCACTTCGATGTGCGGGAGCGTCGCGCTCGACAGGACCCGGGAGTACTGCCCGACGGATGCAAGGTAGAATTCCCAGTGGTGCAGGTCAACCGGCTCGGGGTCGTCGGTCTTGAACGGCGGGCCGCAACGTGCGGGTGTGTGAACCGCGACGCACACGACAATCAAGAAGGCCGCCGCCAGGCGGCCCGGTCTCAGGCACGTGTTCACCACTCGACATCCCTCCCGCTTCCGCGTTCATGTCAATCCGGTTCCGGAGATCGGTAACATCAAAATACGGCCGGGGGGAGGACAAAAGCAAGGCGGGATTGTTCCGGGGCGAGGCGGTCGTAGAACGCTGCCGCCGGATCGGTGGCGGTGAGTGTCTCAGTCATTGGGTCCATACTCCGGGACGTGCCCCCGGAAGTGGTTGTAGATCGGCGCGTCGATCTGCTGTATCCTCCGCTGGTACTCCGCGGGGGAGATCCCGTTCTGCCAGTGACCCGTCATGATGCCGAGACCCGTCACGGCGACAAATATGCCCGCGACAAGCGCGCCGAACATCCACGCGGGGACGGCCCGCCGGATCAGGGGCGCCCTGACCCCGAGCGTCTCCTTCACGGGACAGGCCTCGACACAGGCCATGCAGCTCGTGCATTCATCGCTCCTGACGCGCGTGAGCCTGTGCACCTTGATGCCCGAGGGGCAGGCCTTCGTGCAGAGATTGCAGTCGATGCACGTCGACGCCGTGCGGGTGATCTTCAGCGGGCTCAGCAGCCCGGCAATTCCCAGGAGAGCACCGTAGGGGCAGAGATAGCGGCACCAGAAATTCCTGATCACCACGGAGAAAACGACGAGGATTGTCACCGTCCAGAGCGCCGCGCCGCCGATCTCCGCGAAGAAGAGATACATCTTGATGTCGGCAACCTTGTTGTAGGGACTGTAGATGAATCCCGCAAGACCTGCGGCGTCCATCGTCGCGACCGACCAGACGAAAAACCCCATCATGAGGTACTTTAGCGACCGGAGCGGGTAGTCGAGCCAGCGCGGGAGCGTGATGTTGCGGCCGAACAGCTTCCGACCCAGCATCCAGAGGGATTCGCTGAGCGTACCGATCGGGCAGAGCCAGCTGCAGAACGCTTTCTTCAGCACGAGGCTCACCGCAAGTATTGCCAGGAGGATGAAGAGTCCCGAGGGGTGGATATTGTTGATGATCCCCGTCAGGAGGAAATACTTCAGGCTGATCAGCGCGCTGATCGGCAGAAACCCCTCAGCTCCCGGGGGACGCGGGCTGAGAGGGGCGCCTTCGGTCGATACTCCCCAGCGGTAGAAGAAGTAGAACTCCACGCCGATCCAGACGCACAGGAGCGCGAACGCCGCCTGGACCGTCGTCCTGAGGAACTGAGAGTCGTCCCTGAGCCGGAGGAGGAGACGGCTCACGGGAGTGGATCCGGCCCTGTACGTACTCCTGAGTCGCCGGAGCCCGGGGGGAATCCTGGCCGGGCGCGGGAGCGATTCAGTTCTCATGGGGAACCCCTTCCTGAAACTGTTGTTCGTTATAATCGGAGCTTTATATCCGAATCTTAGCCGCACCGCTTTCTCCCGGAAGGAGCCTCCTACGAGGCGTATCCGGGCTGCTTCATTTCTGCTGCGAGCTGTGCAACATTCTTCCCGACGAGCATCGCGTAGATCCCGTCCCTCAGCCCGGCCCACGAATTGTGGACGGAGCAGGGGTGCCTGCCCGAACATTCGGAGAACCCCATGACGCATTTCTGCGTCAGATCGACTCCGTCGATCGCTTCCACGATGTGAAACAGCGTGATATCACGCGCCGGCATGCCGAGCGAGAATCCCCCCCCGGGTCCCTTGACGGAGCTCAGCAGTCCTTTCCGGGAAAGGTCCTGCAGGATCTTCGCGAGGAAGTGATACGGGATGTCGAGCTTCTTCGTCAGATCCCGTATCGAAGTCCTCTCCCCTTCCCCCCTGAGCGCGAGGTAAATCACCGCCTGGAGAGCGTATTCGCATTGCCGGCTGAATATGATGCTCATCGTGTATATCGGACTATTTTGTCTTAATTTAAGTCACAGGAATACCAATGTCAAGAGAAAAACCGACGTCCTACAGTTTCCGTATGACCATGATCGTCAGGTCGTCCTCGGCGGGTGCGGTACCGTGGAATGCCGAGAGATCTGCGAGAATCGTTTCCAGGAGCGCACCCGACGGCAACGCGGCCGATTTCCCGACAAGCCGAACAAGGCGTTCGGAGCCATACTGCTCGCCCGAGGCGTTTCGTGACTCCGTGAGCCCGTCGGTATAGAAGAGCAGAAAATCGCCGGGGGCCAGATCGACATAGCGGCAATCGTAGTCCGAGTTGTGGAAGAGGCCGAGCGGGAGCCCGGTGCTCTCCCCCTCCCCCACGCTTCCCCCTTTGACGATCAGGGGAGGACAGTGCCCGGCATTGATGATCCGCACGCGCCCCGTGCCGTTGACAGCGGCACAGACAAGCGTGGCAAACTGCGCGGACCCTGTCGTGGCAGTCAGCAGACGATTCGCCCTGCAGAACAGATCCGGGAGCCCGGGAAGCGTTCCGATCAGCGTCCGGAAAATCGCGTGCATCTGGGACATCAGCAGGGAGGCGGCAACGCCCTTGCCCGAAGCATCCCCCACCATGAAAAACGACTCGTGGGCCGGTCCGCCGCTGATCACGTCGCAGTAGTCACCGCTCACCACTGTCGCCGGTGCGTAGTGATGCGTCACCTCCCAGCCGTCGTGATGAAGGTGCTTCTCCGGGAGGAGCTGCTGCTGGATCCTGGCGGCGAGCTCGAGGTCGCGCTCCATCGTCCGCTGCTGTTCCTCGCTCATGTGGGAGAGACAGATCCGCATCAGCGGATCCGTCGCCAGATATTCCGGCTCGATGGCCTCCTTGCAGATCTCGCAGACGCCGAACGTGCCGCCGTTGATCTTCTCGATCGCCGCGTCGATCTCCTTCAGGACCGCCTCCATGCGGGAGGGATCGCTTGCCTTTGCGAGGGCTTCATCCAGACGCGCGCGGCTCGCCTGCAGCCGCGCCCGAACGGCCGCCTCATGCGGGCGGACGGTCCCGACGCCGGCGGAAACCTGGCTGTCTGTACGGGGGGTCATACTGACAAATACGAATTTTTGTCGGTGAAAGTTTCCCCCGGGGAGGGGTGCCGGAAATATGCGGAAAATCGGGGGGGGGATGCTACCGGGGATTGGACGGGGAACTGGATTGCCACGCCAAAGAGCGGCGTGGTCCAAAGAGCGGACTTCGTGGCGTTCCCGCAATGACGGGGTCCCGTCATTGCAGGGGGCGTTTCAGCATCAGATCGTTCCCCGTGAGAAGAACTGCCGGAGCCGCATCCGTCCAGGGGATCCCATACGGGATTCCGGGAAGAATGTCAAAGCAATTGTCAGGGAAGGAAGATTCACCCGTGAGATCGACCGTCGCTCCCCAGACGAACACAGGGGAGCTGTAGCGGACAGTTGTCGTGTCGCGGGAAATGCTGATCTGCGGCTCAGGCCAGACCATGTCACTGAAGCGGGCAAGGAACATCCTGTGCTGCGCAACGACAGTTCCCCCCTTCTCCTCCAGCACCGCGAACGCTCCGTGTGTCCCCGTGCCGTATCCCTCCCAGCGCGATCGGCTCAGATCACCAAGCCGCACCGAGCGGTTGGAAGGAAGGAGAACGCTCTGCCGCGTGTCGATCGGCAGACCGCCCGAGACATTGAACAGGCCGTACCGGACCGTCCCCTCCCAGTCGCGGAGCGAGTCATTTACGCCGTAGACCCCGATTGTGTCTCCCTCCTCCGCGAGAACCACAGTGACGGGGTGGAACGCGCGCCGGACGGGGTGATAGGGAAGTTTCCTTCTGAGGTAGTAATCCACGATGCTCCATCCATGGGTCGCGGGCCACGAGTCGTTAAACATCCAGAAGATCGCCGATGAGCTGCTGAACATGCGGCGGCGGTAGTTCGTGATGTACTCCATCAGACCTTCAGACTGGAGCAGACCGCTGGCAAAGGCGTACCTGTCCATGTCCAACCCCTCATACTGAAGCCCCGTCCAGTACGCCAGCATCGTATACGTCAGACCTGGTCCTTCTGTCCAGAAGTTGACCCCGTTGTCATGGTGTTCCCATGCGAATGACCGAAATGCCTGCTGGCCTGCCGGGAGAAACTGCCTGAGCGTCACCGGGAGGCTTGCGCCCAGCACCCCCCCCTCGTTCGGGAACCGATCAACATAGCGCCGGTATGCCCGGAAATCGGGACCATCGCCTCTCAGGCTCACGTCCCAGGGGTGCTGGTCGCCGACCGTAGGGTCATTCGGGAACTTGTGATCGGGCGAGAAGGGGGAACTGGGCCAGTACGGCCGCAGCGGATCCTCCTCCCGCATGATGACGGGAATCGCGTGATGGTATATCGCGTAGTCGGGCAGGCTCTTTCCGGCGGTGTCGTACCCCCAGTCGAAGGCACCCCATTCCAGCTCATTGTTCCCGCACCAGCAGACGAGCGATGGATGGTGCGAGAATTCCCTCACTGCCCAGGTCACCTCCCGGCGTATCTCGGCCAGAAATTCGGGATGGTCCCCCGGGTATTTGGCGCAGGCGAACAGAAAATCGTGCCAGACCATGATGCCGCTCGAATCGCATATGTCCAGGAGCGTGTCTCCGGCGTAGGTGCCCCCTCCCCAGATTCTCAGAAGGTTGAAATTCGCCCCGACCGCAAGCGCGACAAGCTGCGTGAGCCGTTCCGCGCTCACGCTGCTGCTGATGAGGCTCGGCGGGACCCAGTTTCCCCCTTTGCAGAAGACCGGACGCCCGTTGATCCTGAGCGTGAAATACTCGCCCGTCTCCGGATGAGGCGAGCGATCAATTTCCACTGTGCGCACGCCGAATCGCCGGGAAGCCGAGTCGATGACCTCGCCGCCGGTGATGACGGATACCTCCAGCGTGTACATCGCCGGATCACCGTGCCCCCGCGGCCACCAGAGGCGCGGCGTGTCCATCATGATCTTCACCTGGTGGAGCGCAGTCCCCCTGCGCTGGTGAATTTCGACGGTCGACTCCTCTCCTGTCTCCACAATGCGCGCGCGCAGCGCGGCATCGAAACTTTCCTCCAGCGCTTCAAGGAACACCCTGGCCGTCACATGTGCGCTGGCTGCGCCGCTGACGGGCTCAGCCCACACGGCCACCTGCTCGAGACGGCATCCCCCGGCCCATTCCAGGTTCACAGGCCCCGTAATCCCCACGTTGATGAAACGCGGGTTCCAGTCCCAGAGAAACTGGTACTGCGGCTTGCGAAGCCAGTGCCGCTTGTTGAGCAGCGCATCAAGCCCCGGGGAATAGGGGGACCCCTCCCGCTCTGCCACGTAGTGAAGACCGCTCTCGATCAGAACAGTCAGGCTGTTGCTGCCCCGCCTCAGCCTGCCCGTCACGTCCGTCCGGCAGGGAAGGTGGGCGTTGGCGTGGCCGCCGATTCTCTCCCCGTTGAGATAGATGTCGGCGTTGATATCCAGTTGATCAAACACCAGCCACGCCCGCGCCCCGAGCGCTTCCTCGGGGGCATCGAACGACGTCGTGTAGCGCCAGTACTGCTCGCTGACCCACCGGGAGGTGAGCGAGTTGAGTCCCAGGTGAGGATCATCGACAAGCCCCAGTCCTTCGAGCGCGCGATGGAGCTCCATCGGCACGGGCACGTCGAGCAACCGTCCCTGATCCACGGGCTTCTGCAGCGCGAACGCATCCGGCGACTGGGGTCCGTGCCCTCCCTCCGTGCGCGCGACCTGCCACGTGCCGGAGAGATTGATCCGATGAATCATGTCTTATGACCTGCACATGGAGTTGATTGCTTCGGGGGCGCAAAGAACGCGCCCCCTCGCAATGACGGGCTGCTGCTATGTGCCCCTCGCAATGACGGGCTGCTACAATGTCCCGCGCTCGTTCTTCGTCATGTCGAAGACGGTGCGCAGGAGCTTCTCCTCTGCGGCAGAGAGGCCGATCTTGCGCCTCCCCATGACCCGACGGGCGACCTCGAGCGCGCGCTCCGGGTCGTACGTCTTCATCCCTTCTGCACCTCCCCAGGCAAACGACGGCACCGACTTCGGGGGGAAGCCGCTCCCGAACACGTTGCTCGATACACCGACGACCGTGCCGGTGTTGAACATCGAGTTGATCGAGCTCTTGGAGTGATCTCCCATCACCAGCCCCATGAACATCGAGCCGGTGTCGACGGTCGCGCCGTCGATCACCATCTTCACGTTGCCGTAGTTGTTCTTCAGGTCGCTGTTGTTCGTGTCCGCGCCCAGGTTCACCCACATCCCCAGGTAGGCATGCCCGAGGAACCCGTCATGCTGCTTGTTGGAATACGCGTGGATAATGGCCCCCTCGACCTCCCCTCCCACTTTGCAGACTTCGCCGATGCTCGTGTTCTCATAGATCTTGGCACCGATCTTGATCAGCGTCCGGTCCCCGACGAATGCGGGTCCCTCGATCACCGCATTCGGGAACACGGTCACGTTCTTCCCGATCCAGACCGGGCCGTTCTCCCCGTCGAGCACGACGCCCGGCTTGATGTTCGTCCCCTCGCCGATGACGATATTGCCGGGGTTCACGAGGTGGGCGCCGGGGTAGACCTTTCCGCGGATCTTCTCCCCGGCCGGCGCCAGCAGCGTGCTGTCTGCGACGATCTCCTTCCCGTTGTTCATGACGAGATCCCACGGCCACGACACGAGCGCAGCCCTGATCCCGGTCTGCGGAACACCGGGGAACGCCCCCGGCGTGAGCGCCTCGGGCATTCCGGCGGCGAAGCCTCCCCCGCCGCCGGTCCGGGCGGCGAGGAGCACGTCCCCGTCGACGTACAGCGCGTCCGGCCCGTCGGCGGGGATCGCTTTCAGGAGTTCCGGGGATGCGAGCAGCCGTCCGTTCAGGTACAGGCATCCCCCGTCCGGGGCGGCATTCACCGGGACCCCGGGATACCGCTCCTTCAGCGCGTCGGCCAGGTACGCCCGCGCGTGCAGCCGGAATTTCCCGATCCCGTAACGCCTCCGGAGCTTTTCGCCGAGCGTCAGCATCCCGCACCGGAGGTCGTACACGGGCCTGGTATACGCCAGCGGCAAAAGCCGGCGGACGTACTGGTCCTCAAAGAGACAGATCTGTCCGATCATTGTGCCGGCTCCTTATGCGAAGATCTTGGATTCCCAGCTGTCGTTGTAGTTGCCGACAAGCTTCGACGCGGCAGGGGCGTCCACGAACACGTACGCCTTCTGGTGCATCTGGATGATCGATGCCGGGCACATCGCCGTGATGGGACCCTCGACGGCGGCTTTCACCGCGTCCGCCTTCGACGTCTTGTTTGCCACCAGGAGGAGTTCCCGCGCGTCCATGATCGTGCCGACGCCCATCGTGATCGCATACCGGGGCACTTCTTCCTGGTTCTTGAAGAACCGGGCGTTGTCCATGCGCGTCGTGCCGGTGAGCGTCTTGATGCGCGTGCGCGATCCGAGCGAGGAGCCGGGCTCGTTGAATGCGATGTGCCCGTTCCCGCCGATGCCCAGGACCTGCAGGTCGATGCCCCCGCACTCCTGGATCCGCTTCTCGTACCAGTCGCAGAACGCGTCGATGTCCTTCGCCATCCCCTGCGGGACGTGGATATGGCGGACATCCAGGTTGATGTCCTTGAACAGATTCTCATGCATGAAATAGTGGTAGCTCTGATCGTGCGAGGGGGGGAGTCCCACGTACTCATCCAGGTTGAACGTCGTAACCTTCGAAAAGTCGAGCCCCTCGTCGCGGTGCATGCGGATCAGCTCCTTGTACAGACCGAGGGGGGTGCTGCCGGTGGCGAGACCGAGGACCAGGTTGGGCTTCTTGCGCAGGCGATCGGCGACGAGCCGTGCTGCTTCCTTGCTCATCGCGTCATAGTTCTCCTTCACGATTACAAGCATGGGGATGGCTCCTGATTGGCTGTATGAAATGTCGCCGGCGGGGGTTCCGCCGGGTGAGCGGAAACTGCAGTGCAGACCTTCGGTGGGACACGGCATCCGGCGGACGCCGCGCCGCAAGGTGCGTGAAGCATACGAACTGGAGACGCAAAACGCAACCGCCCGCGGAAGCGGCGGGGCACATCAGGCCCGCGGGGAGTTCCCCCCCGTTCCGAGAACGACGTCCCTGTACCGCTGGTACAGCCAGGACACGCCCAGGAGGACCACGCCCAGTCCCACGAACGAGAATATCCTGTAGAGCGTTTCGAGAAACGACAGGTCGTAGATGAAGATCTTCAGGATTGCCACGCCGAACAGGACGATCGCCTCGACCCTCTCCAGCCGCAGTCTGCTTTTGATCCCGAGCAGCATGAGGAGAATCGAATAGACAAGCCACCCGGCGGACAGGAAGAGCTGCCGCAGGTTCTGCAGCCGTGTGAGCTCACCGGTGATGTTTACGGAGCCCGCCGAGAGGGCAAGCGCATAGATGCCGTGCGCATAGTAGTCCCAGATCTCCCCCGTAATGAGCACAAGCACGAGCAGAACGATCGCCACCTGCAGGACGGGAATCGTCGTGCGCTCCAGGAGGGCGGTGCCCGGCCACCGGCGGAGCGTCCAGAGCGCGATCCCGCACTCAGCGGCAAGGAGGAGCAGGCACAGGACGCGCAGGTTCAACAGCGGGGCAAACTCGCTGACGGGCTCGTACGAGAGTCCGCGGATCAGCATGACCCCGGCGGCGAGGTACATCATGATCAGCCCCGGGGTCTTGATCGCGCGGATGGACCGGCCGATGCCCAGCGCGACGAGGGCATACCCGTACGCCCCCCAGATGACGGGGAGAACCAGTGTGCGGAGGAAGAGCAGGTGCTGTTCCTGCGCCACCCCTGCGCTCCTGATCACCTGTCCAAACCAGTCGGATGTTTCCACCGACACCAGAAGAAACAGCACCCATGTCCACGCGACGTGGAGGGCTGTCCTGCCGGAGGAGGTTCCCTGCCATTCCGCCCGGCCGGTGAGCGCGCCGCTGAGCGCGAGCGCCGCGGCAAGAAGCGTAAACGTGAATGCCCGGCGGTTCAGGAGGAGCGTGTAGGGTTCGGACGGCGAGGCGACCAGGGCGGCCGGGGCCGCCAGGAGCGCAAAAGCGGAAAGAAGGAACAGGACCAGCCCGCTCCACCAGAACGAACGGAGCCGCCACTGCGTCCCCGCCCACACCAGAGCGAGCGCCTCCACCGTCCAGTACTGGACGAGCGCCAGGGCGCTGAACTGGATGTGCGTCGCCACCACCAGGAGAACGACACCGGCGAGTGCCGGCACCAGGAATTCGTCCCCCAGTGCCGAGCGGCGGCGGACCGCAAGCGCGAATGAGAAGTACATGATCGATGCCGCGAGCGTCGCCGGCACCCTCCACTCGGCGTGGTCCTGGTTGAGAAGCAGGTACAGGAGAACGTAGAACACGACAGCGTGCGCGGACGCAATGACGAGCCGGAACGTTCTGTGCGGGACCTCGTCGGCGGCAAACCGGGCGGTGTGTATGGCGTGGAACATCAGCCAGAACACCACAAGGAACAGAACTCCCGGCACAAATGATGCGGCGGTGTAACCGCCGGCAAGCCAGAGGGCATAGATCAGGTACGTCCCCGCCATGGAGAGGGGCTCGATCGGCATCCATGCCGGCTTTCGCCACGAAGCGCCAAGAAGCCCGGCGTCAAGTATCGCGACATATGCGAAAAGACCCGTCGTGTTCACCTCCCCCGTGCTCAGGAGGAACGGCGTCAGGAAGCCCCCGAGCCAGCCGAGGAGGGCCACGGCGAGGGAATTGTACCTGAACGCCTGCGTAAACGTCACCACGGTCACGGCGCCCATGAACAGGAACGCCACGGGCCGGGCAACAATGTGATAGTAGTTGAACGATGCGTACGCGGAGAGATACAGGATTGCGATCCCGGCGCCGACAAGCCCCTGCGCAAAAATCAGGAAGTTGCGCGACGCGGCGCGTGAGGCAATGCCGATGAGCGCACCGCCGATCAGGACACCGATCAGCACGCGAACCGGTTCCGTGATCCAGTCGTTGGCGAAGGCATACTGGAGGAAGAACGCCACCCCGAGGATGAGCGCCAGCGCGCCGATCCTGTTGAGGAGCTTTCCGCCGATCAGGGCCTCCCACTCTTCCTTCGTCCGGGACGGGCGGGCCGGCACCGGGGGAGGCGGCACCGGCACGGGGGGCGGCGCTGCGATCTTCGCAGGAACCGGGGCGGCAGCGACGGTCTGCGCGCGCCGCACGGGGACGCGCCCCCGCCGCGCGGGGCGCGCGGCGGGCTGCGGCGGAGCAGCTTCGCGCCCGGAGCGCTCGAGATCCCCTATGCGCGCAACCGCTTCACGGAGCTTCTGTTCGAGAACCGCGATGCGGGAGGTGAGCGCGCCGATGCGCGCAAGCCCCAGGGCGATGAGGATGACGAACGTAAACACGACGAGGAAAGCGAGTGCCATCATGGTGTCATCTCGCGCAGTTGGCGGGCATAGTGATCCGACGCATGCAAAGATAGCCTTCCCGCGGGGGAGATACAAGGGCGCGAGCATCAGTGCAGGGGAAGAGTTATATTGGCACTTCCATTACGTAAGGACCCATCGATTGATCCTCCGGGACAGAACTCTCACCTTGCTGCTAATTCTCGCATTCACCGCGTTTTCCCGCGCTGAGGCCGACGACGCACTCAGGCGCAAGATCGGACAGATGTTCATCCTCGGCTTTACCGGCACGACGCTTTCCGACACCATACGCGCCGACCTCGCCCTGCGGAATCTCGGCGGGGTGATATTCATGGGAGCCAACTGCAGCTCTCCCGTGCAGGTCCACAACCTGACCGCCGCGGTGAATTCGGCCGCCGCGACGTTCCCGTTTATCGCCGTTGACGAGGAAGGAGGTCTCGTCGCGCGGCTGAACCAGAACAACGGGTACGCGGCGACGGTGAGCGAGTACCAGCTCGGCACGGTCTGGAACTCCACGGACTCCACCGCACATCAGGCCGCGACGATCGGCAGCTGGCTGAGCACCGGCGGCTTCACAACCGACTTCGCTCCCGTCGTCGACGTCAACGTCAACCCGCAGAGCCCGGCGATCGGAGCGCTCGACAGGAGCTATTCGTCACGCCCGACGACGGTGGCCGCACACAGCCGGGTGTTCATCGACCAGCTCCATGCGCGCCGGGTCATGACCGCGCTCAAGCACTTCCCGGGGCACGGGAGCGCAACCACCGACTCCCACCTGCAGCTCCCCGATATCACGAACACGTGGGCCGACTCGGAGCTCATCCCGTACAGGACGCTCATCGCCGCCAATGTGGTGGACATGATCATGGTGGGGCATCTCTACAACGCCCGGATCGACAGTCTCTATCCCACCTCGCTTTCCCGTGCGACGGTCACCGGTCTCCTGCGCGATTCACTCGGGTACAGGGGGGTGGTGATTACCGACGACCTGTACAACATGAAGGCCATCACGGACCTGTACGGGAGGGAAGAAGCCGCCTCGCTCGCAGTCAACGCGGGGGTGGACATCCTCCTGTACGTCTCGAACATCCTCGGGGACGGCACGTCGCTCCTGCGGCACATGGTCGACACGATCGAAGCGCGGGTCAACGCCGGCCTCATCCCCGCAAGCCGCATCGATGAGTCATACCAGAGAATCCAGGCGCTGAAAGCCGCATACGCCACGAGCGGCATCACCCCCGGCCCGCCCGCCTTCGTCCCCGCACGCATCTCGCTCGGCACGTATCCCAACCCGTTCAACCCGGCGTCCATCGTCAGGTACACGCTGCCGGCCCGCGCACGCGTGCGATTGGCAATCTACACGCTTCTCGGACAGGAAGTCGCGGTGCTCGCAGACGGGATCGCGGAGGTGGGATCGCATGAGGTCAGGTTTGACGCCGCAGGGAAGGCATCGGGAGTGTACCTTGCCCGCCTGACCGTCCGCCTGCTCGACGGACGTGGTGCGGAATCCTCCGTCACCACACGCATGCTCCTCATCAGGTAAGGCGCCGGCCGGGCGGGGAACACGTGCACACGGATCACAGTGAAGGAGGAGAACAATGCACATTCTGCTGCTGGCGCTTCTGCTGATCTCCCCGCCGGGCGCTGCCCCGCGCACCGGGTGGCCCCGTCAGATTCCCGGCGTACCCGGCGCGGTCACGCTCTTTGAGCCTGAAATCGACGCATACCGCGACAGCTCGCTCGATGTCCGCGCGGCGGTTTCCGTCACCCCCGCCGGCTCCGGGGAACCGGTGTTCGGGGAAGTGTGGCTCGACTGCAGCGTTCGTCCCGAGGTGCGGGGGCAGGAGGTGACGGTCGTGGCCGCACGCGTCCTTGCGCTCCGCTTTCCCCGCGGCGAGGCAGCCGATTCCGCCGCCGTCGCCTCCGCACTCGAACAGGGGATCCCTGGGCTGGCTGTTGCGTTCCCGCTCGCCCGGCTGCGCACGGCAACGGCTGCCTCTCACGGGGCACAGGAAGCGCTGTCCGATGCGCCGCCGGCGATACTGGTCAGGGATCACCCCGCCGTCCTGGTCCTGATCGACGGCGACCCGGCGTTCGTGGACGTCGAAGGGACAAGCCTCCGGCGCGTGGCAAACACTCCCTACTTCCTCGTCCAGGACAACGGCAGCGGAAGGCTCTTCCTGAAAGGGGGAGAGCAATGGTACACGGCCACGGCCACGGGTGGACCGTGGGAGCAGACGGAGAACCCGCCGGCGGAAGCGGTGACTCTTGCCGCACATTCAGCAGCGGAACATCAGGCGGGCGACAGCGCCGCAGTGGCCGCGGCAGGTCAGACACCTGAGATCATCGTCAGCACTGCCCCTGCGGAACTCATTGCGAGCGACGGTCCGCTGCGCATGTCGCCGATCGCGGGAACGGGACTCCTCTACGCCGCCAACACCACAAGCCGGCTTTTCCTGGAGATCGACACGCAGGAATACTATTTCCTGAGCTCGGGCCGATGGTATCGCTCGAAGGGACTCGGCGGTCCGTGGTCTCACGTCGCATCCGCCGGCCTGCCCGCGGATTTCGCGCGGATCCCGCCGGGATCGGAACGCGACGATGTTCTGGCCAGCGTCGCGGGCACGGTGCCTGCGAAAGACGCCGTGCTCGACGCCCAGATCCCCCAGGTGGCCGAGGTCGACCGCTCGAAGGCTGCGACCTCCCTGCAGTACGACGGCCAGCCGCAGTTCGCGCCGATAGAAGGGACGCCGATGTCGTACGCGCTCAACGCCTCGACGCCGGTCATCTCCCTGCGGGGACGGTTCTTCAACTGCGACAGGGGAGTCTGGTTTGTGTCGTCGTCGCCGCAGGGACCGTGGGAGGTCTGCACACGGGTGCCCCCGGTCATCTACACGATTCCCCCGTCTTCTCCCGTCTACTATGTGAGGTATGTCCGCGTTTACGGGTTCACGCCGTATGTGGTCTACGCGGGATATACTCCCGGTTACACGGGGGCGTACGTGTACGGGGGAACAGTAGTCTACGGGACAGGCTACCGGTACCGCCCCTGGTTCCGCAACTACTACTATGCCCGGCCCTGGACATGGGGGTTCGGCGTTTACTATAACCCCTGGACCGGATGGGCGATGGGGTACCCCACCCCCTGGTGGCATCCGTGGGGATGGTTCGCATACGGCGGGTGGCGCGTCGTCTACGGGGGCTGGTGGGGGCCTGTCGGCTACCGTCCCCTGTTCCGCCCGTTTGCCGGCCCCGTGTACGGCGCGGGATACCGCCCCGTGTACCGGGCGGCGGGCGCTGAACGCGGAGTCTTGCAGGGAGGCATGCGCACCACAGGTCCTGTCCGCTCTGCGTCGATGTACGACAGGTGGGCCTCCGGCGTCAGGCGCGTCCCCGGTGCAAACGCTCCGAGGCCTGCGATGGATGCGCAGCGTGCGAACGCGGCGCCCCCCGGGGGAGCGCAGGTGCGAGGCGGGCGAAGAGGCATGAACGCCCCGGCCGGGCAGGGGCGCGGCGGGAACCGCCGGCAGGGCGCACGTGGGGGGAGGGGCGGGGGAAG
>Ga0335071_10003399_pt1 | contig 16797 bp, 12 predicted proteins | sample Lox_Sample_15_FD_206724 | JGI IMG/M metagenome (GOLD analysis project Ga0335071, IMG submission 206724) | Soil microbial communities from Loxahatchee National Wildlife Refuge, Florida, United States - Lox_Sample_1.5 | ecosystem: Environmental > Terrestrial > Soil > Wetlands | place: USA... | reverse complement strand
CGATGGCCACGGAGACGACCTCGGCGTGGCTCTACCGCTACGGAGACTCTGGCTGGGCCGGCTCCTCCTTCACGGTGAACGACCAGACGAGCTGGTCGGTGAACTTCCCGAACTTCCAGGGCGTCGGCGCGCTCGGCGGCGGGAACGTGACCGTGACGGCCGGGCGCGACGTGGCCCAGCTCCAGGCGTCGATCCCGACGAGCGGGTTCCTCACCGCCGCCCCGGGCACCTCCGCGTCGAGCGGCGACCTCGTGGTGCACGGTGGCGGAGACCTCTCCGTGTCGGCGGGCGGCGACGTGCTCGGCGGCCTGTTCGTCGTGGGCCGGGGCCAGGCAGCCGTGAGGGCCGGCGGCAGCGTCGCCCCGAGCGCGACGCTCGTCGGGCTGCGGACGAGGCCCGCGACCGCCACGCTGGGCGCGGGTCGGACCGTCGGCGTGCTCTTCGGGCTCATGGACGCGACGGCCACGATCACCGCCGGCTCGGGCGTGTACATCGAGGGGGTGTTCGACCCGATGCGCCAGGGGCAGATCGCCTCCAACCTGAGCGGGACGGGCGGATCGGCCTTCTCGGGGTACACCGAGCGGACCTCCTTCACGGCCACCTCGCTCGGCGGCTCGGTGCGCTACGAGAACGACCCATGGGCGTCCACGGACCTGACGCTCACCCCGGGGCTCCCCGCGGCCTACGCCGTGAGGATGAGCGGCTCGGGCACGAACTCGATGAACGACTTCTTCTCCCGCGCGCCACCCACGCTCTCGCTCGTCTCGCTGCAGGGAAGCGTCGTGGTCGAGGATCACTTCTCGGTGAAGAGCACGCTCACCCTCGCCCCAGCGCCGCGGGGGACACTCGACCTCCTCGCCTGGGAGGACGTGCGCTTCCCGATCGGGAAGGTGCAGATCGAGGACGTCGCCTCGGCCTACGTGCGAGGTCCGCTGGCGCCGATGCCGACGCAGGGTGACATCCTGGGCAGCTCGGCGAGTCCGCTCGTCCCTGGCGACGCGACCACGAACAACCTCGCCGGGTTCACGCCACTCCATGCCGGCGACCCCGACCCGGTGCGCATCTACGCCGTGGTGGGGTCGGTGTGCGCCCAGCAGTCGGGCGCCTGCCTGCCAGACCCGAACCCGACCTCGCAGACTGCGAGCGTGATCGTCCCGAAGCCCGTCTTGGTGGTCGCCGGGCGGGACATCCTGGCGGGGACCTTCGAGCCGCAGAACAACTCGCCGACGGACATCTCGTCGTTCGTGGCCGGCCGGGACGTGTACGAGCCGGTGATCCTCGCTCGCGGGGACGGGACGCTCGTCGTCCAGGCCGGTCGGGACGTCGTCTTCCAGCAGACGGGCTCGGCGTCCTCCGGCTCCTCGTCGGCTCCTCCCCGGGGAGGGGAGATCATCAGCCTCGGCAACCGGACCGATCCGAGCCTCAAAAACGTGCTCACGAACGCGGCGCTCCCGGACCGGGGCGCCGACGTGTACGTCCTCGCCGGGACCGCGAACGGCGTGAACTACGACGGGTTCGCGGCGGCGTACCTCGACCCGGCGAACGCCCAGGGCGTCGTGAAGACCTACCTGCCCGAGCTCGGCGTCTACATGACCAGCCTGGGATACGGAGCGCTCGCGGGGGCGGACCTCGTGAAGGCCTTCCAGGCCCTGCCGCTCTTGCGGCGCGAGGTGTTCCTGGACCAGGTCTACTTCAGCGAGCTCAAGGCGACCGGCATCGACTACAACGACGCGGAGAGCCCGCGCTACCACAGCTACGATCGGGGATTCCGGGCGGTGTCGCTGCTCTTCCCCAAGGACCCATCGCAGGTGGCCTCCGACCAGAGGGGAGACGTCGTCCTCAGCGCCAAGCCCGTCGAGACCCAGTCCGACGCGAGCATCGACATCCTCGCCCCCTACGGGAGCGTTCTCGTGGGCGCAGACGTCCTGCCCCGGGGGGTCGATCCGGCCACGGGCGGCATGGTCACGCGGCGGGGTGGCGACATCCGCATCATGGCGGACCAGGACATCGCGCTCGCGACGAGCCGGGTGTTCACGCTGCAGGGCGGCGACATCACGATGTGGACCTCGAACGGGAGCATCACGGCCGGCTCCGGGTCGAAGACCTCCGTGTTCCAGGTCCCCCTCGAGTACTCCATCGACAACGCCGGCGTGGTCCGGGTCGACGCCTTCGGGCTCGCCACCGGCGCCGGCATCGGGGTGCTGGACGCGCTCCAGAACGCGTCCGACCGCCCGCCGAGCCGCCTCGACCTCATCGCGCCTCGGGGCGAGGTGAACGCCGGGGACGCCGGGATCCGCGTCGTCGGCGACATCAACATCGCGGCCGCCGTGGTCGTCGGGGTCGACAACATCCAGGTCACCGGCAACGCCGTGGGCGTGCCCAAGGTCGAGGCGCCGAACGTCAGCGCGTTCACCAGCGCGACGCAGCTCGCCCAGGCGGCCACCCAGGAGGGCGTGGGCCCGGAGGCGGCCGCGGCGGCCAGGAAGAACACGGTCGCGGACCTCCCCTCGATCATCACCGTCGAGGTCGTCGGGTACGAGACGACCCGCAAGGCCGGCGACGCTCCCGAGGGCGCCGAGGACAAGACGCGCCGGCGCGGGGGGAAGTAGACGGCACCCCGGACGAGCGTTCCCCCCCCCGCGCGGACGGCGCGGCCGGTAGCCGCCCGGAAGCCGGGCGGCAGCGCTCCGCGCCTGCCTTCCGCCGGCGAGGGAGCGGGGAAGCGATCCGAACTGACACCCGTCCGAGCCCGCACCGTCACGACCGCCTCTCCCGCCCAGCGCGACAATGCCGCCCCGATTCGCCGGCGCATCGACGAGACAACGTGGGAACGACTGAACGGTCCGACCGGCGCGCCCCACCCGTGCCCCGGCGCTGGAGGAGGCTCGGATTGACGGCCATGGCGGCATTCGTGATCTCGACGCCCACCGGGGCCGCGATGGCCGGCGACGAGGCCGGGAGCCCGGCGGCGGCCACCCCGGCGTCCCCGACCCGCACCCGGACGTTCGACATCAACGAGTTCCGCGTGGAGGGCGCGACGAAGCTCTCCGCCATCGAGGTCGAGAAGGTCGTCGCCCCGTACCTCGGCCCCGGGCGGCAGCTCGAGGACGTGGAGAAGGCCCGCGCCGCGCTGGAGAAGGAGTACTCGGAGCGCGGCTACCAGACGGTCACGGTGGCCATCCCGCAGCAGACGGTCCGCGAAGGGGTCGTCACCCTGAAGGTGACCGAGGGCCGGGTGGGCCGGCTGCGCGTCCGCGGCGCGCGCTACTTCTCGCCGAGCGACATCAAGGCCGACGCGCCGTCGATGGCGGAGGGGACGGTCCCGAACTTCAACGAGATCGTCCAGGACGTCGCGACGCTGAACCAGCTTCCCGACCGGCGCGTGACCCCCCAGGTTCATCCCGGAGCCGCGCCCGGGACGGTCGTCGTCCAGGACACGCTCCCGCTGCACGGGTCGCTCGAGCTGAACAACCGGTACAGCCCGAACACCACCCCTCTGCGCCTGAACGGGGCCATCCGCTACCAGAACCTCTGGCAGGCGGGGCACACGCTGGGCTTCGCGTTCCAGATCGCTCCGCAGAACCTGGCGGACGCGGAGGTGTTCTCGCTGTTCTACCTGGTGCGCTTCCCGCACCTCTCGTGGTTCAGCTTCACCGCGAGCGGGATCATCCAGAACAGCGACGTCTCGACCCTGGGCGGCTCGGCAGTGAGCGGCCGGGGCCGCATCTTCGGGCTGCGCGCGAACTTCACGCTCCCGAGCACGCCCAACCTCTACCAGGGCATCACCGCCGGCCTCGACTTCAAGCGCTACGGGGAGGGGCTCACGCTGGGGACCGGCGTCATCAACACGCCCGTGTCCTATGCGCCCGTCTCGGTCCAGTACACGGCCTCCTGGACGGGAGAGTCCTCCCAGATGCTCGTGAACGCGGTCGGGATCTTCGACCTGCGCGGCCTCGGCTCGAGCTCCGCGGACTTCGACGCGAAGCGCTACGGAGCGACCGGGAGCTTCATCTACGGGAAGGGGGACTTCGCTCGCGCGGACGACGTCGGGGCCGTGCTCCAGCTCGCCGAGCGGGTGGCGGGCCAGTGGTCATCGGTGCCGCTCGTGAGCCCCGAGCAGTTCACCGTGGGAGGCGCCGATTCCGTGCGCGGGTACCTGGAGGTCCAGGCCGCGGGCGACTTCGGGGCCGCTGGCTCGTTCGAGGTGCGCAGCCCCTCGCTCTCGACCTGGTTCGGGGCGCCGGTGCTCGACGAATGGCGGTTCTTCGCCTTCATCGACGCCGGGTGGACGGGCGTCCACGCGGCGCTTCCGGGCCAGATCTCCCAGTTCACCCTGTGCGGGACCGGCGGCGGGACGCGGGCGCGGATCCTCGGTCACCTGGGCGGGAAGGTGGAGGTCGGGGTGCCGCTCCTCACCGTGGGGAACACCGTGAAGTACAACCCGCGCGTCGAGTTCCAGGTCGTGGGGGACTTCTAGGGGGCGCGACGACGGCGAGGGGACTTCCGTGGAGGCATCCGTGTCGAGACGAAACGCACTCTGGCCGATCGCGGCCGTCCTCTTGCTCCTGCCCGGGATGGCGCAGGCCTGGTGGAACTCCGAGTGGTCGGGGCGCAAGCCGTTCCGCATCGACACGAGCGCTGCCGGCGCGAACATCGCCGAGCCCATCGGTGCGGTCCCCGTGCTCGTGCGCCTGCATCCGGGGAACTTCCGGTTCGACGCGGCCAAGGAGGACGGCAGCGACATCCGCTTCGTGGCGGCCGACGACAAGACCCCGCTCAAGCACCACGTCGAGCGCTACGACGCGCTGCTGGGGGAGGCGCTCATCTGGGTGGCGATCCCCGACGTGGCGCCGGGGGCGAAGACCGACATCTGGCTCTACTACCACAACCCCAAGGCGCAGACGGCGGAGGACGCGAAGGGCACCTACGACGCGGACACGTCGCTCGTCTACCACTTCGCCGAGCGTGGGCAGCCGCCGCGGGACTCGACGAGCTGGGCGAACCACGCCGTGGAGGCGGGCGCCCCCGCGGACGCCCTCATCGGGGCAGGCCTGAAGCTCGATGGCGCGAAGACCGTGACCGTCCCGAGCGGCCCATCCCTCGCCTGGGCCGCCGGCGGCAAGATGACCTGGGCCGCGTGGGTGAAGCCCGCCGAGCTCGAGTCGACGGGCGTGGTCTTCAGCCGGCGCGAGGGAGCGAACGGCTTCGTGGTGGGCCTGGAAGGCGGAAGGCCGTACGCGGAGTTGATCGACCTTTCCGGGTCCCGGCGCGCCGCCGCGCCGAGGACGCTCGCCGCCAACGCATGGCACCACCTCGCAGTCGTGGCCCAGGACGGCCTGACGCTCTTCGTGGACGGCGCCCCGGTCGCGAAGGTTGCCGGTGCGCTCCCGCCGATCCAGGGCCCGTCGTTCATCGGCGGGGACCGGGGCGCCCCCGGGTCGGCCCCGATCCCCGGCTTCAGGGGCGAGATCGACGAGCTCGAGATCTCCCGGGTGGGCCGCCCCGCCGGGTTCATCCAGGCCGTCGCCGCGAACCAGGGAACCGACCCGGCCAAGTTCCTCGCGGCCGGCCAGGACGAGGAGGGGTCGAGCTGGTCGAGCGGCTACTTCGCCATCATCATCAAGTCCGTCACCCTCGACGGCTGGGTGGTCATCGGACTCCTCGCCATCATGTCGTTCGTGAGCCTCACCGTGATGGCGAGCAAGGCATCCCACCTGCGCGCCGTCGAGCGGTCGGATGAGCGTTTCGAGGAGCGCTACGAGAAGGTCGACGACCTTGCGCGGGCGGTTACCGACGCGGCGCCGCTCGGCGACGACAAGGAGCTCAAGAACTCGCCTCTCTACCGGCTGTTCCGGATCGGGGTGGCCGAGATCCGCAAGCGCACCGGCGTGAGGCGGCGCCTCTCGGCGGAGGCCATCGAGGCGATCCGGGCGACGCTCGCCGCGGGTCTCGTGCGCGAGAACCAGCGCCTCAGCCGGCGGATGGTGCTCCTCACCATCGCCATCTCGGGCGGGCCGTTCCTGGGGCTCCTCGGGACGGTGGTCGGCGTCATGATCACCTTCGCGTCCATCGCGGCCGCCGGCGACGTGAACGTCAACGCCATCGCGCCCGGCATCGCCGCGGCGCTCGTGGCCACCGTGGCCGGCCTCGCCGTCGCGATCCCCGCCCTGTTTGGCTACAACTGGCTCCTCACCCGGGTCAAGGAAGTCACCGCCACCATGCAGATCTTCGTGGACGAGCTCGTCACGAGGATGGCGGAGACCTACGCCGACGGGGAGGAGGCCGAGCTGGCCGCGAAGCGCCCCCAGATCGCCGCCGCCGAGTGACCCATGCACGTCCAGACCGAAGAGAAGCCCTACGACGACATCAACATCACCCCGATGCTCGACCTCGCGTACGTGCTGCTCGTGATCTTCGTCATCATGACCACGGCGACCGTGCAGGGCATGCACGTGAACCTGCCCAAGGCGAGCCCGGCGAAGAGCCTCGCCAAGTCGACGACCAAGGCCATCACCGTCACCCAGGATGGCAAGGTGTTCCTCGACACCATCCCCGTGTCGCTCACCGAGCTCGAGCAGCGCCTCGTGCAGCAGCGCGCGCTCACCCCGGACTTCCCGGTCGTGGTCCGGGGCGACGGGGGCGCCCAGTACCAGAGCGTGATCGACGTCCTCGACCTGCTCGGGAAGCTGAACATCACGACCGTGGGGCTCGCCACGAAGCCGCTCGTCAAGTGACGGCGACCGCAGCCCGCGCCCATGAGCCCCCCACGCCAGAGCATCGCGGGCTTCCTCCGGGCGAACGCGCTCGGCGCGGGCGCCGGCGTCCTCCTGCTCGTGGGCGGGGCCGCCGGGGTCCGGTGGATCGCCGCGAACCGCGGGGGTCCGCCGCCGCGAAAGGTCATGCAGTACACGATGGTGAACGTCCAGCAACAGCCGCTCCCCAAGCCCCCGCCGCCGCCCCCGGTGACGCAGCCCAAGGTGGAGGAGCGGGTCGAGACCGAGCGGGTGCAGCTCAAGGCGACCGACATCCCGCCCCCGGACGCCCCCCCGCCCACGGGCGCGCCAGCGGCGGGGCCGCTCGCGCTCGCGACGGAGGGGACCGGGGCCGGCGACCAGTTCAACCTGGTCGGCAACCCCGGGGGACGGAGCCTGACCTCCGGGGGCGGTCTCGGCGACGGGACCGGGGGGGACGGGCTCGGCGGGGCCGGGAGCGCCGCGGCGCGCTTCGGCTGGTACTACGCCAAGATCGCCGCCGAGATCGAGGAGGCCTTCCGGCGCCACAAGGCGGTGACCGCTGCCTCGACCCGCGTCGAGCTCCGCGTGTGGGCCGACGAGTCGGGCCGCATCACCCGGGTGGAGCTCGTGCGGTCGACGGGCGACCCGCGCCTCGACGAGGCCATTCAGTCGGTCGTGGGGCTGCGGCTCGCGCAGCCCCCGCCGTCCGACATCCCGATGCCCATGGTCGCCCGCCTCACCGCCCGCCGCCCCGGGTGAGGCCGTCCAGCACGTCCATCCACCGAGGAGAGCGAGGGCACGATGGTTCGCACGAGAACACTGTGGCTGGCGGCAGCGATCGCCTGCGGGGCGGCCGCCGCGCGGCCGGCACGGGGCGCGGGTGCCGACGGCCCGCCGAGGGCGGCGGGAACCGCACCGGTCTCCCCCGCCTCGGCGCCGGCCACCACAACGGTCCGCGCGGTGTACATCCCGGAATCCGTGAAGGCAGAGATCCGCGAGCAGATCAAGCAGGAGGTCATCGCGGAGTTCTATAGGGAGAACTGGGCGCTCCCGAACACGGTCCCGGAGTGGACGAGGCGCATCCACTTCTACGGCGACGTGCGCATCCGCTACGAGCTCGACGTCTTCCCCGCCGGGAACGCGAACACCGGCGACTTCCCGGACTTCTACGCCATCAACGTCAGCAAGCCGTTCGACGTGAGGGGGGTCGACCTCTCCGGCGACAAGTACCTCGACGTCGACACGAACCGCTCCCGCTTCCGCCTCCGGGCGCGCCTGGGGGTGGAGGCCGACGCGGGATCGGGGTTCACGATCGGCATCAAGATCGCGAGCGGCGACCAGAACTCGCCCATCTCGCCGAACCAGACGCTCGGCGGGTCGGGCGGGTTCTTCAGCCGCTACCAGATCTGGATCGACCAGGCCTACATCCGCTACTACCCCATCCACGACGCCGGCGGGGACCTCATGCTCGTCGTCGGCCGGTTCGAGAACCCGTTCTTCACCGCGCGCGACCTCCTCTGGAGCGAGAACGTCAACCTCGACGGCTTCGGCTTCCTCGGCGCCTTCGCGGCCGGCGCGGGGTGGCGCCCGTTCGTGGTCCTCGGCGCCTCGCCCGTGTACTCGACCGCGTTCGCCTACCCGGTCGAGCAGACAGTCAAGTACAACAGCGTGAACAAGTGGCTCTTCGGTGCCCAGCTCGGGACCGACTTCAGGCCCTCGGACCGCGTCCTCCTGAAGCTCGGCGCGGCGCTCTACTACTTCTACAAGGTCAGCGGCGTCGTCTCCCCGCCGACCTGCGACACGTACCTCACGAACGTCACCTGCACGACCGACGACACGAGGCCGTCCTTCGCGCAGAAGGGGAACACCTACATCGCGCTTCGCACCCCGTCCCCGGCCGCGCTAGCGCAGGAGGCGGCCTACCCGCTCACGACCCCGCGGTACGAGTACTTCGGGCTCGCGAGCCAGTTCCAGGAGGTCTTCGCGACCGGCAAGTTCGACTACCGGTTCGCCCCGGCTACGCTCGTGAGCCTGGAGGGGGAGTTCGCCTGGAACGCGGGCTACTCGAAGACGAAGATCTTCGACGCGCAGCCCGTCAACAACTGCGCCTTCGACTCCTCCGGCAAGTGCCAGAGCTACCTGGGCGGCAACTACGCCTACGTGGCGCGCCTCACCTTCGGGACGCCGACCGAGGTCAAGCAGTGGGACTGGAACGCCAGCCTCGCCTACCTCTACATCCAATCGGACGCCCTGATCGATGCCTTCACGAACCCGGACTTCGGGTTCGGAGGCACGAACCTGAAGGGCTACTGGGCCGGCGGGCGCGTGGCCCTCGCGAACAACTTGACGCTGGGCGTCCGCTGGATGAGCGCCGACAACATCATGGGCCCCACCTATCGCTTCGACCTGCTCCAGGTCGACTTCTGGGGGAGGTTCTAGATGATGCACAACCGAGCCCCCCTCGTCGCCCTGGCGGTCGCCGCGGCCCTGCCGCTCCCGGCGCGCCCCGACGCCGCCGCCGAGACCCGCCTCCGCGAGGCGCTCCGGAGCGCGCAGATGCAGCTCCGCACCGTCGAGGACGAGCGGGCCAAGTGGCAGGAGACCGAGGCCCAGCTGCGCCGCGAGCTCGAGGCGGCGAAGCGGGAGGCCGGGGAGGCCCCGAAGAAGGGCGGCGCGGCGGAGCGCGCGCTCGCGCACCTCCGCCGCCAGGCCGCCGAGCAGGCGACGGCGGCCGCGACGCTCAAGGCATCGCTCGCGACCTGCGAGGCCGCGAGCCGGGACGCCGCCGACGCCGCGCGGTTCGCCGAGGCGGACCGCGGGCGCCTCAGGGGGCAGGTCGCCTCCCTCGAGGCCCGCCTCGCCGCGAGCGAGAGGAAGAACGCGCGGATGTTCCAGATCGGAAAGGAGATCATCGACTGGGTGGAGAACATCGGCGCCCGCGTCCAGAGCGAGCCCGTGCTCGGGCTCGAGCGCGTCAAGCTCGAGAACATCGCCCAGGACTACGGCGACAAGCTCCTCGAGCAGAAGGTGGGTCCATGAGCCACGCCATCCCCCGGCGCCTGGGCGGCGCCCTCCCCCTGGCCCTCGCCGCCGCGCTCGCCACGGGCCCTGCGCGGGCGGGCGCGGCCGGGGCCCCCGAGGTGGTGGCGCGCGTCGGGGCGACCGACGTCACGTCCGAGGAGGTCCGCTCCTACCTCGAGACGCTCGGCCCGAAGGACCGTCAGGCGCTCGCCAGGGACCCGGCGCTCCTCTCGCAGGTCGTGCGCACGTACCTCGCCCGGCAGGCGGTCCTCCAGGAGCTCAGGTCGAAGAGGTGGGACGAGGCCTCGGAGGTCCGCGCGCAGCTCGAGCGCCTGCGGGAGCAGGCGCTCGTCGAGCTCTACCTCCAGTCCGTCTCGAGGCCGGCGGACGGCTACCCGGGCGAGGCGGAGCTCCGCGCGGCCTACGACGCGAACCTGGCGGCCTTCGCCGTGCCGAAGCAGTACCGGATCGCCCAGATCGTGGTCGTCCTCCCGGTCGGGAACGACGAGGGTGTCGAGGCGAGGGCCAGGAAGCGCGTCGACGAGCTCATGCGGAAGCTCCGGCACACGGGCTCCGACTTTGCGGCGCTCGCGTCCGCGGGGAGCGACGACAAGGCATCTGCCGCCCGGGGAGGGGAGGTCGGCTGGGTGGCCGAGGATCAGCTCGCCCCGGGGATCCGCGCCGCCGTGTCCGGGCTCGCGAAGGACGGCTTCGCCGAGCCGGTCCGCCTCGCCGACGGCTGGCACGTCGTGAAGCTCCTGGACGTGAGGCCCGCCGGCACGCGGGCGTTCGCGGAGGTTCGCGACGCGCTCGCGGCGGAGCTCCGGGCCGAGCGTGCGAGGGCGAACCGCCAGGCCTACCTGGCGAAGCTCCTCGAGCAAAACCCGCCGGCCGTCAACGAGCTGGCCCTCGCCCGCGTGCTGTCGGCCCCGAGGTGACGGAGCACCCGCCTCAGGCGAAGGCAACTTCTCCGTGAAGGGACAGAAACGGCGCCCGCGCGCGCCTGCGCATATCGCGGGGATCACTCGGCTTGAGCGTCGAGGGCGGTACGACCGTCCGTCACAGCGCCCGCAGCCGATGGACACGCAGGCGCGGATCGCGTATCGGGTAACGCTGCCTCCCACGAGGGCCCGCATCAACCATCAGTGCGCGTAACATCGGGATTACAGGGAGCAAGCCAGATGGCGGGCGTCGAGAATACGAACGCGATGCAGGAGAATGGCGCCGCCAGTGACAGGCAGATGCACACGTTCCGCATGCCGCGGGAGCTCGTGGCCTTCCTGAAGGGGGAGGCCCAGCGCGCGGGGCGAGACCTGACCGGGCACGTGCTCCGCTACCTTGAGGGACTCCGGTCCTACTTCGGGCTCCCGGAGGCCGCCACATCGCTCCTCGAGGCGGACCGCAAGCAACTGGGCATGGAGCGCTACGAGTACCTGCTGCACGTGCTGTACCAGCGGAACCTGCAGCTCCGCGAGAAGGGCGCCGGGTTCGACGCGCCGCAGCGGCCCGGCTCCGGCGACGGCTGATCATTTTCCGAGCCGTCACCCCCGCCGTCGGCTCGCGCGAATACCTTGCCCCGGGGGAGGCAGTCGACCATGACAGGCCGTACGCACGTCCGCTGCGGTCGCGCGCTCGCGGCCGCCCTCGCGCTGTGGTCGCTCTCGGGCTGCAACGCCGGGCAGATTCTCGAGCAGGCGAAGCTCCGGACCGGGGACGCGCAGGCCCTCGCGGTGGTGGACGCGACGGCCGGAGTGGTCCGGGTGACACTGACCGTGAGCCCCGGGGACGGGCCGACCTTCACGCCGATCGAGGTCGAGCTTCGCAACACGGGCGACGGCTGGAGCATCCATGTCACCGGGATCCCGGGGGGCCCGGGACGCCGCTTCGACGCCGTGGCCTTCGACGCGAGCGGCGCACCGATCCTCACCGGCTCCGCCAAGGCGGACGTCGTCCCGGGCTCCATCCCGCTCCTCTCGATCGTCCTGCACGGGACCCCGTACCAGGCGGCCCTCCCCACGCTCGACTACGTCTCGGCGTCCGCGACCTCGGTCGACCCGTATGCCGTCGTCGACGTGCAGGTCTCCGCCCGCGGCCCCACTGCCCTCGGCTACGCCTGGACCTCCACGTGCGGGAGCTTCGACGCCCCCTCGCGCGCGAGCTGCCGCTGGAGGGCGCCGGCGAGCGGGGGGCTCAGCTGCGACCTCACCGTGACGGTGCGCGATGCGACCGGGAACTCGGTCGCGGACAGGTTCACGGTCTCGGTCCACGCCGGGCGCACCGTCACCGGGTCCCGCCTCGCCACCTACTGGCCGGATCCGCCGGCGGGGAAGGTCACGGTGCCCTCCCCGGACATCTCGGTTCCGCCGGACGTGCTCGTCCCGGACGGGTCGGGCGGCTGGACCGTGCACCGGGGCGGGAGCATCGGCCCGGGCGGAAGCTTCCAGCAGGGGCAGTTCGCGCCCGATGGCTCGTTCGTCGTCCCGGGGGTCCCGCAGGGGCCCTACGTCCTCTGCCACGGCCTGCCCGGCGGGGCAGCGGCCTGCACCGAGACCGCTGCCGACGACGTGGACCTGGGCTACGACGTCCTCGGGCGCGCGGACCAGTCCGCCGCGACGGCATCCACGCCGGTGAACTTCGCGCTCTCCGGGCTCTACCCCTGGGACCCGCTCGTCGACGAGCTCCAGGTCACCTCGTCGGGTGCGAACGTCTGGGAGAGGCTCCCCGACGTGTTCCGAGGGGGGGACACGGGAGGTGGCGTGGACGACGACTGGTACGCCCCGGGCGCGGGCGGGCCGCCGCTCCACCTGCTCTCGGCACACGACGTGGTCTTCGTCCACCAGCTCTCGGCCCGCGCCCTCTACTCCGGCTTCGATCTGCTCTTCTACGCGGCGGCGACCCGGGCCACCCCCGCGCCGCCCGACCCGGCGGCCGTGACCGGGGCACAGCTCGCCGATGGCCAGGCGGGCGCGGTCGCGGCGAGCCTCCAGGCCCTCTCCCTCTCCGCTTCCCTCCCGGTGCAGTGGAGCCCCTCCGACTTCGAGGCCGTGGCGCCGGCGCTCGCGCCCGCGGCGAGGACGGCGGCGGACGGTCGGATTCACGAGCTCGTCGTCGGGGCGAGCGCGCTCGCGCTCGGCTGCCCCGCGCCCGCGGCGCGCGGCTTCCCCGAGCTCGTCCGGTTCGCCCTTCCCGCGGGGGCAGCCCCGATCTCGGACACGCTCCTTTACGGACGCTTCCTCCCCTCCACCTGGCTCGAGTGGCGCGGCGCGAGGTTCCGGGTCCCGGTGAGCTACCTCGCGCCGGGGGCGGCGACGCCGCGGATCGACTGGGCCGAGGTCTCGAGGAGGGACCCGCTCCCCGCGGACCCCGCGGTGGTCCCCGCGATCGGACCGGCGCTCGCCGTGCAGCTGAACGGTGAGGATGCGCTCGTCGACCACGCGGGGGTCACCGCCACCCCCAAGTTCTCCTGGTCGGCGCCCACCGCGGGCACGCCGAGCGCGTACCTTCTGGACATCTACGAGCTCACCGCCGATGGCGACGGCGGCACCGTCGCGACGCTCGTCCTGCACTACGCGACGGGCCGGCTCCAGGTGGCGGTTCCCCCCGGGATCCTGCAGACGGGCGGCGTCTACTACGCGAAGCTGACAGCCGAGGCGAGCGACGTGGCCTACGACCGCGCCCCCATGCGCGTGGCGAACGTCTTCGCGCGGGCGAGCGCGCTCACCGGCACCTTCACACCTGAGGGCGTCGCGCGTCGCCGGCGCCGGGTATCCTGCTCGGAGGCCCCTACTGCGCGAAGGTGACGGCGGAGGCGAGCGACGTTCCCTACGATCGCGCGCCCCTGCGCATCTCGAACGTGTTCTCGCGGGCAAAAGCACTCACCGGCATGTTCAGCCCGTGAAGCCGACGAGGGGTTCGCGCCCATTCGCGGGCCGGAATGGGCTAGGCTCCCGGGGTGCTCAGGCGCCCCGCCACGCTCCTATCCCTCGTCGGGCTCGCCGCCCTCGGCTGCGGGGCTGCGGCCCCGGCGATCGACCCGTGCTCGGTCCTCTTCGGCCGCCCGAACGCCAACACGGGCCTGGGCTCCGACCGCTGCCAGCCCTCCTGCTCCTGCGGCGCGTCGACCTTCGCGCCGCCCGCCTACGACGCGGCCTTCGCGCAGTCGCTCGTCGACGACTGGAGGCCGTCGCCGCCGTTCGCGGAGCTGACGGGCGATCCCTACGCGGCGCCTCCGCCAGCGGCGGACCCGCCAGGGACGGTCTGCGGGGTCTTGCCGCTCGCGACCGCGGGGACGAAGCCGCGGCCGTACGCGCTCGTCACCTACGCCTCCGCCGCGGAGGCCTCGGCCGCGGGCGCCGCCGTGACGCACTTCGGTCACTGCGGCGTCTGCTCGACCCTCCAGGACCTCGCGGTCTACATGAGCCACGACGACCTCACCGCTCCGGTGCGCGCCTGCGGGATGACCGCGCCGGCCTTCGACGGGGACGTGGCGTGCCTGGTCGGCCTCGGGTTCGACCTCCCCTGCGCGGAGGCCTGGGCGTACGACACCCAGAACACCCGCGCAGAGTGTCTGTCGGTGTGCCTCGCCGCCCTCAACCAGCCCTACAACCTCCCGGACGGGAGCCTGAACCCGTGCATCGCCTGCGACGAGGAGAAGAGCGGGCCCGTCTTCCAGGCGGTGGCGGGCCGGACCCGGAGGAACTCCGGGCTCCCGAACGCCATCTGCAGGCCCTGCAGCGAGGTGCAGCCGCTCGTCCACGCCTACCCCTGACGCCCGGGGCGAGCGGGGCCGCGTTGCCGGGACGCCGCGGCGCGTCTAAGCACTGCCGGGGAGGAAGTCGATGCCCTACGCGCACACCGTCGGTCAGGTGACCTGGCGGTTCCCGGACCTGAAGGACCTCCTCGCCAAGGCCACGCCGCAAAGGTCCGGCGACGCGCTCGCGGGCGTCGCGGCGGAGAGCGCACAGCAGCGCATGGCCGCCCGGATGGCGCTCGCGGAGCTCCCGCTCGAGGCCTTCCTCCGGGAGGCGGTGGTTCCGTACGAGGAGGACGAGGTCACGCGCCTCATCCTCGACGGCCACGACCGCGCGGCCTTCGCGCCCGTCTCGGACCTCACCGTGGGCGAGTTCCGAGACTGGCTGCTCTCGGATTCGACGGGGGCCGAGGTCCTGGCGGGCGTCGCGCGCGGGCTCACGCCCGAGATGGCGGCGGCGGTCTCCAAGCTCATGCGGAACCAGGACCTCGTCCTCGTGGCGCGGAAGTGCAGGGTCGTCACCCGCTTTCGCGACACCATCGGGCTCGCCGGCCGCATGGCCGTCCGGCTGCAGCCCAACCACCCGACCGACGACCTCGCGGGGATCGCGGCGTCGGTGCTCGACGGCCTCCTCTACGGCGCGGGCGACGCCGTCATCGGAGTGAACCCCGCCGGCGAGGACATGGAGCGCTTCCTCGAGCTGTGGCGGATGCTCGACCGCCTCATCTCGCGCTTCTCCATCCCGACGCAATCCTGCGTCCTCACCCACGTGACGAAACAGATCCGCGCCATCGAGGCGGGAGCGCCGGTGGACCTCGTCTTCCAGTCGATCGCAGGGACCGAGCGGGCGAACCGGAGCTTCGGGGTGACCCTGGCCCTGCTCGCGGAGGCGCGGGACGCCGCCCGGTCGCTCCGGCGCGGAACCGTGGGGGACTCCGTCATGTACTTCGAGACCGGGCAGGGGAGCGCGCTCTCCTCCAACTCCCACGCGGGCGTCGACCAGCAGACGCTCGAGGCCCGGGCCTACGGCGTGGCGCGCGCCTTCGACCCGTTCCTCGTGAACACGGTGGTCGGATTCATCGGCCCCGAGTACCTCTACGACGGCAAGCAGATCATCCGCGCGGGGCTCGAGGACCACTTCTGCGGGAAGCTCCTCGGCGTCCCCCTGGGCTGCGACGTCTGCTACACGAACCACGCCGAGGCCGACCAGGACGACATGGACACGCTCCTCACGCTGCTGGGGGTGGCCGGCGTCTCCTTCGTCATGGGCGTGCCGGGCGCCGACGACGTCATGCTGAACTACCAGAGCACGTCCTTCCACGACGCCCTCTACCTGCGCGAGGCGCTGGGGCTGCGCCGCGCGCCGGAGTTCGAGGCCTGGCTCGAGCGGATGGACCTCGTCGACCGGGACGGGCGGCTGCTCCCGGCGGCCGGGTCGAACCGGCTCCTCGCCGCGGTCGGGGAGATGGCCCGGTGAGCGGCGGCCCGCGCCGGATCGCGCTCGCGGACGGCTGGGACGCGCTCCGCCGCTTCACGCCCGCGCGCATCGCGCTCGGGCGGGCCGGGCCCGCGCTCCCGACCGCGGAGGTGCTGCGCTTCGGGCTCGCGCACGCGCAGGCGCGGGACGCCGTCCGCGCCGCCCTGGATCCGCGCGCGATCGAGCCCGAGCTCCTCGCCGAGGGCCACCCGGTGCGGGTCGTCCACAGCGCCGCCCCGGACCGCGGCGCCTACCTCGCCCGCCCTGACCTCGGGCGCCGGCTCGACGGGGCCGGGCGGGCCGCGCTCGGCGCCCCGGACGCCAACCCTCCGGACGCGGTCGTGGTCGCGGCGGACGGGCTTTCGGCGGTCGCCGTCGAGCGCCACCTCCTCCCGCTCCTGCGCGCGCTGCGCGGCTACGGGCCGCCCTGGACCGGCGCGCCGGTCGTCATCGCGCTCCAGGGCCGCGTCGCCATCGGCGACGAGATCGGCGAGATCGTCGGCGCCCGGCTGGCGCTCGTCCTCGTCGGGGAACGCCCGGGGCTCTCCTCGCCCGACAGCCTCGGCGCCTACCTCACCTACGGGCCGCGGTGCGGCCGCACCGACGCCGAGCGCGCGTGCGTGTCCAACATCCGGCCCGCGGGCCTTCCCTGCGCGGAGGCGGCCGCCCGGATCGACCGGATCGCGCGCGAGGCGCTGCGCCGCGGCCGGACCGGCGTCGCCGGTGCCTCCCTGCCGTCCGGCCCGGCTCCCGCTCCGTAGCCGGGCGCGCCTCCCCGGGGGCGCAAGCGAACGCTTGGGCCGCGTCCGAACGTT
>Ga0335071_10003398_pt1 | contig 16801 bp, 19 predicted proteins | sample Lox_Sample_15_FD_206724 | JGI IMG/M metagenome (GOLD analysis project Ga0335071, IMG submission 206724) | Soil microbial communities from Loxahatchee National Wildlife Refuge, Florida, United States - Lox_Sample_1.5 | ecosystem: Environmental > Terrestrial > Soil > Wetlands | place: USA... | reverse complement strand
AAGCAGCAAGTGCCAGTTCTTGGTTGGCAACTTTGTTTTTGCAGGCGATTCCGGGTGCCCACACCCCGACATGTCTCCCATGCTGCAATCGATCCCGTCGAAACCGTGACGCCCCCATCTCTGTCAGCACTTATTGGATGACGCCCGAGTGCCCGAGGGTGCGAGCAGGCCGAATGGCTCGTGCTGCATCCTTTATTCTACGATGATTCGGGCTTGAGGCTCAGCCCGAATTCACACTTCGCAGAGGGCCCTCGGTAACTCTGGGCAGAGGTTTAGCGGCTGAAGTGCGAACTCCGAGGTGTCTCGCTACTGTTTTTCCAGGTCGATCTTCTCGTATTCGTGGCGGGAGATGCCGACGCGAATTTGCGCAGGGGTCCAACCAGCTTTGGTCTTGAAGTAGGCGTAGAAGCTTTCGGCAGCGCAGACGTCGCACTCGGTGGAATGCGTGTTTTCGTAACAGCTGTGCAGGCTGGTGTGACCCAGGGAGCGGTCGCAGCGGCAGTTGCAAGGAAGCTGATAGATCACGCCGGGAATCTGCGCGGCCAACTCATAGGCGCGCACCTGCCAGTGATAGCGGAAGCTGGGGCCGGTGAGCTGGGCACCGTGCAGGATGGGCGGAATGGAATGAATGTTGAGTGGCGCCGCGGGGTGATAGGCCGGAACGTCGTCGGCGGGGTTGGACCACTGCGCGTAGCTAGCGGCGGTAAGAGCGAAAGCGGCGAGAGCCAAGATCCAGCGATGGTTAAGAGGGGGTGTCATGCGGCGCCTCGATTTCCATAGTATGGCAGGCGCGCGATTTGGTAGTGGGGAAGTTGAGGAGAGGAAAGGGAATGGCAGTGAATTGCGAGTCGAGAGGCAAGGGGCCGATGTTCCCGACTGGCCGGGCTAAAGACCTGGCATAGACGGGAGTGACGGATGGGAGTGTGCAGACAAAAAAACGGCACGAACGTTTGAGCTGTTCGTGCCGGGAGGCCAGTGACGCAACTTTCTCCCGGCTCGGAGAAGCTCTCCACAACCGGAATAAATACACGATAGCATAGATCGGGGAAAATGCAATACAAAAATCAAAATTATTTTTGAGAGACTTTTGGCCAACCCTTTCGCATGCGTCAGCCTTCGAGAAAGCAACCTCGCGGAAGGAGAGTTTCTGAGTGCGGATCATCGAAAGTGAACAGGGTTCTTAGTAAGATTATATATATCAATTATATACATGAGCTTTCGATCGACCCGATGGATTGTGAAAAACGGCCTTTTAAGCAGGTTTGGCGGAGCGGACCTGAACGCTCGGAGAACGTGAGTTTAGGAAAATGTATGAAAGCCCTCCGGCAAAGTGGAGAAATCAACCGAAATCCAGATTTGTGGATCAATCAAGAGTTGGGTAGTGTCCTAATATTGCGTTGTTCGGTTGGTGGCGGCCTAGAGAGGTAAGGCCGCCAGTGGTTCACTGCTTAGGCTCCGTGGTCTTGCGCGTGAGAGCCTTGATGGTCAATTCGATGTGATCCCTAAGCAACTCAAAATCTTCAGCCGTGAGCGACCCGCGTAGGACTAGCTCTGCACGAGCATCCGGGGAGAGCGCGAATGCGTAGCTTTGCACGCCAGCGGCAGGAGGGATAGGGGGTTTTGTGAGAGGCGTAACGGCGGCACCAGGGGTCACGAGAGGCTTCTCCTTTTCCCCCTCATCGTATTCGTTTTCTCCGTTTGCCGCAAGCGATAGGTTCGCTCTGAATGTAGCAATTACTTCGTCTGCGGCTTTCGGCAGAAACCCTTTTCCGATGAGTTGATGGCGAAGATTGCCGTCACTCGGCAGCTTGTCTTTCGATAGTTCCCTGAGTTCCGCGAACAGCGCAGGAGCGAACAGCATGTTCTGAATTGCCTGCTGTTTCTCCGGCCCATCGTCCATCTCGAAATAGGCCAGTGCATCCTTTGTCACACGTAAGGCGTCGCCTGAACCCTCTAGAATCCCGTATTGGCGCAATGCTCCGATCAGCGAGAGCGATCTTCCATTGATCCCTGAATACCCCAGATCACCAGCCACAACCTCTTTAGCAGCCGGATGCGTGTGCTCCTTCTCGTATACCCTCCGCCCTTTCTCGATTGCCTCAGCGAACGTTATCTGAGGGCAATTGGGGCTTCTATGCTTGCTCATGGATACCTCCACAGCAACCACGTTAGCATGAGAATAATCTGAGCGCAAGTGGGAGATTAAAATTATTCTCCAATCATATTGACTTTGGAGTTTATCGGAGTAGAATTGATTCTGAAAGCAAAAGCCCCGGCCAGTGTTGGAAGCACCGACCGGGGCTAGAATCCACCACAGCCAAAGCCGCGATGAACCCGCAAATTCATTATCCGGCGAAACGCTGTGGGACTCAAGGGGAAAAGTCCCATGACGTGCCACAATTGCCAGATTCAATGCAGGCGCTTCGGGAAGCACAGGAACGGCCTACAGCGGTTCCGCTGCAATCAATGCCATAAAACCTATACCGAAGATCACCAGCGTCCGTTAGACGAGATGAGGCTGCCCTTCGATAAAGCCTGCTCCATTCTCCAATTGCTCTTAGAGGGCATGAGCGTGCGCAGCGTCGAGCGCATTACTGGCGTCCATCGTGACACGATTCTAAAGTTGCTCGTCCTGGTCGGCGAACGCTGCCAGAGGCTCATGGACGAGAAGCTAGTTGATCTCGACGTGTCCGATGTGCAGTGCGACGAGATTTGGGGTTTCGTCGGCAAGAAGGAAGGCCACAAGACAGCCTATGAGGAGCAGTCGCAAGAGATTGGCGATTGCTATTGCTTCATCGCCATCGAGCGCAACACAAAAATGGTGCTGACCTACCACCTAGGAAAACGCAGCGTGGCGTCTACTCAACATTTCGTCCACAAACTGGCCTATGCCACGTCGAACACGCCCTACCAACTCACCACGGACGGCTTCCGGCCCTACACGAAGGCCATCAGGAAACAAATGAGAGGCCGCGTGGATTTCGCACAACTGGTCAAGATTTACTCCCGGCCTCGCGAGGGGGAGCAGCGGTACAGCCCTGGCGAGGTCGTGGAGGCTCGACCATTCCGCATCATGGGGAACCCCGATAACGCCCGGATTTGCACCAGCCACGTCGAGCGCCAGAATCTTTCGATCCGCATGGGGATGCGCCGAATGACGCGCCTGACGAATGCTTTCAGCAAGAAATGGGAGAACCTAGAAGCGGCGTATGCGCTATGGTTTGCCTATTACAATTTCTGCCGCTCCCATTCGACTTTGCACGTCACTCCTGCAATGGAGTCCGGAATCGCCACTCATCCTTGGACGTTGAAACAATTAGTTTTGGGCTGACATGACACCTTAGTAATACAACTAAAGTGACCAAATATGTACTTTTTGCATCGAAATGTGGTAGGCGATGCGCGTATCGCTTGCTATTATTCGATGGTGTATACAGCCATGCCCATTACGAGGGAAGACCAAATTCTGTTCCGTCTAAGGTGCTTTTGCCGGTTCGATGAACAGGTCCAAGCCTTCGTCGGTTATATTCCCAGGTTGCAGATATTCGCCCAGTCCCCAACTGAAGACGGGCTGAGGGATGCCGCGAGCGCAACGGCCTTGCGGTTCTTGATGGCGTGTGCGGATCGTGGAATACTCAGCGAAATTATGCAAGAATCGCGCATGCAAAAGGTCTCAGATTTTGAAGACGCTGAGACCGTAGTTGCTGACCACGACACCGAATACATCGGTTACCGCCAGTGCGAGCCTATCGAGGTAACCATTCCCATTGACGCTCTCATCGGTGCTGCACAGGCCACATTCGCTTAATCACCTCAAGACATGTCCGTAAAGCCAGAATCTCCGATCACTATGGAAGAGGTTCTGTTGCTTCGCGGCTGGGTGATTCATTTTAAAGATGAGCATGTGTGTTCGCTTGTTTATCCCAAAGACAAGAAGACGAGACCCATTTGTATTCCCCAGAATCCAGGTCCTAACGGCCTCAGCGTTGACATTGTTAATTCGATATTGTTCGAGGCTAGGATTGACCAAGCCCAATATCCGCTCCTCCTCGCCAAGGTTCAAGCGATGCAGGAAGCCGCAAAACATTAGCAACGCACTATTAGGACACTACCAAGAGTTGGGTAGTGTCCTATGAATGCGTTTGGCGATAACCTGCCAGCCCTATCGACTCGGCACCCCTGCTCTAGTGAATCGGAACCGGGGGACCGGGGGGGTCTGCAACGCAGTTTTAGGACAGTACCAAGAGTTGGGGTAGTGTCGGTACTTTCCCAAGCGCTGGCGGGCATTCAGGCAATGAGTTCATTGGCGCGCCCAGCGAGGTCGAAATCCTTCCCGGTGAGACCGCCGGCATCATGGGTCACGAGGGCGAGGCCGACGCGGTTATAGCGTATGTCAATGTCAGGGTGATGGCCGGCAGCTTCGGCTGCGTCGCCGATCTGATTGACGAAGCGCAGGGCGGCAACGAAGTCTTTGAACTGGAAGGTCTTTAGGAGCTGGCCGGATTCGATTCGCCAACCCGGAAGACTAGCCAAGCGCGATCGGGCGTCTTCGTCAGTAAGCTTGTTCATGGGTGACTCCCCTTGCGAGGATTGAAGCGAGGATATCAGGATAGGGTGGCAAGGGGCGGCAAGCCACTCTTGAGGGTCGGTCCCGGGTCTTGAAGCCACAAAGGAACGGCGATAGGGTCCGAAGATCGTGCCGTCCCCGGTCTCAGAGTCGAGACCGGGACACCTTGGCGCCGGTGAGGATGACGCTGCGCTTCGAGTCAGGCAACTTTCCGCGCTTTTAGATCCCGAGCCATTCGCGCGGCGAGCAATTGCTGGGCCTTTTCGAGCTTGCGCAGACGAGACGCGCTGAGTCTCCTGGTGGAATGGCTGATGTAGAACCGCAGCAACCGCATTCCGGACTCGGGCCCCTGCGGGGAGACCGTCTTGGACGCGAGCGAATCGGCAATTGCCTGAGCCGACATCGTGAACAAGTTCGTAATCGATTGAACACAGGAGATCATTGCTTGTTTGGCTCCTCTGGGATGAATTAGCGGCGCATTTCGGCATCGCCAAAGTACTCTCTGACGGCATGCAAGAACCCTTCTGCTTGCCGAGGGGGAGGCACTGCGCCGTTGAGGATTCCCTCGAAAGAGTGGGATCCCCCGTAAAAAGCGTCGGTGTCTTCACGGTTCTGGCTGACAGAAACTCCGTTGAGATCGATGCCGGCAAAGATGCCTCGGCTGCGCGACCAGGTGAGTAATTCGGCCCTCATGCTGAGGTCGGTCGAAGCCTGCGCGTCGCGGCCCACGGGTCCGGCTGCCGCGGCCGCATCGGCCCCGATCTTAAATTTGTCGTGAAGCAAATCCTGGAATCCCTTGTCGTTGACTGCGACCAGCACGAGATCGGTACCCTGGCCGCCGGCCTGGAAGCCAAACGACCCGCCGGCGAGACGAATAAAGACCGGCGCGCTCCATCCGTGGCCCGTACGGCAGGTGACTACTCCCTGCCCGTATTCGGCGCCCACGATGAATGCGCCTTTGACAACGCCGGGCACGACTGCAATGCATTTGGCATGGCGCGCGATTTCATCGGGAACCGCCTTATCGGGCACCGACATGATTGAGTCGACGACGGAACGAGCGGCATCGAGGCGCCCATCCAGTTTTTCCTGGTCGTCTGCGGCGTGCGCCGCGATGGCAGCGCCTGCGACCAGCAGCAGGGCAATAACCTTCTTCATAAGCAACCTCCATCAGGCTGAATCTTCGCCAGGGTAGTGTGTGAAGCCATTTGTCTTCCCTTGCTTCGATGCAGATTTGGAGATTTGGGAATTCAAGAGGAAAGAAAAAATGGGAAGCGCAGGGAAGGGAGGAATTTAGGAGGGTTCTTCAGATCTGGACCGTGGAAAGACAGCTTCTTCAAAAATGGCGAGAGGCATTTGTATCGGTCGGATTCAACCAAGCTTTCGTGCTGAGCTCCATGCCAGGTCGAATCGGGTGTTTCTGCTATACCTAGACCCATGCACGCTGGCTCCCCTTGTCGTCGGCTCACGCTATTTTTCTCTGCGGCATCGGCCATCATAATCCCGCTCCGCGCGCAGCCGCCGACCGATACTTTTCGGTGGGTTGACTTTCACTCCTCGCAGGATCAGAGCATCACCGTTTGGGTCACGCGTTCTCTGCAGGTGGAAAAATGGACGGCGATCCGCGAGATCGGAGTCCTGTACGATGCGGCACTGGTGGTGACCACCAATCGCGCGACCCCGGAATCGGCGCCGAGCACAGATAGCTTCACCATCTGGAACGCCTCGCTAACCAGCCATGTGATTGCGCCACTGCTGACGGGGGTGAATCTTCGCTGGCTCGATCGAGAGCACTTCGTGGACGGCGGTGAGGGAGAGCTGACCGTTCTCTACGACAACTGCAGCGAATGCGGAGCGAGCACTTTCTTCACGGCGCTTCACTACGACGTGGCTCACCATATGTGGACGGTCCGCTGGCTGCGGGGAGGCCAAGGCGTTCTGGTATGGAATGCAGTGCCGCCTACCGGAGCGGGGATCACATGGACCCAGGTCTACGCGGTGATGGGCGGTGCCGATGGCCGAGCACTGCTGGCCACATGGAATCACTTTGACTACGGAAAGCAGAAGCGACCCTCAGACACAATTTTCCGGTACGATGTCGACCCGATGACCGGATCGGAGCGAACCGTGGATCTTCAGGGGGAGGACGCTGAAGCGATGGAACTGCGCCTGTGCCGAGGACAGGATACGGTCCAAGGCCTGGAGCGCGGTCAGGACTCGGCCTTATGCACCGAGTTACTTGCCAAGAATGCTCCACGCAAGCCGGTGACGAACCCGCCGGCCAATAATCGCGGCCAGTCAGCACCGCCGCGGCGATAGGCATTGACGGCGGAGGGAGGAAACGCCTAAATTGCCTCGAAGCAGGGATTTGTTGCAAGTCCGAGACTTATGAGCACCGATCCGTGTTTAAGGCATAGAGGGTAAGAGGAGGGAAAGATGAAAAGGCTTCCTGGTTTTGCACTTTGCATGTCGCTGGCGGCTCTGGCGGCGTATTGTGTCGCCGGCTCGCATTTCAATCCGATTCCGGCCAACGGCGTGTTCAGCGCTGCCGTCGCGAGCGCCCAGGACCAGGCGCCGCCTCCGGACCAGGGGCCCGATCCGGCGGCCGTCAATCAGGCGCCCGACACCACCGGCCAAGGCGCTTCCGGGCAGTCATACACCACCGAGGCTCCGCCGCCTGCCGACCAGAATCCCGACGACGCCAACTACGCGGAGCAGCCCACGGCAACAGCTACTGAAGCTCCGCCGCCCCTGCCGGATTACGCGCAGCCGCCGGCACCGGGCGATGGATACGTTTGGACTCCCGGCTATTGGGCCTGGGGACCTTACGGATATTACTGGGTACCCGGAGTCTGGGTTGAACCCCCGTATGTGGGCGGGCTCTGGACTCCCGGCTACTGGGGCTTTTACGGCGGCCGATATCTGTTCTATCCCGGCCATTGGGGCTTCCACATCGGCTGGTACGGCGGCATCAATTACGGGTTCGGCTACGTCGGATTCGGCTACGAGGGCGGCTACTGGAATTCCGGCCACTTCTTCTATAACCGTGTCTACAACAACATCAACGAGCGCGCGGTGCGCAACGTGTACAGTTACCGCGCCAACGTGCGCGTCAACAATAATTTCCGCGAGAATAACGTGCGCGCGAATAACAATGTGCGCATGAATAACAATGTTCGTCCCAGCTATCGCGGTGGACCTGCAGGCGTGCAATCCAATCCACGGCCGTCGGAGGGCGCGGCGTATCGCGAGCCCACCGCGCCGCGCATGAACACGCAGGTGCAGCACGAGCAGAACTACGGAGCGGTGCGCGGGCAATATGCCACGGAGAATCACGGCAAGCCGGCCATGACATCCGAATCGCGCCCTCTGCGTGCCGATAGCAACGTCAAGCCTCAACAGCGCTCAGGAGGCGGCGAACATCACCGGTAGGTTGCACGACTCAGATCGTCTCGAAACAGGGGCGTACCCGATTTTTTCGAGTACGCCCTTTGAATTTCCCAGAGGCAAGTACCTGATTTTGCGTGGGTGAAGAACGAAGCTGGTGCGGCGGGCATCTAAGGGCACTGGAGAACGATTGCCATGAAGACTCCTTACTCATTAAGAGTTTTGTTCCTAGTCCTTTCGTGCGCGGGAATCATACTGTGCGGGTGCCGCGGAAATCAGCAGCAGGCTTCTACAAATGCGACGGATCAGGCCTCAAGCGATCCAGCGACTGCGAACCTGGCACCGGTGGCCGAAACGAATGCGCCTGTGACTTCGAGCGGTCCCGCTTATCCAAACAGCGCAGGGGCTCCGCCGCCGTCATATCCGCCGGATGAATACGACGGCGAATACTCCGACCGGGGTGAGGATACGGCCGATGAATCCTACTACGGAGTGGAGCCCGATCAGACCGCTCCTGATCCGCCTCCGCCTTTGCCCGAATACGATCAGCCACCGTGCCCTGGCGACGGCTATGAGTGGACACCGGGCTATTGGGACTATGCGTCGACCGGATATTACTGGGTGCCGGGGGTCTGGGTGCAGGCACCTTATGTTGGGGCGTTGTGGACGCCCGGCTACTGGGTCTACAGTCACAACCACTATGCGTTTTTTCACGGATACTGGGGTCCGCACATCGGGTTTTATGGCGGCATCAACTACGGGTTCGGTTATGTGGGCGTGGGCTACCAGGGCGGGTATTGGAATAACGGGCAGTTCGACTACAACCGCAGTGTGAATAACGTAAATGTGTCTGTTGTGCGCAATGTTTATACGCGTACGGTTGTCGTGAATCGCACCACCGTGATCAATAACATGCGCGTAAGCTACAACGGCGGGTCGGGCGGGATTCAGGTGCGTCCTCAGCCGGCAGAGCTGGCCGCTTTGCGTGAGCCGCACGCTGCGCCCATGCCAACGCAAATCCAAGTGCGGCGCTCCGCGAGCGGGAATCGGTCGCAGTTTGCGGCGGTAAAGAACGGGCGTCCCGCGCAAGTGGCCGACAACAGGCCTGTGGCAGCGGTGGCGAACGTGAGGCCGACGGCGCCAACCGGCATTCATAATCTGCCGGCGACGGCTCGCCCGCCCATGGCGGCACGAAGCAACACTCTACCGGCAAATCGGCCGCAGGCCGCTCCGCAGCCAGCCAGCCGGCCTGAACCGAGCGAAACACCGCGGAACCGGCCGCAGCCAAGCAGCAGGCCCCAAATGCAAACCGAACCGGCGAGACAGAAACTATATCGTGCGGCGCCGAATCCGAATGTTGCGAACCACGCGGCACCGAGTCGTCCACAGCCTCAACCGCGACCAGAAGCGCAGCCGAGCCGGTCGCCTGCGCCGCAGCCGCGGCCAGAGGTGCAATCAAGCAGGCCGCCTGAGTCAAATCGCCAGGCGCAAGTACATCCGGCACCGAATCAGAATCGTCCACCAGCTCCGGCAAATCGTCCCGGTCCGCGGGAGAACCGGCCGACGCCGCAAAGCCACGCCGCACCCCCTGCGAACCGTCAGGCTCCCGAGCACAACCCGCCGCCGAAGGAAGAGAAGGACGAGCATCATCCGCAGTAGGAACGAACCAGAGTTTGTGCAGCGGCCGAGGGTCGCCCATACCCGAGCGACAAGGCCAGAGCGCCAGATTTGTCCTGGATTGGGCTATTCCGCCGTCATCACGCGTATCGCCACTAGATTACGCACCCAGCGGGCTGGGCGCTTTTCCCCGGTTGCGACTATTTTGAGTGGACCGTCATCCGTCAACGGCTTGCCATTTTCTGCATCGGCCACAATCACTGTGGAGTTGCTCAGATCGGGAGTGATCTCGCCGATGGAGTAGACCACGACATAGCCATCGGACCCTGATGCGACAACATACAGACGCAGATCCTTGCCATGCGGTTTGTCTACGACGCCAAGGTTGGTCAGCAGATCAATGAGCTCGACGCCGGAATAGGTTTCGTCAGCCTTGGTGTGCTCGTTATGGACGGTGATCGTTTTGTGCGGCATCAGCGCGAGCGTAGCTGGGGTCCACTCAGAGGATTTGTCGCCGAAGGTGATTTTCAGCGGGACGGAGGACGCGATGGGTCTGCGTATTTCGCCCATCTGGCTGGCAGGCGTCGCCGCCGGATCCTGGGTTTGCGCAGAGAGGGCTGCGTAACTCAAGCAAAGCAGGGCGATGCACGCGGGTCCGTTCTTCATAAACTGCTCCTGGCGTTCATCGTATACTGAGGCCATGTCGGTCGTGCGCAATGTTGCGGGGATCGCCAAGGGAATGAGCATCACCCTTCGCGAGATCTTCAGGCCCACCGAGGTGGAGAATTATCCCGACGGTCCCGGGGCGATGCGTGGAGCGGTGTTTGAACAACGCTTTCGTGGCGCACACGTGTTGCAACGCGACGAGAACGGGATGGAAAAATGCGTGGCCTGCTTCCTGTGTGCCGCAGCCTGCCCGGCGAATTGCATTTACATTGAAGCCGCGGAGAACACGGCCGAGTACCGCATTTCTTCGTCAGAGCGCTACGCGAAGGTCTACAACATCGATTACAACCGGTGCATCTTCTGCGGGTATTGTGTTGAAGCTTGCCCGACAGACGCGATCACGCACGGCCATGGTTTTGAGCTGGCCACGCTGAATGCGACGAACCTGGTGATGCGCAAGGAAGACATGCTGGTGCCCGTAGAGGCTCTGACGGTGAAGCACTGATGGAGCAGCGGGTGCGCCGCTTTTGAGTTTGACGTGATCCTGCGCACAGACCTAACCAGTTGGCATTCGTAGAGTCAAATCATCGCATGAGACGGTTCGCCCAACTCGGCCTGGCGTTAGCCCTTGCCCTCTTTGTGGCGAATCCCATATTCGCAGGCTCAATATGCGTCTTCGGCCTATCCACGGCATGCACTTCGGAGTGCCCGATGGCCATGGACGGCATGAGTGCGGATTGCCCGATGGCGAAGCCGATGCTTGCGCCGGGTTGTCCGCTGAACTGCTGCTCCCATGCTGCCCTGGAGGCGACCGAGGCCATCAGCGGTTGGCACAAGGCGCGGGTAGTTGCACAGCCGGCAGCGTTGGACAATTTAGCGGAGATCGCGATTGCCGAACCGAATGCCGCTGAGCGAGCCGATATTGGCGTACGCGGTGCACCGCCGCCGATCTACATTCTGAACCAGGTTTTGCGGATCTAATCCTCTCCTGACGCTTGCGAACATGAGGCGGCTTCGCATGAGGCCAAGGCATTTCACGCACGACTCACGTCAAGGAGAATTCCATGAAACGCACAATCGCTTTGATTTCGTTTGCGGCAGCCATCGCTGTCGCCGCTCTTGCACACCCGGTCTTTGCGGCGAAGGCCATCTACTGCAACGACTGCTGCAAGGGACAATGCGGCCAAACCTGCTGCCAGAACGGCTGCACGGATAGTTGCTGCCAGAGCAAGTAAGCGGATGCAAATCGGTCCGGGTCGAGCGAGCGATCCGGACCCGATTTTCTGGGTGGTTATGATGACTCTCGCGTGTTTGCAGCTCGACGACTGCCGGCCTTGAGTATGGTTTGAAAGCTTAGAATCCTGTGCCGACCAGCAGCCCGCGGCCTCGCATTTCCGCGAGCACGCGCTCCACTTTCCAATCCAGCGAGCCGGTTCCATCCAGGATCAGATCGGCGTTTGCCGCCGACGGCCTGACGTATGCAAGGCTTGCGGGCAACACCGTCGACTGGTATTGAGATCGAACGGAGTTTTCGGATCGCCCGCGCTCAATCATGTCGCGCTTGAGGCGGCGCTCAAAGCACAGGGCCTCCGGAGCATCGACAAAGATGCGCAGGTGATAGTGAGGCAAGAGCTCCGCGAAGTGGAGCGCAAAGATGCCTTCGACGATGAGGTATGGACCCGGGCGAACGGTCTCGGTGCGGCCGGGTACTCGGGTATAGGTGGCGAAGTCGTAGATCGGGCGCTCGATGGTCTTGCCCTTAGCTAAAGCCCTGACTTGGGCAGCCAGCAGCGGGAGTTCGATCATGGCGGGATCGTCGAAGTTCTCTTGAGTTCTCGCGGCGAATGGCAAATGGCCGAGGTCGAGATAGTAATCGTCGAGATGAAAACGCAGACCGCCGAGAGATCGAGCCAACTCGTCAGCGAGAGTGGTTTTTCCCGATCCCGAGCATCCAGCGATCGCCAACAGAGTTGGCGGGAAGGGAAGGCGAGGCGCAGTCGCGCAGCCATGAGCTTTGGGGCGATCCTCCTCGCTCACGGCTCTGCTTCCACCTTTGCAGCGATGCGTGGGGTTAGCCGGTTGAATAGTCCGGCGAGACGGCTCTCGACCTTGCGGCCTGTCTCAAAGACCTCTTCATGGCTCAAGGGCGCGGAGCTGAGTCCAGCGGCGAGGTTGGTGACGCAGGAGATGCCGAGCACCTGGATCCCCATGTGTCGTGCCACGATGGTCTCAGGGACAGTGGACATTCCGACCAGCGTTGCGCCGAGCGCCTGGAAGGCACGAATCTCTGCCGGCGTTTCGAAGCTCGGCCCAGGCGTGGCGAGATAGACACCCTCCTCCAATGCAAACCCTTCTTCCGCAGCTGCAGCCTTTGCCACTTGGCGAAGCTGTTTGCTGTACGCCTCAGTCATATCGAAGAAGCGCAAGCCCGCGCGGGGACGAAATGCGAAGCGCGGCTCGTTCGGGCCGTTGAGGGGATTCCAGCCCATCATATTTATATGATCGGCGAGGAGCACGAGCTGGCCCACGCGGTAGCCAGGCAAAATACCTCCCGCGGCGTTGGTGAGGGCGACGGCCCGCAGGCCGAGTGCGCCCAGTACGCGCATGGGAAAGGTGACCTGGAGCGGCGAGTAACCTTCATAGAAATGGACACGACCCTGCATGACCACGGCTGGCGCATTGCCGATGAGGCCCGCGACCAGACGGCCTGAGTGGCCCTCGACGGTCGACTGCGGGAAATGCGGAATCTCACGGTAAGGCACGATCACCGGGGCGGCGACAGTCTCGGCGACGGCGCCGAGACCGGAGCCGAGCACGATGCCAACAAGCGGCTCAAGGGAGCCCAGTTTGGACCTGAGGAAGGCCGCCGCTTCCATGACCTGGTCGTAGTAGCTCAATCGCAATTCCCGATTAGTCACTCACAGCGAATCCGGCCCGCGGCGGGTGAACACGTTGTTACTGCTGAACAGGTTAGCGCAGCATCGCGGCGTCGCACGTTTGCGAGTTGGCGCAGGGTTCATTTCGAACACTCTCGACATTCTACGGCCTCCGCCTTGTTCATTAGCGTCGGTAATCAGGCACAGACTACGAGCGCATGGCAAGCGATGGCCATCACATTCTTCTCATTTTGAGGCGGCCTATAATTCTGGCCGCTGAAGTCCGATTTCCCGGTCCCCGAGGGCGGCGGGTTGGGACTCGATAAGGAGGGTGCGCATGATCGCGGCAACGGGACACGAACTGGTTTTGGCGCGGAGGATGGAGCGGCTTGGAACCGAGACGGCGTTTGAGGTGCTCAGCAAGGCAAAGGCGCTGGAGCGCCAGGGCAGGAGCATCATTCATCTGGAGATCGGCGAGCCCGATTTCGGCACGCCGCAGAATATCGTGGCGGCTGGCGTGGATGCACTGCGTGGTGGCTGGACGCACTACGCGCCGTCGGCCGGTTTGCCGGAACTGCGGGAAGCGATCGCGGAATATGTGAGCCGGTCTCGTGGCGTCGACGTCGATCCCAACGAAGTAGTGGTGGTTCCGGGCGGCAAGCCCATCATGTTTTACGTGATGCTCGCTCTCATCGAAGAGGGCGATGGGGTGCTGTATCCCAATCCGGGGTTTCCCATCTACGAATCGATGATTCACTTTAGCGAAGGTGTTGCCGTTCCTATTCCGTTGCGGGAGGAGCGGGATTTTGCCATGGATGTCGACGAGATGGCACGCCTGATCAGTCCGCGGACCAAACTCATCATTCTGAATTCTCCGCAGAATCCCACGGGCGGGGTGCTGGTGCGCGAGGAGATCGAGCGTGTGGCTGCCGTCATCGGCGACCGCAACATCATGGTACTGGCCGATGAAATTTACAGCAGGCTGCAATTCGAAGGCGACCCCTTCTCGATCATGAGCGTGCCGGGGATGAAGGAGCGGACAATTCTGCTTGATGGGTTCTCAAAGACCTACGCCATGACCGGCTGGCGCATCGGCTACGGGGTGATGCGAGCCGACCTGGCCGCGCAGATCACGCGTCTTATGACCAATTCCAACTCGTGCACCGCCAGTTTCACGCAGCGCGCCGCGCTTGCGGCCCTCCAAGGCGACCAGAGCGCAGTGGAGACGATGAGGAGGGAGTTCGAACGGCGGAGCCGCGTCTTCGTCGATGGCCTGAACCGGATCAAAGGCTTCGGTGCGCGCATGCCGAAGGGGGCCTTCTATGTTTTCGCAAACATCACAGGCACGCGATGGGCGTCGAAGCCGCTGGCCGATGCACTGCTCGAGGACGCGGGCGTGGCTGCGCTCTCGGGGACCGCATTCGGGTGTCATGGAGAGGGCTATCTGCGCTTCAGCGTCGCCAATTCAATGGACAACCTGAAAGAAGCACTGGAGAGAATTGACGCCTGGGCCCACGCGACCTTGTGACAGCGGAGCCAGCCGATCGGAGTTGCGGGAGGAGCAGAAACATGGCGATCAGGGATTCAAGAACCGGCGCAATCGCGAGGGAATACTCCATCGCGGACCTCGAAGACGCAGCGCGACTGATGCGCGGATACAACCTGATCGCGCTGTGCGCGGCAGGTTCAGGCCACGCGGGCGGAACGCTCTCGATCATGGATATTGCCGCTGCGCTCTATCTGCGAGCAGCCAATCACGATCCGCAGAATGCTTCGTGGCCCGATCGCGACCGGATTCTCTGGTCGGCAGGACACAAGGCTCCGGCTCTATATGTATCGCTGGGAGCTGCGGGCTACTTTGCGCTGGGCGATGTGGTCACGCTGCGCAAGCTGGGATCTCCATTCCAAGGGCATCCTCACTGGCTCAAGCTGCCAGGAGTCGAGGTTTCGACCGGGTCGCTCGGCCAGGGATTGAGCGTAGCTGTAGGCATGGCGATGGCGGCGCGGCTCGATGGGAGGCAGAACAAGGTTTATTGCCTGATGGGAGATGGGGAACAGCAGGAGGGCGAGGTGTGGGAGGCAGCGATGGAGGCTGGACATCACCGCCTCGACAACATCATCGGCGTTGTCGATTGCAATCGGCTGCAGATCGATGGCTGGGTGAAAGACGTGATGCACGTGGAGCCTCTTGCGGCCAAATATGCGGCCTTCGGCTGGGAGGTGATGCGCATCGACGGCCACAACATGAACGAGATCGTCGACGCTTTCGATCAGGCGCGCGCCGTGAAAGACAGGCCGGTCGTGATTCTCGCGGACACGATCAAGGGCAAAGGCGTGAGCTTTATGGAGGACCAGCCTGGCTGGCACGGAAAAGCGCCGAACCGCGAGGAACTGGCGAAGGCACTCGCTGAGCTGAAGCTTGCAGAACGCATCGCTGTCGATGATCTGCTTGCTGGAGCCAAGCAATGGCAGACAGAGGCGACGCGAAAGCTGGAGGCTTCAATTCCCAAGTTCTCGCGAAACTACTGGTGGAACGCGGCAGAAACCATGCGGGTGAAGATGGAGCCGACGCGCAGAGGTTTCGGGAATGCGCTGGCCGAATACGGAGGCGACGAGCGCATCGTATGTCTCGGACTGGACATCTCCGGATCGATCAACATTGCAGATTTTTGCGCGGGCAAGCCGGAGCGAGCGCGACGTTGGATCAGCATGGGCATCGCCGAGCAGTCGGCCACAGCGGCGGCGGCCGGGCTGGCTCGCGAAGGCAAGCTGCCGGTGCTGGGCTCGTATGCGACGTTTTCTGCCGCGCGCAATCTTGACCAGCTTCGCGTCTCAGTGTGCTACTCGAACCTGAACGTCCTGGTTGCGGGTGCGCATGCCGGAGTTTCAGTTGGACCGGATGGAGCGACGCACCAAGCGCTTGAGGACCTGTTCGCGATGATGGGGTTGCCGAACATGTCGGTGGTGGCGCCCTGCGACGCAATCGAGACGCGGAAAGCGATGCGGCATCTGCTGTTTGACTGTGCCGGACCGAAGTACATTCGCTTTGCGCGCGAAGCGACGCCGATTGTTACCAGCGAGGTTACACCATTTATTTTCGGCAAGGCCAACGCGATTCGGTTGCGCGGTGAGGCGGCGGATTTTATCGATGCATTCGAAACAAAGCTAGCGGAGGATTACGCGAACGAGCACGAGGATCTGAGCATTATCGCGTGCGGTCCGATGGTTCCCGAAGCCATGCGCGCGGCTTGGATTCTAAAGAAAGAATTCGGTTATGAGACGCGCATTCTGAATTTACACACGCTCAAGCCGATTGACGCCGGTGCAATCACTCGGGCAGCGCGCGAGACGGGCGTGATTGTGACAGCCGAAGAGCACCAGATCGGCGCATTGGCAGGGCGCGTCAGCGTGATTCTCAGTTCGAGTCATGAGCTTTATGGCGTGCCAGTGATTACCGGCGCGATCGGCGTGAAAGACCGGTTTGGCGAGTCGGGTTCGCCATGGGAACTGGTGAAGGAACTCGAAGTCAGCGCCGAGCATATTGCTGCGAAGGCGATGGAGCTGATGGCGGTGAAGACGCACAGCGACACGCGTCTGGCGAAGGTGTAATTGCGGGCGGGATCGCGCTGTTTACTGGTTGAGTATCCCGCCGGGCGGGGGGGCGGGGCCGGGGCGGGGGGGGCGGGCC
>Ga0335071_10003397_pt1 | contig 16802 bp, 12 predicted proteins | sample Lox_Sample_15_FD_206724 | JGI IMG/M metagenome (GOLD analysis project Ga0335071, IMG submission 206724) | Soil microbial communities from Loxahatchee National Wildlife Refuge, Florida, United States - Lox_Sample_1.5 | ecosystem: Environmental > Terrestrial > Soil > Wetlands | place: USA... | reverse complement strand
AAATCTGGGAACTTCGACCTTCCCCGAGGTCTCAAGGGAATCCGGGCTGGCAACGGCGCCAGAACGGCAGCCGTACGCGAAGGCCGTAATCCTGCGGAGACTAATTAGTATAGCTGAGCCGATTCGACTACTTCTCCCACGCGGCCGCGCAGAACTGTTACATTTCTGGCGGGCGAACCAGAATCCTGAAATCGTGAACTCGGTTGGATGATCGGGACCGGTTGCGGGACTCTAAAGATCGCATGGCGCGCAATCTCAAACTGATCCTCTCGTACGATGGCACGGACTTTGCCGGGTGGCAGGTGCAGCCAGAAGCGTCCACGGTGCAGGGCACACTTGCCTCGGGGATTGGACGGGTTACCGGGGAAAAGGTCTTGCCGCAGGCCTCAGGCCGAACCGACGCCGGCGTGCACGCACTGGCACAAGTTGTGACATTTGTCACGGAGTCTTCCGTACCCACGGCAAATTTCGTGAAGGCTTTGAATGACCTGTTGCCGCCTTCGATTCGGGTACTCCAGGCGGCGGAAGCGCCTGCGGATTTTCATGCCCGCCATTCCGCCCGGGCGAAGACGTACCGCTATCGGATCTTCCGGGATGCGATCTGTCCACCATTTCTGGCGCGGTACGTGTGGCATTTCCCCTATCCGCTGGATGAGGACGCCATGCGGAGAGCGGCTGAATTTGTCGCCGGCGAACACGACTTCACCTCGTTCGCCGCAGTCGATCCCGAGCGGGGGCGCGAACAAGGTGCAGCCTCCAACATCCGGCAGGTGTTTTCGTCACGCTGGGAGCGTATTGCCGAAGAATTCGTGTACGAAGTTCGCGGCTCCGGATTCCTGCACCATATGGTTCGAAATCTGGTGGGGACTTTTATTCTAGTCGGGAAAGGTACTCTGCATCCGGAAGACATCACGCGCATTCTGGCAGCGCGAAACCGTTCTTCCGGAGGACCGACGGCACCGGCCCGCGGCCTGTTTCTGGTCGGCGTTGAGTATCGGTGACACCTTGTTTCTTCGTTTATCGTTTAGGGGGCTTGTGCTCATGACTGAAATGACCAACGATTCCATACACGCACTTGTTCCGAAAAAGCAGTTTCTGCGACACACGCTGGCCACTCTCGCTTACCGCGGCGGAAAAGCTGTCCGCAATGCGCCCGCTGAGTTCGCGAACTTTCGCGCCGCAGACGGGGTGCGGACGCCGGGGGAGATCCTTGCGCATGTTGGAGACCTGCTGGACTGGGCGCTATCAATTGCAGCCGGTCAACAGAAATGGCACGATTCCAAATCTTCCGGCTGGGATCCGGAAGTCCGACGCTTTTTCGAAGGATTGAAAAAACTCGATGATTTTCTCGCTTCCGGCGAGCCTTTGCATGCACCAGTGGAAAAGCTCTTCCAGGGACCGATTGCAGATGCGCTTACACACGTTGGGCAGATCGCGATGCTCCGACGGATGGCGAGTTGCCCTGTGAAGGGAGAGAACTATTTTGTGGCTGAGATCGAGAGCGGACGCGTGGGTGGGGATCAGGTGGCTCCTAAGCGCGAGTTCTAGAGCGGAATTGCTGTTACTCATCCCCCTGAGCCGGGTTGTTGGCGGCGGGCTGTGCACTCGGCGGGTTGCAGATTTGCTGCCCGGCGAGAACTGAGGTCCCTTCCGACAAGCTCAGAGCAGGCTCTTCGCTTCGCTATGGATGGCAAGCACAACGCTACAGATGACAAGCACTTTTGCTAGGTTACGCGATTGCGATAGAGCGAGGGGTCTACCTGCTGGGCCATGGCTGCGCAATCTAGTTTGAGCTGCAGGAAATTTGCAACCTGCATCGCGATCACGGCAGGCCGCTCCAGAACCATCCTGTAGGGGACACGCAGCGTCTTCACATGAGGGAGGGCAGCGAGCCAGTCCTCGACCTCGCGTAGATGTTTGATGAAAGCGGCAGAAACGACGTCCAGGTTAACTCCCTCGTTGTAGGTTCCGCGACGGCGCAACATCTGGTCTTGAGAAGCCAGCACCTCGGGCATAGGCCGTTCCATGAAGATCACGCGGTATTCATGACCTTCGGGTAGCGCGAGAAGGAGCTTCGAGATGACCTTCACGACTTTCCCTTCTGCCTCGGCAATACAACCGGGATCGCTGGCGATTTGCTTAATCCGCTCCCATTCCAGATAGCCGCGAGGATTGTCGGTGTCCGCCCGGCGCTCGCCATCGGACAAGGCCGTCATTCCACCCGCAACCAGCATTTGCATCATCAGGGAAGTACCGGAGCGGGGAAGGCCGGAGACGATCGTGATCATGATTTCAATCGGCAAACAAACGAGGGGTTGGATTTTTCATCAAAAAAGTAGCGCAACCGCTCGCGATGCAGAGCCTAGAATACGACAAAGCTGGCGGGCCCGTGTGCCTTGGCGAGCGCGTTTCCCAAACTCTCCGGGCCGCCTTTTCGGTTACAATGGCGGCATTGGGCGGAATCCGGCGGTGCCGTTGTGCCGCTTTCAACGAGGGTACGTCTTTTGGCCACTGGCGAAGCGATCACCTCCGACTCGCAGACTGCTTCACAGCAACTTCCCAACCACAAAGTGAAGGTGAAGAAGGCCGGGCAGCGCGCCTGTAACGAAAAGGACGCCAAGGGAAAGTTCTGTGGAGGACATTTGAAGCGCTGGTTTTATGCGAAAGATGCGGTCGAACACGAGTGCGGCGACATCGAAAGCGCATGGGGACCGGATGCCGAGGTGTACCGCTGCGAAAACTGCAAGGCGCTTTATCTGCCTCATCCGGGGGAAACGAAGGCGAATGTGGCCGGCGAAGGGATGATTTCCGTGTTTGGATTGACGCTGCCGCCGAAAGAGAACAAAAGCTCCTAGCTGCTGGCTTCTGGCTACCAGTTCATCGGAGCACGTTTGCTACTGGGGAATTTTCACTGCTTACATACGGCTTCACGATCTGCAGCCCGCCGATCGCGGCTGGCGCCACGCTGGATCGGCTAGAAGCTAATAGCTAGAAGCTGCCTTGAACTCCGACCTGATCTACGACTGGAATAAGAACCATCCTCCGGGATTGGAGCCGCCCGGACCGGTTCTCTTGAACGATGAGAGCCTGCGCGATGGCTTGCAGTCTCCCTCGGTACGCGACCCATCAGTTCCCGAAAAGATCGAGATTCTGCACTTGATGGAATCTCTGGGAATCGACTTTTTGGACCTCGGTTTGCCCGGTGCAGGAGTACGTGCGATTGAAGCTGTAACTGCGCTGGCGCGAGAGATCGCGGCCCACAGGATGAAAATCCGCGCCAATTGCGCGGCCCGGACCCACGAGAATGACATTCGGCCGATTGCTGACATCGTGCAGAAAACCGGGTTGCCGATCGAGGCCGCGACGTTCATCGGATCGAGCCCTATTCGCCGTTTCACCGAGGGCTGGACAGATGACTTCTTGCTGAAAACCACCGAGAAAGCTGTCAAATATGCGGTTTCCCTCGGTCTGGACGTGATGTACGTGACCGAAGATACGAGCCGGTGCGATCCGGAAACTGTGAAACGCCTTTACAGCACCGCGATTGCGTGCGGGGCGCGCGCGATTTGCGTCTGCGACACGGCGGGTCACGCAACGCCTATGGGAACTCTTGCCCTCGTGCGCTTCGTGATGGAACAAGTCGTGAAACCTTCTGGTGAGACGATTCGGGTGGATTGGCACGGGCACAGTGACCGCGGTTTGGCGATTGCGAATTCGATGGCCGCGATCATTGGCGGAGCGAATTGTGTTCACGGATGCGCCATCGGACTGGGCGAACGAGTGGGCAATACACAGATCGACCAGATGCTGGTCAACTTGAAATTGATGGGAATTGCCCCCTGGGATCAGCAGGATTTGACCAAACTCAAGGATTACTGCCAGGCTGTGTCTCGCGCCACGGGAGTGCCGATCCCGAGGAACTATCCGGTGGTTGGAGATGACGCTTTCCGCACGGCAACCGGTGTTCATGCTGCCGCGATTATCAAGGCGTATCACAAGAATGACGTGGTACTGGCGAACACAGTGTATTCTGGCGTGCCGTCGCATGAGTTCGGGTTGGATCAGATCATCGACATCGGCCCGATGAGCGGCAAATCCAACGTCCTATTCTGGCTGGAGCGTCATAACATCGCGGCCAATGATGCAACGATCGAGCGTATCTATCAGCGCGCCAAGCAGAGCGACCACACCTTGACGGAGGCCGAGATTCTGGAATGCCTGGACGCAAACGCGGTATAACCCATGCCTGATCAACTTCGGCACGCGATCCTCGGAGCGGGTGGAGTAGGCGGTCTCATCGGCGGGAGCCTGGCTCATTTCGGCGCTCCGGTTACGCTGGTGGTAAGGCCGGAAGGCCTGGCCACATATCCACGCCGGTTGCGACTGGATAGTCCTTTTGGGAATTTCGTCGCAGACGTGACTCCCGCCGCGGAAGTGCCGCCCGTCGACGTGCTATGGGTTACCGTAAAGGCGCCGGAACTGGAAACAGCGCTGAAGGCGCTGGCGCATCCGGAGAATGTAGGGGCGATCATCCCACTACTCAACGGAATCGACCATCTCGGGTTGTTGCGCTCCCGCTACGGGAAAGAGAAAGTGATTGCCGCTACCATCGCGGTCGAGTCGGAGCGAGTTGCTCCTGCCCATATCATTCATCGCTCTCCGTTTGCCAACTTGAATGTGTCCACTGCTGGCCAGTTCTTGCTGGGAGATACCGTCGCGCAACTGCAGCAACTCGGATTCAATTGCCGATTTATCGATCACGAGCCCACGCTGATGTGGGGAAAACTCGTGTTCCTGGCGGCGTTCGCCCTTACTACAACGGCGGGGGACCGCACCACGGGACAGGTGCTGGGCGACCCGGCATGGAGAGAGTTGGGGCTGTCGTGCATACGGGAAGGTAGCGCCGTCGCGGCCGCGGAAGGGGCAAAACTGGATATCGAGAATATGATCGCTGCCACGATGAAGATGCCCGCCGCCATGCGGAGTTCGATGCAAAAGGATGTCGAGCAGGGCAAGATGCCGGAACTGGATGCGATCGCCGGACCTATCCTCCGCGCTGCTCGCAGGCACGGCCTTCCGATCCCGGCGACCACTAAACTTGTAGCGGCCGTGGAACAACGGTCCGGTTTGGCGCCGACAATGGTGTAGCCGACGCGCCGTCCCCCAAGAAGGACCACACCTTCTTACTTCCCGTATTCGCTGTTGTGCACCTCATATTCGACACGGAAGGGCTTCTGCCGTTTCCGGTCCTGCCACCCTTCCTGTGAGATGAGGCGTTGCGCCTGGGATAGCCGCTCGGACGGTTCGGGGTGAGAGCGGAAATATCCCTCCAGGCTTTGGATGGCGAGTTGAGTAAGTTCGTCTTCCGGGCTCTGCGCGTGAATGATGTACTCATTGTTCAGGCTGGAGAATTTCTCGAACAAGTCCACCGCACCATAAGGAGAATAGCCGCCCAGTACAGCCACTCGGATGCCCTCGCGGTCTGCTTCGAGTTCCTCGTCCTTGTTGTATCCGGCCTGCCAGACTTCAAAAGGAATCTGCATCAACTCCCCGACGGCTTCCAGTTGGAGATCCCGCAGCCGCGCTTCGATCTGTACCCGCTCCGCACAGTGGTAATGATCGATGTGCTCGATCTCGTGGCCGAGAACGGCTGCCAGTTGATCCTCGCTGGTCATCAGGTCGAGAAGCCCTTCTCCGACGAATACGGGGCCTCCCGGGAGTGAAAATGCATTGATCATTCCCTTGCTCGGCACAAGATGGAACGAGTATGGCAACTGCCGGTGGGCGTGCGCTGCAACCAGAGCGCCGACTCGGCGGATATACCGGTCCAGACCCTCTTCTTCCGGCGTCAGCTGTGCGTTCTCGGAATACTGTTCCTTGAGCTGCTTGCCGATCGCGATTTCTTCCTGATCCGAGATTCGCGTGAGACGCATGGGTAGGCGGCTCACATCGCGTTGGGCGTCGGCAGCCACTGCAAGGACCGCGCTCGCCGACACTGGTGTGGAATCGTGGCGGCGTTCGGCGAAATACAGCGCCGATAACGCAATCAGCAGCACGCCAAAAAAAGGAACAAAGCGTTTCATAGAAATTGCCGGATGGCTTCGCGATACCGCGTGTACAGGAAAGAAACCAGCAACAACGCCGCGCCGAGAATGATGAATGTCACGTAGCGATCGCGCGGCGCCAGACCCCAGGCATCGCGCAGAATGATCTTCGCCACGCAAACCAGCAGGAGAACCATTCCAGTCAGCCGGAAGCTGCGTTCATTTAACGCGAGGGCCAGAAGTATGATCAGCACGCCCTCGATGCCCCATGCCACGGTGACCATGCCCGCACGCATTTTGAGCGCGAGCATCAGTGTCAGGAGCAGGACTGGAGCGAAGAACATGAACTGCTCGGGATGACGCACGAGTGCGCCTAGCCAGCGAATCCGCAGAGTTTCCGTCTTGTAGCGATCGCGCAAACGGAAGGCGAACGGCAGGCAACCGAACAGCACCGCAATCGCGGAACCCAGCACAAGATACCGGCCGTTCCAGTCGCCTGCGGTGAAATAGCTGGCTCCGAAAAGGTTGTGCATTACTGCGCGGGTGCAGGTCGCAATGGTCAGGAGAATCGCCTGGTGAAGGAAAGTCGAGCGCTTGAGAAAAAGAGTCGCACCGAATAAGGCAAAAACCACGATTGCCCAAGCGGTCGCCAGCCAGTCGTTGGCAAACTGGAAGTACAGCAGCGCAGCGACCGTACCGGTGCCGAGGTAGCAGAGCAAATCGTCCAGGTGGAGGCGCCGGTCGGCGGAAGCGTGGGGATCGCTTTCGCTCTGCCAGTAAACGAAAAAGAAAATGAGCGCAAGCGGTGTCACCGTAACGATGCGAGGACCCCAGAATTGATCGGCAGTGCCTGAAGTTAAGTTGGCGAAGAAAATGCGCCCAAAGGCCGCGCAGAATGCCACGTAGGATTGATAGCGGAACTGTTTCGTATTGCGAAGCAAACCGTACTCAAACAGAACCAGCCCGAAGACTCCCCAGCCCACTGCGACGCTCAACGGTTGCAATTCGTACCACATCAACAGGGAAACTAAAGCCGATGCCGCCCACGAGTAGAGATGGTGAATGTCCTTGGCTCGCCATTCCTCGGGCATGCGGATGACGCGGCACAACGCGTACAAAATGACGGTCACTATGGCCAACGAGAGCAGGCGCACGCTCAGGCCGTGCCAACTCTCGTTGATGTAAAGATTGATTCCGGCGCTTCGCACCAGCGTAACGATGGCCAGCGCATGCGCCTGCCAGCCCAGGTCTTCAAGGTCAAACCAGCGATCGACGATGGCTAATCCCAGTGCGAAAGCTGCCCAAACCGAGACCACCCACGCTCCGGGCGCTTCATACCATGCCAGCAGCACCAGCAACGCGGTAGCCGCGAGCGTGTGAAGGTGAGTGAGGACGCGTTTGCCCGCTGAATCGGCCAGCACGGCCTTGCGCGAGAGAAAGTAAAGGCCGGCGCCTACAAGACTGACGGTGGCCATGCGGACGGAGAGTCCCGGCCAGAGAATGCCTTTCAGTTGGAGGTTGACTGAATACGCGTATACGGCGGCAGCAGCGGCGACCACGTTCGCTTGCCACCCCAACTGCCGGTACCCGATGCGGCGCATGACCAGGGCTAAGCCGATTGCAAAGATGATCCACGAAACAGCGACCCACGACTCCGCGACCGCTTCGTTCAAGACCCAAAGCATCAGGCCGGTACCGACCCAGCTGTAGGCGGACCGAGAAATCAGGATGTGATGCGGACTTGGCGGGTCGATGCGCGTTGCAATCCAATATGCGCCAACCACGACGGGGAAAGCGGCGAGTGCATGCACGGAAATGCCGTGCCATACGCCAGTACCGCCCAGGTCTGTTGCCAGAGCCGCCAGAACCGCCAATCCGCTGAGCAGGTGAGCGTGCCAGGCCAAGGTGGCGTATTCGATCGCCTGCCCGATCTCCACCAGGGCCACCGCTAAGCCAATCAAAGCCACCGGTTGCCAGAGTTCCGGCACTTCGTAATAGATCAAAAAGATCAGGAGGATAGTTCCCGTCAACGCGAAAGCGCCGCGCAATGTTCGCTGATTCGAGTCGTCGTGCAGTTGGGCATACTTTGCGGTCACATAGAACATTGCCGCTATGGCGGGCAATGTGGTGAGCCGCGTTGGGATGTGAGTGTTGGAAGCAACTTCGGTATGCAGATTGATCAGAAGTATCCGGTACAACGCCAATACGGCAATCAATCCGTACTGCACCTGCAGGTGGATAGATTTGAGCTTACTCGCGATGATCGCGAGCGCCAGCGTGAGGCCAGCCAGTGCCAGAGCGGTCCAGTCGCGAATACAGAACGCCCAGGCGGCGCAAGCGGCGGCGAACGCACCCAGGTAAGAATGCGCAAGCAGAAGCTGAGAATCGGGCCAATCTCTGAAGAGGTCTTCCCAGCGCTTTCCGACCAGCAACGCGTTAGCGTAGAGGACGCACGCGCACAGTGCGAACATGACACCGGCGGAAACGACAAGGTCTTCGACCGACTGGCGCGCGGCCATCAGGTGCGTGTAATCGACCAAAACGAGATGCCACCCCACCAGCAGTCCGGTCAGCAGGCCGAGTCGCCGGAATACCAACTCGCGAACGGCGACACCTGCAATCAGGAATGCCTCCGCCCCGATCAGCCACAGGATGGCGACATTGTTTCCCGAATAGCGGAAGGGAACTGCCGTAACCATCAAGGACGCACCGAGGACACTCAGCACAACGAAGGCTTCGCGGCGCCTGCGCGTGACAGGCAGTTGGCCGAAGCTGAACTCCGCCGTTCCGATAATCAGCAGCGCCAGGAATGCCAGCTCCGGCTGAACGGACTGGAAGCGCATTGTGCCGAGCAGCAACAGCGTATTCAGCAGCGCCGCACCCGTGGAGACATGCTCTTCTACAGGGGATCTTGGCTTGCGCGCGACGTAGGAGATGCGGAACATCAGCCAGTAGAAGAGCAGCAGAGCGGTGCTGGCGTGATACTCCGGAAAAGCGTGCCCCCCGGCTCCTTCGGGCCCGAGGAGGCGGTACAGCCAGTACAGGTGTGTCAGATAGCTCGACAGAATGCCGAAGAGTTCCAGCTCGAACCATCCCATCCTCAGCACGATGGTGACCAACCCGGCGGCAAGGATCACGCCGGAAATCAGGCTGTATACGTTGTCATGGCTTAGCGAGACGGTCGTGTATGCGAGCAGGAACGCGAGTCCCGTGACCAATTGCGAACGGTAGCGCAAGGTGTGGACCACCATGGCCAGGGCAACGGCCAGCATCAGGATGAGGTCAGTGGTCTCCGATCCCATCACGCGCATGGCCTCGACGTGATTCATCGCGTACGTCGAGAAGAACAGCAGTGCCCACCCACCACCGATCAGCGTATGACCGAGAATGCGATATCGGTCGCGCTTCTCAAGAAAGATGCCGCCGCCGAGCAGTGCCAACGACACCAAGTACGAAACCGATACCTTTCCGCCCGGCCCCATTTGCTGGAGTGCCAGGATCCCGAACCAGGCCATGCCGAGCACCAGCAAGGTGATGCCCAGCTTATTGAGCCATTTCGTTCCCAAGGTTTCTTCGAGAGCGAATACAGATTTCATCCGCTGCTGCGATCTGGTCTTCTCCGTACGAGCATGGAGGCTCGCAAACTGCGGTGGTTCGACCACCCGAGCGCTTGCAGCTGGGGGCATTGGAGCAGCGGGGGGCCTCGATGATGGTTGTGTGCTTATCGGCACAGCGGGTGTTGCAAGCGGTGAGGGCACAGCAGGGGTTACCGAGGGCGGAGCCGATACCGAAGCAGGCACCGAGCTCGCGGGATCTCCCGACGGTTGCTTGCTTTCGAGCGGGAGTGTCTCAGCAGGCTTGCCTGTTGTTCGTGGCGCCGCAGGTGGAGTCACCGTGCGAGGCGCCACGGGAACAGTTCGCGGAGATTGCGGCAAAGGCGTCGGCGGGGTACCCGGCGGTTTCTGGGCCGGCTTGGTCGGGCACTGGTCAACGCCGCCTACGTGGACTGTTCCGCACCAGGCACAAAATGCAGGTTTCGATCGATCTCCAACAGGAGGCCTGACCCCCGCCGTTTGAACACGCTCTTCCTTTGCGGGAGGAGGTGTGACTGGCGCGACGACGGCCGGCGGTTCCGCCGGTCTCGGAGCCGCCACAACGGGTGCGACTTGGAGGCCGACTTCCGCGGGCTTCGCCAATGTTTCCGCGGACGTCTGCATATTCGCGGCTTGCCGCCGCAGGTCCAGTAATTCACGGCGGAGGGCATCAACTTGCTGTGAGGTATGAAGGGTAAGGTCTTCAATCTGCCGGCGGAGATTGTTCTGACGCCAGACTGCATAGATGGCGAGCGCCGGCGTGGCCAGGACTACCAGTGCTATCAATACGGCAAGAAGCTCCAAGGGGCTACTCCGTATTTCCGAGGTCTGCAGCCTCGATCTTAGAACGTGCCCGGAACCTATTCTTGCAAAGGATGGATCTCACTGATTCAGAAGTAACTTGCTTCTATTCGCCCGGCTCAAACCGGTATCCCACCCAAGGTTCGGTGACGATGTAGCGTGGGGACGCCGAATCGGGCTCGAGTTTCTTGCGCAATTGGCCAACAAACACACGCAAGTATTCGACCTGCTCCGTGCTCTGGCCGCCCCAGATGGCCCCAAGCAAGGTTCGGTGATTGATCACTTTTCCCGGCCGCCGCGCCATGTACACCAGCAGCTCGAACTCCTTCGGAGTAAGCCGTACTTCGCGGTGAAGTACCGTCACTTTACGGGCCGCCGTGTCGATTTGAAAATCTCCGATTTTGATTACGGCGTCGGATTCCTGGTCCGCCGGAACCCGGCGCAGATTCGCCCGCACTCGAGCCAGCAGTTCGTTCATGCCGAATGGCTTGGTCACGTAGTCGTCGGCTCCGGCATCAAGAGCCTCGACTTTCTGCCTCTCCTGATCGCGGACCGACAGGACCACGATGGGTATCTGCGAGAATGACCGCACCCGGCGGCAGAGTTGTACGCCGTCTACCGATGGCATGGCGAGATCCGTAATAATCAGGTTAGGAGACCAGTCCTTCATGATCTCCAGCGCCATCTCGCCGCTATTGGCGACACGAATGTCATAGCCTTGCGCCGACAAGCTGGTGCGCAGCACGCGCGTGATTTGCGGTTCATCATCCACTACCAGAATGTGAGCCGGGTCCGCCATCAACGAACCTCCTGGGTCACGATGTGCACATCGACGGCGGGCGCATCTCGCAGGAACCGTTGGATCGCGGACAGGTAGAGATACCGCTGCCAGCCGGTCCGCGCCGAGCGGCCGAAAATCACCTGGGTGATGTGGTGCTCGCGGACAAACTGGGCCACGCCATCCGCCACACTCCTGCCGGAGCCGCGAACGACTTTGGCGCCCAGATTGTCGGCAAAGCGAACGTTCTCCGCCAAAGTCTTCTGGTCCTCCGGGCGGCCGTCACGCCCCACATCGATGTAGAAAACATACAATTCCCCGCCCATCGCCTGCGCCATCCTCGACCCGCGCGCGATCAGGTATTGCGCTGCCGGGTTTGAGCTGATGCACACTCCGATCCGCTCCCGAACGGTATATGCTTGCTGGGTTGCGTCTTTTTCCAGGTAAGCGTCCAGGCTCCGATCGACAACACCCGTAACCTGGCGCAAGGCAAGTTCGCGCAGGGCAATCAGGTTTCCCGGTCGAAAGAAGTGTGCCAAGGCCCGTTGCGCCCGGTCTGGCGGATAAATGTCCCCGCGCTCCATGCGCTTTTGCAGAGCCTGAGGAGTCAAATCCGCGAGCACGATTTCGTCGACGCGCTGCATCACCCAGTCCGGCACGGTTTCGCGCACCTGAACACCCGTGATCTGCTGGACTGTGGGCCCCACGCTCTCCACGTGTTGCACGTTCATGGTCGACAGCACGTCGACCTTTGCGTCCAGAATTTCAATGACATCCTCGTAACGCTTGGCGTGCTTGCTGCCTTCGATATTGGTGTGCGCGAGTTCGTCGATCACGACTACAGAGGGTTGGCGGGCCAGGATCGCGTCCACATCCATTTCTTCGAACAGCGTGCCTTTGTACTCGATCTTTCGCCGGGGCACCTGCTCCAGCTTAGCGGCTAATTCCGCCGTGGCTTTTCGGCCATGTGTTTCGACCACTCCGACGATGACATTCTCGCCCCGGCTCGCCCGACGGATGGCCTCGCTCAGCATGTTGTAGGTCTTGCCCACGCCAGGTGCGTAGCCGAGGAAGAGTTTGAAGATGCCGCGTGTTTTCTCGGGAGCGACTTCCCGCAACCAGTCTTCCGGCGTCTTGCTCATCGCAGCTATTGTCGTTCGCGAGGCGAAAATTGTCACCTCCGTCGTAGAATGCGGGTGTGAAAACAAGCGTCGAGAGGCAGGCATTCCGTTACGCGGCCGTTGCGGTCGAAGTCGCCGTTATTACGGCAATCGGCTTCCGCCTGCATGTGAACCCCACTACCGTGGCGTTCATGTTCCTGGTTGCGGTCCTTTTGCTCTCAGCGTACTGGGGACTGCGCTACGCATTCGCCATGGCGTTCGCCGCGACCGCAGCTTTCAACTATTTTTTCTTGCCGCCGATTCGGACCTTCACGATCGCCGATCCACAGAACTGGATCGCGCTCTTCGCCTTTCTCATTACCGCGCTCGTAGCCGGCAATCTCGCGGAGCGCGCGCGCCGGGAAGCGGAGCGAGCCCAGCAGAGACGCCGCGACGTCGAGCGCTTATACGGCCTGAGCCAACGCTTTCTGGCTTCGGAAAACGTGCTCGAACTGCTCAATGCGCTTCCTCTCTATGTGCAAGAGACCTTTTCCACCTCGGGCGTAGCTGTGATTGCGGCGGATCACCCTTCCGTTTACCGCTCATCGCCGGGCGTCAAGTTTGATGAGACGGTGCTCCGCTCGGCGATGTTACGCGGAGAGCCGATCTCGCAGGAGGGGATTTCCTATGTTCCGTTGAGGCTGGGCATGCGAACGGTCGGAGCCTTATCGGTTACGGAATCTGAACTTTCCCGCGAGACCCTGGACGCTTTGGGTAGCCTGGCCGGGCTCGCCATCGAACGCGCCCGGGCGTTGCAGGCGCTCAGCAGCCACCGCGCCGAGCAGGAGCATGAACGATTACGGTCCGCGTTGCTGGATTCCGTGACCCACGAATTCCGCACGCCCCTGACCTCCATAAAAGCCAGTGTTACTACATTACTGTCGGGGGCCGGTCTCGACGAACCGGGCAGGAAAGAACTGCTTACGGTCATCGATGAGGAGACTGACCGGTTGAATCGCCTGGTGGGTGAGGCCGCGGAGATGGCGCAGCTGGATGCGGGACAATTCCAACTCAATCTGCAGCCGCACTCGATTTCGGAGGCAATCGAACCCGCGCTGCAGGATGCGAAAACGGCCCTGGAGGATCATCCCGTTGAGGTGATGGCAAGCGGCAACCTGCCCAGGGTGCAGATCGATCTTCCGCGCATCCGCGAAGTCGTGATGCACCTGCTCGAAAATGCCGGAAAGTATTCCCCCGCAGGTGCGCCCATCAAGGTCTCGAGTGTCGTCGAAGGGGATAAGCTGGTGACCAGCATTGCGGACCGCGGCCCAGGCATCGATTCGTTCGAGCAGTCGCTGATTTTTGAGAAGTTCTACCGCGGCCAGAATCAGCGCTATACGGCTCCCGGAACGGGCATGGGGCTAGCCATCGCCAAGGTAATCATGGAAGCCCACGGCGGGAGCATTGGCGTGGTGAGTCAACCGGGAAGCGGATCGGTGTTTTCGTTCACGTTGCCCACGAACGGTTCGTGACGGGTCGCCGCTGCGCCGCCATCGCAGTGATCGCGGTTTCCGCGAGGTCCCCGGATGATGGGGTTCCGCACTGAGCTACAATGCCACGTGAGAAATCGCATGCCCGGTCCCCTCTTCATATCCCCGGTGAAAAATCACATATGAGCACTGATATCGCAACGTCGGGTCCTCCTCTGCTCGAGAGCAAGAAACTACTCTATAACCGTTTTCTGCTGGTGGTAGCCGGTCTGGGAGGGTTGCTCTACGGAGTCGACGTCGGCATTATCGCCGGCGCGCTGCCCTACCTCCAGGATACGTCCGGCTTCACCGGCGGACAGCTTTCGACAGTAGTCGCCGCGGTGCTTCTCGGTAGTGTCCTGTCTACTTTGTTTGCGGGAGTGCTCGCCGACTCGATGGGCCGTAAGTGGCTCATGGTGCTAAGCGGGGTCATGTTTGTGATCAGTATCCCCATGATTGCACTCTCGCAAGGATACAGTTCTCTGATTATCGGGCGCCTTCTTCAGGGGGTTAGCGCGGGGCTCATTGGTGTCGTGGTTCCGCTCTATCTCGCGGAATGCCTGACTGCGGCCACGCGCGGCAAGGGGACAGGTATCTTCCAGTGGCTACTGACAGCGGGGATCGCGGCCGCCGCTCTCATCGGCCTGCTGTTTAGTTTTCGCCTGGACCATGTTGCCAAGATGGGCGATGCCGCCGCCATTTTTGCTTTCAAGAATTCCGCCTGGCGTGGCATTTTCTGGGTTTCCCTCCCTCCGGGAATCCTGTTCGTGATCGGTAGTTTTATGCTGGCAGAGTCCCCGCGTTGGCTCTTGCGAAAGGGCAAGAGAGATGCGGCGCATGCGGCGCTTTTGCGTTCGCGCAGCACGCAGCAGGCGGATCTGGAACTGAAGGAAATGCAGGATGTTCTCGCCGCTGAGAAGACGACAGCTACGGCCGGTTCCAAGGCAAGAGAATCTCTTCTTCGGCGCAAGTACGTAATCCCGTTTGTCCTGGCCTGCATCATCCTGGCTTTCAACCAGGCGACCGGGATCAACTCGATCATCGGCTATAACACCAACATTCTCCTGCAGAGCGGGCTGTCCGATCTTTCGGCGCATATTGGTTACGTCATTTTCACCTTCGTGAACTTCTTCGTAACCATTGGCGGCGTATTTCTGGTCGACCGCAAAGGGCGCAAATTCCTTCTCTCGCTCGGGACCGCGGGAATCATATTGTCGGTGCTTTGCACTGGGCTGCTCTTCCGGCAGACAGAGAAGTTGCGGGTGGATGCCGCGGGAACGCTGCAATCGATGGTTGGCGCGGACCAGAAGCTTGGGTTCGTCTACAACCCACAGCTGGCCTCCACGCTGCTGCATGTTTCCGGTAGTGCGCAGCCGGTGGATGCGAGCCGCCCGAGTTCTCTCGTAGTTATTTATTCCTACGGCGACTTTCGCGCCGCGACTCAGGCCGTCCGCTCCGACGATCCTGCCGCCAAGGCTATCGAGATTACACGCGCGAACTGTGTCCCCGACAATAAAGTCGTAGCGTTCTTCTCCAATCCTCTGGGCGATCTCGACGCAGCGCGCCAGGCTCCGCTGAAGGTCGAAAATGCGCTCATCACGCCGGTTCCGGGGACCGGGAACGGCTGGCTGGTTGCCCTCACTTTGTATGCTTTCATGGCGTTCTATGCCATAGGTCCGGGCGTCTGCGTGTGGCTGGCGCTCTCGGAATTAATGCCGACCCGGATCCGCTCCAATGGCATGAGTATCGCGCTGGTTCTTAACCAGGGGGTTTCCACCACGATCGCGGCAATTTTCCTGCCTACCGTCGGCAAGTACGGCTACTCAACCATGTTCTTCGGCTTTGCGGTCTGCACGGCCGTATATTTCATCACCGCCGCATTCTTCCTGCCCGAGACAAAAGGGAAGACTCTGGAAGAAATCGAGGCTCATTTCGAAGGCAAGTCGTGAACACGTCTCTTGCTCCGGACCCATTGGTCCGAAGTGCGCGCTAAGCGCGAATGGAGGCGTGTCCGGGTCGCGACCGGTTCGGCGCCACGCTCGCTACGCTCGCGGGACGGACCAATGGGTCCGTCCCTACACATGCCTTGTTGCCCACACTTCTCGAATGATTTACCCTCAAGCATCCCATGAGTTCCGCTAATTCAACGCACTCGCATCACATGCGTCGGGAGGTCTACGAGCAGCCCGAGGCCATTGCGCGGACCGTAGCCAAGCACCTGAAAGACGACAAGATTTTTCCCGAAGAACTCGATGCCATCGAGAGTGCCTTGCTGAGATTCGAGAGGCTGATCATCGCCGCCAGCGGATCAAGCCGCCACGCTGGATTGGCGGGCGAGATCATGATCGAGGATTTGTCCGGTGTCGCGGTCGACGTCGAGTATGCGAGTGAGTATTGCTATCGCTCGACGCACGCCACCGTTGATCCCATCGTCATGGTGATTACGCAATCGGGTGAGACTGCCGACACGATTGCTGCGCAGCGCGAGGCCCTCACGCGCGGAGCCAAAACCATTGCCATCTCCAACGTCGCGGGCGCAACGATTGTGCGCGAGGCCGCTTCCGCGCTCATCACCGGGGCTGGTCCGGAACTCGCGATTCCTGCCACCAAGAGCTTTACTTCCCAGGTCACAGTCCTTTACCTGATGGCGCTCTTCCTGGCGCGCAAGCGTGGCCGCAAGACTTCGGAGGTCACCAGAACGGATCTGAAATGCCTGCTGCGCCTGCCGGAGGCGATTGAAAAGAACCTGCGGGCATGGGATGAATTGGCGGAGGAATTCGGGTCCGTGCATGCGCAGGCTGAAAAGTTTCTTTACCTCGGCCGCGGAGTCCACTATGCGATTGCCCGCGAGGGCGCGCTGAAGTTGAAGGAAATCTCCTATGCTCATGCGGAAGGCTATCCGGCCGGCGAGTTGAAGCACGGTCCCAACGCTCTGGTGGATGAGAATCTGCCCGTGG
>Ga0335071_10003394_pt1 | contig 16807 bp, 13 predicted proteins | sample Lox_Sample_15_FD_206724 | JGI IMG/M metagenome (GOLD analysis project Ga0335071, IMG submission 206724) | Soil microbial communities from Loxahatchee National Wildlife Refuge, Florida, United States - Lox_Sample_1.5 | ecosystem: Environmental > Terrestrial > Soil > Wetlands | place: USA... | reverse complement strand
ATTTCAGCTTGTGTATGACGGAATAAATGGCATGGGGTTTCAAGGCGTGCATGTTTTCCTACTGGAAATGTCTGCACTCATCTGACAATTCACAAAACCCTTTAGACCGTTCTGACCTCCCCTCGCGATCGAATCACGCGGCGAGGGATTCTTGGAGTTGTAATGTTATGACCGCCGCAAAGATTTTCCGCAGTCCATGGATGCTTCCCATCGTCGTCACCGCAGCAATTCTGCTGATAATTCCAATCCTTATCGGCCACGGTATTTTTAAAAAATTCAGTCCCACCACCCCCCAAAAGATCCACTACTCCAATTTGGATGTGGATCAGGTCGGCATGCCCGGCGAATTTGAATCATGTGACGCTATTGTGCTCGGGTGCAATGAAATGGTGCAATATCATCCCAGAACGATGTTGGAAATCATCAGCCTCTTGCGGGATCACGTGGGCGTCGTCGCCATGGTGGACACGCAAGCTCGGCGCGATCAAGTAATTACATGCCTTGTCGATGCGGGCATTCCCCCCGATTCGGTGGATGTCGTTGTTCAACCCACGGTGGGCATGTGGATCCGCGATTACGGTCCGATATTTGTGCGTCTGCGCAACGGCAAGATGGTGGCGGTACGCAACGATTATCTCGAACCTGACCGTAAGGAGGATAACCGGGCAGCCAATTATCTTGCCGGGTATTACAAATTGGATTTGGTCCGTTCCGGCATCGCTGCGGTAGGGGGAAATCTGCTGAGCAACGGTCGCGGCCTGATCGTCAGCACCACCGCACTGATTTCGCAGAATGAGCCGCGTCATTTTGATCTCAAGGCCATCGCAGGGGTGCTCGGGGATACCTTTAAGACCTCCAATTGGGTCTACCTGGCAATGCTCCACGGGGAGCCCACCGGCCACGTGGACATGTTCGTTACCTTCACTGCGCCGGACACGGCGGTCGTCGGCTCCTATGACCCTAAAGAAGATGCCGAAAATAGCGCGATCCTCGACGAAGCCGCCCACGTTCTGGCCATGCAGAAGTCTCCTCACGGGGAAATGAAGGTTGTGCGCATCCCCATGCCGCCACACCGAGACGGCCTCTGGCGATCTTACACCAATGTGATCTTCGCCAACGGCATTCTGCTGGTGCCGCAGTACCCGGACGTCAGCCCGGAACTGGACAAGACGGCTCTGGAGGTTTACGCCGGCCTTCTGCCGGACTGGAAGATCGTAGGCGTCGATGCAAGAACACTCATCGCCAAAATGGGCGCCCTGCACTGCGTGAGCATCAACGTTCCAGCCATGGATTGATAGATTCTTTATCCCTACTCACCGTCGAATAGCTTCCGATATTCTACCGACTCCCCTTTTTGACCACCTGGAATGTGTATATTTTCCCCACGTTTCCAGATGACCCGGCCGCCGCGGCGCTGGTGGGAAGAAATCCGTATTCGCCGGGATCCAGTTCCGAAAGCTTTATCGAGAAAGTTCGGTTCGCGACTTTTGTTCCCTCGAATTCGACCGCATCCCTGGTTGCTCCTCCGGAAGAGCTGAAGATGCCGCCTGTAACCGTACGGAACTCACGGGCGTCGTGCAACTCACGCAAATGGAGCAATTGATATTCGGTGATATCCACGCCTTCGGGCGAGACGACGACGATTTCCCCAGGGACTTTCACCACATTCTCGCTGTGCGTCCCCTTTACCCGGCCGTTAACATCCCCTTGCACAATCCCCGCTGTCGCAAAGCGCTTTAAAAAGCCGCCAGTCTGCCAAACTACAACCTCTGGCTCGATTTGATCCCATCCCTTGCCGTGTTTGACAAATAAACCAATTTCGGTCGGGAGATCCGATTCCGTCTTTGCAGCAGGAGACTCTGCTGTCTTGGGCGGCTCCTTGGAAGTAGTCGACGGGATTGAAGGTGTAGGCGGACGCTCCGGTGCGGTCGACACCTTGGGCGCAGGCGCGGTTTTTGCTTCCGGTGTCGCCTTTGACGGATCCATCATTATCCGCAACAATCGGTCACTGACTCCACCCGCCTTAAGGTCAACCATGCCTTGAACAGACAGATCAAAATTGCGCTGGCTGTCCCGGATTTTGGAAATGACCAGTTCTTCGTCAATCCCAACTTTAAGAAGTTGGATAATGGAATCGTTGGTCAGGACTTCATCGGCCGCCAACATCACCATGACGATGTCGATGCGCATCACCTGCGCTTCCATAACAGTTATTCCGGTACGAGTGTATTGTTTGAATCCGGGGAGAGATACCGATATCTGATACGCACCTGCCGGTAGTTGCGCGATTGTATACGTTCCCGTCGCACTGCTTGCGACCTGGTATGGAGCATCCGTCTCGGTATTTCTGGCTTCAATTCTAACGCCCGGCATCAGGGCACCGGCAGAATCAGTAATTGTGCCGGTGATTGTGCCTTTGTTGCTCTGGGCAAAAAGCTCGCCCGCGGCCAGGAGAATAAAGACCAGCATGATCAGGGCTCGAGGCATGAGATAACTCCTCCTGCTAAGTTGATCTTTCTTGGAATTCTAGAAAGTCCCGCGACGCGGGCCGATTCTTCCTATAATAGCGTCAAACTTTAAACTAAGAAATCGGAAAAGCTTTAATCAAAACCTGTTATTCAATAATACTCCAATGGATCGAAATGGAGGAATATCTCTGGTTTCCGCTGTAAAGAATGATCTGACTCCAGCGGTTAGCCTCGCCGGGCAATTGACGAACGGCCAGGCCCTTGGGTTCTACCGTGACCTTGATCGGCTTGCCGGGGAATTGCCCCACGACACTTCCAACAGACGACCTTTGTTCCAAAATGACAAGGATGGAATTCCGCTCCAGTTCCCCCGACCATGTGAGGACGCCCGAAGTTGACTGCGGCGGAGCAGCGGGTTCTTCCGCCTTTTGGGAACCGGAAGATGCCGTTTCCACAGGCGGGGCCGCTTCCGATACAGTCTTAGCCGGGACCGGCTGCCGCGTTGTGGCCTTTTTCAGGGGTTTTTGTTCGGAAACGGCCGGGACAGAAATTTTTCTGCCTTCGCCCGCCGGATCGGGTGCTCCTGACGCGGGCGCCGGAAGGATAGCCTTGACATCCAAATCGGGTCTTAGCGGCGAAGACTGCGCCGCCTGAGTTCCTTGCGGATTCGAGACCTGACCCGAAAGCTGAGATAGAGATGCAGTATCCGAAGCGCTTTGACTAGATCCATGAACCGCACCGATATTTTCGTTTTGAGCGACAATCGCAGCCTTTTTCCCCGGCTTGAATACGGACATGGCGAATAACACCAGCGCGATGCATCCCAGACCGGCTGCCAGCGAAATCCATAGCCATTTCCTTTTCCGTGTCTGAGCGGCATTCTCTGAAGCAGCGAATGGAGCTCGGGCATCCTGACTGCTTTTCGCACTTCCCCGCATGTCACGCGATGGCGTTGCCCACGATGCCGGCTGAGGCATTGTTCCCGGTCTATACCTTGACGCGTCGAGGGGCAATGCGGCAGCCGAATCAGAGCCCGCGAGCGCCGCATTAAAACCTGTGGATGCCGCACCCAGTGGTGTCATCGAGGCGATCGCGGCAGGCAGTGACGGATCGATTGCTGCGATCGCTTCCTCCAGCCCGCGCACAAAGGCGCAGCAGGTTGGGAAGCGCAGTTGCGGATCCTTGGATAAGGCTCGCTTGAACACCGGCCGGATCATCGGATTCATTGCAGTGCTTTCATATTCCGGCTCATCCCACAAAATCTTTGTCAGCAGCGCGGTCAGGGTCTCGCCTTCGAAGGGAAGCCTGCCGGTGATCATGCGAAATGCCACTACGGCCAGGGAGAACTGGTCGGAGCGCCCATCCACGGCGCGGCCCTGCGCCTGCTCCGGAGACATATAACTCGGAGTCCCCACGACGAACCCGGAACGGGTCAGTGAATTCGAGGCCGTGAGCTTGGCAATGCCGAAATCCGCTATCTTCACCGTGCCATCGCGACACACCATGATGTTCGAGGGCTTGATATCCCGGTGAATGATGCCTTTGCCGTGCGCATAGTCGATCGCGGCAGCGGTCCCTCTCAAAATGGATAGAAATTTTCCGGGCGGCAGCGGCTCCGCGGAGGCCAGGATGTCCTCCGCACTTTTGCCGTCGACGAATTCCATGACGATATAAGCTTCGTCTTCCTGCTCGCCTACATCATAGACCGTGACAATTCCTGGATGAGACAGCACACCCGCAGCCTGGGCTTCGCGGTGCAGCCGCTGGATCAGTTGTTCGCGATCCTCTCCCGCCTCCGGGGTATCAAACCGAATGGTTTTTATCGCGACTGCCCGGCCGATAAGGCGGTCTTCGGCAGCGTAAACGACACCCATGGCGCCGCGCCCCAGTTCCCTTAGCACATCGTATCTGCCTATCTTTTTCACGGTTGTGGCCATTATACCCTGAATCGCTTTTCTAGCAGCAGGTTATGTTGAAAGGCGGGGACAGGAAAACGAGCGCGAAAATTGTCGAATGAAATATTTTTCGTCCCCTCTCGAACGAGCCAATAACAAATATTTGCAATAAAGTAACCGTGAACTAAAAGCCAGTCTCAGCGACAGGATTTCACCGTAAAATACCGCTGCAATCAAATCGAAGGCATTTAAGTAGACAGATTGCCTTTTATCAGCAGTCGAGTGAAGGCACGGAGAGAGGTAGGTCCGAAGTCCAATGAAGAGGTTTGAAGCCAACACGGCACCAATGATTCCTATCCTTGCAGCGAGTGCTTCAAGCAGGAAGCGAGAACTACTGCAGCTTTAACCCATCTTAATATTTGCCAGCTCTTTGAGGTCGCGGACTACGCGTACTCCTGCAAACCTTTTCAGTTTTTCCGTGTTTTCCAAGTCTATCACCCGGGGATACACTTCGACCGGTTCGCCGCGAGGTCCCACCGATCTCATTTCCGCGGCAAGATCTGTTGGATACACAACGATCGGGACCCGGCATTTGCCCGCCTGAGCGAAAAAATTCGTCACCAGCGTGTCGGAGATGCCATGGACAAACTTTGCCACCGAGTTGGATGTGGCCGGCGCAACGACAAGCATGCCATACACGCCGCTAAAAAACCTTCCGACCAGAGGCGCACTTGCACTCGTCTCCCGGTAGGTGCGCACGCCCGATGCGTCCAACCGCCCGTCGAGGCGGTATATTTGGAGCACTTCCTCGGCCGCGCGGGAAAGAAATACATCCACTCGTTCAAGCTTCAGCAGCGTCTCGATGCATTCTTCAAGCGCATGTCCAGCCCCCGTAATCGCCCACGCAATCCGTTTCTCTTCCATAGTTTTGATATGCTTTGCCTGCCGCATTCGAAGCGTTTCAGATTCCGGAGACCGTCATGTGGTCTTCCGGTGAATTCCCCAGCAGCAAACGGTGCCGCGTGCCGCCGTTACTGTTTTGAATGTGTTCCAGAGTACCCGAGGCTCTCACCGCTTCGCCCGTTCGCGCCTGTTCGCAAAACCTGCCGCGAAAAGAAACGATCTCATTCAAATCCGTCAGTTGCGGTCCCTTCAGAATGCGAATGTCAGACAGCGCGTATCTGCAGGGCGTGAAGATTCTGTCCCGATCATCGGCAATCGATGCGGTAATGACGGACCTACCTAGCGGAGTATAGCGCAGACGGCCATAGGCGTCCTCAATCTCCTGCGCCTCTTTGACGAAACGGACGAAATAGGTTCGCTCCCGGAAGACGCCCTGGTTGACTTTCCGGCTTTCCAGCGCCAGGAAATCGTCGTAATTCATTTGCGTATCGGCTGCCCGCTGCGTGAAAAGCTCTTTCATCTCGACGGCATTCAGCCGGCGCAATTCCCCATCCTGCGCAGCATCGAGCATCCTTTGCAACGCCCGATATACCCGATAGCAGTTCTCGGTGCCGAAAACGACGGCGTCCAGATCGGATGTTTCCGTATAGAGTCCAATAAGCAATGATCCGGTGATCCCCAGTGCGGACGGCGGAACTCCGGCCTCAGTCTGCAACCGGCTCAGAAATGCAAAGGCATCGTTTTCAATCTCTGCACGAGCGCCGGCTTCAGCCATTTCGCGAAACTTTTTGCGCGGATCGAAGACCGTCCGCACCTGACCGATCGGCACGCCCTGCAATGTCGTTTGAAATACCGGGTCATACGACAGATATTGCGGGCAGGCCGTCCTGATAAATCGCTCCTGTTCGTCAAAATGGTACATGCGCCGGTACGCGGTATTTCCCTTTTTTCGGCTGCCGCCGGAAGGATCGGGCACGTAGCGAAGGACCGCGATGCGCCGATCCGGAGGATGCTCCATTCCTTTGACCGCGAAAAACAGTCCATCCGTTGTCTCGAGATAAAATCCCTCGACGACTTCGGCGAAGTCATGAACCTGGATGGGAAGGTCTTGATTGCCGTTCACTCTCGAACCAAATATGGCAGTGTGCGACCGCGCTCCTAGGGAAGCCCTGCTACGTTCGTTTTGAAAAAGTCGACGCGTACTCGCTCCACGATGGCGTTCACGGGCTCGTCAAGATACTTGGTGAAGAAGGTCGGGTAGATGCCAATCCAGAATGCCAAAATGATGAGAGGCACAAAAGTCGCCAGTTCTCTCATATTTAAATCCGGCAATAATTTGTTCAGCGGGTTTTCGAGTTTTCCGAACATCACGCGCTGATACAGCCACAGCATATAGGCTGCGCCGAGCACGATGCCGATTACGGCAAGTGCCGCATAAGGCCAGAGCCCCGGAGCCGCAAACGTTCCCTGAAGAATATAGAATTCTCCGATGAAACCGTTCAATGCAGGCATTCCGATGGAGCTCAGAGTCATGATTAAAAACACCGTCGCATAGACCGGCATGATGTGGCTCAGTCCGCCGTAGTCCGAAATCAGTCGCGTATGGCGTCGCTCATAAATAATGCCGACGATCAAGAAGAGTGCGCCGGTGGAAATGCCGTGGTTGATCATCTGCAGGATGCCGCCCTGCAGTGAGACGGGTGTAGCCGCGAAGACCCCCAGCATCACGAATCCCAGGTGGCTGACGGAGGAATACGCCACGAGCGACTTCATGTCCTTCTGCATCATCGCCACGAGTCCGCCATAAATGATTCCGATCAGCGAAAGAATCAGCAGAGGCTTCAAGAAATGCATCGTTGCCCAGGGAAACATCGGTAGAGAGAAGCGGACAAAACCGTACGTCCCCATTTTCAGCAGAACACCCGCCAGGATGACGGATCCCGCCGTTGGAGCTTCCACGTGCGCATCGGGCAGCCACGTATGGAAGGGGAACATGGGGACCTTGATGGCAAAGCCGACAAAGAAAGCGAGGAAAACCCAGAACTGAAGATCGGTCGGGAATCCCAATTTTTGAAAGGTGAGGATATCGAATGAATAAATGCCCGAAACGTCGTGCTGGTAGAAATAGATTGCCAGGATACCCACCAGCATGAGCACCGAACCCGCCAGCGTATATAGGAAAAACTTGATCGCGGCATACAGTTTTCTGGGACCGCCCCAAACGCCGATCAAAAAATACATCGGCACCAGCATCACTTCCCAGAATACGTAGAAAACCAGAAAGTCGAGCGACATGAATACACCGAGCATGCCCGTTTGCAGCAGGAGCATAAACGCATAGTATTCCTTGACTCGTTCCTTGATCGCCGTCCACGAGGAAAGGATCGCGATCGTTCCCAGCAGGGTGGTGAGGAGAACCAGCAGCATGCTGATTCCATCGAGCCCGAACTTATACGCAGCCCCGATCTGCGGGATCCAGGAGCGCTCGAATACGAACCGGAATCCGTTCGGATGAATAAACCGGGGATCGTTGAAAGCCGTCAGGAGCGGAATCGATATCAGGAATCCCACAAAAGCGGTGATATTGGCGATCCACTTGATCGCAAGCTCATTCTCCCGCTTCATGAACATAATCAGCACCATTCCCACGAGCGGGAGATAGCAGACGATGTTCAAGATATTATTCATGAAAAAGTCCATTGCGATCTGCTCCTGCACTAGATTCCCGATTCCAAATTTTCGATTCCAGATATAGTTCCAGTCTGGAATCGGAAATCTGAAATCTGGAATTAAAAGTTAAGCAATCCGTTGTAATAGATCAGAATAAACACCACGATTCCGACCACGGCCACCAGCATGTATCGCTGGACCAGCCCGGTTTGAAATGACGTGGCGATCCGGTTCAATCTCATGTTGATCCAGCCGACGAAATTGACAAGACCGTCCACGATATACGTATCGAACAGCCTGGATACCGTAGCCGTTCCCCGCGTGGATGCGGCAGTCAAGTTGACGGCTCCATCGACAAACTTGGAATCGACGAAGAAACACGCTCTTCCAAGGTCCTTGGTGCGGTTGACGAAGAGAGCGTCGTACAGTTCATCCACGCAGTATTTGCGGTACACCAGCGCATAAAACCCTTTGATCTTTGCCGTAAAACTATCCGCCAAACCGGGACGCTTCACATAAAATCGGTACGCCAGGAAAATACCGGCCAGTGCGATCGCCACAGACAGAGCTGTGAACAACTGCTCCTGTCCGGCGGGATGATGCACGACGAGCTCCGGGTTTTCGGGGAGCCGCAGGACAGGCTCGAGAAAACGCTCGAACCGGTTGATGATTCCAGTCCACCCCGGAAAGCCGACAAATCCCCCGATTGTCGACAGGATCGCCAGCGCAGCCAGCGGGTACACCACGTTCCTGGGCGATTCGCGGATGTGATGCCTGGTGTGATCATCCATCCTCTCTTCTCCCCAAAATGTCAGGAACAAGAGCCGGAACATATAAAAGGAAGTCATACCGGCGCCGCACCACAGCAGGAACCAGATAATGGGATGGCCGTTGCTCCAGGCGCGCCACAGGATCTCATCCTTGCTGAAGAACCCCGCGAACGGTGGAATTCCCGCAATCGCGACGGTGCCTACAAACATGGTCCAATAGGTCCACGGCAGGTATTTTTTTAGCCCTCCCATCTTCAGCATGTCCTGTTCATGGTGCATGGCCATGATAACGGAACCGGAACCGAGGAAGAGGAGTGCTTTGAAAAACGCATGCGTCATCAGATGAAAGATTCCGCCGACGAAAGCCCCAACTCCGAGCGCCGCGAACATATACCCCAGCTGGCTTACCGTCGAATAGGCAAGGACGCGCTTGATATCGGTCTGAGCGAAACCGATTGTGGCCGCAAAAATTGCGGTCAGGGAACCGACCACGGCCACAATCAGCAGAGTCTCGGGCGCACGACTGTAAAGCGCGTTGCTTCTGCAGACCATGTATACGCCGGCGGTCACCATCGTGGCCGCATGGATCAGGGCAGATACCGGCGTGGGACCTTCCATCGCATCCGGCAGCCAGACAAAGAGAGGGATCTGGGCGCTCTTGCCGCAGGCGCCGATGAAGAAGCAGAGCGTCGCCCAGAAGAGAAAGTCGTGGCCGGAGTGCACCGGCATCGCGGCCGCTTTATTGAATACATCCTCGAAACGCAGCGAACCGAAATGCACAAAAACCAGCATCATTCCAAGGATAAAGCCCGCATCCCCGATTCGATTCACGACGAACGCTTTCTTCCCGGCGTCGCCCGCGCTCTTCTTGTCGAAATAAAACCCGATCAACAGGTAGGAGCACAATCCCACTCCTTCCCAACCCACGAACATCATCACATAGTTGTTGGCCAGGACCAGCGTCAGCATTGCGAACATGAAAAGGTTCAGGTAGGAGAAGAAACGGTAATATCCGCTGTCATCCCACATGTAGCCGGTCGAATAAATATGGATCAGGAAACCGACTCCGGTGACAACGAGGATCATCACCGCCGAAAGCGGATCGAGTTGATAGCCCCAAGGCACCGTAAATCGGGCCAGCCCTCCGTCCGAAAGCGGAAGCGATCCTGCACTGAGCCAGGTGAAGACGTCGAGCGAAAACAGTTCTTTATGCTCGATGGCGAAAAGCTGATATACGCATAGGACGCTTACAATAAAGGCCAGTCCAACCGATCCCAGCGCGATAGCGGAAACCAGCTTTTTGTTTAGTTTTTTGCCGGTGCTTCGCAGAGTTGTCAAGCCTGACAGGCCAACAAGCGCACTCCCGGCTAGCGGCAACGTCGGTATCAACCAGAGGTAGTTCAGCATAATTTCTAACTTGGCACAGGTTCGCGAGTTCCGGCAATGCCTGAAGCTCGGCGTCAATTACTCACATTCAAATTCGAGCTATCCTTCTAAGGTCAACGGGAACAAGGATATACGCGAACTACTAACATAGCGGCTCCGCGATTGTCAATTTCATTGTTTTGAATCCGCGATTCGCCGTTCCCTGTTGAGCAAGTCCTTATAAATTGTTTCGACCTGCGCCCGGGTTTGGCCCATCGTGCCCGATGTGTCGATTGTGTAATCCGCAAGTTTTAGTTTTTCCTCAATCGGCATTTGCGAAGCCATTCTAGCTCTAGCTTCCGCTTCAGTTAATCCGTCGCGGCTGATGAGACGGGAGACTTGAAGAGAAGGGGTACAGGCAACTACAACCAGATAATCATACATGGAGTAGCCGCCGGTCTCAACCATCAGGGCTGCATCCACGATGATTATCCCGCGCGGTGAGGATTGTTCGAGAATCTCAATCCGCCGCAGGATTTCCGCCTTTATCGCGGGATGCAGGATGGAATTAAGCACCGCCCTTTGATTGGCATCGGAAAACACAAACCGGCCCAGTATTTTGCGGTCGATTTCCCCTCCGGGACTCAGGATCTGCGATCCAAAGGCGTCCACGATCCTGCCGAACGCATTCGTACCCGATTTGAGCAACGAATGGCCGATTTGATCCGCATCGATTACGTGCGCCCCCATCTCCGCAAAAAACAGCGCCGCAGAGCTTTTGCCCGATGCGATATTTCCTGTCAATCCGACATGCAGCATAGGGGCCCATAATATCATAGGCAGGGCGTTGACTCCCCGGCCATCTTGGGATACTTTGGGCCTACCGAACACCCGCCCCCTGGTAATGGAGCATTCCAGGCGGACAGCGGGGTTTCCAGGAGACTATGTATGCGTGTTCTGATAACCGGCGGGGCCGGATTCATCGCATTTCACCTTGCGGCCGCGTTGATTAACCAACGCGTTGAAGTCAGCCTGCTGGACAATTTCAATGACTTCTATGACCCGGACATCAAACGGCGGAATGTGCAAGATCTGAAAGCCAAGGGCCGGGTCCAGTTGCACACCGTGGACATTCTCGATCGCGAAAAGCTTCGCAGAGTTTTCGAGGAGGTCCAGCCCGAAACGGTCGTGCATCTCGCCGCCTGGGCTGGCGTGCGTCCATCTCTCGAAAAACCGGATCTGTATGCGTCGGTAAACGTGACCGGGACAGTGAATCTTCTGGAGATGGCGAAAGAGTTTTCCACGCGCTGTTTTGTTTTTGGATCTTCGTCATCGGTTTATGGCGGCAACACCAAGGTGCCTTTCTCGGAAGACGATCCCGTGGACAGACCCGTGTCGCCCTATGCGGCGACCAAACGGGCAGGGGAGCTGTTGTGCCATACATACGCACACAATTTCTCTATGCACATTTCGTGCCTGCGATTTTTCACCGTTTATGGTCCAAGGCAACGCCCCGAAATGGCGATTCACAAATTCGCCCGGCTAATGGCCGAAGGAAAAGAGATTCCGATCTTCGGTGAGGGGGACTCCCGGCGGGACTACACCTATGTGGAAGACATCGTTTCAGGCGTGCTCGGAGCCATCGAGGCAAATCCGCAATTTGAAATCATCAACCTGGGCGAATCGCAAACCACGACTTTGCTGGAACTGGTCCGTCATCTGGAAAATGCGCTTGAGATGAAAGCGGTGCTTCGCTTTATGCCGAATCAACCGGGAGATATGGAAGCTACCTACGCAGACATCAACAGGGCGCGCCGTCTGCTCGGATACAATCCCAAGATACCCATCCAAGACGGAATACGCCTATTCGCCGACTGGTTCAAAGACAGTCAGCAGTAGGCAGGATGTCTGCCCGCTGTCGGCCGCTTTTATGGGATATCGGCAACAACCATCGAATTGGACAATTCATTGACTACATAAACGGTGCGGTTGTCCGGTGCGATTTTGATATCGGTTGGTCCGCGATCGACCTCGAAGGTTTCGGCAACCAGGTTGCGCAAATCCGAAGCCAGGATGGACACATTGCGCGAGCCTGTGTTGACGACAAAGATCCGCTTCCCATCGGGGCTGACGGCCACCCCGAATGGCATCTTCCCGACCGGGACGGTGATCTGAACCCTCATTAGCTCTGTGTCTATGACCGAAAGGTCGTTGCTGCGGCTGTTGGTAACGAACACTCGCTTCCCGTCAGGCGTGATGGCAATGCCGTCCGGAGCTTCTCCAACGGGAATTTTGTTTACTACTTTCTGTCGCTCGGGATCTACGACCCAGACTTCGTTGTTTCCTCCCATTGCCAGATAGATCAGTTCGTTGTTGGGAGAAACGACAAGGGAGAAAGGCGAAATTCCCACTTTGATGCTCGCCAAGACGCTGCGTTCGCGAATGTCAATGATATGCAGCAGTCCTTCCCTGCTGCGCCCGTAATTGGATACGTAGGCTCGGTATCCGCGATGACTCATGGCCACAAAGTTGGGTTGTCCTCCAACTTTCACATCAGCGACGACGTGGAATGTGTTCAGGTCTACGACGGCGACAGTACCGGAATCCTTACAGGCTACAAGGGCCGTTTTCCCCTCACCGTCCACGGCCAATCCCAGCGGAGAGGACCCGACGAAGACACTTTGCGTTACCATTTTTTTTGCCAGGTTAACAGCCAGCAGCTCATTGGTCCCGTAAGACGTGACATACACCTTGGTCCCATCCGGGCTCAGCGCGATGAAATTCGGGGAAGTTCCAACCTTTCGTATTCGAAAGGCCTCGATCGGATTGCTGAATCCGGACAGCATACAGAGCAGGGAGATAACGACGCATAGCATGCCCTGCGATTTCCTCATGACGGCTCCTTATCTATTTCGTGGCGGCAATCAGGCTGAACACTCCCCCATAGCGTGATTCCGGAGAACTCAAGCCTTTGATGATCACTTGTCGAAAGCCCGCCTTGAATAACAATTGAATAATTTCCTCCTGGTCATAATATATCGCGCCCGCCTCCGCCGCGTTCTTTTGTATATACCGAAGATGCATTCGCTTCAAAAACCAGGGGAGGGACCGTTGAATGGATTTCGGCACCAGCAACTCGGCCAGGATCAGATGCCCGCCCGCGACGAGGATGCGGAGAATTTCCGCAAGATAGTGATCCGCGGGATGCCGGTGCAGGTCGAAGAACGAAACGGCAAGCTCGCCGAAGCCGTCTGAAACGGGAAACTGGGATTCCCTCAGATGCTTGAACTCGACAAATGGATGCAGATTGAGATGTGCGGCTCGCTGCTTGCCTCGCTCCGTCAGCGTTAGATTGGTATCGAAGGAATAGATCCGTCCGGCGAATGCTTTGCGGGCAGCCAGTCTCAGCGCAAATGTCGCCGTATCGGTCAGCAGGTCGATCACCTTTACGCGCTCGATGCTCACTGCAAAGTCGACGACCTGATCCACGGCAAGGTAATAATCCAGACCGGTTCTCCATCGGAAAAACCGCGCGACCCCCTCTTCATAGATGTCGATCGTTGCGGGAAGGTTTGCCACAAACGGCCGCTGATGCGCCGGCGAAAAATCGAATTTCTTTTGCGGATTCCCGGCAGGATTTTCGGTCTTCACAGAAATGCCTCTAAGCTAATTCGAAATTCGAGATCAAAAACGCCTCTTACCGTGCCTGCAATCTCGAATTTCGAATCTCGAATCAAATTCAATTCTTCAGCCGCAAAAGCGAGTAATTCTGCGTTTTGAGCACCGGGACATATCGATTCGCCCAGTGCGTGTCATTCTTCATGAGTTGCCAGACCGCATCCCCTCGCTGGGCGCACATCCAACCAACGACGCGTTCCGGATTTTGCGTCGCCTCAAGCCAGAGCACTTCCCTTCCCTCATTATATATAAATTCCTTTACCTTCAATCCCGAGTCGTAAACAAGCGGTGCTTCGGTCCCCATGTCGATCAGGATTTTCTTCCCGTCATAATTCTGTTTCAAATACTGCAGGATCTTTTCTCTTTCCGGCTCGATGAATTCATGCTCCATCGTTTCCGCCATCATGGGGTGGACCTCGCGAGCCAGAGGCGGAACGTGCATTCCCAGAAAGCACAGGAGCATCAGCGGCATGCTATACCACTGTCGTATCCTGGACACACAAAATACTATCAATGCCACAACGGACAGCACAAGCGCGCCGGGACCGGGCATGAGAGCGTCCCCGGGACGCAGGTGACCCATCAACCACGTCAGCCATGGAAGCCCGAGGACAATAGAAGAAAGCAGCAAGATAGACCGCCTCTTCGCGGTTTCCGAAGTCGTCACCAGACTGCCGAAAATCGCCACCGCCGGAAGAAGAAGCACCGAATAGCGAACGCGATATATCAGCCCCCAGTAAAGCGCCGAGATATTGATCAGAGAAGGAAGCCACAGCAGGAGCAGCGGAAGGCGACGGCTCCATTCCTGTCGTTGTGCCAGAAAGAGAATCAGACCGGCGGCGGCGACGGCAAGGGGGAGAATTGTCGTTACCTGCGACAACTCTCCCAGGTGATATACCAGGGAAAGGAGCGGGCGCCGGTACGTCATATAAGGAGCGGGATGGCCCTGCACGACTTTATGAAAGAAATTATCCCCCAGGCGCAGGTAAATATAGCCGAAGTGGGCAAGGGCCGGCAGACCCACGATCGCCAGAAAAAGCCCCCCCGATTGCAGGATTTTGCGCCTTGATTCCCGCTGCATCCAGAAATCAAGGATCAGGAGCAGAAGCACGCCGGCGAAAAAATACCACCCTTCATAGCGGCACATTGCGCCCAGGCTTGTCCAGAGTGCCGCTCCCCACGGCAACGATGCATACCCGTCCTCACGCCAGCAAATCAGGCTGTGTGTCGCAAGGAGAAGAAACGCCATATACAACGGTTCGGTCAGGGGACAACTCTGCAGGTATTGAAGATTGGGATTCGCCAGCAGGACAAGCGCTGCGAAAACGCCCGCCGTGATCGACCCGGTGATCCGGAAGGAGATCTTGTAAACCAAGTATCCCGACAATGCGAACGAAAAAACAGAGAGCAAACTTGGAATAAAGCCCGACCGGTACTGCGACTCGAAGATCACGAAAGGCAGGTACACCAGATGAGTCAGGGGAAGCCAATTCACCCCCAATTGCGCGTAGCCGGGCGTGAGCGAATCGACCATGCGGCGCGCAACGAGCAAATGCGCTTTTGCATCATAATGCGCAATCGTCAGATGGTTCGCATAATAATAAATGAAATAGCCGAGGCCGGCGAGAACGCCCGCGATAAAGATGAGCCGTGAGACCTCTCGGCTCTGTGAAAGTCTGATTGCTTTGAACGAATGCATCAGGGATAAATCCTGTAGAGCGTACGCGGGAACGCAATCGTTTCGCGCAGATGGCCCAGATTGCACAGCCATGCAACCACTCGCTCGATTCCCATTCCGAATCCTGCGTGTGGCACCGTTCCGTATTTCCGGAGGTCCAAATACCATTGAAACGGCTCGATCGAGAGGCTGTGCTCCTTGAGCCGGCGCATGAGCAAATCGCAGTCGTGAATGCGCTGGCCTCCGCCAATAATTTCTCCGTACCCTTCGGGAGCGAGGACATCGACGCACAGGGCGACCTCGGGCCTTTCCGGGTCCGGTTGCATGTAGAATGCTTTCACTTCCGAAGGATACCGGTGGACCATGACGGGCGACGAGTACTGCTCCGAGAGAACGGTCTCGTCCCCACCGCCAAAATCCCCACCCCACTGGATCTCGGAACCGGCTTCCTGCATCTTTTTCACCGCCTCGTCATAACTCAAACGGGGGAAAGGTTTTGAAATTTTCTCCAGAATCGCGGTGTTGCGCTCCAGCACTTCCAACTGCTGCCTGCGGCGCGTCAGGACTCGCTCGACAATAAAGCAGACGAGCCCTTCGGCCAATTGCATCGTGTCCTCTAAGGTGGCAAAGGCAACCTCGGGTTCCACCATCCAGAATTCCATTAGATGTCTGCGAGTCTTGGATTTTTCAGCGCGAAAAGTGGGGCCGAAACAATAGACTTTGCCGAAAGCGGCGGCCGTAGCTTCGTTATACAGCTGACCGCTCTGAGTCAAATACGCCTTTTGATCGAAATATTCCGTTTCGAACAGGGTCGTTGTGCCTTCGCAGGCATTCGGAGTAAATATTGGCGTGTCGACGAGGGTAAAACCGAGGTCATCGAAATAGTCCCGGCACGCCTTGATGACTTCATGCCTGATCTTAATGATCGCGTGTTGCCGGGAGCTCCTGAGCCAGAGATGCCGGTTCTCCATCAGGAACGCCGTTCCATGTTCTTTGGGGGTAATCGGGTAGTTCTCCGCCAGTTGCACGATCTTGAATTCCGTCACGTCGACTTCATACCCTCCGGGACTCCGCGTGTCTTTCCGGACTTTTCCGGTGACCTCGATGCTGGATTCCTGCGTGAGCTTGTCGAGCGCTTCAAACTGCTCCGGGGAGAAGTTGCCCTTGAACGCAACGCACTGAATGACTCCCGTTCCGTCGCGGAGCAAGATAAACTGGAGTTTCCCGCTGCTCCGCTTGTTATAGACCCACCCGCGCAACGTGATTTCGGACCCCTCGTGCGCGCCTACATTCTCGACATAAACAACTGGCATGATGAATCCCTCATTGATTCCAGATTCCCGATTCCAGATTATCGATCTCAGGTTCCAGATCGGTAAT
>Ga0335071_10003393_pt1 | contig 16814 bp, 14 predicted proteins | sample Lox_Sample_15_FD_206724 | JGI IMG/M metagenome (GOLD analysis project Ga0335071, IMG submission 206724) | Soil microbial communities from Loxahatchee National Wildlife Refuge, Florida, United States - Lox_Sample_1.5 | ecosystem: Environmental > Terrestrial > Soil > Wetlands | place: USA... | reverse complement strand
ACCACGATCGCCTCGGCCTTGCGGGCGGTGGCGTCCTCGACGATGCGTCCGGCCAGCTTGCCGACCGACGACGTCCGCGGCAGCGAGAGGCCGGCCCCGCAGCACTCGGTCTTGAACGACCACTGGATCGTCCTGCCCCCGGCGGCCGCGACCAGCGCGTCCATCGAGACCGGGTCCTCGGCGCGGTCGAAGGCGACCGTGCGCGGCGGCCTCACCAGCAGGCAGCCGTAGTAGCAGGCCACCGTGCGGCCGAACGGCTGCTTCACGCGGGCAGTGATCCGGTCCTTGACGCGCTCGAGCAGCTCGAGGACGTTGACGACCCGGACCGGCGCCCCCAGCGGCCGGTCCAGCACCTCCTCGACCCGGGACCGCAGCGCGGGATCCTCCTCCACCGCCTTCTTCGCCCCGACCAGCCGGTTGTAGCAGGCGGCGCAGGGCGCCACCACCTCGTCGAGGCCGGCGGCCGCCGCGCTCGCCAGCAGGTTGGCCGGCAGCGCCGTCGCCAGCAGGTGGTTGAGCGCGTGGGCCGAGCTGGCGCCGCAGCAGTGCCAGTCGGGGATCTCGACCAGGTCCACCTCGAGCGCCGCCGCCACGGCCCGCACCGACTCCCCGAAGTCGCGCGAGGAGCCGAGCAGCGAGCACCCCGGGAAGTAGCCGATCCTCACGAGCCGTGCTCCTTCCCGTCCCCGCCGTCACCACCGGCCGGCCGGCGCGCCACGGCCTCCGCCCGCTCGAAGATCCGCGCCAGCGCCTTCCGTCCCTCGATCCGATGCGGCAGCAGGCCGATCTTCCCTTTCGCGAACATCGAGGGCGCCAGCGTCACGTCCTGCATCAGCCGGCCGGTGGCCAGCTTGTAGCGGGCGATCAGCTCCAGCTCGTAGAGCCTGCCGTGGTGCTCGATCGCACCCAGGAAGGCGCGGTGGAAGGCCAGGATCGCGCGGGCGTCACGGTGCGCGACGCCCAATGCCTGCGCCTCTTCCCGGAAGAAGTCGATGGCCCGCGGCAGGTCCACCTCGTTCGGGCAGCGCGAGACGCAGGTCTCGCAGCCGAGGCAGAGCCAGATGGCCCGCGAGGACAGCAGAGCCGCCTCGTGCCGCGGCTCGTGCGTCTGGGCCAGGCGCAGGAGACGCGACGGCGGGTGGTCCATCTCGTCCGCCATCGGGCAGCCGGCGCTGCACTTGCCGCACTGATAGCAGCGGGCGACGTCGACGCTCGTGTGGGACTGGAGTCGATCGGCGAGGCGGCGGGAGGCTCCGGGGTGCGTGGTGGTCATCGTTGTCGCAGCTCGTCCGACCGCAAGCACGATACACCCCTTCGGCCGGCCCTTCCTGAATCGTCCGGCCTGAATCAGACGGTCCGCTCAGCCCAGACCAACCCCTCCTAGACGATCGAAGCCGGCGAGCCGCACGAGCGGCTCGGGGAGCGTGCCGCTGTCACCCGGGCCGGGAGTCGAGGGTGATGACCCCGTGACGAAGCGCGTACTTGACGATCTCGGTCACGTCGTGCAAGTCGAGCTTGCGCATGAAGTTGGTGCGGTGCACGTCCACGGTCTTGCGGCTCAATCCGAGCTTCTCGGCGATCGCCTGGTTGCTGTGCCCTTCCGCGACCAGCCGCAGCACCTCCAGCTCGCGCGGCGTCAGCTCGACTGACGGCGGCGCGTCCTCGTCGCGCTGCACTCGGCGCACGTAGTCCTTGATGACCTTCGCGGCCAGGGACGGGTCCAGCGCCATGCCGCCCGCGAGCACCTCGCGGAGCGAGCGCACGAGCTGGTCGCTGGTCGCTCGCTTCAGCATGCAGCCCGACGCGCCCGCTGCCAGCAGCCGCTGCACGTGCTCCTCGTCGTCGTACATGCTGAGCACCAGGACCTTGACCTCGGGGAGCGCGGTGCGGATGCGCCGGGTGGCCTCGATCCCGTTCATCCCCGGCATCTGGATGTCCATCACCACCACGTCCGGGCGCAGCTCGTGCGCCTTGCGCGTCGCCTCCTCGCCGTCGCAGGCTTCGCCGACCACCTCGATGTCGCCCTCGCTCGCGAACAGCGCCCGCAGTCCCTCGCGGAAGAGGGTGTGGTCGTCGGCCAGCAGCACCCTGATCATCGTCCCTCCTGCTCGGCGGCGAGCTCGACCACGGCGTACAACCGGGTCCCCGCCCCGGGCTCGGTCACCACGTTGAGCCTGCCGCCGAACTGGGCCACCCTCTCGCGCATGGACGGCAGCCCCAGCCCACGGCCCCGGGCCTGGGCGAGGTCGAAGCCGCGACCGTCGTCGAAGACCGTGAGCGCGACGTAGCCGCTCCGGACCTCCAGCCCCAGCTCGACCCTTCGGGCGCCGGCGTGCTCGACCACGTTGGCGAGCGCCTCCTGCCCGACCCGGTAGAGCGCCGTCTCCAGCGGGGCGGGCAGACGCGCCGCCTCCTCGAGCCGCATCACCACCTCGAGCCCCGGCTGCTCCACCCGCGCCTTGGCGTACCAGCGCAGCGCGGCGGCGAGGCCGAGGTCGTCGAGCATGGCCGGTCGCAGGTCGTAGACGGCCGCTTTCAGCTGGTCGAAGGCCTGTGAGGCCAGGGTGCGCGCTGAGCCCAGAGCCTGCCGAGCGGCCGTGAGGTCCGTCGCCAGCCAGCGCTCGCTCAGGTCGATCTTCAGGAGGGCGGCGGCCAGGATCTGGCTGGTGTTGTCGTGCAGCTCGCGGCCGATGCGCTGGCGTTCGGCTTCGATCGACCCCAGCAACCGTGCGGTGAAATGCAGCGAGTCGTCTTCGACGCGGTCGAGCAGCGCCCGGGTCGAGGCCAGCAGGTCCACCAGGCCTGATGCCCGGACGCCCTCCACCGCCCGGCGCGCCTCCTGCCCGATGCGGATCGCCTCCAGCGCGCGGCTCAGCTCGAGTAGCGGGCGGAAGTGGTCCCAGAAGGCGACGTAGTTGACCAGGATCGTGATCAGGGCTCCGAGCGTGAAGAAGCCAAGGGCCAGCAGCACGCTGGAGTGCCGTCCGGCCAGCTGTCGCGTCAGGTACGTGCCGGCGATCGCCCCGAGCAGCACGACCGCCGAGTTTGCCAGCAGCGTCTTCCGGAGGAGGCTCTGGCGTCGGAAACGCCCCAACAGGATCAGCTTGCCAAGCCCGCGAGATCCGGTCTCAGCCATCGGGAGACCCAAGCCTAAGGAGAAGCTGGTACTGCGGCCATACGTTATTTACCCTAGACAAACACATCGCCGTTCTGGTACCGTCTGCGCCAGGATTGTAAGGTTATCGCCTTAAGGCAGAGCGGCACTTTGTGAGGGGCTCCATGAGAGTGGGTGTCTACCTCGGTCAGGTCCGCGGCTCCTCGGTGATCGACCTCGACGCGGTCGCCAACTACGCACGGAACCTCGCGGACGTGGAGCTGGTGCGGGTGCTGGGCCTGCGTCCCAAGCTCGACCCCCACCGGATCCGGGACGAGATCCGCGAGGCGCGTCTCGAGCGCCTCGTCCTGGCCGGCGACTCACCCGGCTACTTCAAGCCCGCGTTCACGAACGCCCTGGCGGCGGCGCACGGGAACCCCGAGGAGGTACGCCTAGCCTCGTTCCGCGAGCACGGGGCCACGGACCGTGAGCGGCTGGAGCGGGCGAAGAGCATCGTCGCCTGCGCAGTGCTGGGGGTGCCGTTCCCGCTGGTGGCCGAGAAGGAGGCGCGCGTCGTGAACCCGGCCACGCTGGTCATCGGGGCCGGGATCGCCGGGATCCAGACGGCCCTCGAGATCGCCGATGCGGGCAGGCAGGTCTACCTCGTCGAGCGCAGCCCCACCATCGGCGGCCACATGGCGATGTTCGACAAGACCTTCCCGACGCTCGACTGCGCCGCCTGCATCCTCACCCCCAAGATGGTCGCGGTGGGCGACCACGAGAGGATCGAGCTGTTCACCAATGCCGAGGTGGCGGAGGTGTGCGGAGGCCCCGGCGCCTACACCGTCCAGATCCGCCAGCGCGCGCGACGAGTCGATGCCGAGGCCTGCGTCTCCTGCAACGTCTGCACCGACATCTGCCCGATCTCGGTGTGGAGCGAGTTCGACTGCCACCTCACCCACCGCAAGGCCATCTACATCCCCTTCCCCCAAGCGGTGCCCAACGCCTACATGGTCGATCCGGAAGCGTGCACCTGGGTGACGAGCGGCGGCAAGAAGTGCGGCGCCTGCCTGAAGAAGTGCCCGAAGGACTGCATCCACCTCGAAGAGGAGGACCGGACCGTCGACCTCGACGTCGGCTCGATCGTCCTCGCCACCGGCTACGAGCTGTTCGACGCTCGCCGTGTCGAGCGTTACGGCTACGGCCGGCTGCCGAACGTCCTCACCTCGCTCGAGTTCGAGCGGATGACCAACGCCTCGGGGCCCACTGGGGGCCGCATCGTCCTCAAGACCAAGAAGCTCGACAAGCGCAGCAAGCAGGAGGACTGGGTGATCGAGCCCTCGGGGCCCGCGCCCCAGAGCGTCGCCATCATCCACTGCGTGGGATCGCGCGACGCCAACTACAACCCCTACTGCTCGCGCGTGTGCTGCATGTACTCGCTGAAGTTCGCGCACCTGGTGCGCGAGAAGCTGCCGCAGGCCGCCTGCCACGAGTTCTACATCGACATGCGCGCCTTCGGGAAGGGCTACGAGGAGTTCATGGAGCGCATCAAGGCCGAGGGCACTCGGGTTGTCCGCGGCCGCACCGCCCAGGTCACGACCGAGAACGGCCGGATGGTCGTCAAGGGCGAGGACATCCTGCACGACCGCCTGGTCGAAATCCCGGTGGACATGGTGATCCTGGCGGTCGGCGTCGTCGCCGCCAGCGGCACGCAGGAACTGGCCCGACAGCTCATGGTGCCCCGCGACGAGGACGGCTGGTTCTCCGAGCTGAACTACAACGGCGACCCCACCCTCACCGAGCGCGGCGGCGTCTACGTCGCCGGCATGTGCCAGGGTCCCAAGGACATTCCCGATACGGTGGCGCAGGCCTCGGCCGTGGCGGCCGGGGTCCTGCATGGCATCGCGAGCGGCCGCGGCAGCGGCGACCTGAGCGCGCTATCCCTGAACGAGATCGAGACCCGCGCTCGTGAGCTGCGGGCCTCGCAGCTCGCATCCTCCTGAGGTGGCGATGGCTGTCCGCGTCAACCCCAAGCTGATCACGGAACTGGCCAAGTACGGCGCCGACGACGTGCAGAACTGCTACCACTGCGGCAACTGCAGCGCGACCTGTCCGTTCTCCAAGGAGCCCTTCGTGATCCCGCGCCGCTCCATGCGGTACCTGCAGATGGGTCTCGAGAAGTCCCTGCGTGGCGACCTCGAGCCCTGGCTCTGCTACTACTGCGGCGAGTGCTCCGAGCAGTGTCCCCGCGGCGCCGAGCCCGGCGAGACCATGATGAGCCTGCGCCGGTGGCTCACCAGCCGCTACGACTTCACCGGCCTCGCCGGCCTGTTCTACCGCTCAACGCGGGCGGAGATCGCGGCCTTGGTGCTGGTCGCCCTGCTGACGGCCGCAGGACTGCTGGCCTACGGCTACATCTGGGGAGGCGGCGATCTCTCCGCGTTCGACGGAGGCGAGGGCCGGCGCCCCTTCCTGCCCGCGAGCGCGATCCACGTCTTCGACTGGGCCCTGGGACTCGGCTTCCTCGCGGTCCTCCTCGTCAACGTGGCGCGGATGTGGCACTTCACCATGCGCTCGCGGCGCAGCCCGAGGGTCTCGGCCGCAGCCTACCTGAAGCACGCCGTGCTGCTGCCCGTGCACTTCTTCAGCCAGAAGCGCTGGGCCGAGTGCAAGGAGACGACACCCTGGAAGATGCACCTCGGCCTGATGCTCGGCTACGTGACCATGCTCGTGCTGGTCATGTTCTTCCTGGAGCCCCTGCAGCACGGACCCGGGATCCGCTGGGAGGTGCACGCCTTCGGCTATCTGGCGACGGCCGGCCTGCTGGCAGGCACGATCTACGCGCTGCGCGGGAGGCTGCGGAAGAGCCGCTCCTCGCACCGGCACTCGCACGGCACCGACTGGGTCTTCCTGGGCCTGCTGCTCGCGGTGGTGGCAACCGGGGTGGTCCTGCACCTGACGCACCGCCTGGGCTACGGCACGGCCGCCAACGTGACCTACCTTGTGCACATGATGGCGGTGGTGCCCTGGCTGGCGCGCTACCCCTTCACAAAGTGGTCGCACCTCGTCTATCGGCCCCTCGCCATGTACTTCGCCGCGCTGCAATCGGAGGCGCTCACCTCGAGGGTGCGGGGGCAGGAGCAGCCGGCGGCCTTGGCCCGGGCGGCGTAGGAGGCAGCGGTGGCAGAGCCGAAGATCGGTGTCTTCATCTGCAGCTGCGGGACGAACATCAGCCACGTGGTGGACACCGAGGCGGTGCGAGAGCAGGCCCTCGTCCTGCCCGGCGTGGAGACGGCCCGCACCTATCGCTACATGTGCTCGAACCCGGGGCAGGAGATGATCGGCGCGGCGGTCCGTGAGCACGGCCTCGACCGCGTCGTCGTCGCCGCCTGCAGCCCGCGCATGCACGAGCGCACCTTCCGGGGGGCGTGCCGGGCTGCGGGCCTCAACCCCTACCTGTTCGAGATGGCGAACATCCGCGAACAGTGCAGCTGGGTGCACGCCGACCGCCCGGCTGCCACGTTGAAGGCCACGGCCCTGACGCGCGCGGCGGTGTTCCGGGTGGCACGCAACGAGCCGCTCGACGGGCTGACCGCGGAGATGTGCCCCACAACACTGGTGCTGGGCGGCGGGATCGCGGGGTTGACTGCGGCCCTGGAGCTCGCCGAGGGCGGCTATCCCGTCGTCCTCGTGGAGAGGAGCGACCGTCTCGGCGGGAACCTCGCCCGTGTGGACCTCACCGCGCCCTACCTGGACTCGGCCCGCGACCTGCTGACCGAGCGGATCACGCGGGTGCGGCGACACCACAACATCACGGTCATGCTGCACAGCCAGCTCAAGGCCCTCAGCGGCTTCGTCGGCAACTTCACCGCCACGGTGCAGACGGCGGACGGCGAAGCGCCGCGTACGATCGCCTTCCGGCTCGGCAACGTGGTGGTGGCGACCGGCTACCGGGAGTTCGACGCCTCCCGGATCACCCACTACGGCTGGGGCAAGCTGCCCAACGTCGTCACCTCCTTCGAGTTCGAGCGGATGCTGCGCAGCGGCCGCATCGAGACGAAGGACGGCCGGCCGCCCCGCTACGCGGCCATCATCCACTGCGTCGGCTCGCGCAGCCGCGAGTTCCACGGCTACTGCTCGCGAGTGTGCTGCATGACCGCGCTCAAGTACGCACAGGAGATCAAGAGCGCGGTGCCCGACTGCTACGTGTCGGACCTCTACATCGACATGCACGCCTTCGGCAAGGGCTGCGAGGACTTCTACAAGCGCGGCTCCGAGGCGAAGACGCTATTCCTGATGTACGGAAAGAACGAGCACCCGGTGATCCGCCGCGCCCCGCCCGGTGACGACTGCGAGATGCTGATCGAGGTCGACGAGCAGCTCTCCGGCGAGCGGATCGAGATCCCGGCCGACCTGGTGGTCCTGATGGTCGGCATGGAGGCACGCGAGGACTCCGCCGAGGTCGCTCACCTGGTCAACATCAGCCAGGACAAGGACGGCTGGTTCATCGAGAGCCACCCCAAGCTCGACCCGGTCGCGACCACCACCGAGGGCATCTACATCGCGGGGACCTGCGCCGCACCGAAGGACATCCCGGACACGGTCGCGCAGGCCCGGGCGGCGGCCGGGCGGATCCTGGCCCGGATCGCCCGCGGCCGCATCGAGATCGACGGCGTCTTCGCGGAGGTCCACGAGGAGCGCTGCTCGGGGTGCCGCATCTGCAATGAGCTGTGCCCGTACAGCGCCATCGAGTTCGACTCTGAGAAGAGGCGCAGCCACGTCATCGCCGCCGCCTGCAAGGCCTGCGGGGCGTGCGCGGCCGCCTGTCCGTCGGGGGCGGTCAAGGCCCGCCACTTCACCAGCGAGCAGGTCCTGGCGCAGGTCGAGGGCCTCCTGTCATGAGCCACGAACCTCAGATCGTCGGGTTCCTCTGCAACTGGTGCTCGTACGCTGGGGCGGACCTCGCCGGTACCAGCCGGATCCCGTACCCGCCCAACATCAGGGTGATCCGGGTGATGTGCTCGGCCCGGATCGAGCCCGAGTTCGTGGTGGAGGCTCTGGCCCGCGGCGCCGACGGCGTCCTCGTCTGCGGCTGCCACCCCGGCGACTGCCACTACTCGGAGGGCAACTACAAGGCCATGCGCCGCTTCCCCCTGTTGAAGCAGGTGCTGGAGGCCTACGGCGTCGAGAACGAGCGGGTCCGCCTGGAGTGGGTGAGCGCGAGCGAGGGCCAGCGCTTCGCGGAGATCGTGGCGGAGATGACGGAACGCCTGCGGGCATTGGGCCCCAGCCGCGTCAAGGCCGCCCTGCAGGCCGACATGCTGGAGAGGTGAGCCGTGAACGCCAGGAAGCTGCAGGTGGCGCTCTACTGGGGGGCGGCGTGCGGCGGGTGTGACGTCGCCGTCCTCGACACGGACGAGTTCGTCCTCGACCTGGCACAGGCTGCCGATATCCGCTTCTGGCCCATCGCGGTCGACGGCAAGTACTCCGACCTCGAGGCGATGGCGGACGGCGAGCTGGACCTGGCGCTCTTCAACGGCGCGGTGCGCAACAGCGAGAACGAGCAGGTGGCGAAGCTGCTCCGCGCCAAGAGCCGGATCCTGGTGGCCTTCGGCAGTTGCGCACACCTGGGGGGCATCCCCGGCCTCGCCAACCTCACCAGCAAGGACGACATCCTCGCCACCGTCTACCTGGGCAACCCCTCGCTGGAGCCGGGCAACCAGACCCTCCCCCAGCCTCGGACCGCCGTGAACGGTGGAGCGCTGGAGATCCCCACCTTCTACCGCCGGGTCTACCGGCTCTCCGACGTCGTGGACGTCGACTACTTCGTCCCCGGCTGTCCGCCGGCCCCGGCGCAGGTCAAGGCCGTCCTGCTGGCGGTGGTGGGCGGCCAACTGCCGCCGCGCAGGTCGGTGCTGGGGGCGGGCGAGAGGGCCCTCTGCGACGAGTGCCCTCGAGCGAAGTCCGAGAAGAAGGTGAAGCGCTTCTACCGGCCTCACCAGGTCGTCCAGGATCCCCAGCGCTGCCTGCTGGAGCAGGGGATCCTCTGCATGGGGCCGGCCACCCGGTCCGGCTGCGGCGTGCGCTGCCCGAACAGCAACCAGGGGTGCCGCGGCTGCTACGGCCCGCCGCCGGACGTCCGCGACCAGGGAGCCCGGTTCCTGAGCGCACTCGCTTCCATCGTCGACAGCAAGGACCCCACGGAGATCGAGGAGATCCTCGCAGGCCTGCCGGACTTCGCCAGCTTCGCCTACCGCTTCTCCGTACCCGCCTCGTCGCTGCAGAGGAGCCACCGGCCATGACCCGCACCGTCACCATCGATCCGATCACCCGTCTCGAGGGCCACGGCAAGGTGGAGATCTTCCTCGGCGACGACGGCGTGGTGCAGGACTGCTTCTTCCAGATCCCGGAGCTGCGCGGCTTCGAGCGCTTCGTGGTGGGCCGGCCGATCGAGGAGCTGCCCCGCATCGTGACCCGGATCTGCGGGGTCTGTCCGGCGAGCCATCACCTGGCGAGCGCGAAGGCGGTGGACGGCTGCTTCGGCGGCGAGGTGCCGGCGCTCGCGCACAAGCTGCGCGACATGTACTACCACGCCCACTACATCCACAGCCACATCGCCCACTTCTACGCGCTGGCGGCGCCGGACTTCGTCTGCGGCCCCGACGCCGACCCCGCCGTCCGCAACATTCTGGGCGTGGTGGCGAAGGTCGGCCTCGAGATCGGCGGCCGCGTGATCCGAGCGCGCTCGCTGGCCCAGACCATCCAGCGCACGATCGCCGGGCGCGCCACCCACCCGGTCTGGTGCCTGCCGGGAGGAGTCTCGAAGGGCCTGAGCTCCGCCGAGCTGGAGCAGATCCGGCCGATGGTCGGAGAGCTGGCCTCCTTCGCCGATTTCTCGCTCGGCGTCTTCCGCGACGTGGTGCTCGGCAACCCCGCCTACGTCGATCTCATCCTGCACGGGCCCTACACCCTGGACGTGCACAACATGGGGCTGGTGGACGAGACGAACGCCCCTAACTTCTACCACGGCCGGGTGAGGGTGGTGGACTTCGAGGGCCGCGAGATCTGCAAGTACTCGCCGGCCGAGTACCGGGAGCACGTGGCCGAGCACGTCGAGCCCTGGACCTACCTCAAGTTCCCGTACCTCAAGAAGCGCGGCTGGAAGGGCTTCACCGAGGGCCGGGACTCGAGCCTCTATTGCGCGACGCCGCTCGCCCGGCTCAACGTCGCGGACCGCATGGCGACGCCGCGTGCCCAGGAGGCGTACCAGGAGATGTTCTCCACCCTGGGCGGGCACCCCTGCCGGGCGCTCTTGGCCAACCACTGGGCGCGCCTGGTGGAGATGGTTCAGAACGCGGAGATGCTCGAGCGCTACTGCGCGGACCCGGAGATCACGGGCGACGGCTACCGCGTGGTGCCGCAGAGGATCACCGGCGAGGGCGTGGGCATCGTGGAGGCGATGCGGGGGACACTCACCCACCACTACACCTGCGACGAGAACGGCCTCTGCACCAGCGCCAACCTGATCGTGGGTACCACCAACAACAACGCTCCCATCCAGATGGTCACGAAGAAGGCGGCCCAGGCGCTGATCGGCCCCGGGAAGGAGCCGACTCCCGCCATCCTCAACATGATCGAGATGGCCTTCCGGGCCTTCGACCCCTGCTACAGCTGCGCCACCCACTCGCTGCCCGGGCAGATGCCGCTGCGGGTGGAGATCTACAAGGGGGGCGCGCTCCATCGCATCTTCGAGAGATGAAGACGCTTCTCCTCGGCCTGGGCAACCCGTACCTGTCGGACGATGCCGTCGGCCTGCGGCTGGCCGCGGCCCTGAGGGGGCCGTTGGCGGTGTACCCGGACCTCGACGTGGTCGAGGACTGCTCGGTGGGGGGCCTCGACCTGCTCGACGTCCTCTGTGGCTACCAGCGAGTCATCGTCCTCGACTCTCTGCGCGCGCGTGACGGCGTTCCCGGAGACTGGCACCACTTCACCGCCGAGGCTCTCCGGGAGACCGCGCACCTCGCTGGCGTCCACGACGCCAACTTCGCCACCGTTCTCGCGCTCGGACGCCGGCTGGGGCTGCCGCTGCCGGAGCCGAGGAACATCCACGTCTTCGCTGTCGAAATGGCGGACGGCCTCACCTTTTCGGAACGCATGAGCCCAAGGCTCGAGAGGAAGTTCCCCGCGTTCTCCGCGGCGATCCTCGACCGCGTCCGTGCCTTGTTGGACCACCCTGAGGTGGCGTGCGCCGGCCGCCACATCCGCACCCCGGCCTCCTTGCCGGCGACGTGACGAGACGCGCGCTCGCCCCGCGGCGCGCAGAGCTAGGAGAAGGACAGATGAGCCAAGCGACCCTTCCCACGCCAGGGGTCCAGGGGACCACCAACGGCACCAGGGATGCGCTGACCGTGACCGATCGCCGCACCGGGAAGAGCTACGAGATCTCCGTGGAGCACGGGACCATCCGCGCGATGGACCTGCGCCAGATCAAGACCGCCCCGGACGACTTCGGCCTGATGACCTACGACCCCGCCTTCATGAACACGGCGTCCTGCCGGAGCCGCATCACCTTCATCGACGGCGACCGTGGCATCCTGCGCTACCGGGGCTACCCCATCCAGCAGCTCGCCGAGAGCAGCAACTACCTGGAGGTGGCGTACCTGATCCTCAACGGCGAGCTGCCGACGAAGCCGCAGCACGACGAGTGGGTCCGTCGGATCACCCTTCACACCATGGTCCACGAGAACGTCAAGGACCTGATGATGGGCTTCCGCTACGACGCCCACCCCATGGGCATGCTCGCCTCGACAGTGGCGGCCCTCTCCACCTTCTACCCCGAGGCCAGGGAGGTCCACGACCCGCTCGAGCGCGGCCGGCACGTGGTCCGGCTGATCGCCAAGATCCCGACCCTCGCCGCCTTCGCCTACCGTCACTCGAAGGGCCTGCCCTACGTCTACCCGGACAACGACCTCTCGTACGCGGGCAACTTCCTGAGCATGATGTTCAAGGCCACCGAGCTGAAGTACCGGATCGACCCGGTGCTGGAGCGGGCGATGGACGTGCTGTTCATCCTCCACGCCGACCACGAACAGAACTGCTCCACTTCCGCCATGCGCGGGATCGGCTCCTCCCAGGTCGACCCCTACTGCGCCGCGGCCGGCGCCATCGGAGCGCTCTACGGCCCGCTCCACGGCGGGGCCAACGAGCAGGTCCTGCGCATGCTCCGGGAGATCGGCTCCAAGGACAAGATCCCGGGCTTCGTCAAGGAGGTCAAGGAGTCGGGCGGCGAGGTGAAGCTGATGGGCTTCGGCCACCGGGTCTACAAGAACTACGACCCGCGGGCCAAGGTGATCAAGGAGATGGCGGACAAGGTCTTCGAGGTCACCGGCCGGAACCCGCTCCTGGACATCGCCCTCGAGCTCGAGAGGATCGCGCTCTCGGACGAGTACTTCCTCAAGCGCAAGCTCTATCCCAACGTCGACTTCTACTCGGGCCTCATCTACCAGGCCATGGGCTTCCCGGTCGACATGTTCCCGGTGCTCTTCGCCATCGGCAGGATGTCGGGCTGGCTCGCCCAGTGGGAGGAGATGCTGGACGACAAGGAGCAGAAGATCGCGCGGCCGCGGCAGGTCTACCTGGGTGCGGGCGAGCGCAAGTTCGCCCCGATGCACAGGCGCCCCTGAGCGGGAGACGAGCGATGCGCAAGAAGATCACCGTCATCGGCGCCGGACGCGTCGGCGAGACCACGGCCCACATCCTGGCCGAGCGCAGCCTCGGCGACCTCGTCCTGGTGGACGTGGTGCCGAACCTGGCCGAGGGGAAGGCGCTCGACCTGATGCAGCTCCGCCCGATCCAAGGGGCGGACGTGACCATCACCGGAACCACCGGCTACGAGGCCACGCGTGGCTCGGATGTGGTGGTGGTGACCTCCGGCATGCCGCGCAAGCCGGGCGAGAGCCGGGAGGACCTGCTGAAGAAGAACATCGCCATCGTGCGGCCGGTGGCGGAGCAGGTGAAGAAGGCCTCGCCCGACGCCATCCTGATCATGGTGGCGAACCCTCTCGACACCATGACCTGGGTGGCGAGGAGTGTCACCGGCTGGCCGCGCGAGCGCGTCTTCGGCATGGCTGGCGTGCTCGACACCGCGCGCCTGCGCACGTTCGTGGCCATGGAGCTCGGCTGCTCGGTGAAGGACGTGACGGCCTTCGTCCTCGGGGGCCACGGCGACGAGATGGTTCCGGTGGTGCGCTACGCGTCGGTCGGAGGCATCCCCCTCGGCAGGCTGCTGGCGAAAGAGAAGATCGAGGCCATCGTCAAGCGGACTCGAGGCGCGGGCGGCGAGATCGTCAAGCTCCTCGGATTCAGCGCCTACTTCTCGCCGGCCGCGGCCGTGGCGGACATGGTGCAGGCCGTCGTCCATGACGAAAAGCGCGTGCTGCCGTGCTCCGCCTACCTCCAGGGAGAGTACGGCGTGCGCGACCTCTACCTCGGCGTTCCGGCCATGCTGGGGGCCGGGGGGATGGAGAGGGTCTTCGAGGTCGAGCTGGCGCCGGACGAGAAGGCAATGCTGAACGCCTCCATCCGCCTGTGCTCCGAGTCGATCGCCGAGGCGCGCGGCCTGCTCCTCGCCGAACCCTCCGCCGGCAGCTAGCCCTTGGCCTTCTTGAGGATCTCGACCGCGCGGTCGCCGTAGTACTTGACCACCAGACGGCTCCAGGCGTTCCCGGAGCGGGCGGTGGCGAGGAAGGCGTCGAGCTGCTCCTTGAGCAGCGGGCTCGTCTTGCGCACGGCCCAGCAGCCGCTCAGGGGGTCGCCGAGCGGGAAACCCACGCGGAGGTGCGGCCGGCGCTTCATCGCCAGCGCCAGGTCCGCCACCGGCATCACCACCGCGCCGATCTGGCCCTTCTCCAGCGCCTCGAACATCAGCACCTGGTTGTCGAGGAGCTTGAGCCGGTGCGGGGGGACGCCGGCCTTCTGCGCCGCCTCCACCCAGGACGACCCCGCCACCACGCCGACGTTGCGCTCCCGCAGCTGCTGGATGCTCACCACCGGCGGCGCCTGTGTATGCGAGCCGACGAAGAAGCGGACGGGGAACACCTCCTGGGTGAACGCCACCTGCTGGCGCCGTGCCTCGGTGTTCACCACGCCGATGATGAGGTCGGCCTCGTCGCGCTGGAGCATGGGGATCTCCTTCGTGAAGTCCTCCATCCTCTGCACGTCGATCGCGATCTTGTGGGCCTTGCAGAACGACTCGAGCAGCTCCCGTTCCAGCCCGGGCCCGTTCGGCGACTCCGGGTCGAAGCTGAACATCTCGGGGTACTCGTACGCGTAGGCGAGGACCCGCAGCCGGCCCCGGCCCTGGATCTCCGGCCAGTCCGAGGACGACGCGGCGACCGCCGAGCACAGCACACCGAGACAGGCCGCGGCCACGACGCTGCTTCCGGATCTCATCTGCCCCCCTCCGAGCAGGCGATTATCCAGGGTTCGCCGGCCATTTCAAGCGGATTCCTCGCGTCGGCACGATTGCACCGGTCCGACGCGCAATTCGGATCAGGGCCGCGAGGGCTGCAGCAGCGTGCCGCCCTGCCAGCGGCGCATCGTCGGCAGCGGCTGGTTGCGTCCGAGCGCGTTCCACTCCACGGTCCCGCTGGCGCCCGTCCAGGGCATGAGCGCGCGGACGGCGTCGCGGATGCGGGGACGGTTGAGCCCGGTGGCGCGCACAGCGGCGGCGACGAGACGCACGGCATCGTAGCCGTCCGCCGCCGCAGCGTCCGCAGGGCTGGCCCACCGTCGCTGGTAGGCCTCGGCGAAGGCGCGCCACGGCGGGCGGGCGGCGTCGACCCAGGCCGGGGCAACCACGCCGTCGGCCGCGACGCCGGCCGCCCGCGCGAAGGCGGCCCGGCCGAGGGTGGCTCCGCCGATCACCTCGCCGCGGTAGCCGGCCCGGCGCAGCTCGGCGACGAGCCGGCCGGCCAGCGCGGAGCGGGCGAGAACGACGACGGCGGACGGCGGCGGCACGAGCAGCTGCCGCACCACATCGGGCAGGTCCGGGTCGACCTCGGGCATCTCGACGATGACCCGGGGCGCGAGCTGGCGCGCGCCGAGGACACGCTTCACCGCGACCAGCGCCGCGTGGGCGTCGTGGTCGGTGCCGGCGGCCACCGCGAAACCGCTGCCGCCGGCGTTCGAGGCGATGGCCCCGACGATCGCCGGCGCCAGCGCCTCGTCGGACGGAGGCAGCGAGAACAGCCAGGGCACGTTGGCGAGGTCGGCGGTGACGTCGGTGCTGCCCGGGCTCAGCAGCAGGAAGTACGACTTGAGCGCGATCTGCACCGCCAGGTGGGTGGTGTTGCCGTCGACGCCTCCCAGCACCGCCCAGGCCTGGGTCTCGTAGACCAGGCGGGTGACCTCCCGGACTCCGGCCTTCCATGGGCTCTCGGACCAGGCCGGCTGCAGGCGGAACGGCTTGCCGTGGTACCCGCCGGCGGCGTTCTCCTGCTCGAGCGCCAGCGCCGCGCCGCGCCAGAGCTCCCCGAACTCGGGGTGGTCGGGGTCACCCGGACCGAACCAGCCGAGGACCACCTCGCTGACCGGCGGCTCGGGCGCGTCGCGACCGGGGCCGCGGAAGTCGAGAGGCTCCTGCCCTGCCCGGTGGGAGGGCTCGTGCGGCGCCGGCGGCGAGCTCACGGCCGGACCCGCGAGCAGCAGGACGAGCGCGGGTCCGGCGAGCATCGCTACTTCCTGGCCGCCGTGGCCGCGGGCCTCGTGGCGGCCGCGACCGTCTCGGTGTCCCGGTTCAGCCGGTCACGAGGGGCCACGTATCCCTTGGGAATCCCGAGGTCGCTGCGCGAGGCGTAGTGCCAGCGGCCGTCCTTGAAGGTGGCGAGGTAGGTGTCCGAGACGTCGTCGAGGCAGGCTGAGAACACGATGTCGCCGGTGACGCCGGGCCAGGGGTGCGGCAGGAAGGCGACCACGTCGCGGATCTTCGCCCGGTTGAGGCCGGCCGCGTTGATCGCCCACAGCATGAGGTTCATGCCGTCGTAGGCGTGGGCGGCGTAGGTCTCGGCCTCCACGCCGAAGCGCTCGCGGTAGGCCTTCTTGAAGCGCTCGAGCTTGGGGTCCCTGCGCTCGGGGTTCCAGGGGAAGGCGGCCACCACGCCCTCGGCGTTCTTCCCGGCGATCTTGAGGAACTCCTCGCTGACGGTGCGGTCGCAGCCGTAGAACGGCTGGGTCATGCCCATCTCGCGCATGGTGTTGAGGATCTTCGCCCCCTCGATCGCGTCGCCCCAGTGCACGACCGCGTCCGGCTGCGAGTTCTTGACCCGCTCGACCTCGAGGCGGAAGTCCGTCTGCCCGAGCTTGTACGCCATCTCGATGGGAATCGGGTGCTCGAGCCGCCGCGCGCTGTCGCGGATCTCGCGCACGCCGAAGCGGCCGTAGCGGTTGCTGGAGCGGATGATCGCCACCTTCTTCAGCTTCAGCTTGCGGTACCAGTAGTCGGTGAGAAGGTACGCCTGCTGCCGGTCGTCGCCGATCACCCGGGCGACCCAGGGGATGTTGGTCTCGATGAAGGTGGGGTCGGTGTCGCCGGGATTGACCATCAGCACCTCGGCCTTCAGGGCCACGCGGATGGCGATGTGGCTGTTGGCGCCGTCGATGGTGCCGAGGATGCCCCAGACGCCTTCCTTGTAGGCCTGCTTGATGATCTCGTTGCCGGAGG
>Ga0335071_10003392_pt1 | contig 16816 bp, 13 predicted proteins | sample Lox_Sample_15_FD_206724 | JGI IMG/M metagenome (GOLD analysis project Ga0335071, IMG submission 206724) | Soil microbial communities from Loxahatchee National Wildlife Refuge, Florida, United States - Lox_Sample_1.5 | ecosystem: Environmental > Terrestrial > Soil > Wetlands | place: USA... | reverse complement strand
TCTGCCGCTGCACCTGCGCCCGGGGGCGCGCGAGTGGTTCTTCGCCTGGCTGGCACGGGAGCGCCCCGGGCTCGTCGGGCGCTACCAGGCGCTGTACGCCCGCGGGGCGAACGCCGCGCCATCGTATCGGCGGGCGCTCGCCGCCCGGGTCGCTCCGCTGCTGCAGCGACACGGCTTCGCGGGGGGTGAGCCCGGGATCCGCGACCCCGACGACCGCGAGTTCCCCGCCGGGAGCCTGCCCGCCGGTCCCGGTGTGAGGCCTTCCGACTAGGCCTCGTCCGCCGATGGTGACGCCGGATTGAGCGGAATCGGGCCATCCGGGAAGGGCGGAGGCTCCGATTCCGCTCAATCGAGCCGGGAAGGCCCCCCGGAACGCCTTGGCGCCGCTCGGCGAGCCCTCCGTAGCATGGCGGGGCCGCCGGCGCCCCGGCAGGCCGCTGACCGACACCGAAGGATCCTCCGTGCTGCGCACCCACGAGGCCGGCACCCTGCGTGCCGAGCACGCCGGCCAGACCGTCACCCTCGCCGGCTGGGTGGCCCGGCGGCGAGACCACGGCGGCGTGGCGTTCCTGGACGTGCGCGACGCCTCCGGGGTGGTGCAGGTGGTCGTGCGCGACCCCGAGGTCGCCCACGAGCTTCGCGCGGAGTACTGCGTGCGCGTCACCGGCGAGGTGTCGGCCCGCCCGGCCGGCAACGAGAACCCCGACCTGCCGACCGGCGACGTCGAGGTGGTCACCGACGTCCTCGAGGTGCTCAGCGAGGCGGCACCGCTGCCGTTCCAGATCGACGAGCACGTCAGCGTCGGCGAGGAGGCGCGGCTCAAGCACCGCTACCTCGACCTGCGCCGGCCGGGGCCGGCGGCGGCGCTGCGCCTGCGCTCGGAGGTCAACCGGGCCGCTCGCGACGTCCTCCTCGACCGTCGCTTCGTCGAGGTCGAGACCCCGACGCTGACCCGCTCCACCCCCGAGGGTGCACGGGACTTCCTCGTCCCGGTGCGGCTGCGCCCGGGCCACTGGTACGCCCTCCCGCAGAGTCCGCAGCTGTTCAAGCAGCTGCTCATGGTGGCCGGGCTGGAGCGCTACTTCCAGATCGCGCGCTGCTACCGCGACGAGGACTTCCGCGCCGACCGGCAGCCGGAGTTCACCCAGCTCGACATCGAGATGTCCTTCGTCGAGCAGGACGACGTCATCGAGATCGGTGAAGCCGTCGTGAAGGCCCTGTGGGCGCTCGTCGGCCACGAGGTGAAGACGCCGATCCGACGGATGACCTACGCCGAGGCGATGGCCTCCTACGGCAGCGACAAGCCCGACCTTCGCTTCGGCCTGGAGCTGGTGGACTGCACGGAGTACTTCCGCGACACCTCCTTCCGGGTGTTCCAGGCGCCCTACGTCGGTGCGGTGGTGATGCCCGGCGGGGCAGGGCAGCCGCGCAAGCAGCTGGACGCCTGGCAGGAGTGGGCCAAGCAGCGCGGCGCGCGCGGGCTGGCGTACGTGCTGATCGCCGAGGACGGGGAGCTCGGCGGGCCGGTCGCCAAGAACCTCAGCGACGCCGAGCGGGACGGGCTCGCGGCGCACGTCGGCGCCAACCCGGGGGACTGCGTGTTCTTCGCGGCGGGCGAGCGGGCGCCCTCGCAGGCGCTGCTCGGATCCGCGCGCCTCGAGGTGGGACGCCGGCTCGGCCTGATCGATGAGTCCCAGTGGTGCTTCGTCTGGGTCGTCGACGCCCCGATGTTCGAGTGGGACGCCGACGAGGGGCGCTGGTCGGCGGTGCACCATCCGTTCACCGCGCCCAACGCCCAGTGGGCGGAGGACTTCGACCGCTCGCCGGGCGAGGCGCTGGCGTGGGCGTACGACATCGTCTGCAACGGCAACGAGATCGGCGGCGGGTCGATCCGTATCCATCGGGCCGACGTCCAGCGCCGCGTCTTCCAGACCCTGGGCATCGAGGCCGAGGAGGCGCAGGAGAAGTTCGGCTTCCTGCTCGACGCGTTCCAGTACGGCCCGCCCCCGCACGGGGGGATCGCCTTCGGCTGGGACCGCGTCTGCATGCTGCTGTCGGGGGCGTCGTCGCTGCGCGAGGTCATCGCCTTCCCCAAGACGGGGGGCGGCGAGGACCCGCTCACCGGGGCGCCGACTCCCATCACCGCTCAGCAGCGCACCGAGGCCGGGATCGACGCCGACCCGTACGCGACCGAGTGACGTGTCATGCACTTCGCAAAGGGGCCTTGTCGAGGCATGACAGGGTGAGCCGATGACCGACGACCTCTTCACCTCCGCCGGTGACGAGGTCGCGGCCGGCCGGGCGCCGCTCGCGGTCCGCATGCGGCCGGCCTCCCTCGACGAGGTCGTCGGCCAGGACCACCTCCTCGCGCCAGGCTCGCCGTTGCGTCGGCTGGTGGAGGGGTCCGAGGGAGCGGCCCCGGTCTCGTTGCTGCTCTGGGGGCCGCCCGGGACGGGCAAGACCACCCTCGCCTATCTGGTAGCCCGGGCCACCCGGCGGGAGTTCGTCGAGCTGTCCGCGGTCAGCGCCGGGGTCAAGGACGTCCGCGCCGTCATCGACGACGCCCGCCGCCGCCTCGGCGCCGGGGGGCGGGAGACCGTGCTGTTCGTCGACGAGGTGCACCGCTTCTCCAAGACCCAGCAGGACGCGCTGCTCCCGGCGGTCGAGAACCGCTGGGTCACCCTGGTCGCCGCCACCACCGAGAACCCGCACTTCGCGATCGTGGGGCCGCTGCTGTCGCGCAGCGTGCTGCTCACGCTGCGGCCGCTCGGCGAGTCCGACGTCCGCGCGCTGCTCGACCGCGCCCTCACCGACCCGCGGGGCCTGGCCGGCGCGGTCACCGTTCACGACGACGCGCTGGAGCAGCTGGTACGTCTCGCCGGAGGCGACGCGCGGTGGGCCCTGACGGCCCTCGAGGCGGCGGCTGGTACCGCGGCAGCGCGTACCCCGGGCGTCGTACCCACCGTCACGGTCGCCGACGTCGAGGTGGCCGTGGACCGCGCGGCGGCGCGCTATGACCGCGACGGTGACCAGCACTACGACATCACGAGCGCGCTCATCAAGAGCATCCGTGGCAGCGACGTGGACGCGGCGCTGCACTACCTCGCCCGGATGGTGGAGGCCGGGGAGGACCTGCGGTTCATCGCGCGGCGCCTGGTCATCTCGGCCAGCGAGGACGTCGGGATGGCCGACCCCACCGCACTGCCGCTGGCCATCGCCGCGATGGACGCGGTCGCCTTCATCGGGCTGCCGGAGGGCCGGATCCCGCTGGCCCAGGCGGTCGTCCACCTCGCCCTGGCGCCGAAGTCCAACGCCGTCTACCGGGCGATCAACGCCGCCGTCGAGGACGTACGCGCGGGGCGGGTCGGACCGGTGCCCGTCCACCTGCGCGACGCCAGCTACCCCGGCGCGGCACGGCTGGGCCACGGCAAGGGCTACCGGTACGCCCATGACGACCCGCGCGGCGTGGTGCCCCAGCAGTACGCCCCCGACGTCCTCGTCGGTCGCGAGTACTACGAGCCGGGGCGGCACGGGGCCGAGGCCGCGTACGCCGAGCGCGTCGAGCGGCTGCGCGCGATCCTGCGCGGGACCGACCCACCCCCGCCCGCTCCCCACGCCGACTGAGCGGATCAGTCGGGCCGGCGGCCGCTGGTGGTCCTGATTGCGCGGAATCGGCGGGGCGCCGGAGGTGGACCGTGCCGATTGAGCGGAATCGGCGGGGTGCGTGGCTCGGAGGGCCGGCGCCAGGGCGGGGGTGGCGTTGATTGAGCGGAATCGGCGGGGTACGGGCCCGCTGGTGGTCCTGATTGCGCGGAATCGGCGGCGTGGGAGGGCCGAGGCGAGCCCGCAGGTCAGGGGCGCCCGCGACCGCGTGGGGTCGGGTGCGGTGTCGAGCGCAGGACGTAGGTCCTCTCCTCGGACGGACGACGCCGGGCGCGGCGGTACGCCGCGAGCAGACCCTCACGGATCAGCCGCGGATCGCGCAGGTCCTCCGCCCAGATGGCCGCTGTCTCCATCCCCGCGGCGTCGAGCGCGCGAAACCGCTGGGTGTCCGCCCGGGGCCGCTCACCCTCCCGATGGGCCGCCCCCTGATATTCACCGCCCACGCCGGCTTCTCGGTCCACCAGGTCCATACGGGCGATGAATGCGCCACCTCGGTCGAGAACGACCACTTGGGGCTCGGGCATGCCCAGCCTGCTCCTGACCCAGATCGTTCGGAAGACGCTCTCCGGTGGGCTCTCCGTCCTCCCGTCGAGCAGGGGCAACGCGGCCCTCGCCCGCGGGACGCCGCGCCAGCGGGGGCGCTCGGCGACGTACGCGCCGAGCTCCTCGACCGTGGTCAACCCGAATCTCAGCGCGGCATCCCCGGCGGCGACCGCGTCGCCGAGAGTTGCGGCCCCCCGCATCTGGTCGAAGGCTGTTCGGACGCCGCTGGTCAGAGGAACCCCGTCGACCTCGATCACGTCCTCGGGTTCGAGCTCGGCTTGGATGACCTGGAGACCGCGCCGAACGTACGGCCGTCCCGGTCGGGCGACGGTCACCGGGACCGGTGCGAGTTCCCCCCGGCTCGTGCGCCCGTCCACCCAGGTCTCGGGCACCCCCAGCAGCGTGGCCGCCGCCCACGACCCGAGCGCCGCGCCCTTGGGCAACGCCGCCGCGGCTACGTGCGCACGGACCTTTGGGTCCCGGGCGTCAAGATTCGGCTGGAGGCGGATGCCGTGGAGCGCCCGCGCCCCGTCCGGCCGCTGGCTGACCCGCCAGGCGAGTGACGTCATGACCGTCATGCTGGGCCTGTCGAGGGCGGTTGATGCGCCGTCCACAGGCGAGGATCCCTCCGCGTTGGGAGGCAGCGCCTGTGGATGCCGCTCGCTGACGTGGCCGATTGCGCGGAATCGAGGGGGACGAGCCGGGCTGAGGCCTCCCATTCCGCTCAATCGGGCGAGCATTCCGCGCAATCGGGCGAGCATTCCGCGCCATCGGGCGAGCATTCCGCGCCATCGGGGGAAGAGGTGCGGCCAGGTAAGGTCCCCGCCATGGAGACGGCTGAGATCCGGCGCCGCTGGCTGCGCTTCTTCGGCGAGCGCGGACACGTGGTCGTGCCCTCGGCGTCCCTCCTGCTCGACGACCCGAACCTGCTGTTCGTCAACGCCGGGATGGTGCCGTTCAAGCCCTACTTCCTCGGCCAGCAGGCACCGCCCTGGCCGCGGGCGACGAGTGTCCAGAAGTGCGTGCGGACCCAGGACATCGACGAGGTCGGCAAGACCAGCCGCCACGGCACGTTCTTCCAGATGAACGGCAACTTCTCCTTCGGCGACTACTTCAAGGAAGGCGCGATCACCTACGCCTGGGACCTGGTGACGCGGCCGCAGTCCGAGGGCGGCTTCGGGCTGCCGGAGGACAAGCTGTGGGTGACGGTCTACCTCGACGACGAGGAGGCCATCGCGCTGTGGCAGAAGGTCGCGGGCCTGCCGATCGAGCGGATCGTGCGCCGGGGCAAGAAGGACAACTACTGGAACATGGGGGTGCCCGGTCCGGGCGGGCCGTGCAGCGAGATCTACCTCGACCGCGGCCCGGAGTACGGCCCCGAGGGCGGGCCGGACGTCGACGAGGACCGCTTCCTGGAGTTCTGGAACCTCGTGTTCATGCAGGAGGAGCTCAGCCACGTCCGTAGCAAGGAGGACTTCGACGTCCTCGGCCCGCTGCCGGCCCAGAACATCGACACCGGGATGGGCCTCGAGCGCATCGCGAGCATCCTGCAGGGCGTCGACAACCTCTACGAGATCGACGAGGTGCGCCCGGTGCTCGACCGGGCCGCCGAGCTCGCCGGGAAGACCTACGGGCGCGATCACGACGACGACGTCCGCCTGCGCGTCGTCGCCGACCACGTGCGCACCGGGCTGATGCTCGCCGGCGACGGCGTGACCCCGGGCAACGAGGGCCGGGGGTACGTGCTGCGCCGCATGCTCCGCCGCGTCGTGCGCAGCATGCGCCTGCTCGGGGTCGACGAGCCGGTGCTGCCCGAGCTGCTGCCGGTGAGCCTGGAGCGGATGAAGGCCTCCTATCCCGAGTTGGAGTCCGACTGGGAGCGGATCACCACGGTGACCTACGCGGAGGAGGAGTCCTTCCGGCACACCCTGCGCGCCGGGGAGCAGCACTTCAGCGCGATCACCTCCTCGCTCGGCGGCGGCCTGACGGTGCCCGGCGAGGAGGCGTTCCGGCTCCACGACACCTACGGCTTCCCGATCGACCTGACCTTGGAGATGGCGGGCGAGGCCGGGCTCACGGTGGACGAGGAGGGCTTCCGCCGGCTGATGGCCGAGCAGCGCCGGCGCGCCAAGGCCGACGCGCAGGCCAAGAAGACGGGGCACGCCGACGTCTCGGCGTACCGCGCGGTCGGCGATCGCAGCGGGCCCACCACCTTCCTCGGCTACGAGCAGACCACCGCGGACGCGACCGTCGCCGGCCTTGTGGTCGACGGCGAGCCGGCCGAGTACGCCCGCGAGGGGCAGGAGGTCGAGGTCGTGCTCGACCGCACTCCCTTCTATGCCGAGGGCGGGGGCCAGCTGGGTGACACCGGCCGCATCGAGCTGGACAACGGGACGGTGCTGGAGGTCCTGGACGTGCAAGCCCCCCTCCCGGGGCTGTCGGTCCACCGTGCCCGCGTCGCCGGGGGCGAGGTACGTCGGGGCCAGCTGGCCGAGGCCGTCGTCGACCTCGAGCGCCGGCTCGCGATCAGCCGCGCGCACACGGCCACCCACATGGTCCACAAGGCCTTCCGCGAGGCGCTCGGCGAGACGGCGACCCAGATGGGCTCGGAGAACTCCCCGGGCCGGCTGCGCTTCGACTTCCCGAACCCGGCGGCGGTGCCGCCCAGCGTGCTCGGCGACGTCGAGGCCCGGGTCAACGACGTGCTGCTCGACGACCTGGCCGTGACCGCCGAGCAGATGACCCAGGAGCAGGCGCGGGCCATCGGGGCCATGGCCCTGTTCGGGGAGAAGTACGGCGAGCGCGTGCGCGTCGTCTCGGTCGGTGACTGGGCCCGCGAGCTGTGCGGCGGGACGCACACCCACCGGACCGGTCAGCTCGGCGTGGTCAAGATCGTGGGGGAGTCCTCGATCGGGGCCGGCGTACGGCGCATCGAGGCGCTCGTCGGCGCCGACGCCTACCGGTTCCTCGCCCGCGAGCACGTCCTCGTGTCGCGCCTGTCCGAGGCACTCAAGGCCCGCCCGGAGGAGCTGCCCGAGCGCGTCGAGTCGATCGTCGCGCGGCTGAGGGAGGCCGAGCGCGACCTTGAGCGCCTGCGGCGCGCCCAGCTGCTCGCCGACGTCGACCGCCTGGTGGGGCCCGCCCGCGACGTCGCCGGGATCGCGGTCCAGGCCTTCGCGGCACCGGAAGGGACTGACGCGGGGGCGCTTCGCCAGATCGTCCTCGACGCGCGGGGGCGCGTCCCCCAGGGCAGCGCGGCGCTCGTGGCCGGGCTGGCGGCCGCGGACGGCAAGGTCTCGGCGCTGGTCGTGAGCACCCCGGCGGCGGTCGAGCGCGGGGTCAGCGCCCGGACCCTGCTGCAGGCGCTGCTCGCCCACGTCGACGGGCGCGGCGGGGGCAAGGACGACGTCGCGCAGGGCGGGGGTACGTCCCCGGCGGGGATCCCGGCCGCGCTCGCGGCCGTCGACGACGCGGTGCGGTCGACGGTGCGGGCGTGACGCTACGCCCGGGCGTACGGCTCGGGGTCGACGTCGGCAGCGTCCGCGTCGGAGTGGCGCGCTGCGACCCCGCCGGGCTGCTCGCCACCCCGCTGGCCACCCTGACCCGCCGTGAGGGCGGGACCGGAGACCTCGACGAGCTGGCGGCCCTGGTCGCCGAGGAGGGCGCCGTCGAGGTCGTCGTCGGGCTGCCGCTGCACCTGTCGGGCGCCGAGGGCCAGGCGGCGGAGGCCGCCCGCGGCTACGCCGCCGAGCTGGCCTGCCGGGTGGCGCCCGTCCCGGTGCGGCTGGTCGACGAGCGGCTGAGCACCGTGTCGGCGTCCCGGGACCTGCGGGCCGCGGGGCTCGACACGCGGCGCGGCCGGATTCTTCGGGACCAGGCCGCGGCTGTCATCATCCTTCAAGCGGCACTCGACGCGGAGCGCGCCACCGGGCGCCCCCCCGGCGAGGCGGTCGGAGGAGGAGCGTGATCGGGCGGTGAGCCAGCTCGGGCTGCAGATGGCGCCGGAGGGGCAGACCAAGCGCGGGCGCTTCGGGGCGATCGTGGCGGTGCTGCTCGCCTTCGTCGTCGTGGCGGTGCTGCTCGCCGGCCTGCTGATCTTCGGGCTACGCCTCATCGGGTCGGGCAACGCCAACGACTACTCCGGCGACGGGACCGGGCAGGTGGACGTACGGGTGGCCCCCGACGCGACCACAGAGCAGATCGCGCAGACCCTGCAGGCCGACGGGGTGATCCGAAGCGCCTCGACGTTCCTGGCCATCACCGCCAACGACGACCGCGTCCGCCGGATCCAGCCCGGGACCTACCGCATGCGCGAGCACATGTCCTCCTCGGCGGCCCTGGACGTGCTGCTCGACCCCACCGCCAGGGTCACCGCCCGTGTGGTCATCCCCGAGGGGACGCCCACGAAGCAGGTGCTCGCGCTGCTCGCGTCGAAGGGAGGCCTGAACCAGGCCCAGCTGGCCGCCGCGGCCGCGAAGACCGGCACGCTCGGCCTGCCGCCGTACGCGAACGACCAGCTCGAGGGCTTCCTCTTCCCGGCGACCTACAACGTCGACCCCTCGACGACGCCCAGGGAGCAGCTCAGGGTGATGGTCGCCCGGTGGCGCCAGGCCGCCTCCGACGTCGACCTCGTCAGCGCGGCGAAGGCGCAGCACCTGACCCCCTACCAGGCGCTGATCATCGCCAGCCTCGTGCAGGCTGAGGTCAAGCCGAAGGACTTCGCGAAGGTCGCGCGGGTCATCGACAACCGCATCGCCGCGGGCATGCCGCTGCAGCTGGACACCACAGTCCTGTACGGCCTCGGGCGCGCGGGCGGGCCGGTGAGCACCGCGGACACCAAGGTGGACACCCCCTACAACACCTATCTGCACAAGGGACTGCCACCGACGCCGATCGACAACCCGGGTGAGGCCGCGCTGCACGCCGTGCTGCACCCGGCGACGGGCGACTGGCTCTACTACGTGACGGTGAACCCGACGACGGGGGAGACGAAGTTCACCAACAGCTACCAGAAGTTCCTGCAGTACAAGCAGGAGTACAAGAGCAATTCGTGACCGGGCCCCGCCGCGCGGCGGTGCTCGGGCACCCGATCGCGCACTCCCTCTCACCGGTCCTGCACCGCGCCGCCTACCGCGAGCTCGGGCTCGACTGGACCTACGACGCCGTCGACGTCACGGCGGAGATGTTGCCCGCGTTCGTCGTCGGGCGCGGCCCGGAGTGGGTCGGGCTGTCGCTCACGATGCCGCTCAAGCACGCCGTGCTCCCGCTGCTCGACACGGCCGAGGACCTCGTGTCGCTCGTCGGGGCGGCCAACACCCTGGTCTGGCGCGACGGCCGACGCCTGGGCGCGAACACCGACGTCACGGGCATGCAGGCGGCGCTCGCGGAGCGCGGGCTGCGGGATGTCGCCGAGGCGACGGTGCTCGGGAGCGGGGCCACGGCGGCGAGCGCCGTGGCCGCGCTGGGCCTGTGGTCCGTGCCCCGGATCACGGTCGTCGCGAGGCGCCCGGAGGCGGCGGCTCCGTTGCACGCGGTCGCCGAGCGGCTGGGGACCGCCGTACGCGCCCTCGGCTGGGACGAGGCGACCCGGGCGCTGCGGGCGCCTCTGGTGGTCTCGACCGTGCCCGCCGGCGTGGCGGACGCCCTTGCGGGGCAGGTGCCGGAGGGGCCGGGCGCCCTCCTCGACGTGGTCTACGCACCGTGGCCGACCCGGCTCGGCGAAGCCTGGCGCGAGGCCGCCGGCGTGGTCGTCTCGGGGCTCGACCTGCTCGTTCACCAGGCCGTCGGCCAGGTCAGGCTGATGACCGGCCGAGACGTCGACGTGGCCGTGCTGCGGGCGGCCCTCGGCCGCTGAGCTGAGGCGGGGTGACGAGCCCCTCGGTGCTGTCCATCCGGTTCAAGGAACCACCCCCTCACGCCGATGGGGTCTGGAGGGCACCGCCAGATGCCCGCTACGGAGGGTTCCCACGATGTCGGACGTCCACGCCGTGCCGGGCAGCTCGACCCGCCTGGACCGTGTCCTCAACGACCTGCTCCGTCGTTGCCCGGAGCTGCAGGCCGCTGCCGTCGTCTCCTTCGACGGGCTGCCCATGGCCTCCGCGCTGCCCCACGGCTTCGACGAGGACCGGGTGGCCGCGATGAGCGCCGCACTGCTCTCCCTCGGTGAGCGGGCATCACAGGGACTCGGCCGTGGCTCGCTGAACCAGGTGTACGTCGAGGGCGAGGAGGGCACGGTCTTCCTCGTGTCCGCCGACGACGAGGCGGTCCTCGTCGCGGTCGGCTCGCACGGTGCCAAGGTCGGCCTGCTGCTGTTCGAGGTGCGTCGCGGCGCCCTGGCGGTCGCGGAGACGCTGCGCCACGAGGACCTCCCCGAGCCCGCCCACGGATACGTCAGCCGCGAGGTCGTCGCGCCGATGCCCGTGCACGTCGCCGGGCACGAGCCCGAGCCGGCCCACGAGACCGCGGCCGTCGCGACCCCGGTCGTCGAGGCACCAGTCGTCGAGGCACCAGTCGTCGAGGCACCAGTCGTCGAGGCACCCGCTGTGGAGTCCCCGGCGGAGGAGCCGGTGTTCGTCGCGGCCCCGGCCGTGGAGTCGCCCGTGGAGCCGACCTTCGCCTCGGCCCCCGCGCAGCCCGTCGAGCCGGTGTTCGTCGCCGCACCCGTCGTGGAGGAGCCGGTCGCCGAGGCAGAGGCGGTCCCGGTCGTGCCGTCGTACGGCCCGCCGGTGCACACCCCGTCCTACTCGAACCTGCACGAGACTCCGACGTACCCGACCTACAACGGGCAGCCCGCCGACGACGCGGACGTCGACGATGACGACCCGTTGCCGGTGGGCGAGGTGCCGCCGGTCGGGACCTACCAGGACCAGCCCGCTGCCCAGCCCGTCCCGGCGCCTTCCGGCGAGCTCGGCAGCTGGGCGACCTTCACCCCCGGCGGCTCGCTGAGCGCGCCCAGCTCGCAGGGGCTCGACCCCTGGAGCTGACCTGCCCCCCTCCCGCACCACCCACACCCACGACACGACGGAGCTGACGTGAAGTTCGAGGGCTCACTCGACGCGTTCAGCCTCCCGGACATCTTCCAGCTGCTGAGCTTCACGAAGAAGTCCGGCGGGCTGAGGTTGCGCAATGGGCGTGGCGAGGGCGTCGTCTGGTTCCTCGAGGGATCGGTCACCGGGGCCACCTCCGACGTCGCCCACCAGGCACTAGCCCGTCGCGTCGTGGGCATGGGTTTGGCCGATGCCGACGCGGTCCGTGCGGCCGCCGAGCGGGCGGCCGACGGGCAGGTCGGCGTCGCCCGGGCGTTGCTCGACGCTGGTGCCGTCGACGCCGAGGTGCTGCGCGCGGCGGTCATCGCCCAGGTCGGCGACGCGGTCAGCGAGCTGCTGCGCTGGACGACCGGGGACTTCGCCCTCGTCGACGGAGCCAACCCCGACGACGTCGGGGTCCTCCTTGCCCCCGACGCCCTCGTGGCCGAGGCCCGGGGCCGCGCGAGCGCGTGGGAGTCGCTGTCCGAGGTGCTCCCCTCGCCCGACGTGGTCCTCGCACTGAACCCGGTGGCCCCCGAGCCCCAGACGGTGCTCAGCGCCGAGGAGTGGGCGCTGCTCGCGCTCGTGGACGGCCGCCGTTCCGTCGGGAGCATCGTCGCCCTGACCGGCCGCGGCCAGTTCTCGGTCGTCTCCACCCTCGCCGAGCTGCTGCGCCGCGGGCTCCTCCACGCCCGTGGCGCCTCGGACCCCGTCGCGGACATGGAGTCTCTGCTGTCCCTGCTCGCGCCGCTGGAGGCCGCGCGCGCGGGCGACCTCGACTCGCCCGCACCCGCGACCTCGCAGGTGGGTGAGGTGGCGGCACGGCCGGCCCCGCCCGCCGCCGAGGCTGCCCCCGTGGTCGCCGAGCCCGTCCTGGCGCAGCCGGTCCCCGCTCCCGCCCGGGCCGAGGAGCCCGAGCCAGCACCCGAACCCGCACCCGAGCCGGCGCTGGAGCCCGACGACGCGCCCGAGCCGGCCGGCGCGGCCGCTGGGCCGTCCGAGCACAGCCCCTTCACCCCGGTCGCTCCGATGTCCGGCTGGGACGTCGACCCGGAGCCGACCCCCAGGGCGGGGGACGAGCGCGTCGCACCCGAGCCGGCACTCGCCCAGCTCGCCTCGGAGGAGCCCGTCCCTCCGCTGCTGACCCTCGCCCTGTCCCGCCTCGACGCCCCGGCGGAGGAGCCAGTCGTCGGCGTGGTCGCCCAGGCCCAGCCGCAGCCGCTGCCCGGCCCTGGCGATGACGACCAGGCGGAGACGGCCGAAACTGTCGTCGAGCACCCCCTGCCCCGTCTGGGTGGGGCCCACGTGCCCGGCGACGTCGTACCGCCGCGCGCCGAGCCGTTCCTGCCGTCACGCCAGCCGGAGCACCCGGAGCCCCTCCCGTCGAGTGCTCGCGTGACCGCTGGCCTGGCGTCGATGCCCGCCCGGGCAGCCGTGCACGGCAGCGCCGCCGTGGCCGCCGAGCCCCAGTCGTCCTCGCTCATCGAGCGCGACCCCAGTGTCAACCGCAGCCTCCTCCTGAGGCTCATCGCAGGAGTGAGGGGGCTGTAACGGACATGGCAACCGGGAGGATCCGCCGTCGTCACGGCGGCCAGGCCGTGAAGATCGTCGTCACGGGGCCGTTCGCCGCGGGCAAGACCACCATGATCCGCACCATCAGCGAGATCACCGTGCTCTCCACCGAGCGGGGCATCACCGACTCGACCCGCTCCCGCAAGGCCGAGACCACGGTCGCGATGGACTTCGGCCGGATCACCATCGACCGCGACCTCGTGCTCTACCTGTTCGGGACGCCCGGGCAGGACCGTTTCGACTTCATGTGGGAGATCCTCGGCGAGGGGATGCTCGGGTACGTCCTCATGATCGACGCCGAGCGCGAGGACTCCCTCGCCGAGGCCATCGGGATCCACGCGGCGTTCCGGCGGATGGCCCGGGTCCCCTATGTCGTCGCCCTCAACCGTGCCTCGGCGCTGGAGCCCGACGTCGAGGCACGCGTGCGCGAGGTGCTCGAGCTCGCGCCGGAGGTGGCGCTGCTGGCCTGCGACGCGACGGACAAGGAGTCGGTCAAGGCGGTCCTGCTCGCCCTGCTGTACGCCGTCCTCGACGAGCTCGAGGCCGAGCGCGTCAGCGTCTGAATTTCTGGGATGCTGCGCGCGTGCAGTTGAACTGGCTCCTGCGCTATCAGCCGGTAGTCCGGCTGCTGGAGCAACGTCCACCAGGCACGATCCTCGACGTCGGCTCCGGATGGCACGGGCTGAGCGCGTACGTCTCCGGCGAGATCATCCAGACCGATCTGGCCTTTGCGTCGCCGACACAGCCCGTCGCGGGCTTCAGCCCGGTGCTGGTCGCCGCGAGCGCTGATGCGCTTCCCTTCACCGACGGCGCGGTGGACTGCTGCGTGAGCTTGGACATGGTCGAGCACCTCCCCGACTCCATTCGGATCTCGAGTGTGAGGGAGCTCTGCCGCGTCAGTCGCGGGGCCGTCATCATCGGCTTCCCGGTTGGCTCCGCGGCCCGCCGGGTGGACAGCGTCCTCGACCGCCTCCTGGGCGTGCTGCGTCGACCCAGCCCCGATTGGTTGATGGAGCATCTGGGCCAGGAGCGCTACCCGACGGTCGACGTGGTGGTCGACGGCTTGCCGCCCGGATGGCGGATCTCTCGGGTCGTGGGCTCGGGGAATGTCGTTCTCCTGGCCTCGGCTGTTCTGGCGGAGGAGCTGCCCGGCACGCGCCGGGTCTGCGCGCGCCTGGAGCGACGGTGGCGTCGTCGCGGCGTGCCTCGCCTGTTCGACGGGGGGTCGACCTACCGGCGCATCTACCTGCTCGAGGCAATCTGACGCCGCTTCCACGGGATCCCGAAGCGCCAGAGGTACGGTTCACCGGTGTCGGAGGAGTCGAGCGGGATCCGATTCCAGCGACCCAGGATCCCCAGCCAGACCCGGATCGACAGCTACTTCGCCCAGGCTCGGGAGGCGCGCTGGTTCAGCAACTTCGGTCCTTGCGTGTCGGAGTTCGAACAACGGGTGAGCCGTGAGTTGCTGTCCGGGTTCCCGGTCTGCTCCGTCGGGAACGCCACGCTTGGGCTCATGGTCGCGCTACGAGCGGTCCTGGGTGAGCCCTGCGCCGGTCGTGACCGAGTCCTGGTGCCCTCGTTCACGTTCGTCGGATCACTCGCGGCAGTCGTGTGGTCAGGCTTCAGGCCTCAGTTCGTCGATGTCGACCCCGACGACTGGCAACCGTCACCGCAGTCGCTACGGGCGGCAGGGAACGATGAGCGCTTGGCCGGCGCGCTGCTCACGACGACGTTCGGGACGCCGTGGACCCCCGATCGCGAATCTGAGATCCGCGACGCGCTGGACGATCATTCGCTTCCTCTCGTGCTCGACTCCGCGGCAGGGCTGGGCAGCTGCGCACCGTCGGGACGTACGGGGTCGGCGACTGTGTACAGCCTCCATGCCACCAAGCCCTTCGCGGTGGGAGAGGGTGGGCTGATCTGCTCTCCTGACTCCGACGTGGTGCGTCGGTCGAGGCAGTTGTCCAACTTCGGCTTTGACGAGGACCACGGGCTCGGCGCCGAGGTCGGTATCAACGCAAAGCTCTCGGAGATCCACGGAGCCATCGGGCTGGCGGTGCTGGACGAGTTCCCGACGCAGCTGGTCCAACGGCGCAATCGGGCTCTTGAGCTGTTGGAGGAGGTGAGCTCGTACGGGCTTCGCCCGCAACTGGGTCACGCGAGATCGACGTTTCAGTTCCTGCCGATGCTGTGCGCGGATCACCACCACCGCGCCACCTTGCTGGACCTTGCCCAACGTTCCCGAGTCCAAGTACGCGCCTACTTCGACCCGCCGATGCATCGCGTACCTGCGTTCCGGGCCGACGTGGACGGCGAGCTTCCCGTCACCGAGGACCTTGCGGCGCGCATCGTGTGCCTGCCCATGGCCGATGATCTCAGCGAGGAGGAGTCGGCCGCCATCGCGGCCGTCTGCCGACGGGCGCGAGGCTAGCGTCCTGCGTCCCACGCCGGTTGACCCCGCGAGAACGACGCACGCGGAACGCTTAGATCGGGCGAGCCGGCACCCCGGCCACAACCACTCCGTCGGGCACGTCGCGGGTCACGACCGCCCCCGCGCCGACCACGCTTGCACGTCCGACCCTTCGGCCGGGAAGGATCACCGCGCCCGCGCCGAGGGTGGCGCCTGCGCCGACGCTGGCGCCACCAGTCACCCGCGCTCCCGGGCCGACCGTGGAGAATTCCGCCACATCGGCGTCGTGGCTGATCGTCGCGCCGGCGTTGATGTGCACGTGCGGCCCGACGCGCGCCCCGCTGCTGACGAAGGCGAAGGGGAAGACCACGATCCCCAGCTCGCTACCGAGGCGCTCCACGACTCTCGAGAAGGTGCTCACCACGGTCACCGGTGTGAGCCCCCGCGTTTCCGCAACCGCGGCGAGGCGACGCCTGAGCTGAGGGCTTCCGACGCCACAGACGTATGCGGCCGGGCCGGCCCATGTGCAGAGCACCGGTGTCCCCTTCAACCGGGGGTCGGCCGCTGCCTGCGCCTCGAAGGCAGCCTCGACGTAGAACGCCACCAGAGTCAGCGCCGGTTCACGCCCCGGCTCGTCGATGATGTCGCGGATCTCCCGTGCGTGGCCGCCCGCACCCACCACAACGACTCGCATGCCGGCTCCTCAGTAGTGCCGGTACGTGACGTTGTCGTGGAAACCGATGCGCACACCTGCCGCGCGCATCCGCTTCCACAGGTTCCAGTCGGCGGGTTCTCCCAGGCGCCAGCAGGTGTCGCTCATCCGGAAGAAGCGCAGGCCCGCGCTGTACAGGACGCTGCCGTGCGAGATGGAACCTTCGCGAAGGCGTGGACGCCCTACGACCCGCCAACCCCCTCCTTCGCACGCGAGCAGCGCCTTGCTGTGGACCATTTCGTGGCGTCCCAGCTTCGCGGTCGCCAGGAGCTCCTCGACGTGGGTGGGGGTGAATTCGTCATCGTCGTCGCACGGCGCGATCCAGTCTCCGCGGGCCAAGGTGAGGGCCGCGTTCATGGGATGAACGCCAGCCACGCGCCAGAGGTTCAGGGGATCACGCGGATACGTGCCGCGTCGAGGCAGGTTGACGAAGCGGATCCGTGAGTCGGCAACGCTCTCGACCGCACGACAGGTCGCCTCGTCGCACGCATCACCCACCACGAGGACCTCGATGCGTTCGTAGGTCTGGGCCAGGGCGGAAGCGATCGCCCGTTCGGCCACGAGGAATCCGCGGTTGTACGTCGCGATACGAACGGTGACGAGAGGCATGTACTCGTCGTCGGGCTCGGTCCAGCACACGTCGCGACCGGATCGAGCCCGACGCAGCCGTGCCCTTTCGTCGAGTCCGGAGACGACTTCCCGCGTGAGCTCCACCGCGCCGGACGGCCGGAGGCGGCACCCGAGCCGATTCAGGCGCAGCATCATCCCGGCGTACTTCTCGTGCCGAAGCCTGCGGGTGGGACCTGGCCCGATCTCGTTCGGGGTCCACCATCCGGTGTTCGCGTCACGTCGCTCGTCAAGGTCAGACACGATGCACCACCAGCCTTCTCC
>Ga0335071_10003390_pt1 | contig 16820 bp, 16 predicted proteins | sample Lox_Sample_15_FD_206724 | JGI IMG/M metagenome (GOLD analysis project Ga0335071, IMG submission 206724) | Soil microbial communities from Loxahatchee National Wildlife Refuge, Florida, United States - Lox_Sample_1.5 | ecosystem: Environmental > Terrestrial > Soil > Wetlands | place: USA... | reverse complement strand
GCCTGCCCCTGCCAGCGGCGGGCGCGAGACAGGTACGAGGAGTGCAGCCGGCCGCCTGAGAGACTTCCATTCATGGACAGGAGATCGCTCATGAGCATTCGTCGCATCGGCGAGTTGATCGTCGTCATGGCCGGAGCCCTGGTGCTCTATGGATGCACGGGCAGCGTCGGTGGCGGGAGCGCCGCCGCGCATGGCACCATCAGGACGCTCGTCTCCTTCCCACCGAGCGATGTCGTGTCCGTGTACCTGACAGCCTCGCTCAACGGCACCCTCGCGGCTCAGGCGAACATGACGGGCTCCGGGTCGAGCTGGAGTGGGGGGGAACTGGACGTTCCCCCGGGGAGTGGCTACGAGGTCACCGCCTACGCATTCAGCGGTCCCCTTCCCGAGAAGCCGACCAGCGACACCAGCACCCTCATATACAAGGGTCAGGCCGAGGGCGTGGCCGTAAGCAGCGGGGAGACGACCCCTGTGACCATCGTCCTCATCCCGTGGCCCAATGTCGGCCCCCAGCCCGGCATCAACACGCCGCCGCACATCGTCTTCGGGTCGCATCCCAGTTCGATGCGCAGCACGGATACGGTCGAACTCTCCGCGGCCGCCTGGGACCCAGATCCCGGGACCCTGCTGAGCTATGCCTGGGACGACGGTGAGGCCGGTGGTTCCTTCTTCGGGGGTAGCGGTCAGAGCCTGGGGGAGCAGGTTCCTGGGAACACGGTGTCCGTCAATTACAGGCCGGCGGAGGGGTTCGTCGGAACGGTCACGATTCGGCTCGTGGTGAGCGATGGCACGGCCACGGTCTACCAGACCTTCACCATCGAGGTGGAGAGTGCCGACGGAACCATCGAGCCGACCCTGGAGTTCGACTCCGGACCCGAGGTCGCGATCACTGGCATCACGAGCCAGTCGCTGGCCCCGCAGGGCACCGCCCTGATCACCTACCAGGTGACGGGGGGCTCCGGGAATCTCGTCGTGTCCTGGACCGACGACTGCCTTGGTCAGTTCAGCGGATACTCGTCGGATCCCGATCGTGGGGAAAGCGTCACGGCCATGTGGCAGGCTCCGGCGAACCCGCCTCAGTCACCCGGTCAGTGCGACCTGACGCTGAACGTGTGGGACAGCGCGGGCGCCTCCACCTGGGTCTCGCTCGTCGTATGGGTGGACAATGGACAGGACCTGTCCCTGGGCAAAACAGTATTCACGACTAGTAACATGGTTCAGGCTGGATATTTCAACGGCGACCCAGCCCAGGCCGACTCTCTATGCCAAGCAGCGGCAAGCCAGGGAAGCCTCCCCGGGACCTACAAGGCGTTCATGAGCTTCTCGACGGTGAACGCCAAGGACCGGATCCCCGAGGGGCCCTACTACCTGCCAGACGGCACCCTGGTGGCGACAAGCAAGGCAAACCTCCTCGGTGGCTCGCTCTTGCACGCCCTCGACCTGGACGAGTCCCGTAACCTCATCGAGGGCGACGAGCCGAATCTCGAGGTCTGGACCGGCACGGGCGCTGATGGGACGCTCTACGGGAACAATCTCGCCATATACCAATGCGGCAACTGGACGATCTCGTTCAACGATCCCAACGACTTCACTGCAATCGCCGGCAACGCCGCCCTCGTCGACAGTGGGTGGACGGCTCGCGTGACGGGGGGCCCATGGTGGTACTGGTGCGGCGACTACAAGCACATCTACTGCTTCCAGCAGTGACGGTCGTGCTGGCCGGGTGAAAGACCATGCGCCGCAGCTGCGTGGAGGCGGCGCTCGGCTAGCCGAACCGGTGGAACCGCCGGGAGAACGAGGGGCCGAGACGTTGCGAGAATCCCTGTCGCGGGCCCCGAACAAGTTGCCGAAGCCCCCGCCTGGACTTCCGGGCAGGGGCTTCGTGCTTCTGAAATCACCCTGCCTCGGCCGGTCAGCGTGCCGTCACCCGAAGTCAAGGATGCCCGATAGATTTCGCGCGAGCTCCACCACCTCGATAACGAGCGAACGGCTCGTAGCAATGGACCCCGTGGCGCCTGCTCGTGCTCGTTGGTGCGGGTTCCGGAAATCCTGGCCGGTCCGGTCGGGTAGCTCCTTCCGTCAGCGAGTCCCTCACCAAGGGCGCAAAGCGGGTGCTAAAGGCGAGGGGAAGGATGCTCGGTATGAAGCGGCACGAGATCCAGGTGCTGCGGGCGAGGGGATGGTCCTCGCCGCGGCCGGCTGGCCAGCCGGCCGGGGCCTCCCGCTAGCTCCCCGGGTCGCTGAAGGAGACTTGCCGGGCGAGCTCTGCGACGAGCGCCGGCCCGGCGAAGCTCGTGCCGGGCAGGCTGGCCGCGCCGGCGCCGCAGGCCACCGCAAGCCGGAACGCCTCGGGGAGCGGTAGCTCCCTGGAAAGGCCCCACACCAGCCCGGCGAGGAGGGCGTCGCCCGCGCCGATGGGGTTCCGCTCGACGATGGGCGGGGGCGTGGCCCGCAGCACGCGGCCCTGCTCGGAGAGGAGGGCCCCCTGCCGCCCCAGGGAGATGAGCACCCGCCCGACGCCCATCCGGCGGATCGCGCCCGCGGCCGCCTCCCCCTCTCCGAAGGTCCTGACCAAAAGCCCGGTCAGCTCGCTCGCCTCGGCCGCGTTCGGCTTCACGAGGAACGGTCCGGCGGAGCACCCGGCGGCGAGGGCCGGGCCGCTCGTGTCGAGCAGGGCGCGGCCCCCGGCTCCCTCGACCATTCCCACGATCTCGGCGTAGATGCCCGGCGAGGCGCCCGGGGGCAGGCTGCCCGACAGCACCCAGAGATCTCCCTTTCGGGCCAGGCGGCGGATCTTGTCGAGGAGCTCGCCCTCCTCGCCCCGGGTGATGGAAGGGCCGCTCTCGTTCACCTTGAGGTGGCGTCCCTCGGCGAGCACCGTGACGTTGGTGCGCGTCTCTCCCCCGGCGATGGGCACGAAGTCGGCAGCGATGGAGAGCCGCGAGAGCAACTCGGCGATCATCTGCCCGGCGTGGCCGCCGACGAATCCGAGCGCCACGCTCTCGACCCCGAGCGCGCGCAGGGCGCGGGAGACGTTGAACCCTTTCCCGCCCGCGTCCACCCGCTGGGCGGAGGCTCGCAGGACCTCGCCGAAGGTGAAGGCCGGCACGAGGAGCTCCCGGTCGATGGCCGGGTTCAAGGTCAAGGTGTAGATCACCCGCGGGGCACTACGCCCACCGTGCCCGCAAAGGTCAAGCGGCGCGGCGGGGTCCTGGGAGGTGTCTCAGTGCTTCCGCCGCCGCCGCTCGAGGCTGCTCTCGCCCGGCTTGGACTCTTCCTTGACGGTGTAGGCCTGGTCGCGGGGCTGCGCCTCGACCAGGCCGCGATCGGTGTCGACCTTCACCCCCACCCCCGCCCTTTGCTCGGTGGGGCCGTAGTGGACCTTGAAGTAGCGGGCGACCGTCCGGCGGCTCCCCCGGGCCTCCGGGCCAGCGCCGAGCCGATCGAGCCGCACCTCCCGCCAGCGGATCCGCCCCGCTTCCCCGGCCTCGGGGATGCGGGCGGTGACCGAGCGGACCTCCCCGAGCTCGCCCAGGTCCTCCTTCAGGTCGTCGGGCTCTACCTCGACGTGCACGGAGGTGGCCGGAGGTCCATGGGTGGCCTTGACGGCCGTGACCTTCACCCCCTTGCTGGCCACCTTGGGCGGCCGCCCGCTCCTCGATCGCCTGCCTGTCATGGATGCACCGCCACGCGCTCCCCTCGCCCCCTAGAGAGGTCGTTCGCGTGCCCTCCGGCGTCAAGGTGGGGCCCAAAGGGGCCCTGCGGCCGCGTCGAGCGGGCGGCCGCGCGGTGCCTCGGTCAACTCACGGTGAATCGGGGTGCGTCCGCCCAGAGCCCCTCGAGATCGTAGAACCCGCGCGACTCCCGGTTCATGACGTGGGCCACCACATCGCCATAGTCGACCAGGATCCAGCGGCCGGTCTGGTAGCCTTCCACCCCCACCTTGGAAACCCCCAGGGCCTTCATGGTCTGCTCGACCTGATCGGCGATGGCGCCGGCCTGCCGGTCGGAATCGGCGGTGACCACCACGAAGTAGTCCGCGTAGCTCGTGAGCCCGCGCACGTCGAGGACGGTGACGTCCTCGCCTTTCTTGTCCAGGGCGGCGCGGGCGATGGCGAGCGCGGTGGGGCGGGCCTCGTCGCGCTCCGGGGGCGGAGGAGCCGCCGCCGGCGCCGCCGCGGCGGGGGTCCTGGCCGGGCGGGCCGGCCGCCGAGGCGGCGCCTTCCTCCGGGGAGCGGCCCGCTTCGGCTTCCGGGCCGGGAACTGGGTGCGCTTCGCCGAGGTGGCTGCCGCCGTCTTCTTGTGGACCATGCCGGGTGGATCCTCCGCTATTCGCGCACGTGCCCGTCGCCCGAGACCACGAACCGCTGGGTGGTCAGCTCGGCGAGCCCCATCGGGCCGAACGCGTGGAGCTTGGTGGTGGAGATGCCGATCTCGGCGCCGAGCCCCAGCTCGCCGCCGTCGTTGAAGCGGGTGGAGGCGTTGATCATGACTGCGCTGGCGATCACCTCGCGCTCGAAGCGGCGGGCGCTGGCCAGGTCCTTCGTCAGGATGGCCTCGGTGTGCATCGAGCCGTAGCGGGCGATGTGCTCCAGGGCACCGTCGAGATCGGCCACCACCCGCACCGCCAGGATCTTGTCCAGGAACTCCTTGCCGAAGTCGCCGGGGCCGGCCGCCTTTGCCGGCACCCCGGCCCGGGAGAGCAGGGTGAGCGCAGTCGGGTCGCAACGCAACTCGACGCCGGCCCGGGCGAGCGCCCCTCCCACCGCCGGCAAGAGCCGCTCCGCGGCCCCGCGATGCACGAGCAGGCACTCGAGGGCGTTGCACACCGAGGGGCGCTGCACCTTGCCGTTAAGGGAGAGCGCCACCGCCTGGTCCTCCTCGGCGCTCTCGTCGAGGAAGAGGTGGCAGACCCCCTCGTAGTGCTTCACCACCGGCACGCGCGAACGCTCCACCACCGCCCGGATGAGCGAGGGCCCCCCCCGCGGGATGCACAGGTCGATGAGGTCGTCCAGGGTTAAGAGCGCGTAGGTGGCCTCGCGATCGGGGGTGGGGACCACCTGGACCGCGGCCGCCGGCAGGCCCGCCTCAGCCACCCCCTCGGAAAACGCCTCGGCGAGCGCCAGGGCCGAGCCGAGCGCGTCCGAGCCCGGCCGGAGGATGGCCGCGTTGCCGCTCTTCAGGCACAGGGCAGCGGCATCGGTGGTCACGTTGGGGCGCGACTCGTAGATCATGAGGATCGTGCCCAGGGGGATGCGGACCTTCTTCACCTCGAGCCCGTTGGGCCGCCGCCAGGTGGAGGTGACCTCGCCCACCGGGTCGGGGAGCCGGGCCACCTCGAGGATGGCCCGGGCCATGCTGTCGAGCCGCCGGGGATCGAGGGCCAGCCGGTCGAGGAAGGCCGAGGCCATGCCCGCCTTCCGGGCCTTGGCCAGGTCCTCCTCGTTGGCCTCGAGGATGCGGGCCGCCCGGGCCTTGATGGCCTCGGCCGCGCCCTTCAGGGCAAGGTCCTTGGTCCGGCTATCGGCCCGGGAGAGCGCACGCGAGGCTTCCCGGGCGGCCTGCGCCAGGCGCCGCATCTCGGCGGAGAGCTGCCCCTGCTCGCTCTGCATCATGTTTGCTCGCCCAGGACCACGAGGTCGTTCCGGTGGATCACCTCGTCCAGGTATTTATACCCGAGCGCTCGCTCGATCTCGCTGGTCTTGAGCCCGGCGATGCGTCGCAGCTCGTGAGCGGCGTACCCGGCCAGTCCGCGCGCGAACGGTCGTCCGGTCTCGACGGCGATGTCGACCGGGTCGCCCACGCCGAAGCTGCCCTGGACCCCCCGTACCCCGCTGGGGAGCAGGCTCCGGCCCTGTTCGGCCAGAGCCCGGCGTGCGCCGGCGTCGACGAGGATGGTTCCCTTACCCCGGGCCGCCGCCGCCAGCCAGCCCTTGCGGGAGGAGATGCGCACGTGGTCCCGGGCGAAGACGGTTCCGATCTGCGCCCCGGCGAAGAGCTCGGGCAGGGCGCGGGGGCGCCGGCCGGAGAGGAGCGCGGTCACCACCCCCTGGGTAGCGAGGCGGCGGGCGGCGCGCACCTTGGTGGCCATGCCGCCGATGCTCCGCTCGGTCCCGGCCCCGCCGGCGATGCGCTCGATGTCCGCCCCGACCCGCTCGACCTCGTGCAGGAGCACCGCGCCCGGCAGGGCCGGGTGCCGGTCGTAGAGCCCCTCGACGTCGGTGAGCATGACCACCGCGTCGGCCTCGACGCAGCCGGCCACGAGGGCGGCCAGCGTGTCGTTGTCGCCGACCTTGATCTCGTCGACGGCCACGGTGTCGTTCTCGTTCACCACCGGGACGACGCCCTGCTCGAGCAGCTTGGCGAAGGTGCGCCGGGCGTTCAGGAAGCGGTGGCGCGAGGCCAGATCGTCGGCGGTGAGCAGCATCTGGGCGGTGACGAGGCCGTGGGCGGCCAGGGAGGCGGTCCAGGCGGCCATGAGGTGGGGCTGGCCCACCGCCGCGGCCGCCTGCTTCGTGGCGATGTCCCACGGCTTGCCGGCGGTGCGCACGAGCCCGAGCTCTTCCGCCCCGAGCGCCACCGCGCCCGACGAGACGAGTACCACCCGGCGCCCGCGGGCCACCTCGGCCACCTCCGCCGCCAGACGGCTGCAATTGGCGCGGTCGAACCGGCCCTTCTCGTCGGTCAGGCTGCCGGTGCCGACCTTGACCACGAGCCGCTTCGTGCGGGGGAAGGCGCTGCGGGGCATGGATGCCCGCATCTTACTGCGGATCGAGCGGGATCGCCCGCCGCTCCCGGGCAGCGCGCCGGGGGCGGGCGAGGCGGGAGCCGCCAGGACCACCTGTCCTCGGCCTAGGGCAGCCGGTAGCCGATCGACGCGGCGATGGGCATGAGGTTCTGCCCGGCCTTGGAGGACATCTGCATGAACACCATGTAGGCGAAGCCGCCGTTGTCGATCTTCCGGACCTCGATCTGATCGGTGCTCACCGCCCGGACCTCGGGCTTGGCCCCGCTCGTCGCCACCTTGGCCATCATGGTGTCGTCGGAGCGGTAGAGGTAGGCGCCGCCGTCGACCTCCTCGTCGTCGTCCCAGTAGGTATAGGAGAAGCTCGTCACCATCGCTCCGTCCGGAAGGGCGACCGGGATGACCAGGAAGTCGTCGTCGCCCGAGGTCTGGTAGCGGCCCACGCCACCGGGGACGCTCGCCTGGGCGGTGCCGGTGCCGGAGACACGGGTCGATCCGGCCAGGGCCGAGACGGAGATGGCGCCCCGGGGCAGCCGCTGGCAGACCACCGAGCCGTCCGCACCCACGAGGCGGATGGCCGATCCGGGCGCACAGGTGCCGGTGATGCGCGCCTGCTTCTGGGCCAGAAGCTCCTGGGTGCGGACGATCTCGGTCGAGTGCGTCTCCAGCGTCTCGGTGACCGAGACCGGCATCCGCTCCAAGGCGAGCCGGCCGGTCTCGATTCGTCCCGCGTCGATGGGCGTTGCGGCGGTCGGTCGATCGGGTGAGAGCTCGACGGTCGGGGCGGGCTTGGGCGGCGGCGGAGCTCGCGGCGGGGAGGCGAAGAAGGCCCCCACCGCGGCGCCGCCTCCGGCGAGCACGGCCCAGCTCGCGATCAACGCCAGCTTGCGCCCCATGGCGGCCTCCGAACGCTCGCTTGTACCCCGCGCCCAGGACGGTTTCAACGGGCCCCGCCGCCCCCAGGAGCCGGCCCGGTCCACCCTTCGCCCGGGGTGCGGTCGCAAGAGCCCCGGCGAGCGAGGGGCGCCGCTCAGCGAGGGAACTCGGCCCGCCCCCGAGGTCGATCGCGGAGCGACCTTCCTGGAAGCTCGATCGGCGTCGCCGGAAAGAGGCTCGGGTGGCGCGCTCCCGCACCGAGCGGTGCGCAGCGAGAAAAAAAATCGAGGAGGGGGCGGACGGTTGGCCCGCTAGGCCCCAGGCCAGAACACCCGGACGAGCTGCCAGGTTCCGAAGCCGAGGAGGGCCGCACCCGAGGCGAGGCCGAGCGTCCGTTCCACTCGCGGTCCGGCCCGGGCGATACCGCCGGCGAGCAGGGCCAGGGCCGCGTTCCCGGCGGCGATGCACAGGTAGAAGCTGAGGAGGAAGGCGAGGGCCGCCGAGGGCGCGCGGCGCCAGGCGGCGGCGAGGAGCGGACCGCCCACCGCGCTCCAGAAGATCCACACGTTGGGATTGGTGACGTTGACGAGGACGCTCGCCCAGAAGCCGCGGGAGGTCGGGTGGGGCGCGGGCCCGGTGCGGGCAGAAAGCGCGGCGCGGAGCGCCCCGGCGGCCATCCACAGCACGACGAGCGCCCCGACCACGGTCAGGACCTCGAGGAAGCGAGAGGGGAGCTGGGTGAGGACGGCCAAGACCAGGGCAATGGCCACCGGGTCCGAGGCGACCGGGACGAGGGCCAGCGGCAGGGCCCGCACCGGCCCGACCCGCAGCGAGCGGGCCACGAGCACCGCCTGGAACGGACCGGGAGCGGCGGCGCAGGAGAGCCCCAGGATCGCTCCCCGGCTGAACTCGGCCAGGGCCATCATCGGATGGTGAGCTTCAGGCCCATGTCGACGAGTTGCAAGAGCACCTCGGCATTGCCGCGGGCGTCGTGGACCGGGTGGTGGTCATGCTCGGTGCGGCGCAGGTGCTTCCACGGCGCGTAGGCGTCCCGGACCAGTCCGCAGTAGAGATCGCCGATGCGCCGGCCGCTGAATCCGAAGGGGTTTCGCTCCAGGTAGGTGTGGAAGTACCAGTTCACGAACTGCCAGTCGAAGGCGAGGTTGTCGGAGAAGAAGACCGGGCGTCCCCGGCTCGTCTCCAGGACAAAGCGCTCGAAGGCCTCCATCACCGGCCCCGGCTCGTCGAAGCGCAGGTGCTCCTCGCGGGTCACGCCGGAGACGGCCAGTGCCTCCTTGAGCCAGCGGTCGGATATCGGCCGGGTCCGGCCGTAGAAGGTGCGCGACAGCCCCGGCTCGACCAGCACCGCCCCGAAGGACACCATCGAGTACTTTCCGGGGATCGGGCCGTCGGCCTCGACGTCCACCACGTAAAAGGACATGGGAGGGCGAGATAATCACGGGCCTCGTGCGCCGTCGAGAGCGAGCGGCGGCCGCCGGGCGTGGGCGGGCGGAGGGCGGCAGTGCGAACGGACGGGGAGACCGGCGGGTTCGTGGCGGGCGTCGACGGTTGCCGGGCCGGCTGGCTCGTGGTCCTCCGCGGGCGGAGGACGGGTGCGCTCTCGGCGCGGGTGGTGCCGGATTTCGAGGCGGTCTTGGCCCAGGGGCCCCCTCCGGCCGTGATCGGCGTGGACATGCCCCTCGGCTTGCTCGGCGCTGCGGTCCCGGGAGGCCGCACCTGCGACCTCTTGGCCCGCCGCCTCCTCGGGGCGCGCGCTGCGAGCGTCTTCTCCGCACCGACCCGGCCAGCGCTCCTTGCGTTCCGCGCCGGGGGCGGGTACCGCCGGGTCTCGCAGGCGAACAAGGGCGGCTCCCCCTCTGCCCCGGGGCTCTCCAGGCAGACCTACAACCTCCTCGAGAAGATCGACAAGCTCGACCGGCTGCTCCCGGCGGCGCAGTGCGCCGTGGTCGAGGTCCACCCGGAGCTGTCGTTTCGCGAGGCAGGTGGCGCGCCCATGAGGAGTGCCAAGAGGACCGCGGCCGGCCGCGCCGAGCGAGAGGGGCTGCTCGCCAGGCTGGGGTACGGAGAGCTGCTTTCGAGCCCACGGAGGGACGACCTGCGCGGCTCGGCCCGGGACGATCTTTTGGACGCGTGCATCGTCTCCTGGACCGCCGAGCGGGTCGCCGCCGGGAGGGCCCTCAAGATCCCGCCGGCGCCGCCCACGGACGAGCGCGGGCTGCCCATGGCCATCTTCAGGTGAGGAGCGCCTTCCGCGGAGGGGAGCGCCGCCCCGCGCCGGCTTCGGCGAAGACCCGGGCGCCACCACGGGACGGCGAGGCCGCGGCGGGCCGTTCTTCCCCCGGCTACCATCCCGGCGTGCCGGATCGAACGCCGCGGACGCGCCGCTCCCCTTGGGTCGTCCTGGCCGTGCTGCTCGTCCTGGTGCTGTCGGCCTCCCTGTTCCTCGGCAAGCACCGGCCGTCGCCGCGGCAGGCGTCGATCGGGTTCCCGCGGGGGATGCGACCGGCGGAGCAGGAGCGAGAGTTCCGGCGGGCGACGTTGGTCCTGCCGCCCAGAGCGGCACGGGCCCAGTTGAAGGCGGGCGGGGAACCGCGGCGCCGCGACCCGTTCCTTCTGGCTCTGCCGGTGAAGCCCGGAAGGCCGGTGGTGATCGTCGAGGCCAACGCGCTGCGCCACTCGCGAATCGGGGAAGGTCTGCTCGCCTGCTGGCGGCTGAGGGGCCTCGGCGAGCTCGACGAGGTGAGCCGCCTGACCGGCATCGATCCGCTGAAGGACATCGACCGGGTGGCCTTCCTCGGCGACGCGCTCGTCGTCTCCGGCTTCTTCGACCGGGCGCGCTTCGAGTCGCTCGGACCCCCCGAGCCGTACGGGAGCTCGGGGCGGATCTACAGCCAGGGAGGGGTGTATCTCGGCGAGTGGAGCGATGAGGTGCTGGTGCTGTCGTCGAGAGCGGAGGACGTGCGCCAGGCGATCGATCAGCTGGAGGGGCGGGCCCCGGTGCTCGAGTCGGGCATCCCGGAGGAGATGGCCTACGGCGAGGTCTACGGCGTCTTGCCGGGCAGTGCCGGCCGGGCGCTGCTCGGGGCCCTCGACGGTGACCTGGCGGCCCGGCTGGCGACCCTCGCCCGCACCATCGAGTTGCATGTCGACGCCATGGAGGACGTGGCAGCGGTGGTCCGGGTGCGGGGTGAGGACGCGGCCGGCCTCTCCGAGCTCGCCGGGTCGATCGAGTCGGCACTGTCCTTGGTCCGGGTGAAGGCACAGGTGGGCGGGGACGAGCAGATGGCCGCTCTGCTCGGGAGCGCAGAGGTCGAGCCGGGGGAGGGGACGTTCTCCATCGAGCTCGCCCTGCCGGCCGACCGGCTGGAGGATTGGTTCGGGGGTTGCGGGAACAGGCCAGAGACCGCCGCGCCCTAGGTGTGGGTGGCCCGGGGGTGCAGGCCGGGCGCTCTTCCTGTTTCAGGCGGCGTCGCGCGGCGGGCGCGGCGAGACGATAGGGGCGGCGGCCATGCGCGGCTCGGTGAGCGCCCAGCGGCCCGCCGCCAGGGCCAGCGCCCCGCAGCCCGCGACGAGCAAGACGAGGAGCGGGAAGCGCACCAGGGCGGCGGCGAGCAGGCCCAGGAACGAGGTGCAGGCGACGAGGAAGCCGGCCAGGACGGCCGGGACCGGACCGGCCACGGCCCGCCACAGCGGGCGCGGGCGGATCTGCACGACCCCATCACGCCGTCGGCTGACGATCACGCGGCTCATCGAGCCCAAGTTAATGCAGATGCCGGTTCACAGGCGAGGGTGGGAGGTCGGCTCACCGCGACACCAGGCCGCGCCCGCCTGCAACCGGCGGCTGCCGGGGGAATGGGGCGGCACGCCCTAGCTCGCGGCGGCGGGGGCAGAAGGCGGGGCGGCGTCCTGGGCCCGCTTGCCGTACAGCTCGCGGGCCAGGGCGTCGACGGAGAGGATGAGCCCGACGCGACCGTCGCCCAGGATGGCCGCCCCGGAGAAGTGGACCGAGTCGCGCAGTCCCTCGCCCAGGGCCTTGATCACCACCTGGGCCTGCGCGAGCACCTCGTCGACGAGGAGCCCGAAGCGGCGCCCGGCGCTCTCCACGATCACCACCAGCGCCTCGCTCACCTGGCTCTTCGCCCCCTCCACCCCGAGCACCTTGGACAGGCGCAAGAGCGGCAGAACCCGGCCTCGCAGGTGCAGGATCTCCTCGCTGCCGGCCATGGTGCGGACCATGTACGGCTCGGGCCGGAGCGACTCGAGGATGGAGAGGGTGGGGACGATGAACCGCTCGCCGCCCAGGGACACCTGCATCCCGTCGATGATGGCGAGGGTGAGGGGCAGGACGATGCGGAAGGTGGTGCCCTGTCCGGGCACGGTGGAGAGCTCGACCCGGCCCCGGAGCGCCTCGATGCTCCGGCGCACCACGTTCATTCCCACCCCGCGGCCGGAGATCTCGGAGACCGTCTCGGCGGTGGAGAAGCCGGGGGCGAAGATGAGCGCGTGCACCTCGCCGTCGGAGAGGCCGTCGGCCGAGGGGATGATCCCGCGCTCCACCGCCTTGGCCGCGATCCGATCGCGGTGGAGCCCGCGGCCGTCGTCGCTCACCTCCACGACCACGTCGTGCCCCTGCCGCCGGGCGGCGAGCCGGATGGTCCCGTGGGCGGGCTTTCCGGCCCGGACCCGATCCTCGGCCGGCTCGAGGCCGTGGTCCACGGCGTTGCGGATCATGTGGACCATGGGGTCGGCCAGGTGCTCGATCATCACCCGATCCACCTCGGTCCACTCACCTTCGGTGACGATCCGGACGCTTCTCTCGTTGTGGCGGGAGAGGTCGCGGGCCAGCCGGGCCATCCTCTGGAACAGGGGCTCGACCGGGACCATCCGCAGCCGGTTCCCCACGTCCTGGAGGTCGCGGGTCACCTTGGCGAGCTGGGTGAGGCAGGAACGGGCCCGCTCGGAGAGGTTCAGGCCCGACAGCTCCGGGACCTGCTTCATCATCGTCTGGACCACCACCAGCTCCCCGATCACCTCGACGAGCCCGTCGACGCGATCGAAGTCGACCTTGACCGTCTCGCGCTGGCGGCTCCCGGCTGCTTCCTCCCGGGAGAGATCCCGCGAGGCGCGGAGCTGGGCGCGGAGGGCCCGGGCCACCGTCCCGGGCGCGGCCAGCTTCTGGGCCACGATCTCCTCGCCCAGGCGCCGCCCGGTCTGCGCCTGGATCTCCGCGGCATGCTCCACCTGCTCGGCGGTGAGGATGCCGGCCGGGCCGGTGAGGATCTCGCCGAGCCGCTGGCCGACGGCAGCGGGGGGGAGGTCCCTCTCCGGCGGCGGGAACCCCTCGGCGGCGAGCCGGAGGACATCGGCCAGGGTGCCGATCTCGGAGGGGAGCTCGGCCGCGCGGCCCTGCTCGGCGGCGGCCCGGATCCGGCTGAGCGCCCGGCGCAGCATGGCCGCGGCGTCGAAGGCCAGATCGGTCACCCCGCCCTCGAGCGCGAGCGTTCCCTGGCGGCAGCGGCTCAGGAGGCCCTCGAAGGCGTGGGCCACCTCCGCCAGCCCCTCCATCCCCAGGGCGGCGGCCCCGCTGCGGATGGCCTGGAGCGCCGCCGCCTGGCTGGCGAAGCCGTCGGGGTCGGCGCCGTCGCGCTCGGCGTTGAGCAAGAAGCGCTCCAGCCGCTCCAGCCCCTCGTCGGCCTCGTTGGCGAACAGGGCGGTGCGGGCGGCGAGCGGCGCGGGGTCCGCCCTGGAGGAGGGCCCGGGGGGATCCGTCGTCGCGGGGGGGGCCGGTCTCTCCTCGGCGGGCCTTGGTGTGGACTGGGCTCGCTTGTCGGGGGCGCTCATGGTGTTTCCCCTTCTCGTTGCACGCCCCGAACCACGCACCGCCGCGCCGGGCACCGCGAAAAACCGCGTGATCCACGGTGCGTCGCCCCTGAGCCCGGTCCGTGGCGCGGGGTGGAGCCGGACCGGTGGGTCGGCCTCGCCGCCCGAGGGCATACACCGGCCCACTTCGACGCACGGGGCGAGCGAGGCCGCTCCCGCGGACGCGGGACGGCGTCATGGCACGGGTGTGGACGGGAAGGCGCGGCCCTCGGTCGAGGCCGGGGGATGTGCCCAGAGCGGGTGCCGTATCCGCCCGACAGCCCCCTCGCCTCACGTCGTGCTACACCGAGCCCATCGAGCGGAGGGGACCCATGTTCACCATTGGTGCTGCATGGAAGCAGGGCTGCATCGCGGTGGCGATGCTGCTTTTCGCCGCTTGCTCCGGCAGCAGGGGACCATCGGGCGCGGTGGGAGCTACCGGTCCGACCGGTCCGGCGGGCGCCGCCGCCACCGACACGGTGAGCTGGAAGGGGGGATGGGACCCGGACACCCTCTACCTGGCCGGCGACGAGGTCTACTGGAACGGCCAGGTCTACATCGCACTGCGCGACAACCAGGGGATGGAGCCGGGGGTGGACAACATCGAGATCCACAGCCCCTGGTTGCTCATCTCCCTCCAGGGGATCCAGGGGCCGCCCGGCCCGCAGGGCCCGGCGGGTGATCCCGGTCCCCAGGGCGATCCGGGGCCCCCGGGACCGCAGGGCGATCCCGGCCCGGCGGGCCCACCGGGCGATCCGGGCGCGAAGGGTGACCCGGGCGTTCCGGGTGCGCAGGGCGCCCCGGGCCCGGTCGGTCCGCAGGGTCCCGCCGGCCCGCAGGGTCTCGCCGGTCCCCCGGGCCCGGCCGGTTCTCCCGGGCTGGCCTTCCGCCACTACGGTCCGGGCAACGTCGGGCTCGAGCCCTACGCCAGCGCCACCCTTTTGCCGCTCTCCTTCGTCGCGCCCGCCGCGGGCGTGGCCGTGGTGCACTTCGCCGGCAGCTGCTGCGTGGAGACCGTCGGTTTGACGAGGAGGGAGGGCGTGGCTCCCCGGTGCACGCCGCAGGATCCGGTGACCTTCCTCGACGTCTGGATCGATACCACGCTCGACGACCCCTCCCCGGATCGCACCGCCTTCGAGGTGCCCAACGGCCCGAGCCCGACCCACCTCTGCTTCCCGGCGGCCGCCACCCGCGCCTTCCCGGTGGAGGCCGGCGCCAACAAGCTCCTCGTGAACGCCAAGACCAACGGCAGCGGCAACTGCTCCGGCTCGGCCACGGTGTTCTTCACCTCCACCGAGCTGGCGCTGCCCGAAGGCCCGTAGCCGGAAGACCAGCGCGCCTCGCCGAAGGTGGCCAGAGCAGGGGCGGGAGCCGGGGAGGGGCTCCCGCCCCTGCTCGTCTCCGCTCGCAACACTTTCGGTGAACATCCAACGGCGGCGCCTGTTCGCCCACAGGCACGACAATCCTGCGCGGCCCCGGGTCCTACCTGTCGGTGCCGACCGTCGTTCGGGTCGGCGATGCGCAGGTCTTCCGCCACCCGGGGGCAAGCGGGACCACGCCCGAGCGGGGGGAAGGCGACCGGGGGACCGGTGGGAGAAGAACCCCCTTTTCATCGTGTTACGAATTTTACACTCGGTCCGCCTGGGCCGCGGGAATGCGGCACGGATCTTCCACGGTTGGGAGGTGCGGAAGGCAGTCCAAAAGGAGGCCTTGCCGTTCGAGGCGGTAAGGAACGCAATGCGAACCGACGGCGCGACGGTGATCCGGATGGATGGCGTCTTTGACGTCCCGGCCGCGCAACGGCTTGCCCGCGCGCTGGCGCAGACCGACGAAGGCGAGCAAGTGCGGATCGACCTCACCCAGGTCCGGGAGTTTCACGACTACGGAGTGACGGTGCTCGCCCAGGCGCTCGCATCACGCGGGGCGCGCATCGCGGTCCGCGGGCTCAGGCAGCATCACCTGCGCCTGCTCAAGTACTTCGGCATCGACACGGGCGGACCGGCCCTGGGCACCGAGGTGGAAGTGGTTTAGTGGGGCGGGACGTGCCAAGCCAGCGGCCCGCGCGCCACCGGCGCGCGGGCCGCGTCGTCTGCTCCCTCCCCGTCGTCTCCGCCGCGAGGCGACACCCCCCTCTGTCGTCCGGATTGCCCGCCAAGGCCACCGTGGGGCGTGGCCAGCCTCCGCTCGTCGAGATACACCATCGGCGCCGGCCTGCTCGCCGGGGAGGCGGAGATGGCCTACCGGAAGTCCTTCGTGGTGCGGTGGTCCGAGTGCGACGCCAACGGCCACCTCCGGAACACCGCCTACTCCGAATACGCCATCGAGACCCGGATGGGCTTCTTGGCCGAGAACGGCTTCCCCTACGGGCGCTTCAAGGAGGCGGCACTCGGCCCCGTCATCCAGCGCGAGGAGATCGACTACCTGAGGGAGCTGCACCTCGGGGACACGGTCGAGCTGGACTTCAAGGCGCTGGGGACCTCCCCGGAGGGTGGCCGCTTCAAGCTGGCCCACGACTTCTACGGATCCGGCGGGGAACGCGTCGCCCGCATCGTCATCCGGGGCGGGTGGCTCGACCTCCGGACGAGGAAGCTCCGTGCACCTCCGGACGACCTTTTGCGGGTCGTGAACTTGCTCGAGCGCGTGGAACCGTGGGAGGAGCTGCCGGCCATCGGGCGCCGGGAGGCCTGATCGCTCGAACGGCCGCGGGCGGCCGACGGCGCGGTTCACTGCTCCGGGAGGGTCCGACGGGGCGCCCGCGACGCGCCGCCTCTCGACCGGCTGGACCAGCTCCACAACGGAGGAAGCTAGTGCCGGCGGCTCGCGCCCGTGTCGCTCGCCGCCTCCGGTCGTCCTTCTTCCGCCCCTTCCTCGACCGCACCGACCACCATGGAGAGCCCCCGCTCCAGCGCCGGGGCGAGGGCCGCGCCGTAGTAGAAGCGCTCCGGATGCGGCGCACCGGAGCGGGTGCGCTCGGCCGTGTCCAGGTACCCGAGGTAACCGTCGGCCAGGGAGACCACCTCGGCGCCCGGGCCGGCCATCTCCCGCCAGCGAGTGGCGAGCTGGCTCATCACCTCGCCCGGAGCGTCGAGGAGCAGCACCGGCCCGATTCGCAACGCTGAGACCCGCGCCTCACCCGGCAGCATGCCGGAGACGAGGTTCACCGCCGCCTGGCGGAGGGGGCCCGGGATCATGGGGGGCGACGGCGTGGGCAAGGGGACCTCGGCCGCCGCGTAGGCCAGGGGCGGGGCGGACTGGGGTGGCGAGAACGGCAGCGCCTCCACCGCCGCGTTCACCGCGGCGCCGTAGTTCTCCGGCGTGA
>Ga0335071_10003389_pt1 | contig 16820 bp, 15 predicted proteins | sample Lox_Sample_15_FD_206724 | JGI IMG/M metagenome (GOLD analysis project Ga0335071, IMG submission 206724) | Soil microbial communities from Loxahatchee National Wildlife Refuge, Florida, United States - Lox_Sample_1.5 | ecosystem: Environmental > Terrestrial > Soil > Wetlands | place: USA... | reverse complement strand
CGACATCTGCGTCCTTGCCGCCGGCGTCGACACCATGTACACGGATTTCATGACCCATCTATCTTTGACGAACAATGTCTACGCAGAAGTCATCCGCGAGATACGGCAACGGTCGCCGAAGATGCTCTTGCTCGGCGCAGGAGGCTACAATCCTTTAAACATCGCCCGCGACTGGACCCTTGCGTGGGCAGTGCTACACGATGCCGAGCCCGAGGGAGACTACTTCGGCCAGATGGGCGGCAGGGCTGCCGCGGCGATTGACGGAGCCTCCCTTCGGGATCCGTATCCCTTCGTCTCCCCAACCAAGATTGCAGAGGCTCGCGCCGAGGCCGACCGAGTCATAAGTTACCTCGAAAAACAAGTATTTGCTGTTCATGGTCTGCGATGAGGCGGATCGGGAATAAGAGTGATGCAGGTCAGTCATGGCGCTGCTTTTGTTCATGTCCTCCAGCGGTCTTCCATGGTTCCCGGTTCGATGACAGGCCGACTTGCCTGTGATGGTGGATGACATCATCGGCTGATATGGAGAATCGAATTCTGAAAGCAAGAAATCCCTGATCAGGACTGGTCAGGGATTTCTTGCTTTCTTGCCTTGGGGCTTGTTGCTTGTGGCTTGAGCCTCGTCACAACGAGGAAGAGGATGTTCCCCCTCACCCCGCCCCTCTCCCCCAACGGGGAGAGGGTGTCTGATCGGTGGGTCCTCGGACCTCGTGCCTCGGTTCTCGAACCTTATTTAATAGGCCACTCGCCGCGCTCCTTCAGCACTTCGCGGTAGACATGGAGGGCGTCGTTGACGGCGGGCATGCCGGCGTAGGTCGAAAGCTGGAAGATGATCTCGGCGATCTTTCGGGGGTCGCAGCCGACGTTGAGGGCCGCATTGACGTGGAGCTTGAACTCCTCAGTGGCGCGCAGGGCAGCCAGCATGGCGATGGCCGCGTACTGCCGCTCCGGAAGGGTCAGCACGGTGCGGGAGTACAGGTTGCCGGTGATGTGCCGGGAGAGGTCGTTGGCCAGCTCCTTGTCGAACTGGCGCCACATCAGGAAGGGAGGGTCCATCTTGATGCCTTTCCCGAACAGTTTCGATGCGGTTTCCTGAGTCCTTTTGTTGATGTCGTTGCTCACGATCCTACCTCCTCCTCTTGATATTCGATTCGATCAATTTTTGCCGTTTGTAAATGAACGGGGTTGACATGTCAAGCGGGAAGATGGGGTGCCGGGTAATGGGGTATTGGGTATTTCCAGAGTAATTCATAATTTCCGATACCCAGTTCCCAATTCCCAGCCTCACTTCACGGTATAGATGTCGCGGTCCCGGTCCTGCAATATCAGATAATGCGCCCCCAGTTTCGTCTTGTCGATGCTCCGGAAGTGCTTCTCGCCCTCGTGTCTGCATAGATCGCAGCTGCGGGTCGGAATGATGACGGCGTAGAGGCGGTTGCCTGTGCTCGCCATGGAATTGACGGTGATAAAGCCGCCGCAGTCATCACAGATCCGTACCGTCTCCTCCTGTTGCTCCCGGATCCCGTCGGTGTCGTAGTAGATGTTGCGGTTGCGGCGGGCGTACTTGGCGCCTTTGACGATCTCGGCCTTGAAGGTGTGGCGCTTTTTCCAGAGATCCATGACGTCTTTCGTCACCTCCCGGATGTAGCGGCTGATGTCGTCGGACTGGCGGAGGGATTCGGGATTGTAGTCCGGCTCGCGTACGTGACTGTAATCGAGCCCCGCCATGGCGAGGATGATCCCCACATTGACGTAGGGCAGGGCCCCCTCGATGGAGTAGCCGCCTTCGAGGACGGCGATGTCGGGATTCAACCTCTCGTTGAGCCGGGCATAGCCCTGGGCGGAGAAGCGCATGTTCGTAATGGGGTCTGTGTAGTGGTTGTCCTGGCCGGCCGAGTTGATGACCAGGTCCGGCTTGAATTCCTCGATGATGGGCAGGATCAGCTCCTCCAGAACGTGAAGGAAGCCTTCGTCGGAGGTCTCGGGCGGCAGGGGGACGTTGATTGTCGTTCCCAGGGCATTGGGGCCGCCGAACTCGTCGGGGAAGCCCGAACCGGGGTAGAGAGTCCTGCCGTCCTGGTGGATGGAAATGCAGAGCGTGTCCGGATCGTGCCAGTAGATGTCCTGGGTGCCGTCGCCGTGGTGGCAGTCCGTGTCGATGATGGCAACTCTCTTGTGGCCGTATTTGCGGCGCAGGTTTTCGATCATGACGGCTTCGATATTAATGTTGCAGAAGCCGCGAGCCCCGTGAACGATGCGCATGGCGTGATGTCCAGGGGGCCGGACGAGCGCAAAGGCGTTGTCCACCTCGGCGGAGAGAACTTTCTGGGCTGCTGTGATGGCGCCCCCTGCCGAGATGAGATGCGACTCGGTGATGACACTTTTCGCGTCGGGGACACAGATGTGGATCCGGTTAATGTCGTCGATTGTGGCCAGTCCCGGCTTGTACTCCACGATATTCTCGAAGTCGAGGAGCCCTTCCTCGAAAACCTGGTCCTGGGTATAGAGCAGTCGCTCTTCCCTTTCCGGGTGAGTGGGCGAAATGGCCCAGTCGAAGGCGGGGAAGAAGATGAGCCCCGTTTTCCTCGTCCGCTTCATAACCGCGCCCCTCCTTTCCCGAATCGCGCGATGAGACCCGGCTTGACCTGGGCCTTGAGGCGGATGTTCTTCCCGGTGGTGTAAAATCCGCGGACCATGTTGAACTCCTGATCCTCGATGATCTCCGTCTCGATATCGGCTTCGCGGGCTCCGAGCTTTGCTGCCCGCTCCCGGAGCTTTTCGATGCCGATTCTCAGGATGTCCTTGCGTGTGAAGTGTGCGGGGATCTTCATCTGGATCCCTTCCTCGGCGATCACGAGGCTGCCCCTCTCCGTTTCGGCAATCAGAGTGATCTCCGCCGTGGTCCTGGCCAGGGCCGCTCCGAAGGCGTTGGCCACCTCGGCGTTATGCGGGATCACGACGTCGCATCCCAGGATCTCGCCCAGCCGCGGCGCCACGGCTCCGGCAGGACCGCCGACGATGAAGAGTTTCGAAGGCTCGAGCCTCTTCCCCTCCAGGAGTTCGTGAATCGTGTAGACGGGCGTGTTGTTGATTTCTTCGATCAGGGTCGTCACTGCCGAGGCCACCCCCTGGCAGGTTTTGTCAAAGACGGCCCGGGCCGCATCCTGCAGTGACATTTTCATCTCGCCCGCGATCTCCGCCACGGCCGCCTCCGCCTTGGCCCGGTCGCCGATCTGAGTGAGTCCCAGGATAATCATGGCGTCTGTGGGAGTGGGGTAGGGTCCACCGAAGGCTGCAGCGGGACCTTCGCGCCTCGGCCCGATGCAGATTTCCCCTTTGTCCACACGGACCCGGCTGTCGCCCCCGAGACCGATGGATCTTGTCTTCAGCCCACGGATCAGCGTTTTGTGCCCCTCGATGGTCACGCCCAGCGGCTCCAGCAGGGGCACCCCGTCGGCCAGCAAGGCGATGTCCGTCGTCGTGCCGCCCATGTCCATGGCAATAGCGTCTGAACCGGAGCAATCGGCAAGGCTCATGATCCCCATGATGCTGGCCGCAGGTCCCGAAAGGATCGTCTGGACGGGCTGGTCGGCCGATTGTCGGATCTCGAAGGTACCGCCATCGGCCTTGAGGATATAGATGGGTGCTTTCAATCCCGTTTTGGTTGCAAAGTCGACGATCTCGCCAACGAACCGGTTGTAGAGATCGAAGATGGAGGCGTTGAGATATGTCGTGGCGATTCGCCTTCGGAAATTGAGATTGCCGGACATCCGGTGGCCAAGGGAGACATGACGAAAAACGCTTTGGGCGATCTCGCCGATCTCATTTTCGTGTACAGGGTTGCGGGTGCTGAACTTTCCCACGACGCCCAGATGGTCGATTCCCGCTTCTTTGAGAGCGGACAGGGCTTCGTTGATCTCACCCTTCTTGACCGGGGCGACTTCGATGCCGCGGTTGCTCATGTATCCCGAGACGAATCGAGTGTCTTCGCTGACGCGAACGTCCTGTGGAGTAAGCCCCGGGCCGCTTGCCACGATCATCCCGACGCGATCGGTTTTTCCCTGGACGATGGCATTGGTGGAAATGGTGGTGCTGAAAACGACGCGCTCGAGTTTGGCCGGGTCCTCGTCCTGGAGAATTGCATCCATGACTCCGAGCAGCGACGAGACGAGGTGCAACTGGTTCGTCGGGATCTTCGTTTTCTTTTTGACCTTGAAATTTTCGAGGAGGACGGCGTCCGTATGGGTGCCCCCGACGTCAATGCCCAAGATCATAATGGCCTCCAACGGCCATGATTCAGGTTTCAGGTGACGGCTGATAGGTGACAGGTGACAGGTGGCAGGTGACAGGTGAAAGAGGGCTGAGTTCTGAACGTGTCAGACCGGCGGCAGGCCCATAAATGAAATAATGGTTGTCTACTCTTTCTCGTTACCTGCTACCAGTCACCTGTTACCTTTGCGTGTTTCTGATTCCTCAGGCCTTGAGAGCTTGGGCGAGCCTAACACAAGCATGTACCTGCGTCAATTCATCCTTCGGCTTTTCATCGGGCCCGTTATGCGCTATAAAATGGCCAAACGACGGGGATCTCACGGATTGATGCATTCACCTTATCAGCCTTTCCTTCGCGCTCTTCTCGATCTTGCGCCCAACCTTTATGTGGTGGGCGGTGCTGTCAAGGATTGCCTCCTGGGGCTTCCCGTTTCCGATGTGGATATCGTTTTCCCGCCCGAAGCTGCCGGAATCGCCTCCCATTTCGCCGTAAAGACGAGCGCCACTCGAATCGTTTTGCGCGAGGACGAGCCGGACAAAATGATTGAGCAGATCGTCGTCCGAACGGGGGAGGAGATCCTGACCTTCGACTTTACCGCACTTCGGGGATCGGGGATCGAGAGTGACCTTGCTGCCCGCGATTTCACTTTGACGGCCATGGCTCTGCCGCTTTCGGCGTTTCTCAGCGGGGACTCTTCCCGACTCGTCGATCCTTTCGGAGGATGCGAGGCGATCCGTGACAGGAGGATTGCTGCTCTCTCCGAGGATTCATTCCGCAGGGATCCCCTGAGGCTCCTGAGGGCCTTCCGGCTCGCTGCCGAACTTGGATTCACGATCGGGGAAAGGACGCTTGTACAGATCGAGCGTGACAGGGCGCTTCTTGCAAGCGTGTCGGGCGAGCGGGTCCGGGACGAGATCTTCCGCATCCTTGGTGCAAACCCGTGTCATGCCTTCATCGGGGCGATGGATCGAGTCGGCCTTCTGGGGCAGGTATTTCCCGAGATGGACGCCATGAAGGGCATTCAACAGGATGGATACCATGCCCTCGACGCCTGGTCTCACACGATGCTCTGCCTGAAGGAGATGGAGGCCATCTTGGAGAATCCCCGGGAGGAGTTCGACGATGCAGGGGATGACTGGCGGAAATATCTGGCCGGCGGATTTGTCCGGGGCCGGAGCCGTGCGGCGCTTCTCAAGCTCGCCATTCTACTGCACGATGCCGGCAAGCCCGGCAGGATAGGCCGGGATGCGGAAAAGCAAATCCATTTCTACGGTCATGCCGCAGCAGGCGGGGCGATTGCCAATGTGGTTGCAGAGAGACTCAGGCTGGCAAAGGCCGAACGGGAATACCTGGAGCTGCTGGTGACCAACCACATGCACCTTGTCTACCTGACGGCCGAGGCATCCCTCACCCGAAGATCGGTCTTGCACTTTTTCAGGAAATACGGTGAAGATTACCGGGCGTTGCTTCTGCTCTTTGCGGCCGACACCCGCGCAACGTCAGGCCCGAAAATGACCCCGGAGCGCCTCCGCCATATCCGGGCAGCAGTGAAGGAGATGCTCCGGCTCTATGCAGAAGATCTGCGGCCCCGGATGCAGGCACCGCCGCTTCTGACGGGTCGGGACGTGATCGACCGGTTCGATCTTGAGCCGGGACCGCTCATCGGCGATATCTTGCGGAAGGTGGACGAGGCAAGACTGGAGGGACGTCTCACGGACAGGGAGGGGGCTCTCGAGTTTGCAGCCGTTCTGTTGAAAGAGAAAGGTTGAATCATGGCAAGGATGTCATTCGGCAAAAAAGGCAGCCGTGTTCAGGCGACCCGGACCGGACCCAAGCCCGCAGGTGAGAGACCCGTCGAGGAAGTCGTTCGTGAGATGAAGGCAGGCATGCAGAGGCCCCCCGGCGAGGATTATCGCGAGCGCTCCCTGGCCATCCACGGCCTGATCTGTGCCCGCTGCGCCAGGGAGTTCGACGCCTCGAACCGCCACCTGCTCACGGTGCACCACAAGGACGGCAACCACCACAACAACCCCCCTGACGGAAGCAATTGGGAGAACCTCTGTGTGTACTGCCACGACGATGCCCACAGCCGCGGGCTGCTGGGAGACTACTACGGCGGCCAAGGGGCAAAGGAGAAACCCCTGGTTCACACCAGCGGGGCTTCCGAAGGGTCTGGACAGGGGTCTTCGGGCCTCGCGGCGAAGCTCCGCAAGGCGCTCGAGGAAAAAGAGAAGAAGGGGAAATAGCTGAAAGCCTCTGCACGGTTACTGTTCTAGCCGGGATTTCTTTGAAATCCCTTGATTTTGTAGAAGGCCTGTGGTATAGACCGGCCCGGTTTTTCAGACGCTTAGTCAGACCCCTTTACCACCCGTACCCCGCAGGGCAGATGCATTGTTTCGACGTTGTCTTGGCAGGGCGAAAGGGGTTTTAATACAAAGAGAGGAGGTAGATTTCAGTGGAAGTCTTAGCACAGGGAATTGGCGCGATCTTTACAGATCCGGATGCCGACAAGGCACGAGCGTTTTTCAGGAAGAAGAGCCGCGCACTGAAGCCCAAGGTGATGTCCGTGAAGGAGGCGGTCGAGAAGTTTGTCCACGACGGCGATTACTTCTGCAGCGGCGGTTTCGGCGCGAACAGGATTCCTGCGGCGGTTTGCCATGAAATTCTGAGGCAGGGCCGTAAGAAATTGGGTTTTGCCGGTCACACGGCAACCCACGATTTCCAGATTCTCTGCGCGGGCGAGGCATTCGACAAGCTCGACGTGGCCTACATCGTTGGCCTGGAAGCCCGCGGTCTTTCCCCCAACGCCAGAAAGTACATGGAGAGCGGGAAGGTGAACGTCTCCGAGTGGACGAACTACTCCCTGTCCGTCCGGTTCAAGGCCGCCGCCGCCGGCGTGTCCTTCTACCCGTCCCGAAACATCATGGGCACGGACACCTTCCAGTACAGCGGTGCCAAGGTGATCGCTTGCCCCTTCACGGGGACCAAGTATGCGGCCATGCCCGCCATCTGGCCCGACGTGTCGGCCATCCACGTTCACGAAGCGGACATTTACGGCAACTGCCGAATCCGCGGCATCACCGTTTCGGACCTCGACCTGGCCCGGGCCTCGAAGCACCTCATCATCACCTGCGAGCGGCTCATCCAGAACGAGGAGATCCGCAGGGATCCAAGCTTCACGGCGATCCCCTACTGGTGCGTCGACGCCGTATGCGAAGTGCCCTACGGCAGCTACCCCGGCAACATGTACGGCGAGTACTTCTCCGACGAGGAGCACATCAAGGAGTGGCTCAAGGTGGAGGAAAACCCCGAGGAGTTCAAGAAGTTCCTCGACAAGAACATCTACACATGCAAGGACCACTTCGAATACATCGAGCGCAATGGCGGGATGCACAAGCTCCTGAAGCTTCGGGAGAAGGAATTCATGTTCTCGAAGGCGAGAGACTAGAAAGGAGGATGACCGAGCATTATGGCTGACTATAATACCATGGAATTGATGATTTGCACCGCCGCAAGAGAGCTCGAGGACGGTGCGTGCGTCGGCGTAGGCACCGGGGCGCCCTGTGCAGCGGCGATGCTTTCGCAGAAAGCCCATTCACCGAACCTGGTGATTTTGTTTGAGGCGGGAGGCGCAGCCCCCCTGATTCCCGAGATGCCCATTTCCGTCGGCGACTCCCGGACCACGTGGAAGGCCGTCATGGCCAGCGGCATGTGCGAGATCATGGAGACAGCCTGCCGCGGCATGCTGGACTACACCTTCCTCGGCGGCGCCCAGATCGACATGTACGGAAACCTGAACTCGACCCGCATCGGGCCGGACCACCAGAAGCCCAAGGTCCGCTTCCCGGGCAGCGGCGGCGCCAACGACTTCGCCTCCTTCTGCTGGAGAATGATGGTCATGACGCCCCAGGACCCCAAGCGCTTTGCCGAGAAGTGCAGCTACGTCACCACCCCCGGCTGGCTCCAGGGCGGCGACTCCCGGGCCAAGAGCGGTCTTCCCCTCGGGGCGGGCCCCTACAAGATCATCACCAACATGGCCGTCATGGACTTCGAGCCGGAGAGCAAGAGAATGCGCATCATCGCGATCAACCCCGGCTACGCGGAGAAGGACGTCCAGGACAACTGTGGCTTCGAGCTTCTGAAGGCAAAGAAGATCATCGAGAACAAGCCGCCCACGAAGCAGGAACTGACGATTCTCAGAGAGGAAATTGATCCTTACCGGTATGTTATAGGAAGATAACGTAGAGGAGAAGAGATCAACGAACAGGGGGTCCTGGTATTCGATACCAGGACCCCTTTTTTTGTCTCCCGTATCGTCGCCAACGTTTCGCTTCTGCCGGCAGCGGTGCGCCTTCGGAGGCGGTGAATGGGGCCCGGGCTAGCGCATGACGGCAATAACGGCCTTGCCGTCGATCACGAGCTCGTCGCGCTGGTTTTTTACGGTTGTCTTCAGCGTGATCCGGCGCTTTGAGTCGTTCTTTTCCACAACCTCCGCGTGCGCGGTGATCGTGTCGCCGATGCGCACCGGCCGGATGAACTTGAGGTCTTGTGAAACGTAGATGCCCTCGATGCCTGGCAGGCGGGTGGCGATCAGCGTCGTGAAAAAAGATGCCGAATGCATGCCGTGGGCGATCCGTTCGCCGAACATGGTCGTTTTCGCATATTCTGCGTCGAGGTGTACGGGGTTGCTGTCGTCGATGAGCTCGGCAAAGGTAAACACGTCGCTTTCCGTGATGGTTCGCGAGCGGGATGCTGTCTCTCCGATCTGAATCTCTTTGTACGTTCGGCGAAGTTCGGAATAATCCTGCGTTGACATATGGTCTGGACCCCTCATGCTTTATATAAAAATGAGTGCGTTGTTTTTTGTCGTGACGATCATGTCTGCTTCCAGGGCACCGCAGGCGTCAATGGCGTGCCGAGTAAATAATAAAAGGGCAGATGCCTCGAAAGACACCCACCCCATTCTTCGCACTGACAAGAGAAACTCTGTCACCTACTTCTTCGGCTCGGCCGGGGGCGGTGAGCCCTTCTCCGGTGCGGGAGCAGCCTTCTGGGCTGCCTTCTGCATCTCCTCGACCTCCTTGACCATGCCCTGGGCCGAGAAGTCCGACTCGCTCCGGTCACCTTTCTTGGCAGCCGGTTTGGGGGTCTCGCTTCCTCCGCAGGCGGTGAAAGCCAGGCTGAGGCAGAAGACCAGCGCCATCAACATCGCTATCCGTTTCATGACATCTCCTCCTTCTGAAGTCCGGCGATTTTACCCTTCTCGATTTCTCCCGACAAGAGATTTTCTTCTGCGAACGACAGGAGTACCGAGCATCATTTTAGGACGATCCGCGTGTTGTCTCTCATGGTGACGAGCTTGTCCCCCACCGAAGTCCCGCAGAAGGTACAGGCATAGTCATATTTCTCACCCTGGGGGAGAATGAGCAGAAGGCGTTTTCGCACCCGCACCGCCCGCCGGCATCGGGGGCAGTAAAGCTCGGTGGCGTCAAAATCTTTATAGCTCTCTCGTTTCATGAGGAGAGGTACCAAGTCCAGTCTACAGGCTACAGGCGTTCATCCCTGTTTACTTTCTTTTCTTTCGTCTACTCGATTTATTCCTTCGAGCCTCTGTCTGCTCCCGCTCCGGGATGAGAGCGGCGTTTTCGAGCCACACTGCGGCCTCGCTGTCGCTGGGTGCCCGCCAGTCTCCGCGGGGTGAGAGCGACCCGCCGGAGCCTACCTTGGGGCCGTTGGGGATGCAGGAGCGCTTGAACTGGCTCGTCTGAAAGAACCGCGCGAGGTAGACGGTGAGCCAGCGTTTGATATCGCTGATCTTGTATTCGTTTCGCCTCTCTTCCGGGACCTCCGGCCAGGTGCCTGACTTTTTGTCGCGCCAGGCGTGCCAGGCGATGAATGCGGTCTTGGTGGGCAGGTAGCCGAAGCGCGTCGTGTAGAAATTGTTGAAGTCCTGGAGCTCGTAAGGCCCGATCGTGTCCTCCGTCCGTTGAGCCGGCTGGCTGCCCTTCACCCCGGGCACAAGCTCGGGGCTGATCTCGGTGGCCAGGATGTCGAGCAACGTCTCCGAGGTCTTCCGGTCGAACTGCTTTGTCGAGGCCACCCAGCGGATGAGGTACTGGATGAGGGTCTTGGGGACGCTTACATTGACATTGTAGTGGGACATGTGATCGCCCACCCCGTAGGTGCACCAGCCCAGGGCCAACTCGCTGAGATCCCCCGTTCCCAGGACGAGGGCATTTCGCAGGTTGGCAAGCCGGAAGAGGTGGGAGGTTCGCTCGCCGGCCTGGACGTTTTCGAAGGTGATGTCGTAGACCCTTTTCCCCTTCGCGAAGGGATGGCCGATGTCGCGAAACATCCGCATGCAACTCTCGCGAATGTCGATTTCGTTGGCTTCGACACCGAGGGCCTTCATCAGGCGATGGGCGTTCCGGTAGGTTTTGTCCGTCGTGGCAAACCCGGGCATCGTATAAGCCTTTACGTTGGAGCGGGGATATTCCAGCAGGTCCATCGCCCTGGCTGCTACGATGAGGGCGTGGGTGGAGTCGAGACCGCCCGAGACCCCGATGACGACATTGGCGACTCCTGAAGCCTCCAGGCGCTTCGCGAGCCCCTGAACCTGGATGTTGTAGGCCTCGTAGCAGCGCTCGTCCCGCTTGGCCGGGTCCGCCGGCACGTAGGGGAATCGGGCATAGGGTCGGGCAAGGGGAATGCGCCCCTTCGGAATCTCCACGGGGAAGCGTACTTTTCGGAATCGCTCCGTGTGTTCCCGCAGGATACGGGCGTTCTGGCTGAAACTCGTGAGCCGCATCCGATCCTGGACGAGACGGTCCAGGTCGATGTCCGCGAGGATCATCTGTGCCTTTCCGATGAAGCGATCCGATTCAGCAAGCAAGGTTCCGTTTTCGTAGGCCATGGCCTGGCCGTCCCAGGCGAGGTCCGTTGTCGACTCGCCGGGACCCGCCGCCGCGTAAAGGTAGGCGGCCACGCATCGCGCAGACTGGTTGGCCGCCAGGCTGTGCCTGTACTCCGATTTGCCGATGGTGATGTTCGAGGCCGACAAGTTTGCCAGAACCGTGGCACCGGCCAATGCCGTGAAGCTCGACGGCGGTACGGGTACCCAGAGGTCTTCGCAGATCTCGATATGGAACGTGAATCCCTCGATGTTCTCCGCCTCGAAAAGCACATCCGGCCCGACGGGGATGTCCTGCTGGCCGCACAGATCGATGGTATTCGACAGGGCATCCTCGGCGGGGCGAAATTGCCTTGCCTCGTAGAACTCCCGGTAGTTGGGCAGATAGGACTTCAGGGCGACTCCGAGGATCTTTCCCCGGTATATAACGGCGGCGCCATTGAAGAGAAACGAATCGATCCGGACCGGTGCTCCCACAGCGAGGATCGTGTTCAAGCCCTTTGTCTTTTCGATGACGAGGCCCAGGGCTTCCCGGACCCCTTTCAGAAGCGCTTCCTGGTGGAAGAGATCATCGTTGGAGTAGGCCGAGAGTCCGAGTTCCGGGAAAAGGGTGAAGAGGGCCTTCTTCTTCGAGGCTTCCCTTGCAAGTTCGATGGTTTTGTCTGCATTGAAAGCCGCATCGGCAACGCGGACCTCGGGGACGCAGACAGCGGCCCGGATAAAGCCGTGGCTGTACAGGTTGAAGAAATCCTTCATTGTGCCCCTTTCCCTCCTTGCTGCGTGAGGCAGCGCTGATGAACCTCAATGGCCCTTCTGCCCGCCTCCCCCATCGATCTGCCCAGGGAGATGAATCCGTGCCTCTTCAGGATGATGAAATCGGCATTGCCCAGGATGTCGATGACCCCATGAGTCAGTTCGAGGCTACCATAGGGCTGCTTTTCCCGCGTCTCCGGGATGTCCGGCGGCCGGTCAACACACCGGAGAATCTCCCGGCTGTGGCCGTGGAATACGGCCTGGACGTCCTTCCTTGCCTGGTAGATGGCATAATGGAGCAGGCTCTCCGATGAGGGGTCCCGCGCACCGCTCACCGAGACGATGCCGCTATCCAGGTCGCAATTGTGCACCGTAACGAACTTGTCGTTATCGAGGTTGTCCTTCCACCCCACCTGGGAGCCAGTGATAATGAAGGCCGTCCCGTCCGGCCGGATACGAAAACTGAGGTTTCCCTGGGAGTACTCGCCGTAGGGCGGTGCGAAGTTGCGCCTGTGAAACTCGGCGCACCACGCCTTCAGTTCCTCCAGTCGGCCATCAGAGGGAATGGCCAGGGAAAGGAACTCCGTTTTGAATTTCACGCCGACGTGTACTTCTCTAGCCGGTGTTTCCATACGTTGCGAGGTTATTCCTTTGCAGAATCAAGCACTTTGAAATTACTCAATTGTTGCTTTTTTGTCAAAGGAAAAGAGATCGCAAAGCCGCTTGACAGGACACGTACTCCGATGACATTATTCGCGAGCCGAAATTTGAATACAATCCTGGCTACTGACATAATGCGCAAGAGGAGAAGACTGTGGAATCGGCCGACATCAAGAAACTTTTTGAGAAAATTCAGCTCTATGAGGGTGTGCTGAACAACATCCTCAGCGGCGTTCTCATCACCGATCCTGATGGGTACATTGTTTTTTTCAGCGAGTCCTATGGGAAGTTTCTCGGTATGGATCCGAAGGTGCAGATCGGAAAGCACACCACGGATGTCATCGAGAACTCCCGTATGCACATCGTTGCCAAGACAGGCATCCCCGAAATTTTCCATCCTCACCAGATCATGGGCCGCAACCAGATTGTTCAGCGCATACCCATCAAGATTGACGGTAAGGTCGCTGCGGTTTTCGGGCAGGTTATGTTCGAGGATATCAGGGACGTTCAGATACTGGCGGACAAGCTCAACATCCTCGAGTCCAAGGTCCAGCTCTACGAAAGGGAACTGGAGAACCTGAGGGCCTCGAAGTACAGCTTCCGCAATATCGTCGGCTCGAGCCAGGCGATCATCGAGCTGCGGAAGATGGGTCAACGTGCGGCCAAGGTCAATTCTCCCGTGTTGATCTATGGCGAAAGCGGCACGGGGAAGGAGCTCTTCGCCCACGCCATACACCGGGCGAGCGACCGCCACAGGAAGCCTTTCATCCGCCTCAACTGCGCTGCCATCCCCAAGGATCTGCTTGAAGCGGAACTCTTCGGCTATGAGCCGGGCGCCTTCACGGGGGCCGGCAACAAGGGCAAGCCCGGCAAGTTCGAGCTTGCTCATCAGGGCACGATCTTCCTCGACGAGGTGAGCGAGCTTCCCCTGGCGATGCAGCCCAAGCTTCTGCGTGTCGTCGAGGAAAAAGTGGTGGAGCGCCTGGGGGCCACAAAACCCGTCAAGTGCGATTTCCGGCTCATCGCGGCGACCAATGAGAACCTCGAGGATTGCGTAAAAAAAGGTACTTTCCGCAAGGATCTCTACTATCGTCTGAACGTCATCCCCCTGCACATTCCGCCTCTGCGGGAGCGAAGAGAGGACATCTCCCTTATCGCCTCTCACCTGATACAGAACCTCTGCAGGGATTTCGGCCTGTCGCCTAAAGGAATCTCCTCCGAAGTCATGAGGATATTTGAGAATCACGACTGGCCCGGAAATGTCCGGGAGCTGTCGAATATTCTCGAGCGGACCCTCTCCATGATGGACGAAAGAGAGGAGTGCATCCGCATGGAGCATCTGCCGCTGTTCTTCCGAAGCCTGAGTGAACGATCAGAGAGATCCCAGACCCGTATATTGAAAGACCTCCGGGCAATCTCCGAGCGTGATGCAGTCCTTCACGCCATTCGTGCGGCGAACAACAACAAAAACGAGGCTGCCCGGATCCTGGGCATCCACCGGACCGCCCTCTATAAAAAGATGAAGAAGTTGAACCTGCCCCTGAGTCAGTGACCCGGAAGTGTATCCAATAGTCTATATGTAGACTTTTGGGGACGAATCATTTAAGGCTAAGAAAACGCGTCGTTTTTCATCGAATGGATCACACGTGTAGACTGATGTCTACACGTGTCTTTTTTTAATTTCACCCCCATTAAAATAATAATTAATTATATCAAGATATTACAACGATTTTCCGGCTGTTCATGTCTGGCACATTAGTTGCGAATAGGGGATTCGGATTGGTGCATCATATAATTAAAACTGGAAGAAAAATTCTTAGCGGTCTGCAATTTTAAGCATTCAATATCATTATGCTTTTTAAAAATATACGGGAAGGAGGAAGGAGATAGATGAGTGAACAAAAAGTTGTATCTTCATCTCACGTCAAGGTTGCTTTTGCCAGCCTTATTGGGACCACGATTGAGTGGTACGATTTCTTCATCTACGGGACGGCTGCTGCACTCGTGTTCAACAAGTTGTTTTTCCCCAAAATGGACCCCATGACCGGCACACTTGCGGCGTTCGCAACCTACGCAGTGGGCTTCGGCGCACGTCCTCTCGGCGGCTTGGTATTCGGTCACTACGGCGACAAGATCGGCCGAAAGGTGATGCTCTACCTGACCCTGCTCATCATGGGGTTGGCGACCTTCGCCATCGGCTGTCTTCCGTCTTATGACAGTGTCGGCATCTGGGCGCCAGTACTTTTGATCGCTTGCCGGCTCTTCCAAGGCTTTGCCCTCGGCGGCGAGTGGGGCGGTGCCGTTCTCATGTCCGTCGAGTACGCACCGGATAACCGGCGCGGCTTCTATGGGAGCTGGCCTCAGCTCGGGGCGCCCCTGGGGCTCGTTCTCGGCACGATGGTGTTTTCAGCTATCGCCGCGTTTGTCTCCGATGCGGACTTCATGGATTGGGGATGGCGAGTTCCCTTCCTGATCAGCATCGTGCTGGTCGTCGTCGGCCTGTACATCCGGGGCCGTATTGCCGAATCACCGCAGTTCCAGCGGATCAAGGACAAGAAACAGGAAGCGAAGGCGCCTATCATCGAATCGATCAAGAATCATCCCAAGGAGATCCTGCTGGCCATGGGTGCGCGGTTTGCGGAAAACGGGTTCTTCTATATCTATGCCGTGTTTGTCATGATGTACGGAACACAGGCCATGGGGATGCCCCGTCAGACCATCCTCAACGGCGTCATGATCGCCGCCACCCTCGAAGTGATCACGATCACCATGTGGGGCCTGCTTTCCGACTACATCGGCCGGCGGCCCGTCTATATCTTCGGCGCCGTGTTCTCGGCCATCATGTCCTTCCCACTCTTCTACCTGTTTAGCACAAAAGTGGATTACTTGGTGTGGATAGGCATCGTTCTCGGCCTGGCCGTCGGCCATGCGGCCATGTATGGCCCGCAGGCGAGCTTCCTCTCCGAGATGTTCGGCACGAAGGTCCGCTACAGCGGCGTGTCGCTGGGCTACAACCTGGCCTCCATCTTCGCCGGCGCCCTTTCCCCGCTCATTGGCACCTGGCTCCTCATCACGTTTAAGCCAGATACGTGGCCCATCTCGGTCTACATGATCTGCCTGGCCCTGATCACGGTGGTGGCCGTTTACTTCGCCACGGAGTCGCACAAGAAAAGTGCAGAATTTTAACCCATCCCTAGCGGGGAGGATGATCTCGTTCATCCTCCTCGCCCTTATGATGTTTATGCACGCGTTTGAACCATGAAAGGAGGCACGATCATGGCAGCGAGACCATTGGACAGAGTGGCTGTCATCGGCGCAGGCGTCCTGGGCGCACAGATCGCCATGCTGGCGGCCAACGCCGGCTACAAGACAAAGATCTACGACCCCGTTGCGGGGGCTTTTGAGAACACCTACACCAAGATCTGGAACGATCTGAAGGCCAAGGGCGTCACCCCGCTCATCGCCTGGGAGAAGTGGGAAGCGGCAAAGAAGGGCGTAAAGCAGGTGGGATCGATCGACGAGGCCGTGAAGGACGCCCAGCTCATCATCGAGGCGGTCTTCGAGAACATCGATCTGAAGAACAAGATCTTCAAGGAGTTGGGGGAGAAATCGCCCAAGGACTGCATCATTGCCACCAACAGCTCTTCCATCCCCGTCTCCAAGATGGAGGCCTCAAGCGGCCGGGCCGAGCGCTGCCTCAACATCCACTTCTACTTCCCGCTGCAGGGCGTGAACATGGTGGACATCATGGGCGGCTCCAAGACCCTGCCCGAGGTCTTCAAGACGGGCGTGCAGTGGATCATCTCCGTCAACTGCATTCCGCTGAAGGTGAAAAAGGAGATCCTGGGCTTCTGCTTCAACCGCGTCTGGCGTGCTGTCAAGCGCGAGACACTCTACATGTGGGGCAACGGCTTCGTAGATTTCAGGGACAGCGACCGGGCCTGGCGCGTCTTCACGGGCATGAAGGAAGGCCCCTTTGCTCTCATGGACAAGGTGGGCCTCGACACCATCTACGATATCGAGATGGTCTACTACAACGAGTCCAAGCTTCCCCTCGACAAGCCGCCCGATGCGCTTCAGCAGATGGTGAAGCGAGGCGAGCTGGGCGTCAAGAGCGGCAAGGGGTTCTACACCTATCCCGACCCCGAGTTCCTGCGCCCAGACTTCATGACGCCCAAGGAAGACTGAGCAAATCGCTGCAAAAGAACTGCGGGGTCCGTTCCATGG
>Ga0335071_10003388_pt1 | contig 16822 bp, 16 predicted proteins | sample Lox_Sample_15_FD_206724 | JGI IMG/M metagenome (GOLD analysis project Ga0335071, IMG submission 206724) | Soil microbial communities from Loxahatchee National Wildlife Refuge, Florida, United States - Lox_Sample_1.5 | ecosystem: Environmental > Terrestrial > Soil > Wetlands | place: USA... | reverse complement strand
CAGTAGCCGCCGATCTTCCCGGCGAGCGAGTCCCGGACGGCCCGGCTGCCCCTGGCCCGGCCCAGCTTCTGCCAGTAGGTCGGTGCGCTATAGCGGGTGTAGCCGCCATAGCGATGCTTCCGGGCCCTGTTCACGCCAGCCACCATCATGAAGGAGGCGTAGCGCCACATGCCGTAGTCCATGCGCCGCCTCACCCGTCCCAGGAACATGTCGGCCTTCGATAGCACGTCAAAGCCCCTCTCCAGGTCGTCATCCCGGTACTCCCGGGGCAGGTTCTCGTCCACCCATCCCACCAGGTCCTCGGGGCTCTCGTCCAGTTCCATGACCGCCCGGCGGGCCCTCTCCGGGTCGTCGCCCCGGAATATCAGCCCCATGACCTTGAATATGGACTCGGGCACGTCCCGCTCGCCCGTCGTAACGTCGGCGAGCGTCACCTCATCCTGGCCCATGGCCGCGGCCTGGAGGTCGTTGATGGCAGACCGCATGTCGTTCGTCCTCTCCGCGATCTTCATGAGGGCGTCCGGCTGGCACCTGATGTTCTCGGCCATGCAGACCTTTTTGAGTACTCTGGCGATTGAAGAGCTCAATAAAGCCCGGAACTGTATGGGCTCTGCCGCATCCCGCAGCGGCTTCGATAGGGCATAAAAGTCGTTCGCGATGAGGACTATCGGCTGGTTCGTGTTCTTTATGACGTTGATGATGGCCGCCTCGCCGCCCCGGTCGTAATTGCCGTGCAGGTTATCGGCCTCGTCCAGAATAAGCAGGCGCCTCTCGTTCGTGCCGCCGAAAGTGCCCGTCTTCGATGCCGAGCCGGCGACTTTATTTATCGCATCCTTTGTCCGCTGGTCCGAGGCGTTCATCTCGATGTAGTCCCAGCCCATGTCGTGGGCCAGCGCTAACGCGGCCGACGTCTTGCCGATGCCCGGGCCCCCGTAGAGGATGGCGGCCTTCTTTCCAGAGTCGAATGACTCTGCCCACTTCTTTAGGGCTTTCACGGCGGCGTCGTTGCCTACAACATCCGAAAGGGATACCGGCCTGTATTTCTCGGCCCAGTCCAGGCGGGACTCTTCGCTCATCGAATCTTAAATAGCCGTGCGACTAGATTAATTCTTTGCGCGTATCAAAAGGAGAATCGTGCAGTGGTCGATATCTTTAAAAAGCATGGGGGATAATAGGCAGACAATAGGCATATTACATGGAGAGACTTGCTGAATGAACCTCGAGAGCCTTGCAGGATCGTTGCGCGATTATCTGGGAACTACCCGCAAGCATACCATCAAAAACATCGTGGGCATATTCGACGAGAAGGGGACCAATCCCTCCTTCGGCGAGGACGCCGCCATCATCGATAACGGCGAGTACGCGCTGCTACTGGCGGCCGACGGCATCTGGGATAAGCTCATGCAGGCCGACCCCGAGTGGTCAGGCTACTGCTCCGTGCTCGTAAACGTCCACGACATCGCCGCCATGGGCGGCAGGCCTCTCGGCATGGTGGACGTATTTTCCTCCAACTCCGAGGAGATAACGCAAAAGGTACTGAAAGGCATGAAGGCCGGTATCGACAAGTTCGGCGTGCCCATCGTGGGCGGCCACGTGCACCCGGATACGCCCTATTCGGCGCTGGACGTAGCGATCTTAGGCATAGTGAAGAAGGACTGCATCATCTACAGCAGCACCGCCAGGCCGGGCGACGACGTAGTGCTGGCCATGGACATGGACGGGCGGGTCTACCCGACGTGTGACCTCAACTGGGACACCACGTACCTGAAGGACGCGTCCACCGTCCGGCTGCAGGTCGGCTCCATGGTGGAGCTGGGCGAAAAGAAGCTGCTCACGGCCGGCAAGGACGTCAGCAATCCGGGCATCATCGGCACGCTGGGCATGCTCCTCGAAGTCTCGGGCGTCGGCGCGGACGTGGACATGAGCGCCCTCCCGAAGCCGGCGGGCCTCGCCTGGGAGCACTGGCTCAAGATGTACCCAGGCATGGGCTTCATCGTGACCTGTAAGCCGGAGAATACGCAGCGGGTCCTCGCTACTTATAAGAAGCACAAGCTTAATGCCACGAAGATCGGCAAGATAGTCTCCGACCGCCGCCTCGATATTGTGGAAGGCGGCGAGCGGGCCACGGTGTTCGACTTCACGAAGCACGAGATCACCGGGCTCGGGCCTGCAAGGGGCCGGTGGTGCGTTAACGGCCGCTGAGTTTTTCTGTTATTTAAGAGGTATTTTCACATGGCAAAGAAAGTCGCAGTCATCAAGGGGGACGGCGTCGGCCCCGAACTGACGGATCTGATGATCAAGACGGTGAAGGCCGCCGGCTCCAAAGTCGGCTTCGTCGAGTGCGAGGCCGGTGCCGGCTGGTGGGAGAAGCACGGCGGCAGCAGCCTCATTCCCGAGGAGACCTGGAAAGCCCTCTCTGAGACGGACGCCTGCTTCAAGGGCCCCACGACCACGCCTGGGGGCGCCGGCTCGCCTAAGAGCGTCGCAGTATCCATCCGACAAAAATTCGACCTGTACGCGAACGTCCGCCCCATCAAGTCCTACGCCGGTACGGCAGCCCCGCTTGGCGAAGTCGACTTCGTTTGCGTGCGGGAGGGCACCGAGGGCCTCTACGTGGGCGAGGAAGTCCAGATCACCGACGATGTTTTTATCGCAATCAGAAAAATTACCCGCCCCTCCTGCCGGCGTATTGCAAAGTATGCGTTCGAGGAGGCTAAGCGCAGGAAGTGGTGGTCAGTGGTCGCCATCCACAAGAGCAACATCCTGAAGAAGACCGACGGCGCCTTCCTGGAAGAGTGCGAGAAGGTCAAGGCCGAGTACAGGGGCATCGAGCTCGAGGAGTACCACGTGGACAACGTGGCCCAGCAGCTCATCAAGAACCCTCAAAATTATAACCAGAAAGTCCTGCTTTCGACCAACCTGTTCATGGACATCCTGAGCGAGGAGTGCTCTTCGCTCGTGGGCAGCATCGGCTTAATTTATAGTGCGAACATCGGCGACAGGTACGCCATGTTCGAGCCGGCACACGGCAGCGCACCCAAGTATGCGGGCCTGGACAAGGTCAACCCGGTGGCGACCGTGCTCGCGGGCGCCTGGATGATCGATTACCTGGGCGAGAAGACGCAGTCGCAGGCCATCTTCAAGGCGGCCGAAAAGGTCATCGCCGAGAAGAAGCACGTCACCTACGACATGGGCGGCAAGGCGAAGTCCAGCCAGATGGTCAACACAATCATCCGGCACCTATAGTCGGGCCCGGTCTCCTTTCCATTTTTGCCGTCGATGAAATAAATTTAAAAAGAAAAGGCTTTTATAGGATAATTAACTACTGGTTTTATTTAGTAACCATTGGTTATAATTAATAACCATAGGTTAAAATCATAACTATCGGTTTCAAAGGTCCATCATGTCCATCGCAGATCTAAAAGAGCTGGAAAAAGAACGGCGCCGGGATTATATTGTCGACGCCGCCGAAAAACTGTTCTTCGCAAAAGGCTATGACGGCGTGTCCATGAGCGACATCGCTGATGCGCTGAAGATCAACAAGGCGACCCTGTACATCTACTTTAAGAACAAGGACTCGCTCTACTTTGCCGTGCTGCGGCGCGGGCTCCTCATCATGAGGGACGAGCTCCTCGCCCCACAGAAGAAAAGCCGGAAGGGTAAGGGCCGGCTTCTCCGGATGTGCGAGGCGTTTTTCCGTTATTGCAGGGAACATCCGGAGCACTACCGCGAGCTCTGCTATGCGCGAACCCATCGCTTCGATATGAGCCAGGTGGACAGCGCGATGGAGCAGGCCACTATCGCCAGGGAGATCATCGGCGGCCTCAACTCGGCCATCGTGCAGGGACTGGAAGACGGGACGATAACCGGTGGTGTCGACCCGCTGGAAACCGCCATATTCGTCATGTCAACGTGCGAGAACATCGCCAGTCCCGGGCCGGTAATGGAATGGGCTTTGAGCGAAGGAATGAAAACGCATGATGAATATATGGCCCACTCCATGGCCCTGCTCGCCCGCGCCATCGCCGCCCGGCCTAAGGAGATGAAATAATGCGCGTGCTAGCAGTCATGGGCAGCCCCCGGAAGCTGGGCAATACTTATAAAGCCACGAAACTGGTCGAAGAGCAGATGCATTTGATGGGAGACGTGGAGTTCGAGTACGTGTTCCTCAAGGACCTGAACCTGGGAATGTGCCGGGGGTGCCGCCTGTGCATGGATAAGGGCGAGCAGCTCTGCCCTCTGAAGGATGACCGCGCCCTGCTCGAGCAGAAGATGCTGGCCGCCGACGGCGTCATCTTCGCATCGCCAACATACGTGGGCAACGTGTCGGGACTCATGAAGAACTTCATCGACCGGCTCTGCTATGCCTGCCATCGGCCCCGCTTTTTCAGGAACGCCCTGCTCCTTACGACGTCGGGCGGCGGAGGCGGGGGCTTCATGCTCCTGGCCTTCGGCATTGCCATCGAATCTGTAGGTTTCAAGGTTGTCCATAAAGCGGGGGTTGTCATGCACGAGCGCCCGGACTGGGGCACGCCACTTGAGCGGGAGAAGCTCGAAGCTGAAAAGCTAAAAAAGACCGGCGAAGCCGCGAGAAATTTTTATCTGGCTCTGAAGGCCGGAGAGCCAAAGCCAGGGGTCGCGGACATGGCCCGGTTCTCGCTGACAAGGAAGGCCCACCTGAGAGACGAGCCCGGCTCTCCCGACTATCGCTACTGGAAGGAGCACGGGTGGTACGAAAATGACGTCTTTTTTTACTATGGCCCGAAGCCAGGCATTATAAAAAAGGGCCTGATTGGGGTCACTGCGGCAGTATTCAGCCTGGCTGCCCGGTAACGCCTATCCTCATCTCACGGCCGGCAGCAGGACCACGAACCGGCTTCCCTTTCTGCGGTCGCCGGGGATACGGTCTTCTACCCATACCAGGCCATGGAAATCTTCCACAAGGGCTCTGACCAGGTATAGCCCCATGCCGCTGCCCTTTGCCTGTGGACCTCCCTGGAGCTGGCGATTAAAGATGAGCGTTTTTATCTCATCCGGGATGCCGGGACCATTATCCTCGACCACAATCCGGTAGTATTTTTCTGACTTCAGGCTCCACGTATCAAGCCCGATATCGACTACCGGAATGTCGTTCGAGTGCTTTATGGCGTTGCCGACGAGGTTCGAGAACAGGTCGAACAGTAATTCATTCGCCATTACTGTGGCCCCTTCGACCGGCTTATAGTTGATCTTCACGCCATGCCGGTTCGCATAGAGGCGGCAGACGTCTGCCAGTATCCTGCCTGCGTCCATTTCTTTCTGGCAGAGCTCGCCGGACCGGACCTTCTGGAGCTTCCGGACGTTATCGATGAGCCTGGAGCTATTCTCGAAAGCCATCAGGGATTTGGACATCATGCTTCGGCTGTTCTCGTCCAGGCTCGGAGAATTCAGCGCCAGCTCTAAAAATCCCATCCCGATCTGGTTCAGGTTGTTGATATCGTGGCCCATCAGATCCAGGTACAGCTCGACCTGCGTCTTCGAATCGCACAGCGCTTTTTCGGCGTTCACGTCCTCTGTGACGTTCCTGCTATGCTCTATGGTGCCCAGGACATTCCCATCGATGTCGATAATGGGGAATGCGGTGATACGGACCCACGCCTTCCTTTCCGTACCCTCAAACAGGAGCATGACCACGCTGTGTATGGCCTTATCTTTCATTGCCATAAGGCTCGGGCACTGCTCGCAGGGCTCGTCCCGGCCCGCGAACACCTGATGGCATAGCTTACCTGTTATGGGTATAGAGTCCTTGTAGATCAGATTGAGGACCCGGTTTATCTGGACGATCTTCAGGTCTTTATCGATGATATCGATGCCTTCCCGAAAATTATCGAAGATATTGACCAGGAACCGCCGGCTCTCCCAGAGGTTATTCTCATATAGAATGAGCTTCTCCAGGTCACCGGTCGCGGTGGGATATTTCTCCCGGAGCGAGTCCAGCGTCCTAAAAAAATCTTCTCTCCCTTTTTCTCTATTCCCGTCGTCGGACAAAGCAGGATGAATGCTCATTAGACCCTACCTTAATCCACCAAGTTTAATTTATTATATGATAAATATTCCTGATACGATGAGTCAGAGATAGTGGTAAAAAAGTAAAAAAGTAGTCAGTGAGCCCTTGCTCTTACGTGTTCCATCATTCTCTTTTTGGCCGCTTTTAGCGCGTCGATGGCGGGCATGGTCTTGCCGCTTAAGAAGTCGATGGCCGCGCCGCCGCCCGTGGAGACATGGGTGATCTTGTCCTCGATGCCCATCTCTTCGACCGCCGCGGAGCTGTGGCCTCCGCCGACAATAGAGAACTTCGCCTTCGTGGCCGCCATCAGTATATCACGGGTGCCGGTGCCGAACTCGGGGTTCTCGAAAACGCCCGCGGGGCCGTTCAATATGACCTTATCCGAGTGCCGGATGATGTCGGAGAAGTTCGCGATGGTCTCGTGGCCGATGTCCATGATCGGGTAATCGGTCGGCAGCTGCTTAACGTTGATCTCGACCCGCTTGCCGTCCTTGTTGATGGCCACGTCGCTGGGCAGCAGGACCTTGCCGTCGAATTTCTGCAGGATCTCCTTCGCCCTCGGTATTTCGCCGCTGAGCTCGTTCTTTTCCAGGAAATCGTAGCTGGGCTTGCCGATGTTGACGCCGCTCGCGGCCAGGAATACGTTCGCCACGACGCCCGTCGCCAGCACCTTGCTGGCGATGCCCTTCTCAAGCACATTCATGGTGACGCTGATGCTGTCGTCCACCTTGGCGCCGCCCAGGACATAGTTGACTTCCCCGCCTCCACGGAGGGCCTCAGTCAGCGAGTCGATCTCCTTTTGCATGAGCTTGCCCGCGCCCGACGGGAGCAGGGGCGTAAAGCCCACGAGCGAGTCCTGGGAGCGGTGGGAGGCGCCGAACGCGTCGTTGAGGAACACCTGGGCCAGCGGGGCGAGCTTCTTGATCATAATTGTTTTAGCGGCCACCTCGGGATTCAGCTCGAGCACTTCCTCGGAGTAAAAGCGCACGTTCTCGAGCATGACGATGTCGCCGGCTTCGGCCTCGACGATGGCCTCCCTGGCGTGGGAGCCGAAAATATCGTCCACGTAGTGGACATCCTGCTTCACGTAGCGCTGCAGGTGCTTCGCGTGCTGGTCCAGCGTGGTGAAATCCTTCTTGCCGGGCCGGCTCTGGTGTGCGATGAGGACGACCTTCGAGTCTTCGAGGCCCTTGATCGTGGGCACGCTTTCGCGGATCCGCTTGTCGTCGAGTATCTTACCGTCGGGCCCTATGGGCGAGTTGAATTCCGCTCGTAAGATCACGGTCTTTCCATCCAGGTCAAAGTCATCCATCGTACAATAATCGCGTTCCATACGCTTTACATCCCATGCATATTTAGTCGATATTGTTATATGATTTTCTCCGGCTTTTTCACGCCGCGGAGGCTATCGATAGCTATGTAAACGGTCGAATACCCTATATTGCGGCATAAAAACATAAAGGCTCCGGCAAACTTTATTATAAAGCGGGCCATAAGCCGCTTTATTATGGCACCCTGGAAGTATGCGGCGGTACTAACCTTATTCCTGGCCATGCTCTTTTTCGCGTACTTCTGGCCATTCCAGATACATCTTGACGACGTGCGGGCGCACCTGCCGAAGTCCCTGGATAACTGGGTACAGAGCGTCCTGGACCGGCTGCCGCCGGATAAGAACAAGAACATGATGCTCCCGCTTCCGGAAGTTAAGTACGACTGCGATTTTTACTATGATCCCGTCGTGGGGCCGGGCGAATTCAACTCCACGAGGTGGATACTGAATAATACGGCGGAGAGCGATAAGTTCGTGGCCGATATCTTCGGCGCCGAGCTCATCATGGGCATGACATGCCGGGTCTCGACCGAGGGCGGCGACTGGGCCAACGCTCCCGACCCCATCAGCATGATGACCCACACGAACGACATCTACAAGACGGATGACGCCCGCTATGCGCGCGACCTGGCGAAGCTGGAGAAGGCCGACTACGTGTTCGTGCCTTACCGCGGCCTGTACACCGGCTGGTGGCTACCGAAGGAAGACGTGAACTATACGAAATTCCAGGATACGCTCTACTTCGAGCCGGTGTTCGTGGAAGATAACGTGACGATCTATAAAGTGCTTTGATGATCTTAAGCCCACTGAGTGTACAGAGGCACTATTTTCACCACAAACTTTGATGAATTGCTGGTTCAGGCATAAATTATGAAAATAAGCTGTTTTTAGGTGCTTGTTTCACGTGTCTGACGTATGCCGGTAATTTACATTTTCATACGAATGGCCAGTGGTTCCGTGTTTGTTATGTTATCGTTTGTCCTTTGTTTGTGTCGCTCGCTGATTTGTCCGGTTTTTCAACACGAAAACACGAAAGACTTTTTAGTCCCACGTAAGGGGCACGAACCACACTAAAGTGGATGCTTTCACGTCAAAACACTAAACAACCTCCCAAAGGCACGGGCCTCGCTAAATTAATAGAAACACTAGAAAAAGCATATAAAATAAAGCATAAGGGTCATGCCGTTCTCGTGTTTCAATCATTTAGCGCTTTAGTGCCATTGGAGAGGTTGTTTCGTGTTTTAAACACAAGGCATGGACCTTAGTGATTTTAGTGCCCTTACGTGGGATATAAAAGAATTCGTGTTTTCGTGTTGAAAAACCGACGGGCAGTACTAAAGTGGAAAATAGGGCAAAGGACTACTAAACAAGCACGGAACCACTGGCCATTGTGGTGAGAATAGTGCCTCTGTCAGCTTTGTATAAAAAAACAAATCCATAGGGAAGCCAGGTCTCCCAGCTTCCCTATATTAACCTAGAACCCGATTCCAATTTTCAGGAACAGCAGCGTCATCACGCACGTGATGGCCGTCAGCGCGATGGCCACCCACATGTTGGTCGCCATGGCCTTACTTTCCATCTCGCCGCTTTCTCCCAAAGTCGCACAGGCGTTGGTGATCTTTGCCGGCGTAATGGCACTGGCGATGCCGCCCGCGACGGCGAGCGAGCCGAAGGCCAGGGGGTACTTGGCGGCGCCGATGGTGTTGGTCACCGCCACGTTCTGGATCTTGGCGAACATGACGTTGGACGAGGTTTCACTGCCGCCTATTACCGCGCCGATAAAGCCCGGAATGGGGGCGACGAGCCCGTAGTAGGCGCCGAATAAGCCCGCCAGCGCCAGGCCGATGAGCGCGTCCATGTTCGCGTCGGGCGACTTCACGAGGTCGGGCAGGACGAGCTTCGCCGTATCCACGCCGTTGACCATACTGTGCGCTATGACGCCGCCCGAGAAGTACATCAGGTAGGCGACGGAGAAGAACAGGCTGTACGTCAGGAAAGGCCCCCACAGGCGCCGAACCGTCATGTCCAGGGCCTTGACGACCTGGCCTCCCTTCGCGTCGAGCGTGAAGATGCCGATGATGGCGGCGACGAAGATCCAGGTATATGCCTGGCTCAGGAAGTTCAGGTCGATGGACTGGTTTGCGAAGAAAGTCCAGACCTCCAGGCTCCCAGGCAGGGCATTCAGGTAGGCCGCTATCTGGGGCACTCCCACGATACTGACTAAATAGATCAGGATGAGCCAGGGCGACAGGGACTTCAGCAGGCTCGTGATAGGCACGCTCTTCGTGCCCATACCGCCATCGGTCGCAATCTTCGCCGGCTTCGGGGCCGTAAGGGCCCGGTATATCCGGACGGCGAGGACTGCGATGGCCAGCACGATCACCGGCGTCATCAACAGGAGCGTTAAAAGTCCCGGTGCCAGGCTGAACTTGATGCTATAGGACACGGCGAGCACCGCCAGGACGGCCAGGATGACGACCCAGAGCCCGGCGACCTTCGCGGCCGTCATGGGCAGCGTACTTCCGGCTTTACCCGCCTGGGCGGCCTTGAGGGTGTTATACGTGAACAGGGATGCCATCGACAGCGCACCGGCGATGACGCCCACGATGCTGATCGGCACCAGGTTCCAGTAGATGAGGGCGATGGCCGACAGCGAGATGACAAGGCCGGACAGCAGGGCGGGGAGCCATGACCTCTTGACGGCCTCCATCTTGCCGACCACGTAGAGGATGGCGAACGCGAAGCCTACGCTGATGACGGGCAGGAAGATGGCGATGTTCATGGCAAAGGACTGCACCGTGATGGGGATTCCCATGCTGTTGGCCGCGCCCACGGGCGCCGTGATAGGCAGAGAAAGTAACGCAAACGAGCAGAGCGGGTCATAGCCCAAACACGCTATCGCGATGGCCGCCAGCGGCGAGAACCCCATGGCCACGAGCAGCGGCGGGAACAGCGTCGGCGCCACCAGGCCCAGGGCAGTGACGAACGATCCGAAGCCCATGCCCACGAACAGCGCCTTTTCCTCTTTCGTGCCGGCGATGTTATGGACTGCATCCGAGATGCGGCCCAGGGCTCCCGTTATTTGCATGAGGAAGACCATGAACATGGCGAAGACGACGGCGACGGATATGCCGAACGACTTCACGATGCCATAGAGCGTGCCGCCGACGATGATCGTTGGGTCGGTCTTGAAGTACGCCCAGCAGATGAGGGCGGTCAGCACCAGCCCCACGATCACCATAATAGCTCCCGATTTCTTAAGCCATACGATCCCCAGGAACACGACGATGAGGGGAAGTATTGAAAGTCCTAACCCTATGAGGTCCATATCTAACACCCTTTTTTAAACGATTAATAACCAAATAAATGGTCGGAATGTTTTTTATATAAAGATGTATAACGTGACTGTCTGTAGCACCATGAACCAGCCGTTCGATGAAAAAACGCTCTCGAAAATGAGCATGTTCGGGCTGACCGAGTACGAAGCGAGGGTCTATCTGACTTTGATCGTCAAGGGCGGGCTCGAAGCCAGCAAGGTCTCGAAGTACGCCGACATCCCGAGGCCGCACACCTACTCGGTGCTGAAGGCGCTGCAGATGCGCGGGCTCGTCACTGTCATACCGGAGGCAGTGAACCGCTACCGGGCTGTGCCTTTGGATGAGGGCATGGACCTGCTCATGGAGGAGCAGGAGAAGCAATTGTCGTATTTGCGTAATGCCCGCGAGGAGCTCCTGTCCGAGATTAAGCCCAAAGAGGCCATCCCCACAAATCACCAGTCAATCGTCTTATTGTATTATGGCCGGCAGAACGTCTACAAGCTCGTGGACGAGATGTTCTCCCGGTGCGAGCACACGTGCGACATCATGACCACCGCCAACGGCCTGGTACGCTTTTACAAGTATTTCAGCGACAGGGCCTCGGAATTCCGAAACAAGGACATCCGCGTCAGGTTCATCGCCCCGGTGACGCCGGAAGTCGAGGACTTCGCGTTCAAGCTCTCGCAGATAGTGGAGCTGCGGCACATCGACCGATTACCATATATCCGCGTCGTGCTTCTGGACGAGAGCGAAGTGCTGTTCGCCGAGTTCTTCGACGACGATTTTAAGGCGACGGGCAAGGAGACGGGCATCTGGATCAACCAGGCCGAGCTCACGAAGATGATGAAGACCATGTTCGAGAACACGTGGCAGAATACCGTGCCCTACGAGAAGAAGTCGGAATAGGACGGGTATTGGACTTATTTTTGGTAGGTATCGGTTTCCACCACAATGGCACAATGGTCACAAAGGCCCACAAAGTTCTTTTTTATAATTTAAGAGCACGAAGAACACAAAGCCCGGTTCATTGTGTAATAGGGCACAAAGGGAACAATGGCACAATGAATGAACAATTTAATATTTGATTAAATAATGGAAAGTTTTTATCCCTTCCTGCCTAACTGCCTATTATGTGTGAGGACCCCCACCCATCCAGCCCCGGCGCCCGTCAGCCTAAAAAACGTTCCTGCGACATGGACGCCGAATCCCACCTCATGGAAGGCAACGCTCTTTTATCGATGGGCCTTGTCGACGAAGCCATCGAGGAATACCGGGCTGCCCTGGAAAAGGACCCTGGCAATGCCGAGGCCCACTACAACCTGGGCCTGGTCTACCGCAAGACGAAGCGGCTGGATGATGCGATAAGGGAGTACAGGGAAGCGATCCGGCTAAACCCCGCGAACATGAATTACCACAATAATCTGGGCACGGCGCTCATCGTTAAGGGCGATAGGGCAGGAGCCATTAAAGAATATGATGAAGCCCTCCGAATCGAGCCGGATAATGCGACGTTGCACTTCAACCGGGGCTACGCGCTGTTCGAGATGGGCGAGTTGACAGAGGCTGAAAAGGAATATCAGACGGCGTTAAAGATAAACCCGGCCTTCGACCACGCAAGATTCTACCTGGGCCTGCTCAAGAAAAAATAAACGAGTAATTGCCCGGCTAAGTTAAAACAATTTATAGTAAGACTTAAACTGATTTATAGTATGACTTAAATCAATTTAAGTTATTTATTATTTATTAATATTATGAGGTGATTTTATTTATTGACCATGAGCCAGATTACCGATTTTTTAGGGTCAACGGCCGGAATACAAATCCTGGAGCTATTTATCCGTGATCCGGGCAGGGATATGTACCAGATCGAGGTTATAAACGAGATTAAAGAAACCGTAAATCCGAAATTATCATTCTTGACTGCTAAGAAGTGGCTATCATTTTATGTGAATTATGGCTTGCTGGTGGAACAAAAAAGGGGTAAGTTCATTCAATATATATTAAATAAAGACAGCCCGGTGGTAAGACAATTTAAAGTATTGCTCAATACGGCGAAGATCTTAGAATCTATCGAGGGCATATCGCTGAATGATGCCGAAATATATCTTTTTGGCTCCGCGGCGCGGGGCGAGGATGATAAGGATAGCGACATCGACCTTTTGATAATCGGCGAGGCGGACTCTGCGAAATTGGCAGAGATTAAAGACGCCGTAATGGAAAAACTGGGCCGGGAGGTAAACCTTGTATTTTATACGAGGGCCCAGTATTCGGACCTGTACCGGGATAATCGGATGTTTTATGAAAATATCGAGCGGGACAAGATTCGATTGCTTTAGAGAAACGGGTGTTATGGTGTTATGATGGATAAGGGATTCCCGAGGAATTTTCGAGACTGCAAGGATTTTGGAAAGGTCGTGCCTTTCCATACGGCGAGTGAGGCGATAAATAAGGAGATCGGCGAAGCCATGACGGACCTGGCGACGGTAAAAAAGAGCTTTAGCGATGGTAACTATAAGTGGGCGACCACCAGGCCTATTATTCGATGTTCCTCTCGGCGAGGGCGGCTTTATATTCAAAAGGCTACCGGGATAGAAAGCATAACGCCCACCTGTGCCTGTCTTACTTTCTCAAGCGTCTGGTCGAGCTGGGCATTTTAAACTCCGGATATGCGAACGATTTCATGGTGGCGATGGACTTCCGGGATAAGGCGAACTATGGCGCAATATATAGTAAGGAGTCAGCAGAAAAAGCCATTACTTTCGCCGATGAATTTATCGAGCAAATGAAGTCGGTCATAGAAAGAACAGATATAAAAATTTAAGGCTAAATCCCTGATAAAAAGACCTTTTTAAAAAAGGGCTTTGATGATGCCCCGATTACGTCGGAATTATGATCGCGTCAACTCCCTGGATAATTCCGTTCCGGGCCTCTATATTGGGCTTCACGACTTTTGCCCCGCCGATGGTGACGGTGCCATCGCTACCCCTTGACACGGGCAGCCGCCGGCCGTCGAGCGTTCTCGCATAGCCCATGCTTACCAGCTGGTCAAGCGTATACTTGCTCGAGATCATGGCATTCCTGGTCAGGCCGTTCTGGATCGACCTGTCCGACATGACGCCGTTCTGGGCCGCCGCGGACAGCTTATTGAACGCGTCGTCCGTCGGCGCGATGACCGTGAACGGGCCGGCGACGATCAGCGACGTATCCCGATGCGTCGTATGGAATAGTGAAATCACCTTAGTGAACGAGCCGTCCTTCTGGAGCGTCTGTAAAAGGTTATTCGATGTCTGCGCCGTGGCGGGCACGGCCAGCAATAGCATGAGCGCTATCAGCCCTATCGCAAATAGTCTCTTCAAATCTATCATCCCCAACTCTAATCAAATACAAATAATGTGTGACCTAATAAGTTCCCGATAATAAGCCTGAAAATAGGGCCGTTTTCGGCACGCTTCGTGTGGGGGAAAATTATAGTCCCGACATTTTAGGCCCGACATATCAATTTCCGATTTTTAACGGCCTATAAGCTATTATATGCCAAATTATCTACACATAATCCTAACCTGGACATAGATATACGGTCTTATCACCTAAAAATCGCAGAATCCTGCCATAACGGAATAATATTGCCGGCGCCGTGCCGATTTCATACAAAAATCTTATAAACTATGAATTTTAATGTATGGGTGAATTTGCCATAGGTGACCTAGCAAATGATGCGAAAATACGACGAGATGCCCCGGATAAAACTGCCCAACGCCGATTCCATCAAGATCAGCGACACGACGATCCGGGATGGCTGCCAGATGCCCGGTATCGTGATGAAGAAGTCCCACAAGATCAAGATCTTCGAGTACCTGCACGAGATGGGCGTCGAAAAGCTGGAGACCTTCGTCTACAATGGCCGGGACAAGGACGCGGCGAAGGAGATGATCGACTATGGATACGAGTTCCCGGAGGTCACCGGCTGGGCAAGGGCAAACCCGGCGGACATCGACGAAGTCCTCAAAGTCGACGGCATCAAGGAAACGGGCATCCTGATGTCCATTTCGGACGCGCACATCTTCGATAAGATGGGGCTCAAGAGCCACGAGGAGGCCGAGAAGAAGTACCTGACTGCATTACAGTATGCGGTAGACCACGGCCTCAGGACCCGGTGCCACATCGAGGACATTTCCCGGGCCGACTATACTTTCGTTTATCCTTTCATCAAGAAGGCCATCGAGATCGACCCCGACACGATCATCCGTATCTGCGATACGCTGGGCTACGGCGTCCCCTTCCCCGAGGAACCCGAGCCTTACGGCATCCCGGCCATCGTCAAGAACCTGCAGGAGATCGGCGTGAAGCACATCGAGATGCACGTCCACGATGACTTCGGCATGGGCGTCGCGAACACGCTGGCCGGCCTCTGGTACGGCGCCGACTGGGCGAATTTGACATTTTTGGGCATCGGCGAGCGCGCCGGCAACGCCGAGCTCGAGAAGATCCTGGCGTTCTTGATCACGCGGGTCGACGGCTTCGAGAAATATAACTTACAGAAGGTCACCGAATTCGCCACGTTCATGGAAGAGGAGATCGGCCTCCGCGTGCCCAGGAACAAGGCCATCGTGGGCAAGAACATCTTCTCCCACGAGTCCGGCATCCATACGGCCGGCATCATCAAGAATCCCTTTACTTACGAGCCGTTCCCGCCCGACCTCGTCGGCGGCAAGCGGAGCCTCATGATCGGCGCCACGTCGGGCACCGAGGTCGTGCGGCTCAAGGCCGAAGAGGCGCTGGCCGAATTGCTCGGGATCAAGGTGCAGGTCGACAAGTCCGATCAGCGCATCAAGTGTATCCACAAGGAGATCCAGAAGATGTACGACGCCGAGGAGCGGCGGTCTTCGGTTTCCGACGAGGAGATGATGGACTTCGTCCGCAAGTACTTCCTGTACCAGGTCGACGGCATGGAGGACGAGGGCGACGAGCAGAGGAAGCCGAAAAAGGCCGTGAAGTACGAAGTGCTCAACCCAGAGCTTCTGCCCCTGGACGCATCTCCTATGGACACGTCGCTGAACATCACCGACAAGGTCGTCAGGAAGGCTGTCAAGGACGAAGCCGGCAAGAAAAAGTAAAACGTCTCTTTTTTCCCTTTTATAGATCGTGTTTTAATTATGTAGCACTCACCACGGCGGCACGGCGAACACGGCGGTTTATTAACCTCAAGGGGCCTCGCACCTGAGAGACCCCATTAAGGCTCAAAGATCACAAGAGGTATATGACAGATTATTAATTAATACGGGGGTCTCCGAGGGGGGCATCAGCCCCCCTTTAGGAAATAAAAATCGCCGTGTTCGCCGTGCCGCCGTGGTGAATTCGCGAATGGTCTATTGTTTCTTTTCCTGCGTGGTGCTCACAAGCGCCCGCGCATCGACGGCCACGGCTCCCTTCTCGTAAGCCATCACCGGGTTCATGTCCAGCTCCATGACCTTATCCTGCTCCATCATGAGCTTCGACGTATTCACGATCACATCGGCCAGTGTGTCCAGGTCCACGCCTTTCTTCCCCCGGGCTCCCTTGAGGATGGCATAGCCTTTGATGCCCTGGATCATATCCATGGCCATGGCCTTATCGACGGGCGCCACCCGGATGGAGACGTCCTTGAAGACCTCGACGAAGATGCCGCCCAGGCCGAAGAGTATGGTCGGCCCGAACTGGGGGTCCCGCTTTGCGCCCACTATGACCTCCGTGCCCTGAATTGCCATTGCCTCGACGACGACCTTCGCCTCCGGGTCGATAGTCCGGGCTTTCGCCAGTATGCGCTCGGCAGTTCTGCCGACATCTGAAGGATTACAGAGATTAAGCGTGACCAGGCCAAGATCGCTCTTGTGTACGATCTTTTCGGACAGCGCCTTGACCACCGCCGGGAAGCCGATGTGCCGGGCGATCTCAGAGGCCTCGACGGCGCTGCACGCCGCACGGCCCTCGTTCACGGGAATTCCGTACCCTGCCAGGAGCTCTTTTGCCTCAAGCTCGCTCAGCATCATTTCCTCGCCTCCTTCAGATACTCGCCATATTTAATCAGCGATCCCAGTGCCTCGGCCGCCCTCTCGGGCGCCGGATAGTACGGCACCCGGTTCCGCCGGAACA
>Ga0335071_10003387_pt1 | contig 16824 bp, 16 predicted proteins | sample Lox_Sample_15_FD_206724 | JGI IMG/M metagenome (GOLD analysis project Ga0335071, IMG submission 206724) | Soil microbial communities from Loxahatchee National Wildlife Refuge, Florida, United States - Lox_Sample_1.5 | ecosystem: Environmental > Terrestrial > Soil > Wetlands | place: USA... | reverse complement strand
TGGCCCAGAATTGGACCTCGTGAGGATAGTATCCGATTGCAAGGATGCCCTGGTCGGGACTCAACGCGGCGGACATCAGGCGCAGGCTGGTATCCGGATTGGCAATGAAGGCGGTCACGGTTTGCCGCCTTGCAAGGTCGAAGATGAGCATGGCGGCGTTCGGGCGGGCGCTGACGGCCATAATCTTCCCGTCGTCCGGCGAGAATTTGAGCAGGACGACGTTTTCGACCTTGATGCCCGGGAAAGAGTCCTTTAACTTGATCGTTTTCGTTTCCAGGATATCGATGTCCGTGCTTACCCGATCCAAATGCCAGACTGCATAGGCGACCAGGCTGTCGTCGCTCGAAAACGTCGGGCAACTGAGGATGCTCTTGTCGTAGAGCAGGCGGCCTGCCTTCTGCCTTGCCGCGAGGTCCCAGATCAACAGTTCACCAGCCCTGCTCGTCCATGCCAGGTAGCGACCGCCCGGGGAGAAGGCGACATCCCGGACGCTCGAGGGCGGCTCGGTCACCAGCTCGTCGTAATCGCCCAACCTTTCCCCGCTCGCCGCATCCCATAGCGAGACGACCCCTTCGGTCGTGCCCGCGGCAAGGTATTTCCCGTCGGCGGAGTAGGCCAGGGCGCTGATGTCGTGTGTCTTGGCGGCGCGAAGCTCCGTCAGGATTTCCCCCTGCCGGGCGTCCCAGATTTCCAGGCGGCCGTTGCAGCCGTAGGCGATCTCCTGGCCGTCAGGGGAATAGGCAAATGAGACTTCCCTTTCCGCGCAGCTCAACTCGATCGTATGGGAAGGCAGCTGGCTGATTCCTGGGATTCCGCTGAACAGGATCCACGCCTGGCCAGCCTCATCGGTTGCAAAAAGGAGCCCGTCCGGGCTGAAGGCGATGCTCGTGTTTCCGGGGGTGTCGAGGGTGTAGAAATTGGTCAAGTCGCCGCCGTTCGATGCGAATAGGGACGGGAGGGGTGTCCCGGTCGGGGAGGAAAGCGGCGTGAGTCTGGCCGTCGGCAGGAAAGTCGCCGTGGCGGGAATCGCTTGGCTTGGCATGGGGGAGCCGGCGGGCAGGGGGACCGGCGTCCCGCCCGGGATGCAGGCGGCCAGGCCGAACCCTAGGACGAATGTCGCAAAGAACAGGGTCAGACAGCGGATTTTTCGTTGCATGGATCGAATCACCTCCTCCTCGGCCAATCCTGGCTTCTCATCAGGGACAAATCTTCAAATGCGGCGGTCCAGAAGCTTCTCGTAGTCTTCCGGCCGGTCGACATCGAGCAAAAGGCTTGCGTCGTGCCAGGGCAGGTATGTCAGTGGGAATTTCGAGAAGACCGCCCGTCCGCCCACGTCGCCGGTCAGCGAGAGCAAGTCGGGGAAGGTGACCCGGTCGAACAGGACCGGGTTGGCACGCCGCCCGTCCACCAGCGGCGCCACGACTGGCGCCAGGTCGAGGCCGTGCCGGTCCGCCAGGGCCCGCAGGACCGTCGGCGTGACCTGGGGCTGGTCGGCCAGGAGGAAAATGGCTGCCCCGGCCTGCTCCGGCAAGGCCCTCAACCCGGCCTGGAGGGATGAACTCTGGCCGCTCGGCCAGTCCGGATTGTGGGCCATTCTCACCGGCAGGTCCCGGACGGCGTCTTCCACCTGTCCTGCGTTCGCCCCGCTGACGACCACCACCGGGGACAGGCCGGCTGCCAGGGCCGTCTCCGCCACGGCGCGCACGAAAGGCCTGCCGTGATAGTCCAGGAGCTGCTTTGGGCTCCCGAAACGCCGGGCCTCCCCGCCTGCCAGGACGATCCCGGCGGTCTGCTCGAAGGCTTGAAGGAGGTCCCTTTCGAGCGCCCCCACCAGGACGGCAGCGTACTCTCCCAGCAAGTCCCCGGCCAGCTTCCCGCCCAAGGATTGCAGGTCGGGCGTGTCGGCCTGGTTGAGCAGGGCGACGCGCCGGGCGCCGGGAGGGATGCTCTTCAATCCACCTTCCCGATGGAGCAGCACACGAGCCAGTGCTTCGGGTGTTACGGGATCGCCGGGACCGAGTCCGCCCAGGCGGGCGAAGACCTCCGGGCGATGAACGAACTCGTCCGTCAGCGGCCGGCCCAGCCCGGAAAGGCCGGCGACGACCACGACGGTTTGGGCGAACTCCGGGATGGGCGGCTCGGTCGCGGCCGGGGCCTTGAGCGGGCGGCGGCGGGACCCGTCCGCCTCGACCAGCAGGGGCAGGCCATGGGAATCGCCCAGTTCGTGCAGCCAGGCGAGCGCCTTCGCAGCCAGGCCGGTCGTCCGGTCGGCCTCGACCGGTCCGGTGACCAGGATCACGCCCTGCAGTTTCTCTTCGAGGCCGGCCAGGTCGGCCGGTCTTTCGGCGATCCAGTGCGAATCGGCCAGGCGGGTCTGGTCGGCGCCCAGGTGGGTCGTGGCGGCCACGAGGACGGGCGGAGGAAGCTGGCGGGCCAACTGGAAGAGGGCGGTCGTCTTGCCGCCCGCCCCGACCAGAGCGAGGCGGGGAGTCTTCGGGAGGCGAAGAGCCTGGGAAAGATTCATGATCGTTTACCACAGAGTCACGAAGACATGGATCAAATCATGTCTTCGTGTTTTGGCGGTCAGGCCCATAATTGGCCCCTCAATTCCGGCCGGGAGAGGATGGCTTCGAGCACCCCGCCGCCGATGGACAGGGATTTGTCCGAAACCAACTGGCAATAGCGCGGGTCGTCGCGCGGGTCGATGTCCCCGATCTTCAAACCCTTGCTGACCGCCAGCCCGGGATGCAGAAGGCCGCGCAGGACGCCCGGGAAGGGCGCTGCGACCTTCCGCCCGGCGACCTCCGCGACCGCCTGCCCGGCCTCGACGTGGTCGCCGATCGAGGCGTGCGCCTCGAGCTCGCCGTCCGCCGGGGCGCGCAGGACCCGCCGCTTGTCGCCGTCCGGCTGGCCGGTATCCGGGTCCGGCCCGCCCTGCCAGGAAACCCGTCCGAGCATGTGGCCGCGGCGGGTCTCGACGACTGCCTGGCAGTTCACCCCGGCCTCGAAGCCGGGTCCCAGGCCAAGGTAGAGCTGGGGGACGTAGCCGATCGGCGCCGGCGGGCGTTTGGTCATCCGGGCGTCCACGACCACCGCCGCGTGCAGCAGCCTGGCAGCCGTGCAATCCGGGTCGACCAGCACGGGCACCTGCTGTTTGGCCAGGATGTTCAGGATGCGCAGGCTGTCGGTCGGATCGGTCACGGCCCGGCCGGCCAGCCCCTCGATGGTGATCTCGCCGGCGTAGATCGCCTCGGCGAAGGAGACCGTGCGCCGCACGGCCAGAGGCTGGGGCAGCTCGGTGACGATCACACGCAGGCCGGAGCGGATCAGGCGGAGGGCGACGCCGGTCGCCAGGTCGCCGCCGCCGCGGATGACGATTGTGGATGCCATGGGGATATTAAACCACAGATTGGCGCGGGAATTTGTCGTCTATTTTCAGCCTGCTTTCGCCCTGCGCCTTCTTACAGCGGAATCTGCCGCGCCTTGCGCCGCTCGAACTGCGTGACGTGGGTGAAACCCGCCGCCTGGATGGCCGCAAGTGCACCGTCCAGGTGCAGGCCGAGGTGGCCGAGGTCGTGCGTGTCGGAGCCGAGGGTGAGCCGCTCGCCGCCCATCTGGCGATACCAGCCCAGGATGAGCGGGTCGGGGGAGAGGACCTGGGAGGGTTTGCGCTTCCCGGCCACGTTGACATCCAGGGCCAGGCCGCGCTCGATGGCGACCTTAAGAACGGACCGGATGGCGATCTCGTAGCGGGCCGGTTCGTAACCGAGGATCGGTTTGGCTGTCCGGGCCGGGACGTCGAAGTGGGCGAGGATGTCCACATCCGCGACCCGGGCCATCTTTTCCAGCTCGGCAAAGTAGCCGCCGTAGACCTCGTCCGGGCCGTGCCGGCGGAAGTAGGATTCGTCGAACATGAGATGCGCGCCGACGTAATGGACCGAGCCGAGGACGTAGTCGAAAGGAGCCTGGGCAAGGATCCAGGCCGTGTCTTCGCGGTAGATGTGCGGCTCGCCGATCTCGATCCCGGCCCGCAGGGTCAACTGCCCGGCGAACAGGCCGCGCAGGCGCTCGATCTCGGCGTACCAGGGCCCCGGCTGGAGGTGGCGGGTGTCTTTTTCATGCGGGATGACGTCCCAGTGCTCGCTGAAGCCGATCTCGGGGATGCCGAGCTGGATGGCCCGGCGGCAGAGCTCCTCCGGCGCGGCGTGCCCGTCGGGGGAGAAGGTGGTGTGGACGTGATAATCCTGGGGGATGTTCATGGCAGGGATTTTCTTTCCGCCATGACGTGGCCGAAGGCGCGGAAAGCCAGGTAGACGAAGAGGAAAAGCAGGGTGTAGAGCGAGGTGAACCCGTAGATACGCAGGTTGGAGAAAGGATAGCGCAGCCAGCCCCACACGTCGTGGATGATCGGGCGCGGATCCTGGAGGATGTCCCAGCTGTTCCAGCGCAGGAAACGTCCGAGGGTGATCCCGACGCTGCCGAGCACGGTGACGGCCAGGGCGAAAAGCCACCCGCTCAGGCGGCCCAGAGTGCGGGTGACGATCTCCTGCATCAGGTAGAGCGAGGTCACGCCCAGCAGCAGGCCGGTCCAGGCAAACCAGATCAGCATGATCACGTCGAACCAGAGCGGGGCGTTGGCGGCGTTGTAGCTCAGGTGCTGGAAGTCGGTCAGGATGTAGGGCGCGTTCGGGAAGAACAGCAGCCAGACCAGGGCGCAGGCCGCCGCAACCAGCCAGAGCCACCTGCGGCCCCAGGAAACCAGGTAGGCCAGCCCGGCAAAGACGAACGGGATCCAGGCCAGGAAGAGGTTCCAGATCAGGCTGGAGTAATCGAAAGTTCGGCTATAGGCCATCCGCGCCAGGGCCAGGAGGATCGAGACGACCGAAGCCAGCGCCAGGAGCAGGAAGACCAGCAGCTTGTATTTGTGTTCGGCAAAGTGGAATCCGGTTCCATTGGTTTGTTTTTTCATCTTTTTTTCCTGTCGATGGGTTTGGCAACAAAGGACCTCCCGCCGAGCGCGGGAGGTCTGAGATTCTTCCATCAGGTGCCTGGGTTCCCGGCGGCCCGTTTGTTCCTTTCGTCGCTCCGCGCCCTAGATCTTTCCCAGCCCGCGCAGGACGCGCTCGGGGGTCAGCGGGAACTCGTCGAACCAGACGCCGGTGGCATCATGGACGGCCGCGGCAATCGCCGGCGCGACCGGCAGGAGCGGCAGTTCGCCCATGCCACGCACCCCGAAGGGCCCGTTCGGCTCGGCCACTTCCAGGATGACCGACTCGACCGCATCCGGGATGTCCAGGACGGTCGGGATCAGGTAGGTGCTGAGCTGGTCGGTCAGGATGTGGCCGTTCTTCGAGATGAAGTTCTCGGTCAGGGTGTAGCCTTCGGCCTGGACGACCGCCCCCTCGATCTGCCCCTGGACCAGGGCCGGGTTGATCGCCTTGCCGACGTCGTCGGCAGAGACCAGCCGCAGGACCTTGATGAACCCGGTCTCCAGGTCCACCTCGACCTCGGCGGCCTGGGCGACGTAGGCGTAGGACAGGTTGGGGACCGAGTAGCCGGTCTCCTTGTCGAAGGGGGTGGTCTGGGGGGCCAGGTAGGTGTACTCGGCGATGGCGGGACGTTCCTCGGCTTCCCATTTGGCCAGGGCGGCTTCGGCGGCGCCCTTGATGGCATTGCCCGACATGAAGGTCATCCGGGAGGCGGAGGCGCTGCCCGGGTTGCCCATCGTGGCGGTGTCGGAAGTGACCATGGTGACCTTCTCGAAAGGGACGCCCAGCGTCCCGGCGGCCATCTGGGCCATGACGGTGTGGGTGCCCTGCCCGACCTCGGCGCCGGCGTGCCAGACGACGACCTGCTCGATCTCGGTCTTGCCGTGGATCTCGACCCGCGCCCAGGAGTTCTCCTGGTAGCCGAAGCTGAAGCCGACGTTCTTGAAGCCGCAGGCGAAACCGCGCCCGCGAGCCATCACCTCTGACCCCTCTTCCCTCGGAAGAGGGGATGTATCCCATCCGAACTTGTCCCGGGCCGCTTCGATGCACTCGACGATGCTGACCCGGCCGGGGGCCGGGGTGCCCACGTTGAGGGTGTCGCCCTCCCGCAGGGCGTTGCGGTGGCGGAACTCGACCGGGTCCAGGCCGAGGGCCTCGGCCAGCTTGTCCATCTGGAGCTCGGCCATCCACAAGGCCTGGGGGGCGCCGAAGCCGCGGAATGCGGCGGTCGGGACGTTGTTGGTGTAGACCCCGTAGACGTCTTCCCGGACGTTCGGAATGAAGTACGGGCCGGTGGCGGTAATCGTGCAGTTGCCGAGGACCTTGTTGGAGGTGTACATGTAGGCCCCGGCATCCGCGATGACGGTGGTCTCGGCGGCCAGCAGCTTGCCCTCCTTCGTGGCGGCCCATTTGGTCTTGATGGTCATCGGGTGGCGCTTGCCGTGCCCGACGATCGATTCCTTGCGGCTCCAGATGATCCGGACCGGGCGCTCGAGCTTCCAGGCGGCCAGGGCCAGGACGATCTGCACGGACATGTCCTCGCGGCCGCCGAAGGCCCCGCCGATGGCCGGGTAGATGACCCTCACCTGTTCTTTGGGCAGACCGAGGGCATGGGAAATTTGCTCCTGGTCAGTATGGGTCCACTGGCCGCCGCATTCGACCGTGACGCGGCCTGCCTCGTCAATGTAGGCCAGCCCGGCTTCGGGCTGCAGGTAGGCATGTTCCTGGTAGGGGGTGTGGTACTCACCCTCGACGACCACGCCGGCATTGGCGAAGGCGGCTTCCACATTGCCCTTGCGGATCTTGTCCCAGACGCAGATGTTCGAGTCGCCGATCTCCGGGTGGATGCGCGGCGCCTCGGCCTTCATCGCCTCGGCGGCGTCATAGACGGCCGGCAGGTCCTCGTATTCGACCCGGATCAGGTCCCGCGCTTTGGCGGCGACGGCTTCGGATTCGGCCACGATGACGGCCACCCGGTCACCCTCGCAGCGGACGATATCGCCGGTGACGCCGGACGGGGAGGCAACCGCGCCAGGACCACATAAGACCGGCTGGTCCATCTTCTGCAGCCCGAATTCGTTGACCGGGACGTCCGCAGCGGTGAAGATCGCTACGACGCCCTTCACGGCTTTCGCCTGGGCGGTATCGATCTTCAGGACGCGGGCGTGGGGACGCCCGGCGAAGAGGGTTTTCATGTGCAGCAGGTCCGGGCGAACCAGGTCGCCGGAGTAGAGCGCCGCGCCGGTGGCTTTCTGGCGGGCGTCGAGACGGGGAACGGATTGACCGATGGCGGATTTTGGCATAGGGGGAAGATAGTGGGTGAGGGGATAGGGATAATAGGTTCGACCAATATTGTAATCCAGATTGCATATCGAAGAAACAATCTGAGGACAGGAAATTGTTGTATCAGGGAGTGGGTGTTGGCGTTAGTATTTTTTGAGTGTTCAAGTCGAGAAATAAAATACGAAATCCATAATCCGAATCGGAATTGTAATAGTTGGAATGAAGCGTCAGAATTTGGTCATTCCATTCGACAGGATAAATTTCATTGGCGGATTCGGAAAAGCTTATTATTGGTAGAAGAGATGTATCATTCGATTGCCATTTATATAAAACATAGGTGGCCTTATGAGTAGTGTAGAACTCACCCCCTGTCTTCCCTGTTTCAGCAGACAAAATGAAACTTAATCCATCACCTGACCAGACTACATCCGCTGCTGCTAAATAATCATTAAGAACGTACATTGAGTTCTCTCCGGTCTTCAGGTCTATGACGGTGATTTTGATTGTTGCGGTATCTTCCTCGCCCCAGCCTTTACGGACAACGTACATCAAGCGCCTCCCCGAAGGCGAGAAGGAGTAATCGTTAATGGGAGGTGTGAACTGTATCCAGGATCCAGTCAATGTATCAAGCTGATATATTGCGTGATAGTTAGGGTCCATGTTTAGCCCGTAATCTGGAACACCATCTGGTTCAACACAATAATACAAATTGAAATAAATATATCTACTTTCATTTGACCAATGGAGAGGAAAACTGTAGCAAAAATTATCTCCCCAACTTGGATCATCCATTTTTGCGGGTTGTTGAACGATCTTCCATTGCCTTGCGCCATCACGGCTGGTAACGAGAAACACAATGCCGCTCTGGGAGCAATCACTTGCCAGCCAGTTCCCATCCAGAGAAATGAGGGATAAATATGAGTAGCCACAATTACTGGGGAAAGAAGCTATCGAAGTTGCTCTCGCTATTTCAGTCGGATCGTCTTTCCACGGAAGCCAATCGGTGGGGTGAGGCGTCCGCGCCGGATGCAATGTGTTGGTCTGGCTGGGCGAAATGGATGGGGTAGGAGACCAGGAATTTTGAGTTTGATTGGGATGGGTGGAAATATTACTTTCGGTCTTCACGTTCCCACAGGCATAGAAGAGCAGGGCGATCATCAGGATGGCGACCCAGGCGGATTTCACGGTTTTCATCTCCTTCGCGGCGGCTGATCAGTCTACGGCTCAGCGAACCGGCGTGGGGGTCTGATCGGGATTGGAAGACAGATCCGAGATATCGATGGCATACGAATCGCGTTCACATGATCCGGAGCCGGCGAGGCGGAAACTCAACTGCTGGCCATCCGGGGTCCAGGTGAACTCGCCTGCATTCCAATAACAATTCTCCATCAGGAGATAGCTCTCCGCCCCAGTCTTAAGGTCGAGGATATGGATTTTCAAGGGGAGGCTGGCATTATTGACATAAGCTAGTCTCCGGCCTGTCGGGGAGATCGCCAAGGCATAGTAGTAGACAAAGATGTTTTCCCGCTTCATGTCTTCGGGCAGCATAGTCGTAACGATCCCGTTCGTCGTATCCATTCTGAGCAGGGTAAGGGCCCGGCTGTAGTTGATCCCCACCCAATCGACGATCGGCCGGGGGGCAAAGTAAAGGAACCGGTCATCCTGGCTCCAATAGATCAGCCGGCTTTCTCCCCCAAATCTCGTGCCAAAGTAATCCAGATAAGAGAAGGTCCAGATCTGGCCTGCCTTGCTGGCGACGATCACCCCGGCGCTGTCGGCGATGTAAGTTTCACAAAACCCCCACCGGCTGCTCGGAGAGAGGTCCTGGAATCCATACGGGCAAAGACTTTGGAACATGTCCTCCTGGCGGGTCGCCGTTGCCGCATAGGCCTGGGTGGGATACGGGGTTTGGGTGTTGGACGGGATCCCGGTGGGCGTGGGCGATTCGGTCGACCGGCTGGCCGGCGTGGAGGCGGGTGTATCGGAAGGCGGAAAAGTCGGCGTCGACCGGGACTGGACCCCGGTCCCCCCGCAGGCGGAGAAGAGCAGCATGACACAAAAATTACCGAGTGCAAATTGCGCGACGTTCATGTTCCCTCCATTCGGTATTATATCCCGCATCCCAAGCCCGGGGCCGGCCTCAGGTTGCCCTTTTTCCCGCCCGGTAGTATATTTCTGTCCAACCCGAGATTAGGAGTCCTCTCATGCCCGATCCTTCCTTCGAGAATCTGTTCAAAAGCTCCGGCGTATCCGACAAGATCGTCCAGATGCAGTCCCTGCTGGCTTCCCATGACCTGACCGGGGAGGAAGCCCTGGCCTTGCTGGCCTCCATCCATGAGGATCTGAAGTCACCCCAGGCGGAGCCGCAGGCCTACCAACGTTACGCCGAGCTGATGGAGTCCCTGCGGGCAGAGATGCCGGATGTGCACGCTGCCGTGCGGGGAGCGCTGGAAGGGGCAAAGAACCCGCCCTTGCAACCGGATGACAAAGGCTGGGGCGAGGCGGAGACGGAGCAGGCTTCCGATGGCGAAGGGGAGGCCAAAATCGCCCCGGCGGGGCGCTCCGCATCCACGAGCGGCCTGGAGGAGCGCGAGGAAGAGGATCCGGGCGAAGGTGAAAAGGAAGAAGAACCCGATGAGGAGGAGGAAGGCCCGGGCGGGAAAGGTACCGGGGAAGAAGACGGTCCCGAGGTGGAAGATGAAAGTGAATCCGAGCCGGAGGAAGAAGCATCCGAGCCCGAGGATGCGGAAGAGGAAGGTCCCGAGCCGGGGGAGGCCGAAGAGCTGGAAACGGACAGCGAAGGCGGCGAAGAAGACGAAGCGGAAACCGAGGGGGCGGAGGGCGTCGAGGAGGAAGCCGAGGAAGTCCACGACGGGGAAGCGGAGGAGGGGGAGAACGAAGGGGAAGGGGAAGGCGAGAGGGAAGGCGGCGAGGGCGGGGAAGAGCCCGGCGAAGCTGGCGAAGCGCCGGCCGAGGCGAGCGAGTCTGCCGCGGAAGCGGAGGCCGGGGAAGCGCCTGCCGAAGCGGAGGGGGATGGCGAAGGCGAGGCGGGGGAGGCCGAAGGCGGGGAGGCCGGCGGCGAGGATTGACCAAAAAAACAGCAGACCGAACGTCTGCTGTTTTCATTATTATCGTTTGTACTCGCGGCCTTTGTGGCGGGTCGGGACGGCGTCCTGGGAGGTGTAGCGCGGCGGGCCGATGATCTGGAAGATCGCCGAATACAGGATCGAGAAGATGCCGGTCAGGAGCACCAGAATGACGAAAATCCCGATCACCCACAGCCACAGATTGTCGAGGCTGCTGACGAAGTTGGCAAAATCCCGGATGACGATGGTCCGGTAGGCCCATTGGGGGAACTGGACCCGCCCGAGGATCTGGTAGGGGACGATCCCGGAGGCCAGCAACGGCGGGATGATCAGAGCGGTCAATCCATACGAGAGCAGCGGGACGATCACGATCAACAGGCAGCCAATGCCCCTCCAGATGGGATTCATCCCCGGTCGTTCCTTGCTCTTCTGCTGGTATTTGTTGTATTTTCCCATACTCACCACCTTTCGCGCGGCGGACCGCTGCTAGATTTTGGCTGCGTCTTCGACAGCCTGGATGATCTTGTAATACCCGGTGCAGCGGCACAGGTTGCCGGTCAGGGCCTGGGCGATCTCGTCCCGCGAAGGCCGGGGGCGTTCCTCCAGCAGCTTGGCGGCCGACATGATGAACCCGGGCGTGCAGTACCCGCACTGGACCGCGCCGTCCTCGACGAACGCCTCCTGGACCGGGTGGAGCCGTTCCCCGCGGGAGAGTCCCTCCACCGTGACGATCTCGGCCCCGTCGGCGCGCGGCGCCGGGACCAGGCAGGCCATGACGGCCTTTCCATCGAGGAAGACGGTGCAGGCGCCGCACTCGCCTTCGGCGCAGCCTTCCTTCGTGCCGGTCAGGCCGCCTTCCTCGCGCAGCAGGCGCAGGAGGGACTTCTCGTGCCCGCTGGTGAAGGTGAAAGCCTTTCCATTGATCTTCGTGTGGATGGGCGACCCTTCGGTGTATTTCCCGCCCGGATGGGTCTTCCCATTGGCGCCGGCTTCGCCTCCCCACAGCAGGACCGGGGCTTCCGGCACCTCGGCCCCTTCGCGGCCGTCGCACAGGGAGCGCAGGGCGCGCGTCACCAGGACGCGGACCATCGCCTTGCGGTAGGCGGCGGAGGAGCGCAGGTCGTCGATCGGGCGGGCCGCCCCGGCGGCCAGCTCGGCCGCCCGGTTGACCACCTCATCGGTGAGGGTCTTGCCGGCCAGGTAGGCTTCGGCTTCGCTGGCGTGGAGGATGGTGGGGGCGACCGCCCCCAGGGTCAGGACGGCTGTCCTGACCTTCGGCAGGTCGCCGGTCAGGACCACGGCCACGTTGACCAGGGAGATCGCCTGGGCCCGGCGCAGTCCCAGCTTCAGGAAGGTGCCGTGCTGGTTGGCTCGCAGGGACGGGAAGCTGATGTCGACGAGCATCTCGTCGGGCTCGAGGACGGTCCGGCGCACGCCGGTATAGAATTCCTCCAGCGACAGGCTGCGTTTTCCGCGCAGAGAGGCCAGGGTCAGGCGGGCGCCGAGGGCCATCAGGGGAGTGATCGTGTCGTTGGCGGGGCTGGCCGTGACCAGGTTGCCCGCCACCGTGGCGCGGTTGCGAATCTGCGGGGCGCCCACCTGCCAGGCCGCGCTGACCAGCGGGAAGGCGTGCTCGCGCATCAGCTTGGAGGCCGCCACCGCGTTGTGGGTCACCAGAGGCCCGATGTGGATGGTCCCGTCTTGATCCAGGGTGATGCGGTCCAGGTCGGGAAGGCGGGTCACGTCGATCACGCTGTGGATGCCTTTGCGGACGCCCCGTTCGAGCTCGAGCATCAGGTCGGTCGCCCCGGCGATCAGGCGGGTCTTCTCGCGCTGTTCGGCCAGGAGGTGGAGGGTTTCATCGAGGGTGGCAGGAGTAAAGTATTCGTTCCACATAGCCTGTATTAAACCACAAAGTCGCGCAAGATGCTATTGCGCGACTTTGTCGAATGTCACGAATTTAGGCCTGAGGCGCGCCGCTGCCGGTGATGGCCTGGTAGCGCTGGTCGTAGTTCTGGCCGGCCTGCAGGGCCAGGTCGTTGGCGGCCCGGATGGTGGCTTTGACCCCGTCGCTGCCGACGGCCGCGGCGATGTTATCCAGGGCGCCGCTGATCTGGTCGCCCAGGACGAAGAAGGCGGTGTCGAAGGTGTAGATCTTGGCGAGCTCGTTCTCGTTGATCTTGACCGTATCGAAGAAGCCGGAGTAGCCGTAGGAGGCGTTCTTGATCCGGTCGGCGAAGGTGCGCAGTTTCAGCCCGACCGATTCGAGGTCGTCGATGAAGTCCATCTGGCCGGCGTCGGCCAGGTCTTTTTCGAGGCGGGAGGCGCGTGAAGCCAGGTCGGTGTACTTGAGGGCTACCTGGTCGCGCAGCAGCTTGTCGGCGGCGCGGCGGTTGGTCCGCTCGACATAGCCGTTGAAGCCGGGGATGTAGGACAGGAGTTTCTTGAAGATGTCCTGTCCGCCTTTGACTGTTTCGAAAAGGTCGCTCATAGTTCCTCCAGGGAGATATGACGGCAGTTGATTACTTGTTTCGATTATACTGCCAATTGGTTTGAGGTTCGCTTGTACAAATAGAAATACGCCTTTCCGGGAGGAAAGTTGTAGGGTGACATGCGGCCTCGCCCTACAATCCCCGGGACTTGGTATAATGGGGCGATTGTCTGGATAGGGTCTCTTCCGTCTTCAACTCATCAAGGAACCTTACCAGCGAGTCGCCAAGGCACGAGATCCCGGCTGGGGCCTCTTTTTTTCGGCTTCGTGACTCTCTGGTTTTGGCCCCGCCTCAGGCGGGGCGCTACAAAACTTCCAAGGAGAATACTATGATCGTCACCACCAAGCAACTGTTTCAAGCGGCGTACGGCAAGTACGCCATCGGGGCCTACAACATCAACAACCTCGAGCAGACCATGGGCCTGTTCCGCGGCAACATGGACAGCCAGGCCCCCTTCATCATCCAGATCAGCAAGGGCGCCCGGTCCTTTACCCACAAGACCATGCTGGAAGGCTTGATCCGCGCCGCCGACCAGGTCTTCCCGGACGCGATCTTCGCCGTCCACCTGGACCACGGTGACGAGGCCACCTGCTACGACTGCATCAACAGCGGTTTCTATTCCTCCGTCATGATCGACGCCAGCAGCGAGCCGTTCGACGGCAACGTCGCCACGACCAAGCGCGTCGTGGAAGCCGCCCACGCCAAGGGCATCGTCGTCGAGGCTGAGCTCGGCCAGCTGGGCGGCGTCGAGGAGCACGTCAAGGTCGACGAGGCGAATGCCAAGCTGACCGATCCGGAACAGGCGAAGAAGTTCGTCGAGCTGACCGGCTGCGATTCGCTGGCCTGCGCCATCGGCACCAGCCACGGGGCCTTCAAGTTCTCCGGCTCGCAGGGCCTGCACTTCGAGGTCTTGGAGCAGATCCAGAAGCGCCTGCCCGGCTTCCCGCTGGTCATGCACGGTTCCAGCTCCGTCCCGCAGGAAGAAGTGGCCCGCATCAACGCCGCCGGCGGCAACCTGAAAGGCGCCAAGGGCGTCAATGCCGACGAGTTCAAGCACGCCGCCGAGCTGGGCGTGACCAAGATCAACATCGACACCGACGGTCGCCTGGTCTGGACCCGCGTCCACCGTGAGTTCTTCCGGGACTTCCCCGAGAAATTCGACCTGCGCGACCCCGGCAAGATCTTCATGAGCGAATACGCCAAGTTCATCGCCCAGAAGAACGAAAAACTGGGCTCAGCCGGACAGCTCGAGAGCGTCCGCAAGCTGGTCAAATAATCATCGTACGGGCACGGCGCCGCCGTGCCCGTACTGTCTAATATGCCTGCCTCCGACCAGGGTGTGACGCTCGACCGGTACATGCTCATCCCGCGCGTGTTGATCTTCCTCACGCGCGGGATTTCGGTTCTATTGATCAAGGGCGCCCCGACCAAACGCCTGTGGGCGGACAAATACAACGGGGTAGGTGGGCACGTCGAGCGCGGCGAGGACCTGCTCTCCGCCGCCCGGCGGGAGCTCCTGGAGGAGACCGGGCTTTCCGCGGACCTCCGGCTGTGTGGATCGTTCGTGGTGGAGACCGGTCAAAATCCCGGCGTTGGGGTGTTCGTCTTCACGGGTGAGTGCCCGGATGGGGAGCCGAAGGCTTCCCCGGAGGGGACGCTGGAGTGGGTCCCGCTGGACGCGGTCGCCGGGCTCCCGGCTGTGGAAGACCTGCCGATATTGATCGAGCGCCTGCGCCGGATGAAACGAGACGATCCGCCCTTTTTCGCCCGCCTGACTTACACTGAGACCGGGAAACCGGTCCTGCAGTTTGCCGAATAAGGAACCGGCCGCCAGAAACCTGGCGGCCGGATGTTTTTCATACCACGGTGGAGCTTTCCTTGGGGGCTTCCGCGTTCCCCCTGGCCGCCCGCAGCCACATCGTGAAGGTGCTGCCCTGGCCGGGCACGCTGGCCACGTCCAGCTTGCCCTTGTGCTGCTCGATGACCTGCTTGGTGATCGCCAGCCCCAGGCCCAGCCCTTCGAAGAGCTGGTCGCCGCTCTTGTCCATGTGGTAGAAGCGGTCGAAGATGTGCGGCAGGGCTTCGGGAGAGATGCCGATGCCGTGATCGCTCACTTCGATGGCGATCTGGTCGTTCTTGTGGCGCAGGCGGATCTCCACCTTCCCGCCCTGCGGGCTGAACTTGACGGCGTTGTCCACCAGGGCGGTCAGGGCCCGCTCCAGGCTCTTGGGGTCGCCCAGCACCGCCGGCAGGAACATCTCGGACTTGACCGACAGGTCCACGCCCTGGCCTTTGGCTTTCTCGGTATAGCGGTTGGTGATCTGGCGGGCCAGGTCGGCCATGTTGACCGCCGCGAACTGGTCGAGGATCAGCTCCATCTCCTGGACGAACAGGATGTCGTTGACCAGGGTGGCGATCTGCTGGACGTTGCGGTTGACCGTATCCAGGGCATCCCTGGTCTTGTCGGGCGGGATGGCGCCCTTCTGGAGCATCTGCAGGTACCCGCCGGCCGCCATCAGGGGCGTGCGCAGTTGGTGCGAAATGTTGGTCAGGAAGTCCCGGCGGGCGACCTCCTGCTCGGCCAGCTTCTGGTAGGCTTCGGCCAGTTCGGCGGCGCGCATGCGCAGGTCGTCGATGGCCAGCTCGTCGTTCTCGCGCAGCCGTCGGCTGATCTCCCGGACCATCGCCACCGAGATGCTGCTGCTCTTCTTCAGGACCCGGTCGAAGGCGTCCTTGTTGATCTCCAGGGCGATCAGCGGGGTGGTGGTCTTGACGGTGGCGGCGCGGGGTGCGTCGTGGATGAGGGCCATCTCCCCGAAGAAGTCGCCTTCGCCGAGGGTCTTCAGCAGGCGCGTCTCCACGTTGTTGATCACCTTGGTGACCTCCACCTTGCCTTCCAGGATCAGGTAGAAGGTGGTTTCCACGGCATTCTCGTGGCAGAGCACCTGGCCGGCCGGGTAGTTGGCCAGCTTGCTGTTGCTGATGAGCTCGGTCACCTCCCCGGCGGTGATGCCGGGGAAGGCCCGTGGGATGATCTTGGCGGGAGAACGGCTGCTGGTCATGGGGAACCCTCGGGATTATTGGGCGGGATGGACTTTCTCTTCTTCCGGAGTGGCCTGGACGGCCTGTTTCTGGATGGAGGTAAAGATCAGCACGACCAGCAGGATGACGCCGATCATGAAGAGCGGGGTCTCGATGCAAAAGCTGAGCCAGCTATATGTGATGTAGGTGCCGCCGGCCTTGAGCAGGGCCGGCAGGACGACCAACGCCAGGACATCGCGCGCCACCACCGCCAGGCCGAGCAGGAAGAAGGCCGCCGTCGCCAGGCTGCCCAGGCGGGTCTGCCTGCGCACCAGGGCGATCACGCCGGCGGCGATCCCGACCAGGTAGGCCAGGCAGAGCAATGCATCCGCAGTAATGGAAAGGACACCGGTGATATTCATCGTCTTGGATTTCCCTTGTCTCTCCCGCTCATCCGGCCTTATAGCCGATCATGCGCAGGAAGCCTTTGCGCCAGGTGATGTCTTCCTCGCCTTCCACGCCCAGGGGTGAGGAGCCGTCTACCACGCCCAGGATGCCGCCGCCCTGCTCCGTCCGGGCGACCAGCACCTCGGTCGGGTTGGCGGTGGCGCAGAAGATCCGGCAGACCTCGGTCACGTTTTTGACGGCGTTCAGGACGTTGACGGGATAGAAGCCGTCTGCCAGGAACAGGATGAATGAATGGCCCGCCCCGATGGCCAGGGCGTTCTTCTTTGCTAGTTCGGTCATCGCCTCGTCCGTCCCGGACCAGCGCACCAGGCATTTGCCGGAGGCTTCACAGAAGGCCAGCCCGAACTTGATCCCTGGGACGGCGTTCACCAGGGCTTCGTGGACATCCTCGACCGTCTTGATGAAGTGCGATTGCCCGAGGATGAAATTGACGTTCTCCGGTTTTTCGATCCTGACAGTCTGAATATCCATACCGACCTCCACACC
>Ga0335071_10003386_pt1 | contig 16824 bp, 16 predicted proteins | sample Lox_Sample_15_FD_206724 | JGI IMG/M metagenome (GOLD analysis project Ga0335071, IMG submission 206724) | Soil microbial communities from Loxahatchee National Wildlife Refuge, Florida, United States - Lox_Sample_1.5 | ecosystem: Environmental > Terrestrial > Soil > Wetlands | place: USA... | reverse complement strand
CATAAAAATTGAAAATGATAATCGGAAACTATCGATAAATTTGGCTATTACGCAAACGATAAAAATAAGACTACTTGCTAAACAATGACCTATCAATATTCAACACAGCAATAAAATTATAATATTTTATTGCGGCCTGGTGTAATCCTGGTATGATTGAGACAACAGTCGCTCTCAAGCGGCACCAAGTTTACACCAGGCGGCACTACGACTTTAAAAATAATTTTTAATTACTTATGATCTGCTCAAAAAGAAGGATAATTTTACTCGTCGTCCCCTTCGTCGGCCTCGTCAGTGTAGTCGATGCCGCCCGCGAGGACCGCCAATATGGTGTCCAGGCCATCTACGCCCTCGGCCACAAAGCTCTCCGGCGGGATCTTCTCATAGACTTTATCGCTGTCGAACTTCTTCCCCGCCAGCACCAGCGCTCCGGCCTTGCCCATGAGCTCGAAAGCCTTATCCATGTCGCCGCCATCCTCGGCCTTTGAGGCCTCCAGCACGAGCTCCTCCACCTTCTTCTTGGAGTCGAATTCGCCGGAAACAAAGGCTTCGGCCGCGGCGAAGGCGCCCACCAGCGAGGACTGCACTGACTCGATCATCGCGTCCTTGTCCTCGTCCATGGGCTCCACCTTGGCGAGCACTATCTCCTTCATATTCTGGATGTTGATCGCAGCGTCGTCCTTAGACAGGGTGCCAAGCTGGAGCTTGCCGGTGATCTTGCAGAGCGCCAGGATAACATCTTCTTCCATGTCCAGGAAGACGATGCCCTCCCTCCCGAGGCCTTCAGCCGTCGGGTCGATCTTGAACTTGCTCTCCTTCACCTGGTTGATCCAGTTGTTCCACCTTTCTTGCGAGTAGAATGAAAACATCCGTATTTCCTCTGTCTAAAAATAAAGATGCATGGGCTGATTATAAAAGTTTTCGCTCCCTTGCGCCTATCCGCTTTTCTTTAGCTGCGCGCCGATGGCCTTGTCCAGGATTTCCAGGAATTCATCCTCTTTCCCTTCCGGGATGGTGGCGCCCGCGGCGATGTCGTGTCCTCCTCCGACGCCGCCCACGGCGGCCGCGGCCTCGCCCAGCGCCGTGGCCAGGTTAAGGCCCCTCAAAATTAGATCATGGTTGCCACGCGCCGATATTTTTGTGCCGCCCTCGGACTTCGCCATGCCGATAATGGGCACGTCCCGGCTCACGCAGTCCAGACTCGTGCTCATGCCCGCGATTATGCCCACGATGGTCTCGCGTATCTCGCCATGGGCATGGAAATATTGTATGTTGTTCAGCCGGCATACGCCCTTATCGGCCACAAGGTTGAGGCCGTTCACGAGGTTATGCCGATGAGACTCCAAAAGATCCCTCGCATAATGGAACGCCTCCCCACGGTCCCCCATGCAGACCGCGAGGCCGACTTCCGCGTAGTCGTAGCGGGCCGTGGCGTTGAGCAGGGTGGAGTACTCCGAGGCGTCCCTGAGCTCGGTGCCGGGCTCTTCTTTTAAAAGCGTGTAGACCTCGCCTACGAGGCGCTGTATCTTGTGTCCCGGCATGCCGCAGGCCATGCAGTACTGAAACAGCTTCGAGGTGAGCGCCTTTTTTTCCTCCTGGCTGAGGTCTATCCACCGGCGCCAGTTTTCCGTCTTTATCGGTATGCCCGCCCCCTCGATGAACGCTATGCAGGCGTCCTCGCAGCCGGTGAGGCCCGGTATGAATGGGTCCGAGCTGTACTGTAAAAGCTTATAGACCGGCCGCGTCTGCCGGCCGAAGAGCTTGATGTCCTTCTCGTAAGAAATATAGCCTTTAGACGTGACAAGATCCAGGATCTGGCGGTTGACGCCGACCAGCGCGTTTGTACGCATGTCCTGTAGATCGCCGACCGCCCCGACGATGGCCAGCGCGCCAAGGTCCACGTTATCCCCGAGGCTCAGGGCGAGCAGGAACGCCACCCCGGCGCCGCTGATCTCGGTCGAGCCGTTGAGCCCGTATAAATGAGGATTCATGTGGTACGGGTACTCTTCCGCGGCCGGCCTGTGGTGGTCCGTGACCACGGCATCGATGCCCAGCGCTTTTATGGTGGACATCGCGCCGCTGCCGAGGTCAGTGAATATTACGAGCTTCCCCGTGCCTGCGTCCGCGATTCCTTTGAGTGCAGCCTCGTCCAGCTTTTTGACGAATTTTGCCTGCCAGGGCTTGCCAAGCCTGTCAAGCGCCTTGCACATGATGCCCGCGGCCGTGAGGCCGTCCGCATCGATGTGGGACACTATCAACGCTTCGCTGCATTTCTTAATGCGCCCGGCACAGAGTTCGGCATCCTTTCGGAATCGCTGCATCGTATCACCATTGCAGGAGGACATTAATACCGGTTTTGGTAGCGGGGCGAAATTAACTGCCTGCTAAGTCTCCCAAAAAATAATAAGTTTCGCTAAATTTTTTCAGCCACGAAGCGACTCAAAGCGGGCCTGAAGTTGCTCGAAGAATTATAAAAAAATATATTAATCATTGACCATTGTAATCTTTTCTTCCAATAATTATTGCTGTGCTGAATCTGTGATGAATATACCTTTTAAGTCTCAGAGTGAACGAAGGCACTATTTTTCACCACCCCTTCATGTCTTTGTGATGAGAATAGTGTCCTCTATCTCTTATAAAGCTTAAAACACAGGAGTAATTCAACAATGCCATAATTATTAAAAATACTTAGAGTTTCTTTGAGCCCATTTCGAGTCGCTTCGTGGCTTAAACCGTTTTCGTGCTGCTTATTTTATCTTAGATGGCCTTGACTGCAAATATTATCGCTCACTTCAGCTGCCCGAAGCGTGCTCGCGGCCGCCGGCGATATAGCTGGTCGGCTTATCAGAGACCTGCGAAGAAGGGGACCAGCACGATGACCAGCATCGAAAGAGTGACGCCGCTCACGAAGGAGATGACGCTCATCTCGCTGCCCGCGTAGCGCACGACGACGGGGAGCGTCGTATCCATTGTGGTTGCACCGCCAGGGGCGATGGCCGCGATCTTGCCGCAGTATTTGACCACCAGGGGCATGATGACGACGGAGAGCATCTCCCGGAAAATATTCGATAGCAGTGCCATCGTGCCGATCTGGGCCCCGACGAGGCCGGTGAGCATGACGGCGGAGAGGCTGTACCAGCCGAAGCCCGCACCTATGGCCATTGCATTCCCGAGGTCCATGCGCATGATGAGGCCGGCCACGAGTGCGCCCAGTATGCTGCCCGCTGCAATAAATACCGGCAACAGCACCATCTTCCACCCGATATGCCTCATCTCCTTTATGACCGACTTGTTCTGGCTCATGTCCAGCCCGATGACGAATAAAAGCAAACACAGCATGACCATTATGAGCGTATCGATGTTCGACTCCACTGAGGGTGGCATGATGCCCATAACGCCTGCAACGATGCCGATGGCGAGCGCGAGAAGGATGATCAGGATGATGGACATTACCCGGTACCGTCCTTGAAGAACAGCCTCTCGAAGAGCATCGCGAAGACGATACTGCCCAGGATCGCGCAAACCGTGATGAGCAGCGACTGCAGGCCATAGAGGCCCAGGTTATTGATAACGGCCTCGTTCGAGCCCGTCTTGAGGCCCATGAGGAGGATGAGCACGAACACCATACAGGTAATGGCGGAAGACACGTATTTTTTAAGGCGGCCGGAGAAACGGCCCTTGAGCAGGCCTGCGGCGACGCCCACGATAAGCGAAATAAAAAGCAGCCCGATATAAGTGACCATCCCGTCCATAGCCGGAAGTAAGATATTCATGTTATTATTTATACTTAGCTGGCCACGGCGCTTTTTCTCATCATATTGTAACACGACCGACCTTCGCCTGAATGCCGTACTTCTGCCGGCCCGCCGGATGGCAATTTATTTATAGAATCACAAACCTACAATACCCCGTATTACATTTATGGAGGTATTTTAACTTGGCTGAACAAAGTGGCCAACCAATATACATTTTGAGAGAGGGCACGACCCAGTCGAAGGGCCGGGACGCTCAAAGTTACAACATCATAGCGGCAATGGCCGTCGCCGAGGCAGTGCGCAGCACGCTCGGGCCGAAGGGAATGGACAAGATGCTCGTCGACTCGACGGGTAACACCACCGTCACCAACGACGGCGTGACGATCCTGAAAGAGATCGACATCGAGCATCCCGCGGCCAAGATGGTCGTCGAGGTCGCGAAGACCCAGGACGAGCAGGTCGGCGATGGCACGACGACCGCCGTGATCTTCGCGGGAGCCTTATTAAAGAAGGCCCAGGAGCTCATGGACATGGGCATCCACCCGACGGTCATCACCTCGGGGTACCGGCTGGCGGCGGCGAAGGCGAACGAGCTATTGTCCGAGATCGCCATCCCCGCATCGGGCAAGGACGTCCTGAAGAAGGTCGCGCTAACCGCCATGACCGGCAAGAGTGCCGGCGCCGTGGGCGATACGCTCTCGGAGCTCGCCGTCGATGCCGTGCTCGCCGTAGAGGAGGGCGGTAAGGTGGACGTCGATAACATCAAGGTCGAGAAGAAGACCGGCTCAAGCGTCCAGAGCTCAAGCATCGTCAGGGGCATCGTGCTCAATAAGCGCCGGGAAAACCCCAACATGCCGAAGAAGGTCGAGAACGCCAGGATATTACTCTTAAGCACCGCCATTGACATCAAGAAGACCGAGATCGACGCGAGCATTAAGATCCGATCTCCGGAGCAGATGCAGTCCTTCCTGAGCCAGGAGGAGAGCATCCTTCGCCGTAAGGTCGAGGCGATCAAGAAGTCGGGCGCAAACGTCGTATTATGCCAGAAGTCGATCGAGGACCTGGCCGCCCATTACCTCGGCAAGGCCGGTATCCTGGCCGTAAAGAGCGTGTCCGAGTCGGAGATCGCCAAGCTTTCTAAGGCCACGGGCGGCCGTGTGGTCACCAAGCTGGACGAAATCGAACCTAAGGACCTGGGCTTCGCGGGCCTGGTCGAGGAGCGGCTCATTTCCGGCGAGGACGAACTCCTGTTCATCGAGAAGTGCAAGAACCCGAAGGCGCTGACTATCATGCTCCGGGGCAGCAGCTTCACGTCCATCGACGAGTACGAGCGCGCCCTGCACGATGCGCTGAGGGTCGTCGGCGTCGTCATCGAGGATAAGAAAGTGGTGCCCGGCGGCGGCGCTCCCGAGACAGAGCTGGGCCTCCGGCTCAGGGAATACGGCTCGTCCGTGGGCGGCAGGGAGCAGCTGGCCATAGAGGCCTTCGCGGGCGCCCTGGACATTATCCCGAGGACGCTTGCCGAGAACGCCGGCCTCGACCCCATCGATATGCTGGTCGAGCTGAGGAGCAGGCATGAGAAGAAGGGTGGCAAGAACTTTGGCCTGAACGTCTTCGAGGGCAAGCCTGTAGACATGCTCAAGGCCGGCGTGCTGGAGCCCCTGCGCGTTAAGACCCAGGCCATCGGTTCGGCGACCGAGGCGGCCACGATGATCCTTCGCATCGACGACGTCATCGCCTCCGGCGGCCCCGACGAGAGGACCATCCGCGAGGCCCAGGCTGCTGCGGCCCGGCAGATGCAGGCCGGCCGCATGGGCATGGGCGGCATGGGCGGCATGGGGATGATGTAAAACCCCATGTCCCACACTTATTTGTTTTGCTTTAAGTCACTCGAAAAAAGTTTAAGCGTCTCGAAGACTTTTTCAGCCTCTAAGTGGCTCGAAGCTGGCTCTAAGTTCTCTAAGACTTATTAAAAATCGCTAAGCGGCACCAAGGTTACACCAGGCCGCACCAACGATTTTTAAATATTCAATGATGCCTTCGTGTCGCTTCAGGCCCGCTTAGGGTCGCTTCGTGGCTAAAAAAACCTTTGTGGTTCTTATCGTTTTAGTGGCTTTTAAAAATAGAAAAATATTTAGTCGCTCGCCTCTATCATGGTCATAATCGCAAACGCCGACGTGGTCAATAAATGCTAAAATACGATCTACACACGCACTCCATTTACTCTCGCGACGGGGCCATCAAGCCAGCTGACGCCATCCGAATCGCCAGGAAGCGGGGGCTCGATGGTATCGCCATCACCGACCACGACACCATCAGGGGCGGCCTCGAGGCGCAAAAGCTGAAGCCCGAAGGCCTGGACGTCATCGTCGGCGCGGAAATAAAAACCGACCGGGGAGACGTCATCGGCCTATTCCTGAACGAGGAGATCACAGCCCGCGAGCACATGGAGGTCATCGATGCTATCCATCGGCAGGGCGGCGTCGCCATCGTGCCCCACCCGTTTGACAGCATGCGGGGCTCGGCGTTCTGGCTCACGGATAAGGACTCGAACAAAATGGACGCCGTGGAGGTCCTCAACGCCAGGTGCGTGTTCCGGCGGTCTAACTCGATGGCCGGCCACTACGCGGACGACTATCACCTCTGCAAAGTCGGCGGCAGTGACGCGCATTTTGGCGCCGAGATCGCGAACGCCGGTACACTGGTGCCCGAAGGCGAGGACGCCGCACGGGCGATTCGCGGCAGCCATACCGCGGCCTTCGGCCGGTGCTCCATGCCGCTATTTCACGTGCTCACCACGGCGCTTCTCATGGAACGGCGCGTCGTGAAGCCCAAAAACAGCCGCTGAACCGGCTGTCAACTTTTATTCCTCTAGACGGCTACCTTGAAGCGATGCTTAACGCGGACCCGCTAGGCGGCTATACGGGCATATACGACTTCAACGGCGAGCCGATCACGTACCACATGGAAGGCGAAGGCAGCCCCGTGCTCATGACAATGGGATTATCGGCGAGATGCGGCTCATACTACTGGCGCCATATCTTCGACTGCATGGCTGGAACATTTAAAATGTACGCGCTCGACCCGCCGGGCATCGAGCATGAAAAGTCCCGCCTGAAGTATGGCTCCACACACTATCAGCGGCTTATCGAAGGCTTCCTGCAGTCGGTCATCCGGGAGAAGCTGTCCATTATATCCGGCCCATCCACCGCCCAGTACGTGCTGAAGGCCGCCTTCGAGCATCCGAAGCTTGTTGACAAGATACTTCTCATAAGCCCGGACGGGGTAAGGCACATCCTGACCCACGACACCATCGGCCGCTCAGTCGTATACCGCATTCTCCGCATACCAAAAGTCGAGAGCGTCATGTATGGTAATATTGCTTCGAAACGCAGCATGCTTATTTTCCTGAGAAAGATCTACGGCCGCCTGGACTACAAAAAATCACGAGCCCTCGAAGAAGGCCACACGAGACAGCACTTTCCACCGCTGCCCGCGCTTTCCGAGCGAAGGTTCATCGAGTCCGCCTGGAGCGCCTCTCTGATACAGGCGCCCATAAAGCTCTCGAAAATGATCCGAAAATCAAAGCGCATCGTGGGCGAGATGGACGACTTTCGCATCCTCCGGAACTCCCGGCTCATCGTGTTCCAGCGGTCGGGCGAGCGGCCAATGCGAAAAGACGCACTCCGGTTCTGCGACGACGCCATCAAGTTCCTGGGCTAAAGATCTGCTGTTTGAAAAATTTTATGCTATGCTGGATTACTCTTGTGTTTTCAGCTATATACGAGACGGAGGTGCCTTCGTGTACTCGGAGAATTAAAAGGCATTATTCAACATAGCACTGGAAATCAAAAAATACATATACGAATAATCTTATCAATTGTACGAAGCGCGGCTATGGTCTAGTGGCTATGACGTGAGCTTCCCAAGCTCGAAGTCCGGGTTCAATTCCCGGTAGCCGCACTCCGATTTAAATATACGGCCGCTATGGCAGACGTCCGTTTTTTTTACGCTTTTTAAAATAGCCATTATATAATGTTTTAACTAAAATAATTTTATAAAACCGGCAAGCAGGAACAATAAAATTCAATTTTAGAATTACTATCGGATGTAGCATAATCATTTAAGAAAGTGTTAAATATTAATATGTTATACCTTAGGATAAAGTAATAAACCTATAAGGGGTTAAAAGGCAAATCAAGGGATGGGGATTAAATGGATTTTGTCGTAAACGAGATAAACAAACGGTTGCACGATTATCTGGCGACCGACGTACAGGGTATCAGGAGGATCGTACTTCAGGCGTTCGTCAAGATGAAGAGCCTGACGGCAGACACGCTTCACAGGATCCTTATGGAGCGCGGCTACAGCATCACGCTGAAGCAGGTGACCGCCATGCTGGGAGTGATTCACTCCAAGCTGGGCATCCTGCACGCCCATAAGAACTCGTACGATGCTAAGTACGAGTACAGCCTGAAGGAGAAGTATGAGGGCATCGTGACGATGGCCCTTGGCGCGATCTAAACAGACTTACTTTTCAAAGTTATGCCTCTATGCGATGGAAAATTTTTTAACATCGCATAGAGTATTCACTTTTTTGTCGTGAATGAATGAGCATTAGCTACGTTTATGTCATCGCTTTTCGAGACGACGAGTTCCTGATGGTGCGCCATGCCCGCCGTTCCTGGGAAATGCCCGGCGGAAAGGTGAACGCCGGTGAATCGCCGGAGCAAGCTGCCGTCCGGGAGTTCCACGAGGAGACCGGCTACGACGTGGGCGGGCTGCGTGTCCTGGAAGTGGAGGCCGGAGGCCTCGTCTACATGGGCGACGTGGGAAAGAAGCTTTCCATTATGCCCGATGCCGGAGAGATCTCCGAAGTCGGCTTCTTTAAGAAATTACCGGATAAGCTGTCGTTCCCGCTCGTAGAATACATGCGGATGCTGGACGCGGCGAAACGATACCGCGTATAATCCAGCCAATCATTAAAAACCCCCGGTTAAATTTTATATTGAGAGGGGGCGACTTTTTCGTGTATCATCCGGCAGGAGTGTATCCTGCAATACCTACGCCGTTCATGCGGAACGGCGACCTGGACGAGACGGGCCTGAGAGACCTGGTCTCGTATTTCGAGACCACGGGCGTGAACGGCCTGCTCGCGCTTGGGACCATCGGCGAGTTCGCCATGATGAGCGAGCAGGAGCGAAAAAAGGCCGCCGATACTATCGTCGGGGCAGCAAACCGCCTTGAGGTCATAATAAACGCCGGCTGCGCGTCGACGCGGCAGACGATCAGGATGGCCGAGTACCTGAAAGACCTGGGCGTCGACGCTATCATCGCGGTCGAGCCCTATTTTTATCACCCGACGGCCAAAGGCATGGCGCGGCACTACCTCGACTTAGCGGAGAGCGTCGACATGCCGGTGATGGCATATAACATCCCGCAGTTCTCAGGGAACCGGCTGATGCCGGACATCATGGACGCCTTCGCCGAGGACGAGCGGATCGTCGGGTTGAAGGACAGCGAGGGGGACCCGGCCAGGATGATGGAGTTCATACGCCGGGCACCCGAAGGCTTTTCTGTAATGGTCGGCGCCGACCCGCTGGTAAGCTACGGGATATGCATGGGCGCAAAAGGCATGATGATAGGCAGCGCGTCGGTGGCGCCCGAGGCATGCGTGGATATGTACCGTGCGGCGGCCGATGCCGACCTGAAAAAAACGTTCGCCATGCAGGGCACGCTGAACGACTTCATCCGGGCGATGAACGTAGGTACATTTCCCGCAGCCGTGAAGTACATGCTGGCGCAGAAAGGGCTTCCCGGCGGGCACGTCCGGCCGCCTCTCGAGGGCCTGTCGGACGCAGAAAAGCTGATCGTGGACGATTATGTGAAGGGGGCGAAAGCCATTAGGAAGGTGATCATGTGAAGGGACTTAGCGGCAGGCTGATACGCGTCAACCTGACTGACGGTGGCATAATCATCGAGGAATATGGCGAGGACGTTGCACGAAAATACCTTGGGGGCAAGGGACTGGCGGCATATTACGCTTTTCGGGAGATCCGGAAGGGCACCGACTCCCTCGGGCCGGACAACCGGCTATACCTGTTCACGGGCACGCTCACGGGCACGCCGGCCCCGCTGGGGAACCGCACCGTGGTGGCGACGAAGTCTCCGTCGACCGGCACTTTCACGGACTCGTACATGGGCGGCTTCTGGGGCCCGGAGCTGCGGTTCGCGGGCTACGACGGCATCATCCTCGAGGGCGCCGCGGCCGAGCCGGTCCGCATCCACATCCAGGACGACGACATCGGCATCTATAGCGCCAGGAGCCTGTGGGGGCTTGACACATGGCAGACGGAGGCGGAAGTAAAGAAGCTCCATGGCCCGACGAAGAAGCCCATAAAGGTCATGAGCATCGGGCCTGCCGGAGAGCGAAAGGATATGCTGGCGGCTATCATCGCCGACGCCAGGGCTGCGGCCAGGGGAGGCGTTGGCGCCGTCATGGGCAGCAAGAACTTAAAGGCGATCTCCGTCCTCGGCAGCCGGAGGCCACAGCTCCACGACGCGAATACGATGATGGGCCTGGTTAGGGAGCAGAACGCGCGGCTCAACAGGAACCCGGTGACGAGCGACGCGCTGCGCTATCGCGGGACGCCTAATATCCTGTCGGGCGTCAACGCGGCCGGTGCGCTGCCGTATAACGACTTCTCGGGCGATAAGAACCCGGGCGCGGAGAGGATCAGCGGCGAAGCGCTGCGGATGGAGCTGTGGAACGGCGGCAAGAACTGGCACCCATGCTGGAACTGCACGGTCAAGTGTACGCACTTCCACGTGCTGGAGCAGCCGGGCTTCGAGGGAAAGATCGACGACGGCCCCGAGTACGAGACGGTGGGCCTGCTGGGCTCTAACTGCGGCATCAACGACGCGAAGGCCATATCGCTGGCCGATTATTTACTGGACGGCTACGGGCTCGATACCATGTCCGTGGGCGATACCATAGCATTTTTAATGGACTGCTCCGCTAAGGGCCTCATCGGCGCCGGAGCGACCAACGGCATCGACCTGCGGTTCGGGGACGTGAACGCGTGGATGGCGGCTATCCACGCGGCGGGCAAAGGCGAAGGCAGCCTCGGCCGCCTTGTGGCAAACGGCTGCCGGAGGGCGGCGGAGGAGATCGGCAGGGGCTCCATGGACTTTGCCCCGCAGGTAAAGGGCCTGGAAATACCGGCCTACGACCCGAGGAGCGGGGAAGGCACGGCGCTTGCCTACGCGAGGTGTGAGCGGGGCGCGGATCACCTGAAGCCGTGGGTGTTTAATAAGGAGTGGCTCTCGGCACCGGAGCGCACCGATCCGTTCACGACGGACGATAAGCCATCGCTGGTCAAGCGGGACAACGAGGGCTCGGCGATCATGGACTGCCTGTGCGTATGCCGGTTCGCGGGCAACGAGCTCAGCCTCCAGGACGACCTTATCCGGCTGGTGAACGCGGCGACGGGCTTCAATTACAAGTGGCCCGAATTCTGGAAGACGGGAGAGCGCTCGATTAACATTGCCCGGGCGTTCGGGGCGCGGGAGGGCATGGGCAGGGCGCAGGACTCGCTGCCTAAAAAGTTCTCGACGGTGCCGCTGACTGCGGGCATGGCAAAGGGCAGCGTCGCCCACGTGCCGGAGATGCTATCGAAATACTACGAGCTCTGTGGCTGGGACGAGAATGGCGTTCCGACGCCGGAGAAGCTGCACGAGATGGGCCTGGATTTCGTCGCCGAAGAATTACGGGCCGAGGGCGTCGGGCCGGAAGAGGCCAGGGCCGCGTGACATGCCCGTCTGCGTGGATATCATCGGTCATGCCCGGAGCCTTTTTGGCTGCTCCAGATACGCGTTCGAGGCTAAGCCGGGCTTTACCCTTAAAGGGCTGATGGAGGAGCTCTCGAAGCTGGCGAGGCCCGATTTCCGAAAAAGTATCTATGACGTGGCCACGGGAAAGATGAACGAGCATATCGCCGTCTTCGTCAACGCCCGGGAGGCTCGCTCGCTCAAGGGGCTGGATACCGAGCTTAGGGACGGCGACGTGGTCACTATCCTGCCGCCGATGGCGGGAGGCTAATGCCACCGCGGCAGCGCTTAAAAAATCCCGCTATAGCCCGATTAATGTTATAAAAGCAGCGTACTTATAAAAAAATCCGATGATAACTAAAAGTGGATGATACTATGAAAATAGGGGTTGTGCACTGGGCTTTTCCTCCTGTGGTCGGAGGGGTCGAGTCCCATCTTGGCTATCTTTACGGGGAACTTGCCCGCATGGGCCACGACGTGTCGATACTGACTGCGCCGCACCCTCAGAGGGAGGACGGAAGCACCGGCTGGTGCACGGTTGTCTCAGACGAGTTAATGGATATCGATCACCTGCTTAAAGTGCCGGCAGGACCCGGGAGATGGCAGGAGATCTATACGATGCTGGAAGGCTATATCCGGGACTATTCGCCGGACGTCATCCACGCGCATAATCTGCATTACTTCTTCCCGGACCACGCCGAGGCGCTGGGCATCCTGTCCAAGAAGTACGGCATACCTATCGTGCTTACCATCCACAACTTCTGGGAGGACGACCTCTGCAGGCACTTGTTGAGGGATATAGGATGGAACATGGTCGTCGCGGTGAGCTATCACCTGAAGCGGTCCTGTCTCTTCGACGCGAAGCTTGACCCGGGCCTGGTGGAAGTGCAATACCACGGCATCGACCTGAATAAATACCGGCCCGTCGAAGGCCGTGAGGCTCAGAGGCAAAAGCTCGGCTTCGCGGGGCGAAAGGTGATCTTCCATCCGGCCCGCATGTGCGAGATGAAAGGCACGATGCACAGCATCGAGGCCATATCCCGGCTTAAGGAGAAATACCCGGATATACTGCTCGTGCTCAGCGGCAACGGAGATACCGTGGACTTCGAGAATGAGCGCCCGGCCTTTATCTCGAAGGTACGGCAGCTGATCGAGGAGCTGGGTATTTCGGATAACATTCAGTTCGTGAGCATACCGGCGGAAGAAATGCCCGCCTACATGAACGCGGCCGACATCGTCGTATATCCCACGATACTGCCGCAGGGCGAGGCGTTCGGCCTCGCGCCGGTGGAGGCCATGGCATGCTGCCGCCCCGTGATCGTCACGAGGAACGGCGGCCTGCCGGAAAGCACGGCACACGGCATCAACGGCCTTATCGTGGACGCTGACCCGGCGGTGCTGACCGGAGAGCTGGTCCGGAACATCGAGCTGCTCATCGAGAGGCCGGGGCTACGTAAGTACCTGGGCGCCAACGGCCGTGAGGTGGCCATCGAGCGGTTCGACGCGTGCCGGATGGCGCTCAGGATGGAAGACCTCTATAACCGGCTCATACTGGCCAGGCTCGTCGAAAGCGGGGGCACCACCGAGGCCTCCCGGGAGGCCAGCGTGTCGATGACGAAGAAAAAGACGCTAGAGCACTAGCGCATGGCGCTGTTAAAAAGCAAGGTCTTCATACGTCTTTAGTGCTTTTTACGCAGGGTACCTATAAAAAACCCCAATAGAAATCTGGTTTGGGTTGATGCGATGAAGATAGGCGTAATTCACTGGGCGTTCCCGCCGGTGGTGGGAGGCGTCGAGTCCCATCTTGTCTACTTGTACGAAGAGCTAGCCAGGATGGGGCATAAGGTCTCGATATTGACCGCCCCGCATCCCGACAGGGATCCCGCCGATTACCCGTGGTGCCGGATCGTGGACGACGAGCTAATGTCTATCCGCTACTGTCTAAATTACCCGGGACAGGACCGTTACGATCGTGTGCGTGAGATGATGGAGCGGTTCATCGAGCGGGAGGATCCCGATGTTATACATGCCCATAACTTCCACTATTTTGTTCCCGACCACGCGGAGTGTCTGGACGAGATCTCGAAGAAATATGGCATTCCCATCGTGCTCACGGTCCATAACTACTGGAAGGACGACCTCTGCCGGCACCTGCTAAAGGACATCGGCTGGGACCGGCTCGTCGCCGTCAGCTATTACATGAAATGGCCGTGCATCTTCGACGCGAAGGTGGACCCCGATAAGATGGAAGTCCACTACCACGGCATCGACCTGAATAAATACTGTGCGCTGGACGGCCAGCGGATCAAAGAGCAGCTGGGCCTTGCAGGGCGAAGGGTGATCTTCCACCCGGCCCGGGCCTGCGAATCGAAGGGCTCGCTGCACAGCATCATGGCCGCGGGACTGCTCAAGGATAAGTACCCGGACCTGTGCCTCATACTGAGCGGCAACGGGGATTCCGTGGACTTCGACGAGGAGCGGGAATCGTTCAAGGCCAGAGTAGGCGAGTTGCTGCGCGAGTACGACATGGAGAAGAACGTCATCTTCGTCAGCGCCAGCGGCAGCGAGATGCCGCTCTACATGAACGCCGCAGACGTGGTCGTCTACCCGACGATCTTCTATAAGGGCGAGGCGTTCGGCATCGCGCCGGTGGAGGCCATGGCCTGCGGCAGGCCAGTCATTGTCACCAACAGCGGCGGGCTGGTTGAGAGTACGTACCACGGTATCAACGGTCTCGTCGTGGATAAGGACCCGCAGACGCTGGCGCGGGAGCTTGCAGAGGGCATCGATCGTCTCATAGCCGACGCCTGCCTGGGTGAATACCTTGGAAAGAATGGCCGGGAGGTCGCCCTGGAGCGGTTCGATTCGAGAAAAATGGCACTGCGGATGGAAAATCTGTACGAGCGGCTGGTCAGCGACAGCGTCATGCAGCGGATAAAAAATACGGCCACGCGGCCCAGGCAGGGCCTGAAAGGCGCCGGCTGCACGACGTCCCGGACGACCTAGCACAGTGCTGGCCCGGTTATGGATGGAACGATCGTCATCAACGAAGGGACGACCTTCATGGTCACCGATAGCAGCGGTAACGTGCCGAGAGGCACGCCGCTGGGCTTGTTCAGGTCTGACACGAGATACCTGAACCTGTACATGCTGCAGCTCGATAGCAAGCCCCTCATACCTCTGAGCTTTACCCGGAAGGGCTATATCGCGAACATTTCGCTGACGAACCCGGAGATCAAGTCGGACGGGCAGACCATACCCGAGGGCACTCTTCACATCCTGCGAACGATGTTCATCAGCACGAACTTTTATGAGAAGACGTTCATCAAGAACACGAACGGCTTTCCCGTAAAGCTAAAGCTTTCGCTCTCCTACGACACAGATTTCCGGGACATCTTCGAGGTCAAGGGGGTGAACATCCACCGAAAAGGCCTTCGAGCAATCATCGAGGGCGAGGAGGGGAAGAACATCATCCTGCGCTACGAGGGCCTGGATAACGTCATCCGGCGCACCGAGTTCTATTTTAAGCCCACCCCCGAGATTCTGTGGGATACGGCGCAATTCGATCTAGAGATCGCCCCGTACGAGACCAGGGAGATCGACATCGAGGTGGTCATGACGCTGGGCGGAGTGCCGGTAATCCGGCAGGAGTTCGTGGAGGCCAAGAAGGAGATCGAGGAGTCCTACGACCGCTGGCAGCGGGGGCTGACGCAGATATCGACAGACAACGAGGTCATGAACAACGTCATCGAGACGAGCATACTGGATCTACGCTCGCTCATCATCAACACGAAGAAGGACCTTTTAGTCCCGGCGGCCGGCATACCATGGTACGACACCATCTTCGGGCGGGACAGCCTCATCACGTGCTTCCAGACCCTGATGCTCAACCCGTCGCTGTCCGCCTCCACTCTGAGGTTCCTGACGCTATACCAGGGCACAAAAGTGGACCCGTGGACCGACGAGCAGCCCGGCAAGATCCTCCACGAGATTCGGGAGGGAGAGCTGGCGAACCTGCACCACATCCCGCACACGCCCTACTATGGCACTATAGACGCGACGATGCTGTATTTGATATTGATGTCGGAGTACCATAAGTGGACTGCCGACGAGAAGGTCCATGCGGACCTGAAGCAGGGCGCAGAGGCGGCGGCTCGCTGGATCGACGATTACGGGGACATGGACAAGGACGGCTTCGTGGAATACATCCGTATGTCAGATCGGCTGGGCCTGATCAACCAGGGCTGGAAGGACTCCCATAACTCCATCGTGTTCGCCGACGGCCAGCTTGCGTCGCCGCCCATCGCGCTCTCCGAAGTGCAGGGATACGCCTACGACGCGAAGCGGCGCTATGCGGAGCTGTATCCGGACGGCGACCTGGCCCGAAAGATGCTCTCGGAGAGCAGGCCCCTCAAGGATAAGTTCAACGACGTTTTCTGGATGCCGGAAGCGAATTATTACGCCGAGGCGCTGGATAAGGACAAGCGCCAGGTCAACTCCGTCACGAGCAATCCCTGCCACGGCTTCTGGTCGGGCATCCTGGAGGAGCAAAAAGCGGATACGGTGGCGAAACGCATCATGCAGTCCGACATGTTCTCCGGCTGGGGCATCAGGACGCTGTCCTCGAAGGAGGCCGCCTACGACCCGCAGAGCTATCACGACGGCTCGGTGTGGCCGCATGATAACTCGCTCATCCTGTGGGGCCTCAAGAAGTATGGCTACACCCGGGAGGCGAATTCCGTCATCACGTCGCTCATCGACGCTAGCAAGTACTTCGATTACCGGCTTCCAGAGCTTTTCTGCGGCTACCAGCGGGAGGATAACCAGGCGCCCGTCATCTACCATTCCACCTGCAGCCCGCAAGCCTGGGCCTCCGGCAGCATTATCCTCTTCATGCAGACCATGCTTGGCCTCTACCCGGACGCTCCGAATAACGTGCTTTACGTGAAGCCAGAGCTGCCCGAATGGCTCAACATTGTCACGATCAAGAACATGGTCGTCGGCGGCGAGAAGATCAGCATCGAGTTCAAGCGCATGGGCGATAAGGCGACCTTCGAAACCATCGGCAAGACCGGAAACATAAGAGTCGAACAACTCTAAAACCAGTTAAAATCCTCTAAGCATAATAAGAATGCTCGAAGACTTTTTCAGCCTCAAAGTGGCTCGAAGCTGGCTCTAAGTTCTCTGAGACTTATTAAAAATCGTTGGTGCGGCCTGGTGTAACCTTGGTGCCGCCTGG